>Ga0265797_10008418_pt1 | contig 13746 bp, 14 predicted proteins | sample P2T30metagenome_FD_192433 | JGI IMG/M metagenome (GOLD analysis project Ga0265797, IMG submission 192433) | Plant litter microbial communities from East Loma Ridge, Irvine, California - P2 T30 | ecosystem: Environmental > Terrestrial > Plant litter > Unclassified | place: USA: California... | reverse complement strand
ACGGTGCAACGAAGCGAGACGGTGATGGCATGTACCAAGAGATGAGTCGCATAAGGCAACCAAAAGTCCAGGAATTGCGTTTCGCCCATGGTCAATATGAAGTCAAGAACTTCGGATGAGGCAATGCGTAACTGATCCATCCTGTTCCGCCCTATGCTACCGTCTCCGTCGAGGACTGCTGCGCGGAAGATGACGCGGGCAAGTACCAGCCTGATTGAGAGGAACGAGAGCCATAGCATAGGCGTTCCTGGGCGATTCGGAAGAGGTAGCCATTCAGGAAGCTGCCCTTCCAATTCATTCAGTTCCTGCTTGAAACGATCGGTTTCCCGTGCAAGCTGTATTCGATCTGGGTTGATCTGGTAGACGAAAGGCAAGATTTCCGCAAGCAGCTCCGTCAGAGAGCATAGATATATGAAGCAGGTAGTAGTTTGCTTCTGCTGAGAGGTCGCCTTGCTTCCAATGAGCGACGTCACAGTCGGCCGCGGGACGTCGTAGTAGCCTTTCGACACATATGGTGGTGCGCCATATGCGACACTAGACCACTGATCGGTGATGAGGACACACCACCAGAGTCGCATTCGAACAGACTTTTCATTCTCCGTAATGTTCCACTTTGATGGATCCCTGTGCAATCCGAATGTCTGAGCCAAAGAAACCGTCCGACCGCAGAGAGTGATGTTGCCGATGATGGAAACAGAAGGCCGTCCAACCTGGTCGAGTACAGCGGCTTGTATCGTAGACATCCCAGGACTAAGAAAGTCTTCTAGTGTCGCCGAGATACCCTTATTCCAGACGTAGTATGAGTTCGGTTTGGGGTGCATCTTTAACGTGTCCGATTTACTCCAGTGTGGCGACGCAAGTGCGTAGATCACACACATCAAGTTATTTGGTACTTTGCCATATTGACCCGTGCGCAGCGTCTCACACATCTCCTCATCCAGGATGGGAAAATGATAATGAATGTGGTTGAAATATAGCTCCACCACTTCGCGCTTAAAAGGTCCCATGATCTGTTCAACAATCTCCAGTTGCTCTCTTCCACAACCACTGTTCGGTGGTAGACCTGTGCGAAACCTTGGGACAGTCAAGTACACCACTGGGTCTTTTGCATCATGTAGAAGCGTCTGGTAGTTCGAAGATTCCACTTCGCCCTCTGCTTTCCGATGCTGGGAGATATGCCGATTGAAGATGTCAATGTCTTCAGCGAAATGCGGCGCAAGCATGATGGAGGCAGAAGGGTTGTTGTTGGTTTTGTGCAAGATGGGGGCTGAGCGAGGTCGAGAAGGGCCATCTTCAGGCTCGCTATGTCGCCGTCGTTTGGAAGGCCGCCGGTCAGAGCCATCATCTGTAGGCGAACTGGTTGTTGAACTTTCGACATATTGACACTTGAGTCGTCTTTCTCGGCATGATAGACATGGTTCTCCAGGAATGTCGATATGACATCGGATTTTGCGCGAGCGACATCGTGTACAGGCCGGTACTTTGTGTGAGCGGTATGGCCTGTTCTGAATGGGAGCAGCGCTGGCCATCAAATGGAGCTCTGATCGGCTGAGTATCCTCCTTGACCCTGAGTGGCAGTTTGATGGCGGACCGAGATGGATGTGCGACGCTGCAGTTGATTTTGGATTCGCAATGATCCAACGCGGAAGCGGCAATTCCGATGAAGATCCTGACTTGCTTCAGAGTGTCGCTAATTGGCTTTGATGCATGATGAGGAAGTCTAAAAAGATGGGATGCAAGAAAGCTATGTGAATCGGTGACTGGACGCCGGTAGCGCATCAACTATCCAGACCTCCCCACTTATTCTGCACCCAAGCTCCAGCTTTTCGGCGCCTCTTTCCCCGCCAGCTGCAGGCCAGCTGCAGGCAAGCTTCACATGCAAGAACTCCTCCCTCACTACTTAGGATATCTTTTGAAGGGTCATGCGCGTCTCTCAATTCTTCGCAAAGCGGCGCTTTTCCGCTTCTACCTCGTTCGCTGGGTATTCTGTGTGCCACCTCGTTTCCCAAACTTCGCGAATTGGATGCCCAATACTCAGGAGCGCGTCTTCAGCAGCTGTGATGGGGTCGCTCTTCTCGCGACACGCTCTATGTACCGCATATGTACCCCGTCGCGCAATCGCATCTTTGCGAGGTTTGGTCAGTTTAGTCTTATGGACACACGTACTAGAAAAATACAAGATAGGTAGATGACAAAAAAATTGAATTGAACCGGAGCGACTTGTTAAATGATCTAATGTGATATCCTCGATCGATCATTGAATACCAGCATAAGGTTTTCTCGCAGCATTGATGACGGGAGATTGCTTAGATGAGCACACGAAGAAAAACAACATGTGAACGAAATAGTGCGCCGCTACTATTGATGGTGAAGCAAAAACAAGAGGCATTTTGGGCATTACATAGCATGAATGAATTCGATAGTTGGTTATTCTTAGTGCGCCAGTAGTGAGCACTCCGCAAAAACAATGCCTTCCGCCAGAATTGAACTGACGACCTCGTCATTACTAGTGACGCGCTCTACCACTGAGCTAGGAAGGCTGAAGTTGTTTCGATGATGACTAATCGATTTAAGTGTAATATATTCCCCGAGAATGTGTCGTCGAAAAAGCACAACTAGGGTTGATGGGCCTTTGTGCTGTATAGGAGTCGTGGAGTGTCCAGTTTCGGCTTTGTGTAACGATGTACCCGCACCTGCACTCTCCACACTTGCGCATGATCGCGAAATTCGGATGTAGAACAACACTTCGCTGCCAATGACCTCGAGAACCGATCTTGCGCGATAGAGTTCCGCCATTGCTTCTTGCTAAAACCACCGCTGGAAATCTCCGGCTGTCAATCACCTTTCTTTTCAGCACCTCCTCTGCCTTATGCTCCAGGACATCGCGGACTGCGCAGACGCAATGTAAGCACGCGACGGCTGGGAGCCATCATCGCAAACATGCAACCGCCTACCGCGTTCATGCTGCCATCGCCCGGGCTCTGCCGTGTCGTTATGCAGCTTTGATGGCGAGCGAAATTACGACTCGACGGGAACCGGCCGAGGAAAGCAACTCCATGCACGAGGCACCCAGACTTGCATCTGTCATCTGCAGGTAATTACCGGTCGCGCAGGATATACCTTGGGCCGCCACATGACTGCTCTTTCGACCTACTCACCCTCGATGGGCAAATCAGTGGGCGATGCTAGTCAAAGCAATATTACGCCACGAGGACACCTGTGGCACATATAGACAAGGCGCATCGACCACCTCAATCAACTATGATGACATGAAGGATCTCTTCAACACGGCTCAAGCCATGTCGCCATCTCAAACGTGCCGATAATCACCCTCGATAAGGGGGTCTGCACCGCCATTCGCACACCAACGCGAGGCTGAGGCAGAAAATAGCTCGAGCGCCAAACGCCCCCAGGAAATTAGATGGGAGGTCCAATCACGATTGACGCGTACCTGGCCCTAACTTCAGGCTAATGCGCATCACGGCAAGATGTACGGCTGCACGGATCAGCTCTCATCGTTCGGCCTTGCCAGGCACGCGGGCGTTTCGAGCTTGGTTGGCGCTCTGCCGTTTGTTTCCCTGTCTCTCTGCCGCGTCCTGCGCCGACACTCTTTCACCTCCACGCCGCCTCTCTAATTCCTCTCACGACATCACGTACTCCTGCGGCCAGGTTGTCGTCTTGTCCTTCTTTCATCAAGCGCGGCCTGCTGCATTTCACTCTTTACCAAACATACCCATACTTACACACTCTTTTCTGTATAGTGCCTAGTTCACCCAACATACAACATCCAAATCTGTGCGCCCTTCGAGCACCACATTCCTTACAACGAGCCGACTTCACTCGAGACATTCTTGCGCGTAATACCCAATCACGTACCTACACGGAACCTCCAACGCAAGAGCTGGTCACAGTAAAATTTACGGCGGAATTACTTGAGAGCCATACAAACAAACAACATAAGATATAATCACATCAACTTTACCTTGTTGATACGCCATAATGCACGCCATGGCGCACCAACACGCCGGAGCGCATCTTATGCGCCGGCAACGTGGTGGGGACGACGATGACGGTCCGGTCGTGGTCGTGACGCAGGTCATGGTAATGACTGAGGGAGACGACGCGCCAGAGCCAACCGAGAAGCCAGGAATTGCACTGCCCGCGCCTGCTACACGTGCTCGTGAGACCACCACTACAGAGGAAGAGGAAGAGCCGGAGGAGACTGCCAAGCCCACAAAGCCTACCACAACCGCAAGGAAGCCGTCTTCGACCCAGGATTCTGACGATGATCTTATCGTGGAGGAGACCGGCACAACCAAGAGCCCGCTCAAGGTTGCCTCGACCCTTATGGTAGCAACCAAGTCTCCTACACCCAGCGCCGGTTCATCAATCGCAGGTCTCGCATCTGCTACGGCGGCCACCATTTCAGCTACCGCCTCTTCTTCGTCGACCGCCGCCGCAGACTCTGAGGAGGGCATGTCCACCGGTGCGAAGGCGGGCCTTGCGTTGGGTTTACTCCTTGCCGCATGTGCCGTACTCACTGGTATCTTGCTTTTGTACCGTCGCAAGAAGAAGCAAATGGCTGCAGCAGCCGCACAGGAGAATGAGAAGACCGAGATGTACAACGCACCCCACCCACCACCCCCTCAGGTTATGGCTGGTGCTGCCCCCGCTGCTAGTATCCGTTCTGCTCGCACTGCTTCGACCGCACCCCGTCTCAGCTTGCGACCAGTTACCCAATTTGACCCAGCTTTCAACGAGCAGCGAAAGAGCGGAGGAAACTTGCTCAATGTTGCTGCTGCTGCCGGTGGTGCCGCTGCTTCATCCCAGAACCGTAACCTCTCACCTTCTGCCTCTGCTGAGCGCCCAACAAGCGCCTGGGAACGACGTGGTGCTGCGAATGCCCCAGCTGCCGACCCCTTCAAAGATCCTGAGACTCAATCCGGCCCTCCTTCAGCGAACCCCTTCGGAAACAATGCCGCGGTCGATACTCAGCAAGCTTCAATTCCCGACTCGCCTCCCAATGCTTCTCCAATGGCTTCCGCTATGCACTCCACTCAGCCCAGCACCGACTTCGCCAACCCAGCTCCGGCTATCGCTGCAGCTGATGTGAACGCGGTTGCGCTGGCAGGAGTCGCGACTTCAAGCCCGCCTCCTAAGTCTGAACTTCCCCCTCCACCACCAGTCGCCGCCAACAATGTCAGTGTTCCGGCAAGCCCAGCATGGACCGAGGACATTCCTGCTTCTCCTGGCCCAGCTCCTACCGGTCCCCCTCCTGTCGCTGGCGCAATGGCCGGCGCTCGTCCCCAAAGCCCTGCTCCCGGTCCTGGTCCTAACAATGTACATCGTGTTCAACTTGACTTCAAGCCTTCCATGCAAGATGAACTTGATCTCCACGCTGGTCAACTCGTTCGCATGCTCCACGAGTACGATGACGGCTGGGTAAGTTCGCATCTTTGTTTTGACCAACCAACATCACTAATTCTTTATAGGCTCTCTGCATTCGTATGGACCGTTCGCAGCAAGGTGTTGTTCCCCGCACATGTCTCTCCAAGCACCCAGTCAAGCCTCGTAATGGCCCCCCTCGTCAAGGCCCTCCACAAAGCAACATGCGCGGCCCTCCTGTCCGCCCACAGATGGGTCCCGGTGGTCCTCAGCCCCGTCCTCAGTCTCCAGCCAGTGGTATGAACTCCCCTAGCATGCCTCAAGGTAGCCCCGGTCCTCGTCAAATGTCCCCTCGCCAGATGTCGCCTCAGCAAATGCAAGGCCCTCGCATGCGATCCAACAGCAACGCTCCTCAGCAAGGTGCTCCCCGTGGTCGTTCTAACAGCAATGCGCCCTACGCCGGTCCACCACGCTCCATGTCTCCTGGCCCATACGGCGGCGGACCGCAGATGGCTCCTCCACCTCAAATGGGTGGCCGTCCTCGATCCAACTCCGCGAGCCAGGCTGGTAACCCTCGACGAGGTCCAGCTCCTGGGCCTAGCCCCATGAACCCCAACGCCATTTCTCCCAACGGCCCTCTTCCCATGCCGAGTCGGAAGCCGGTCCCTGGTATGGCCATGTAAACTTGGGTTGATCTAAGACTAGTGCTTTTATGAGGAACGTTTTGAGCGGTTTCTTATTATTATCGTTTCTCTTGCGTTTCCTTGCAATTTGCGGTTTTGGTTTCGTTGCGAATCTGTTACCGCGTTCCCTTCGCTTAGCTTCGATTCTCAGTAGCGGCTGCTCCCACTGCATGTCCTGCATAGGCACTTACTCTGTGACAAGGTGTGCAGTGGAAGTCCAGTCGCTATTAGACCTCTTTGCTTTTCGATGCTTATACCCCGAAGCCTCGCAATAAACCATCCCCCGTCATGTCTATGTGGTCGGTCTTGGAGCAGGCGAGGCGAGATACTTTAGTCGATAATGTCTTGAGGATATTTACTAGTTTTACTATTACCTGTCCGCTGGGAGGGTTTCGGATGGGCTGGATTGCTCATGTATATACCTTGTTTCCATGACCTTGAGCGCCTGGTGCATATGTAACTACTGTAAGTGCCGGGTCGCTGAGGGTAGGATCGGTATGAGATTCTTTGAGAATGAATGGTTTTGGGTAGGGAATGAAATGATTTTAACAACATTTGGTCGCCTCGTTTTGTCTCGGCGAGCCGCCCTTCTCCGCCTCTCTTTGGTAGGCTCACTGCATACGCGGTTTTTGCATTGTACTCGCAAGGCTGAAATCCACATTTCACGCCTTTCCCTATCGATAGCGCACCGGCCTACTTGTAGGCGCTGCAAACACTGGGAGAACTAGTCGGATTATGAACGCTAACTTCCCACTGATGTTTAACTTTTCTCCCGATCGGTCTCTCACCAACCTAACCGCCATCCTCAGCCTTGTCCTATCATCATCATCATCCTCAGCCTTGTCCCATTGCCGTCCTCAGCCCAAACCGGTTTCCGATCTCTTATCGAGTGGGTTTTCTTCATCTCAGTGGCAAAGGAAAATTTCCAGTCACTGAAGAAACAACTTGCATTCGTCAAAGACCGTCGCAGGGGTCTGCATTACAATAGCGCAGAATCAGGACAGTGTTGTCGCCTGTGAGAAGAGGAATCAAACATTGAAGTCCGAGTGACATGAGGTTCAGTCCGGAACAAGGGCCGTATCGACAAGATGCAATTCGAAAGCTGTGTCAGAGGGGCTCCAGGAAACGACGAGCGGTGACGAAATCGTGGACTCACCTGCGAAACGCAACGGCGGGTGTGGCGTCATTGGCCAGCCGTCAGCCTGGGATGATTCTACAGTCAAGGTTCAGCCCACCAGACCGCCTAAGCCCCATGGCTTGCGACCGGGTGGGAGGCGTTTGACCGGCGTCCGACGCGCTGTCCTGCAGACTCATTCTCCAGCCACGGAACTAGGGACGTAGGCCGTTCCATACCGCATCATTAGACTCGCGAGCTATCAGCCCCATGTCATCTCGCAAGTTACCAGCATGAGCAGTTGGGGTAGCCAGTAGGATCAAAGAGCTGAGTTGTTCGGTTACAGATCGGCCATTACCCGAGTGATGCTGTCGCTGGACCATCTAACAAATCGAGTCGGCCCACCCTCCCGAAAGAGCAGTAAAGCCGCTTCTGTTCTTCCTGCATTTGGATGAGCAAGGTTGCTCAGCCAAGCGACCATGCCTAACACCACGGACCAGTCGACCAGTGTACATTTCAACAAGACGTCTGTACATTCAGTGCCCGGCCACGTCGCCCTCTCATAAATATGATCACTGTAAGTCTCTGTTCTCCTCTGTTCCATACATAACAGCTTGAGCATTCAAACGATTTATAGCAAGTATCTTCACTCCCGCATCAATACATACACCTACTTCATTTGTAAAAGCCATGCCCGCCAACTGTAGGTCACAATTTGATTTCACTACTTAGTGTTTGCTGTAAAGATTCCTAAGCAGCTTCCTGTTCGATCAACTATCATATTTACTTTGCACTTACGAGTTTGCTGACTTCTCACAGTGACACATGCCGTTACCACCACCGAAACAGATGAGTCTTGGTCCAAAGAGGCTATCCTCGCCATGACCTCATTGCTTGTTATGGTGTTACTGTCTGGTATGGGTATGATTTGTAAGAGCCGTATGAAGGGATCAGGCTTCTGGAGACACAGATGGGGGAGTATGCCCACGAACGGCACGTTTGGCGTGAACATCTGTCATATAGGACAAGGCTGATACGTTACAGACCAAGAGCTCGTAATCGTTCGTACCAGATCGAACACGATTGACTGGGTCGATATCGCAGACGTCCGACGATATCAACAAAACACATATACATCGATCCTTCGGATGAGGCGCGGACCCAGCCTGTCGAACACTTCAAGTCAAAGAACGACATACGGTCGTGATGGACGGCGGTGACGCCCTTTTGAAGATACCTTAGGTGGCGTGACTGACAGGAGTGTCGGCGTTGGGCGCACTGCCCACTACACTGTGGCTGTGGCTGGAAGGACGATACGCACGGAGTGGAGGGGGGGGAGAACGGTGAAGACATTCTAGCGGACGGCCATGCGTTGTGGCTGCCTAATTTGCTAATGTGTTTCGATGGCCACATCACCAACACACAACTTCGCTCAACTGCCCTCTGTGGGCATTTGTAGTGGAATGCAGCCCAGAGGTAGCGGGTAAACTAATACAGACAAGTCACGGCAACGCGGCTACTGTGTCACTCACTCTATTCTTTCTGCAGCCTCGCTATAACCATTGTATATACTTTGCTTCAACAAACATCCATGCGGTGTGGTTCTACTCAACAGTGGCCGTTTTCCCCTTCTTGCCCTTCTTGCCCTTCTTCTTTTTGCCTTGCGCAGCAATATCGTTCACCTCATTCGAGCCCGCCTGCTCGGCTGCCACTACCTGCTCAGGTTCATCAACTACTAGCGCACCGCCATCAGCCTTCGTCTGGCCGTCAATAGGAGTCATCAAAGGCTGCTCGACCTGTACTACGGAGTCGGAGCGTACGTGAACGGGTGCTTTGGTCTCTCCCGAAGAGATAGCGCTAGCCTTGACTTGTTCTGGCTTCTTGTTACCCATCTGTTGGTAGGTCTTCGAGGACTTGAAGTCTAGCTCGTCTGTGAAAGGCTCAAGAGTTGCTGGCTTTTCCTCGGTGGGTCGAGTGTCTTCCGCCTTTGGAGCAGCTTCCTCGCTGGGCTTTGGAATGATGATGTCTTCTACAACGGGCGCCTCAGTAACGTCGTCTCTTAGAGCAGGTACGGAAACTGCTGTGACTGCGGATTCATCTGCCTCGTAGGTCTTTTGTGGCACAACTGCAGAGACATCATTTTCATCACCGGTCGATTCCTGCAGCTCCGGCACAAGTTCAGCTGTTGGAGTGCTGGTTTCCTCGTTGTTGGCTGCAGGTGTTGCTGGCGCTCGAGCGTAGTTGTTCATCACGGTCTTCCAGACAAGTTGTAAGAGTTTACTGTCGGACCCCACTGAAGTGATAAAATCCGGCTTTCGGAAGGGCTCAGGATCATCTGCCATGGCGTTGTTGAGTGAATCTTCGACGTAGCTTGGATACCACACATCATCCTCTGGTAGCAGAGGGAATGCAACGTCCCTCGCTACAGAGAGGATATCGAAAATGCTCATTTCTTCGTCGAGAGACTTCATCTTATTCTGGGCCAACTCAGCAAGCCCTGGTAACTTATAACGAGCAGCAGCGCAATATACACTTGTACCCAGTTTGTACAATTCAGGGATGATCTTGTCCGAAGACGCCAAGATACTGAGGCTTTGGAATTTGCCAGTGTATAAGTAGTGGATCAAAGTATGTGCTGTGTTCTGGTCCAGCTCCGGAAGAAGTACTGGTTGTTGGACGAAAGCCACTGGAAAAGACTTCGCCGCGAGAACCTTGCTCCGGCTCAGGACGCTATCATGTACAAGGAACCGGGTCGGTTCTGGTCCAACGTCCAGTGCGACTATCTGTGTGGTCGCATATGGGCTATTTGAAAGCATTAGTACCTCTCTGCAAACGTTCGGTGGTATGTAACCTACGATTTCTCTTCGGAACTGACGGCCATGTCCCCCGTTCCATACGCGTACCCGCCCATACCGTCGCTCTCATGCGATACATCCAAAGTAGAGTTATCGCTCACAGACATGTTGCGAAGGCAGTAGATGGCGGTCGTTGGTACTTAGGAGTAAGCCGGACCAACCTTGGAAACACCTACCTTTATCCACCTCAGCCATCACTTCCAAAATGAGGCTCAAATTATATGCGCTGTCACTCATCGCAAGACGCGGGGTCTTGTATGCACTCATGAGTTGTCAATTCGAGTGCATTCTCAGCCTTGTAGGTGCGGTGATCTTGTTGGTCAGCCCCTTCGTCCTTCACTGCACCCCGCGAATGGTGCGCCCAATAAAGGATGCGCGATCGCTGAGCTCAGCAATACCGGTGAGATCGGGCGTAGATTCACCAGCGCTGGTAAATCCCTGACTATGCACTTCTACCCGATGGTTTTACGGGCGACGTGTTATTCGTAGGCTTCAACCTGTATTGCACATTGTGCAAGTTTGCTGTTAATGCACTCCTACGACCATTAGGACTTTGACTGAAGCGGGGTGGCACAAGGTAGTGCGGAAATATGGGACAGTACAGAGTACAAAGATAGTGCGCTGATATCACGTACTTCTCTCTGCAATTTTGATGTTACCGATCAGGCCCCGTGGTGTGTCACTTGGCATGTGTGAACTGCCATGACCCAGTTCCATTTCATATATGAGGGATGAAGGAAGACCACTTTACCTCAACGAAAGCATCGGACGGAAGACTGCGCATGCTATACAGCACTTCAAACAACAACGCAAGTCTAGCCATCGCATACAGCGATGCGGGTATGATAAACCAGAGGCATGCAGGCCATCGCATCTTGTAACCTCCCATTGTATCCATGCCTAGCTTTTGGAATCTTTCGTTGCAGCAAGCTACCACTTCTGTCGTCCCATATGTAGCTAGAAGACCCCACATCACTAAGCAATTGCCACGCCAAAGCCATGCTTCCCAGTTGGTTTCGAAACTGAAGTTCCAACCTGCAAGATGGATACTGGCGAAAGAGGCGGTGGCCACAGCCAGCGACAGATGCTGGTAGACATTGGAGAGCTGCGGGTCTCGATCATTCGGAATGCGCTCGATCGGTTTGGTCTGAAGTTTGCGACTGAGTATCCATTTGAAAAGGAGCGGATTCCATTTGCGCGCGATATACGCATTTGGTTCGATGAAGTCCAGCGGAGTGTTTGTATACGGGTCTGCGCCACCACCGTCGCAAGTACTAATTATCTCCTTCATGCTTTTCTCCACATAGACGAGCGTGGGTGTCTCAACATCCAACGGCTTTTGCAACCAGTACCATAGTGTCGTGAGAGACGTCAAAGCCAACGCGATGCTTGATAATTCCAACGGTGTGATAGCGAGATGTTGTATCGCACGCGCAATTGTTTGCGTTGTCAACCATGCGGTTTGGAAACAGGCAAGAAATTTGGCGACCTTGTCTGCATTGCTCTTGTCCCATATCTCTTTCTTAGTGACTCTTGGTAGGGTAATTATGTCATGTTCGATCAGATAGTGGACCTGTTTGGCGGTGATGGGAATTGCCTCGCGGTCAACAGTCCGTAACTCGAACCCACCGCTGTCTGCGTAATAGGCATGCTCAAGAGACCATTCCTCTTCGTCGAAGCCCATATCTCGCATAGCTTTGACGGACCTTTTCGCGGAGGCCCATTGACCAGCGGCGAAGAGCATGGGCACTTCAGGTGCTAGGACACCAAGTAAGAGCCAACGCGCCTTGCGCCAGAAGATAGTCCAGAAAGTGTCTTTTGGGGAGGGTATATTTAGGTGTAGCATACTCCAAAGGCAGATGAACAGCGTTGATACGCAACTCCAGACGATATCAAGCGTACCTCTCTCGTCAGGTCCGCCCACCCAGCCTCGGCGGGACATCAGGGTGGTGATTGTGCTGTTAGACATGGATTCAATGTAGAAGGCTCACAGAAGGGAATATTGGTGTTCTATCGCTTCCGATGAGCTGCAACGCGCCGGAGAAGAGCTGAGCGAGAGTAGAATCAGCACCACGACAGTTCAACATGGTCGAGCACATAAGATTTCAAGCTGGAGAGTAACTGGGCTTATTCCAGAAGAGCGCCTCAGCGCATTGCAGACAGTAATACATCATAGAAAGTCGAACGCAACCCACGGGGGCGCAAGGCTGAGACACATTCGTGACTGGAATTGATGTCGTGTAACCGGAGGGACGAGATGTGTGTGGCGATTCTCCAATCATCGAACTGACAAAGCGAGATCTTATAAGCGACAGGCGCCCATGGCTGCAACGACCCGTCTTAGCGAGTTGGATTGGGGCCAAAAGGGTGGACATAGGGGTCGCGAAGGTAGGTCATTGGTGCTACCTGGGTATTATTAGCTCTGCCGGATGTGCCATACATCGATTAGAAAGGGTTGGAAGAGGGATCTGTCATCCACTTATCAATCGTGGGAGTAAACTACACGCATAGATTCACACTCCGAGGAGTTCGCAAATCCCGTGATACCTACAATTGGGCTAGAAACCCACTTCAAAGCCGATGTACTGCAATCTACGCCAGTAAGTCAACAGGGCAAATAGCCAGAGGCAAATCTATTGGGTGTTCATGTTCCCCTCAACTGTGTGGCACAGTTCGAGATCTCAGACTGTTCCGCGCTTCCAGCCTGGTGTGTGGGGCAGACGGAAGGAGCGCTTTCCCTTGATTGTATTAGCCTATCTGAGCCTTGTATAGCCACCTCCATCTTTACGCGCCTTCACGCCATCCATACTTCATCACCCAAATCGACCTCAGATCTGTTCGGAAGTAAAGTACAAGAAGTCTCATACCGCGAACGATTGCGCAAACTTTCAGCTTCGTCAGTATTACCGATTCATGCTCAGCATACCCAGACCTTCATCCCACTGAGGCAGGCTACGAGAACGAGAACCAACGCAGCCGAGGCGACAGAGTCCAAACTGTCAGCCTACGCCACAGCCATGCTTCTCCCTTTGTCCAGTTCCAAGATCTGGATATGTACCGCTCTCGGTGCCTATTGGCTTCTTGTTCGCGTTCTCCGTTATAGACGTCGTGATAGCGTTTCTCGTCGCCTCAATGTAAGCAAAGTATGGCGAACACTGATGGAATTAGGACTCTGACAGACCGTTCAGTACCCTGATCGCTCTTCGTGGAGTCGTATGACACTTCAAGATGCGCATTCCATGCAGCTCGCTCTTGCCGAGTTAGAGTTCCCGACTGTGTTTTCTGTTTCCGTGTTCTTCGCTCTCTTCAAGACGTATGGCATCCCCAGTATTTCGAAGCTACTGGTCGCAACAGGACAGCTGTCAGACTCTGAAACTGCATCCAAACGGGCCGCGGATACTGGCGTCGTGATCACCGAGGTAGTTCTAAATAAACCGGACTCTGAAAGAGCGATCAGCGGCATAGCACTCATGAATTACCTTCATGGTCGATACATCAAGGCTGGGAAGATATCGAATGACGATATGTTATACACCCTTAGTCTTTTCGTGCTCGAGCCAATCAGATGGACGACCAAATACGAGTGGCGTGGTGTAACGGACTTTGAGAGATGCGCCATGGGCGTCTACTGGAAAGACCTGGGTGAAGCGATGAAAACATCGTACGATACTCTACCTTCTGCGGGCCAAGGATGGCGAGACGGATTGCA
>Ga0265797_10008417_pt1 | contig 13746 bp, 16 predicted proteins | sample P2T30metagenome_FD_192433 | JGI IMG/M metagenome (GOLD analysis project Ga0265797, IMG submission 192433) | Plant litter microbial communities from East Loma Ridge, Irvine, California - P2 T30 | ecosystem: Environmental > Terrestrial > Plant litter > Unclassified | place: USA: California... | reverse complement strand
TAGTATCGCGCACCGGAACACGTTCCCAGTTACTAATGTCGAGCTACAGCAAGGCCCGGACCCTGACAGGTGTGATAGACGTATCTTCAGCGCTGGCGCTGACAAGTGGCTTCAGGGTTTCGCGGTCATGGAATGTTGATCTTGGCGCGTTGCTGTGTTGTTGTCGGTGCTCAAAATCCCCGACGTGAGATCGACAGCATCGGCATAAGGGTGATCCACAGAATGTTTCCAGAAGCAGTGCATTCGTCGCACAGTCTGCTCGGACCTCAGCATGGAGAGCCGAATTGGTTTTTTCGTCGTCTCGTTTGGGCACGATGAGATTCTGAGTGCGTACTGTCAGGTCTGAGGGTCGTTGCTGACACGGCGAGACATTTCGCGATAGTTTGACAAGACGTCAGGGCTCGCCCGCAGCGCGCTACTAGACGGTTCCATAATTAGATTGGGTTCTACCAGCGATTCCATCCCGATTCCATCTCATGCAGGCCCTGCTTCTTCATACACAGATTCAGCCAGACCCTGGAGTAGAGTGATCTATTCCCAAGTATTCGGTACTGTGCTACCTGCGCAGACGCAGGCGAGAGCGAGGCGTCCTGCCGGCAAAACCTTGGTGTTCCGGTCAGCGCTACCCCACTACCCACTCATTAGAGCTCCGATGCATGCAGGTTCTCGCTAGATGTCGGAATGGTTGAAGCGACGCAGATCGATGTGAGATCAAGCTTTCGTGGCGGCGGTAGCGTTGTGGAGCAACTGCATGTTCGTGTAGACATCTCGCTCGGTGGTGTGTGCCGAATCACGGCCATCATCTTAGTCGGTGGGGACTGACCGGTATCTAGGTCGTTCACGAACGAGCGGAGGCGAAATGAGTTAGGATGTATTAGTTATCACCCGTATAAGCTTCTCAGGCGATGCACAATAGTCTAGCCCCGTAAACACATCAGCAGATGGTAGTATTGTTTCCATTTCAGTTTGAAGAGCAGAATTTCCTTCGTACACGTAGGATCTTCACAGGCAGCCCATCATTAGAGACTGGCATCAACGCATCGTGCTAGACCTGTATAGTACTCCCGGTCGACGATCAGAGATCGACTCGGATGTCCAGGTCACAGCCCACAGCGCCTTCAGCTCGAACCAGTCAATCCCTCTCCAGCTTGACCATTCCTTACTTCTTACCATCCTTGGTGTGCGTCAATTTTTGCCTCTTCGACGCTGCCGCTTCCTCTTTCGCACGAGGGGGTACTTGCCACCCGTCTGCATCCACTTCCATTATGTCTGTGTCGATCTCGATGATCTCATGGTTTTTGATCTCATGAATCCGACCTGCGGAACGGATTGCCGCTGTGGGGGATGAGGGAGGAAACCCCTCAGTCCAGGACTGCAATGCCGCCTTCGAACCCGTCCCTTCAGTCGTGAGGCCCATCTCTTTCTCCAGGGTCTCGACCTTCTTCTTCAGTAATTCGTTGCCTGCCTTGCACAAGAACATGCTCAGTTGCTTAGGAGCGAGCTGGCCGTCGAGCTTCTTCCCAATCAACTTCTCCGCAAGCCCCATGAGCAATTGGTCGTTGTCGCCGCGGCACGACTGACAAGCTCTGTAACCTGCTGCGAGCTCAGCGCAAGCTTACCGGCGTTTGTAATGAACTTGTCAGTCAGGTGCTGAACACACTCTGGTGCGTGTAGAGTGTGAACGCAGATGAAGCGGATGCACGTCTCGATCGAGAAGCTTGCTCCGGCAAGAGGCATCAGTGCGGGTGTGCACAGGGTGGTAAGCCACTGTGAGATCGCAATAAGAGCAGCTTCATGGATCTTGATCTGAGCTTCGCGCATCTTGCCCTTCCCGGAGACGAGTTTTGCCTGGCCATTTCCACCTCGCAGCTGTACAGCGGGTACGTCGAATTTGAAGTTGATTGCTGGTGCGCAAGGATGCTTGGCGAGGGGTGCAAGAGCGCTCTGAGATACAGCCATCAAAGCAAGACGAGGCGCTGATGCTACACGGCGGCCATAAATTGTAAAATCAATGAGCCCACCGCGCAGCAGGGAAAGGCGCATCATGGGTTCCCACTTGGTCACGTCGGCAGAATTGGCCTGGAGCTGTCGCAAAAATAGGCGGACGTCTGCCTTCGAGAGTTGGGACATCGGTGTCATTTTCAGCGTGACCGATACGGTTGAGGAGTGTATCAAGTCGTGTTGCGTCGAGATGGGTGGAAACCAGAAGATCACTCAGATGGACTGTGATAGTAGTGAGCCGAATGGGCGTTGATTAACGACAACGCAAGAGCAGAGTGGTGTAGTTTGGTAATCGTGGGTGAGTCTCTCATTCACTTGGTACTGTGGTACTGGCTCTGGCCAATGACAGACCAGCGTGATGATGAGGGTCAACGAAGCCACTTTCTTGTGAGTTAGAAGCACCTGCTGTAGTATCGAAGACCGCGATGAACTCATCCACCATATCGGTCATTGTACGATGTCCTCGGGCCACGTCCAGACGTCGAACTGGATGCTCTGCCCCCGAGTGCGAGCTGAAGCGCAGATGTTCGAGATTCCCACATTCCTTTAGAGCGTGTAATACTGACGACCAAGTGCCAGTCACAAGGCGAAGGTCAGAGAATACAGCTCGTCGCAATGTCGTAGACTGACTCCTAATAATAGCGACTAGGTCGTTTCCATGCAATGCGCAAAACATGAGCTGGAGTACTTCTAGCTTAAGGCAAGCGCAAGAAGCAACCATGTGGTGAACGATGGCTGCGGCATAGTTAGTCCGATCTAGACTCATCGTGAAGCTTTTCAACTTTGGTGCAGTGGCAATGATATTTCCGACCCCATTCTGCCAACCAGGTGTGCGAGAGAGGTCATCGTTTCTAGACAAGGCAGAGAGAGTGAGAACTTTGAGGTGCGAGAAGCGATAGTGTAGTGTCCTCAGAGATTGCGTAGGTATTTGGAGGGCTGAGAATGGTAGGATAGCCTCCTTATGCAGCGCAGTCCCACGCTTGCACTTGGCCATACGAAACTCGTTCAGACGGACCTCGCTGTTAACGATGGCGTCCACGACAACCTGAAAGCATCTACTACGAAATAGGCGATCAGTTGCGGAAAGAAGACTGCTGGATTCCGCGAGCTGGGATCCCCTCGGATGGAAGTGAACGGCCGTCAGGTTGGTGAAGTCTCGCAATGCTCGAACAAGGCCATCGTACAAGCGGGTTGGATACTCGCTTTCCACGACATACGTGAATGTGGGTGCTTCGTCCTTGATATCTTTGTCTTGGATGCCAGGTACCCTGGGAAATCGTTTGGGTGGCGGAAACCTGCCGACACGGCTAATAGCAGCGAGGACACTATACTCCGCTGATGTCAGGAGCTGGATCTGTAGGACTTTGACAGAACCACGGAAATGAGGCGACTGCGCAACGTTGATGAGACGGTTGAGAGAGGGTGGTCCAAGAGTAGTCTTTAGCCGGGAGAAAGCGCGTTCTACAAATACAGAATGGGTGAGGAAGCGACATCTCTTGGATGCAAGACGAAGGCTTTTGTGAGACGAGAGATTTAGAGTGGCAGCAACGAGCTCGAACAGTTCGACAGGAAGGCGTTCTAGGTGTGAAGTCATGATGGCATGCTGACTGGACGCTGGGCTGTGAATCAAGGATGTTGACGGGGACGGGTGAAGGGTGGCACATGCTGTCAGGGCCTAGCCCGGAGCTAAGAGCCCGTGATAGCGTCAACCCCGCGAGTCCAGGAGCAGCGCACGACCTCAACCCAGCGAGCGACGAGAAGCCACGCTTCTTCCGAGTGAACAGCACTGTCGTTCACCTTATCGGCTTCATCTACTTTTTTTCTTCCACTTCGCTCCCCATCACGGTTGCATCGCCCACGGGTGCCGAACACCGGCCACAACGCAGTGGAGCCCGACAAAGATTTGACAGGACCGCACCTGCCGCCAACAGCTCAGACAACCACCATGGACTCGATGCGCAGCCTCAACAAGTCGCTGCCCAAGACAAGAGGGCAGCACGACGTGCACCAGTCCTTCCGCACCGCTGCCCTCAACGTGACGCACCTGTACAAGTCCGCGCTTGCCGACATCGACAGGGCCCGTACCGACGGCTACCAGGAGGCTCTCGATGAGCTGCTCACCTTCCTGGACAAGGAAAATATTGGTGTGGGCGACGGCGAGGGCTGGCGAATACGGCAGTGGGCCACGGAACGACTAGACGGGAGCTTGCCCAAGCAGACGAGCAGCGACAGCGACGACGAATACCTCGACCACAACCGCGCCAGAAGCTCATCACCCATCATGGACCGAACCCACGGCATAGACGACTCACGCACGCTGGCACCCACAACGATTACGGACACACGCTCTGACTCTGCGCCGCCCCTCCAGATGGAAGCTTCTACGACCGAGGCCGACATGTCGCCACTACACCACATCTTCGAGTTCTCTGCAGCCCAAGCTCTCCCGTCTGAATCGCCAAACGAGACCGCTGCCGCCGACATGTCAGCTGCTGCCCGCCGCGCTTTCCCTGCTTCTCGCCGCCCCACAAACCGCTCGTCTACCCGAAACCTCCAACGATCCGCCGCCCAGAACCTCTTCCAACTAGGCAACGGTGCAGGGCAGAAGAGACGACTCATGAACGACTTCTTCAATGTCGATGGCTTCAACGACCGGCGAGACGGCTCATCCGGCGGAGGATCCAAGCGCGGACGCATGTCATAGCACCGCAGCTCGAAGCCTGAGGGCCTGTCATCGAACTCCAGGCAATGACACGAACGACTGTTCGACGAATCACGACTACTTGCATCATACCCAGACGGCGCACAGGGCTAGTGGATCATTTTTCATACGCATTGGGGGAGGCTTACTAGACGCATTCTGTGGTGTTATTGATTTCGGAGGCTATATACCTTTTCGCATTTTCTACGGGGTGGGACATCATTCGGGGGTGGAAGTAGATAGCGTTTTTTTTGGAGGGTGTTAATACCATCATTACATGTCCTCAACTGTTGTATGCCATATGCAGTGACTCATCTCGTTCGTGAAGATGTGATTCCCAAACGCCGATGCATGCCCAAGTTTGTACTCAAGTCTTTCCACCTACAATACCTAGGTATACGTTCCAGGCTTGTGACCTTCAAGCGTCTCCTTGTACCCCTCCCATTATGCAAACCACCGATATAACCCCAGGCCCACCATGACGGCGCTTGTTCCTGTTATTGCCATTCCCCTACTCCGCATTCCGAACATGCTTTTGCTGGCTCGTATCGCGGCTTCGTTGGCTTTGATCTGTGAATGGCCCGAGACGTACGTGAAGGCGCCGAGGCCCAGAAATGTAGCGCTTCCTAACAACTATGTCAGTACTGAGGTAGATACAGTGTGTTCTAGAGTACAATACCGACTACGCGACATGGAGTGCAATCTTCAAATTCCGCTCTGTCATTCTTGAGAGCCTCTTTGAAGGTCGGAGCGGAAGGAGGTGGCAGCGCCATTATCGCGACGCTAGACAGACAACCCAGCAACTAACTCAGATGCAACACGCTGGCTCTATCGTGTAAAGATCTTGCGACCAGAAGTCTGCATGACATGCTAGCCATGCAGGGATCTTTCTAGCTCCGGCAGCTCCCCGCCCAAACTGCCCCACGACGCGGACCTCACGTCTTCCCACGCGCATGGCTCGCAGCTGACATTTCCCACCATGAGCGCAATCGAAGCTCTCTACATCTTTGATGAGCACAAGTAAGACTCATCTGTTCCAGCGATCACGTCATTCCTCTCTAACATCCTTAGCACTCCACTCCTCGAACACACATACCTCAACCGCCCGCCTCCATCCTCCGTTCTCCTGCCTCTCTATCTCGCGCATCCCGCCCCCCGGCCGCCGCTGATATATCTGCCCAACACCAACCCGCCGACACTGCTATACAGCATAATACAGGACCAGCTTCTGTTCCTGTGCCCGGCATCAGCAGACACCGATCCCCTCGCCGTCCTCACCTTCCTCCACCGCCTGACCGACGTACTCGAAGACTTCCTAGGGTCACCACTGCTGGCGAGCAAGATCGAGGGAAACTACGATGTCGTCGCGCAACTACTCAGCGAGATGGTGGATGGCGGAATCATCGCGAACACAGAACCGAACGCGCTGAGAGATGTCGTCGAGGCGCCGAATCTACTCAAGAGTCTACTGGGAGGAGTGGGACTGCCTTCTTCGACACCGAGCTCCCTCGCGCCCTCTGCTACCGGAGCATTTGGTCTAGGCGGTGGAAGAGCAAGCCCACGCCTGGGACCATCACCGACCTCGAGTCAGACAGGCTCACCGGTGCCGTGGAGAAGAGCGAACGTCAGGCATACGAGCAACGAGATGTATGTGGATATCGTGGAAACACTAGAGGTCACCTTATCACCATCGGGTCGCCCTCTAGCCGCCATGGCCAACGGCACGATCGCTTTCACGGCCAAGGTCTCTGGAATACCTGATCTCATACTACACTTGGGATGCGGGGGCGGCATACAGAATGCGGTCTCACTCCCTGTCTTCCATCCCTGCGTCAGACTCAACCAGTGGAAAGCGAGGCCAGGTGAACTCTCGTTCGTACCGCCAGACGGTCGCTTCGTGCTCGCTGGGTACGAAGTGGACCTGCTGGGCTCTGCAGCACTGGACGCCTTCTCCACAGAGAAGAACGCAAAGACTTCAAGTCCAAAGCTAAACATACCAGCTACAGTATCCGTCCACCCCTCCCTCGGCCCGACCGGCACAGACTTCGAAGTCAAACTCCAACTCAACCCACGATTCAGCGGAAACAAGCCCTCCCAACCCAGCGCTGCGAAAGCTAGCCTGGGACGCGTATCCTCCTCGACAGGAACCACGTCCGCCCCTGCGATCGAAGAAATGACCATTCACATCCCACTTCCAGCGTCCGTCAGGAACGTCGCGGATCTACGCGTCGCTCGCGGAACAGGAGATGCAGGCTACGCGCCCGGCGACAGGGCAATAGAATGGCGGATTAGCAGTCGCGAGATAAGCAATCTCATGTCGCAAGACCGCGGAGGAGGGGTCGGTGCTACGGCTACATTACGCGGGACTGTAATTGGACAGGATGACCCATCCGCGGAGGACGCCTTGGACGCCGGAGGACCTGTATCGTTCGCGACATCGACATACGATTACGATGATGATCAGGGTACACAAGTCTCTTTACCTGCGGCTTCGTCGTCCAGCGCACCCAAGCCGGATAGTGATGCGAAGATCAAACAAGCAAACAAAGTTCTCATGCCGAGCTGTGCAACCATTAGCTTCTCCGTCAAAGGTTGGCTGCCGAGTGGGATCAAAGTGGAGAGTTTGAATGTAGACCAGAAGAAGAGCAAAGGTTTGGGCAGTGGCGTTACGCCATACAAGGGCGTCAAGTATCTTTGTGTCAGTCGGAAGGGTGTAGAATGTAGATGTTAGAACATACACTCGGCTACGACGATGGAATCAAAGAGACAAACAACTTCCGACAAGACATATTCACGAGTTTGCTGCACGATTATGATCACGTATGAAAGATGTTTGTGTCCATCGATGACATTACCAACTATAACTACCTGACATTCGTTGATGGCGCTGAAAATACACCCAGACATCCTATACTGCCTTATCAATGAATCAAGCTTTCGCTCTATATACCCTTTTTCGCTGTAAATGCAAAGCACTACAGAGCATACAGTACTCTCGCTCGCTTGAACGCATTGGAATGCGCTCGCGTCGCTGAAGTCGTTAATCATCCATCTTTTTTCCACGATGCACTCCATCCCTCCCTCCCGTACACCGCGTCATGTCACTAGGCGGACCTAGTGGAGAGTGGTGAACAACGCGTCACCAGGCGCCGGAGTAACGGGCTTGTTTCCAGGCGCTGGTGCGATAGGCGGGTTGCGCGGTGCTGACTTGCCACGGTTTCCACCTTTGCTGCCGCTGCGGTCGTTGCTTCCACCACGAGCACTACCCTCGGGCGAGTTCCAGGTCTTGCGTGGTCGACCTCCGATGCGCTTCTCAATCTTCTCTACCTTCTCCTTCAGGGACTGATGCTTGGCCATCAGCTTCTCCAAATCGGCTGCGCCCTTGGCGTTTCCAACCTTCTTCTGATTGACAAGGTTGTGGACCATGCAGTCAAAGACCGGGTCGTTTTCAGGGTACGCCAACTGGCAAAGAAGGTCCATGAACTCGAAGGACACATCCTGAGCACGGATGCGGTCGCAGAACTGCTTGGTAAACTGCGCCACGTAGGTGTTATTCAAACCAAGAACGCGGGCAGCGCGGCAGATATGCAAGTTTTTCTTGTCATATACCGTCTCAGTCTGGAGGCGGACAGAGTAGACCCTGCTCTGATAGGTCATCTCGTCCATCCACTTCAGATGTGCGGTCGCAGCATCAGCGTCCATCGAACCGGCGGGCAGAACCCAAGAAGTCGCGTCAGGATTCGCGGTAAAGTACTTGTGAGCCTTGCCTGAGCACTGCATCAGGACGTACTTAGGAATACTAGCCAGCTTCACCTCTCCAAGCTTGACGATGACTTCAGGGCCGTTACCGAAGACGACGCGCTGCCCGTGTGGCATGTGACGAATGTCAGCCGAAGGGTTGAGTTCCGGCATAGCACCGGTCTTGTCACGCGCCTGCCTAGACGAGTGTCCCCAGGGTGTGGTATGGCCGTTCAGTTCGGCAGCGGGCGACGATGTGGGTGGGGTCTTTGCAGCAGCAGACGGGGCCGGCTTCTTCCCGTACTTGGACATGTCAATGCCAAAGGTCAGGGTCTTGGGCTTTGGAGCCGGAGGAACGACCTTCAGGGTCTCCTTCGTCACAAAATTGGGGAATGAGGATGTGACGAGCGATGGGCCGCTGGTGTTCTTCGCCGTTCCGGTTTCCTTGGACTGCTCAGTTACGACGATCGCAGGCTTTTCGTTCTTGACCTCCTCAGTCATGGGAGGATCGATGATCTCGAAGCTATCTGAGTCTGAAGCCACAGATGCGGTCTTCTCAGCATTCGTCTTCGTCTCGGTAATGATGTCGGGGCCATTAGACTTTGTGCTCTCTAAGACTCCGTCCTTGGGTGCATCCTCGGTGGTCACCTCGTCGTTTGTGGGAACGGGGACGAGTGCGGCCGACTCCTGCTCGAGGCTACTAATGGTTGCAGCCTTCTTTGCTTGCTCGAGGTTATCAATTGCCGAAACCTTCTCTTCAAGCTCAGCCTTCAGATTCTTGATCTGGGTGTCTTTCTCTCCAGCCAGGCGCAGAAGCTCCTGGTTGTAAGTGAGCTGGTCACCATTCACCTGCTTGAGCTTCTCAATCTCGACATCTTTCTTTTGAATCTCTATCTCGAGATAGTCAATGTGGGCGTCCTTGTCTTGAACTGCGCCTTCCAGCTCCGCGATGCGAAGCGTCTTAGTTTCGACCAGCGCGTCCAACTCCTTGACGCGCTCCTCCTTGAGGGCCACGGTGGTCTCGAGGGTGGCGATCTTGGGATCTTGGCTCATGAACTCGGCGATGAAGGTGTTATCGTCATCGTCCTCGTCGGCCCAGTTGGTCTTCTTGCCAGTAGCGGCCTTTGGGTAAAGACCGTTCGATGCGCCATTGGTAGCCTGGCCGTTGGTCATGCCCTTCAGTACGAGACCCTTCTTCTGATGAGGGTCTGGTTTGGCCTTGGGCGGCGCCTCTGCGATCTTCGGGTTGGGAGACTCGGCGGACTTGATCTTGCTGCCGCCAGCAGCCCAGAAGGAAGGAGCCGTCGCCATCTTATGCGATCGCTCGACGAGTGAGGTAGGGGTCGGGCGTTGGGCCGCGGTTCGTGAGGTGTGGGAGGCGGAGGTGAGGGCGAAGCTCGCTTGATAGACACAGATCGCCTAGGGAAGGCTCAAGTCGCGCAAGGTCGACAGAAAATTTTGGCGGTCGGGGCTTCGGGACGCAAGAGTTGTAGCTGCGCAGTTGAGGAGCGAGTGTGGAGAGAGTAAGAAGAAAGGTGAGGGAGGGCGGATTATGTACTGGGGAGGGAGCGGCTAGCAGAATTGAGAGGTGCGTGTGAAGGCGGAAGTGTGCGAGGCGATTCCAAGCTTTCCGTGGTGTTGAGGGTCGAGTGAAGACAACCTTGGAAGGAAAGAGCGCCACACGAGGGAAAATTCGACAGAAAGCAGGCGCAGTCGAGCTGTCAAAAGCTGAACCTAGTTTCACCGCACATGCAAACAAGCATTGTACCGCTTCTAAAGCCTTTCACAATCTCAGGCAAATTATGGTAGCGATGCGTTTACGTGCGCTGATATTTGAGATGACGAACCTCTGATAGGACGAGACCGCGGATAGACGAGTTTCCCATGTGCCTATCCGCTCCAAGGAAGTAACCTCATCCAATCCCAAGATAGTCGCTACTGCGAGCCAATATACCCACTCATTCCCACCGAGTGAAGGAGTGATAGCACATATACGCCTCCCGGTATGCACTCAGCCATGATGCCTCAACGACACTGTTTCCCTGTGCACTCCAAGTCCAGAGTTGACGGTAGTCGATCTTCACTCTCCATCTCTTTCCAGGTGGGCTCTATTCTCATTCACGCTTCCTTTCTCGTGAAAGCATCTTCCCCCTTCATTCGGCATTGCAGCGCGCTCGCTGGGTGTGGAGGAGAAGCCGGTATCGCCCGGGGCGTGGTTCACTGGAGACGTGTCTTCACTATGACGCATGCCAGAAAGCCTTCATCGCGGGACTTTATCGGGGGAATCGAAGTAGTAATCACGCATTACTCTTCACAGTGGTGTTCACATGTTGTAGAAGTTATGAGGCGCGAAACGATGGGGCGGAAGACGCGTCGACGCGACAGCCCTGCGATCCCCGCAGCCGAAGTCCGAAGTTATCAGCCAATGGGAGCTCAAGGAAGTCTACATACACCTACATCTCTCCTGCATCGATAGCAACTGATTCTATAAGACTTCACCATGTCTCGTCCCATTTCTCAAGCCTTGCAGCGCTGCAACTCTTTCCGAGATCATCCTGACGGTCAAACCAATCCGCCACCATGACAACTCAAGCCCGCAACCTCTTCCACCACCTACCTCCGCCAGCGGAATGCCTCGCGCTCTTCATCGCAACCCTCGAAATCGTCCCTTTCGGAATAATAGGTCTACGCAACCCCTCCTTCTTCGCTGATGGCTACGGTCTGCCCATCTCAGCCGAGTCCGACACATCACCCGCATCTGCGAAACGATCCAGCAATACCGAAAGTACCTACGACGAGGATCAGAAGACCAAGAAAGCCCTGGTTGCAGCGATAGCAGCGCGCAACGTTCAGAACGGCGTCCTGTTGGCAGTCTTTGGTCTGGTACTGCGAGACAGGAGGAGCTTGGGAGTTGCGGTCATGGCGGGATTAGTCGCAACCGTCGCGGACACGGTGATTGTCAGCGCGTATGGGGCGAAGGACAAGATCGCGGGCCACTACGTTGGCATCTTCAACAGCTTGGCTATCGGAGGAAGTCTGCTATACTGGGGAAGGAACGATCCGCTATGGTGAATCAACGGCCGAAGAAACACAGGGAATGGAAGGCGGGAGGCAGGATAAAGCAAGGTGTAGACATGAATCGCGGGGATTTGCCTAGCGTCCAAGACAAGCAGCCATCATTTAGGCAGCAGTCCTTATCCTACTCCCTTCCCCCTCTTCCCTCTCATTCTTCTCGCCTCCTTTTGTACTGACACTCGCTATGGCATGCAAGCACACCATTTTACAACTAAATCCCTCGCCCTTCGCAGAACTAGCTGGATATGAACAACCAGATGCGGCAGCACGCGCAGCAGCCGAAACGACATCTGGAGGAGCGCCGAAGAGTGTCAAGGATCATCCCATTGGGACATTTCCCGCTCCTTTAGTCCTCCCTCACGACGAGCTCAACTATGACCCAGATTCTTCACCACAAAGTACGAAGGAATGGCTGAACGAGGAGTGTAGGAACAAACTATCATCGGCGCCAAGAACGAATAAGTTGTATGTGGTGCAAGTGCCTGGGATCAGATTCAAAGCGGACTTCATGAGGCACTGGGTAGTACCAACCGGTTACGATGAAGTCAAAAGCGAGGGTAAAGTTGGACCATCTCCTCCATCTGCGGTTCACTTCGTCGACTATCTCACCGCATTTTATCACGATATGCCTGTTCGCCTCTTCCCCACGCCATTGACCTGGACATCATGGGGCTCCAATACCAAGTCCGCCAAGGGCTGTCGAAGTGCCGCTCTGCCGAAGTACATCGGTCTATCACATGGAGATCATTGTACCAGAATCCGCGTCCGCCCTGCGCCAGACACCGCTTTCCCTGCTCAACTGAATCTAGACGACATCCTCGATGCAACCATTTCAATCCTTCCCGACGACGCTTATGCAATGGTACTTCTAGTCGACCACGACATTTACGAGTCCGAAGATGACGACTTCTGCTGTGGCAGGGCGTATGGAGGCAGCAGAGTGGCTGTCGTGCAGACTGCGCGTTATAACCCAATACTGGATGAGCGAAAAGGAGAGGAGATCGATCGAAGCCACATGTGGCCGTGGAGTCATTGCAAAACCTTTGTCGGTGAATTATGTGCTGTAGAGGATGTAAAGGCAACACCTGCGACGAAGAAAGAAAAAGAACTAAGCAAGGGTGGGGCGATGAAAGCGGCTACCCAGGCTGCGACAGCATATAAGCCTACATCATCGGTGCAAGAAGTCCAGGCGCTTTGGTTCTCACGCCTCGCGCGTACAGTGTCACATGAGCTAGGACATTGTTTCGCGCTCGACCATTGTGTATACTATGCATGTAATATGCAGGGCACAGGCAGCATGAAGGAAGATGTAAGACAACCGCCATATCTGTGTCCAGTATGCGAAGCAAAGGTAGCACATGCCATTGCTGGAGAGCTGCACGGTGGCCGCGAAGAGGAGAAGAGAGATTGGATCAAGCAGAGATGCGAGGCTTTGAGGCACTTCTGCAAGAGGTTGGGGGATAAAGACATGGATAGTTCGATGTGGCAGGGCTTGAACGGGTGGCTGCAAGAAAGGATGGTAGCGATGTAATCTCGATGGCATCCCACGGATCTTTGCATCTGCGAGATACTCTCGATTATTCATATTACCGACATTCGGAGTGGACGTTTTGGTCATAGTGTGTGTCATTGGCAGTTGCTTTGATGACACGTAAAGTATCAGCCCACGGAATTGCAGCAGTAGACGAATATCTCTTCTTACTTGTTTGGCTTTGGCGCGACGCAGCTATCTCAATGAAGTAATCCGTTCGCTGAAAGAAGACAAGATCATCGTGTGAGTTCCCAAGGACGTGGTTCAGCAAACCTAGATCGCCCACCCAAATCAGAGCCACGGCTTACGGACAATCCGTACTTGAATCTAAACGAATGATGATTGCTGAAAGACATCCCGTCTGCATGGTGAGACGCGTCTTGTGGTTCAGTGATGTGTTTTGACCCACGAGGGAAGTGTACCCCTCATTGCCCCACCATGTCCCAACACATGCACCTACAGTGAGCAATTTATCCATACATGACCTCAGTCGACAGTATGAGACGTAAAGTATAAGTATCCGGTTCTAGCCGTGGCCTCAAGCTGCGTCCTCAACTGCTCCTCAACGTTTTCCAATCGCACCTATCCAGCTTTCACCAACCCAATACAACCCACTTTGGTACGATGCTATCATCGAACCAGCAAAGCGAAGCCTATTCGGCCTCGCTCTTCGCACACCAGAATTGCATCTCGGTCAAGT
>Ga0265797_10008416_pt1 | contig 13748 bp, 12 predicted proteins | sample P2T30metagenome_FD_192433 | JGI IMG/M metagenome (GOLD analysis project Ga0265797, IMG submission 192433) | Plant litter microbial communities from East Loma Ridge, Irvine, California - P2 T30 | ecosystem: Environmental > Terrestrial > Plant litter > Unclassified | place: USA: California... | reverse complement strand
GAGAAAGAAATTCGCTAGCCAAAAAAAAAAAATAGAATAAGGGACTCGGCTGTCCTCTGTGATTACGGGCAATTCATAAGTATCACTAGGCATCTCTCGCCAGCCTGATACTACAATCCCGTAGTCGGCTAGGAAGCATGACGGCTCGTAAGAACAGTACGGTTTTCCGTACGGGCGAAACGGTAATCAGGTTAATGTTGTAAAGTCAAGACACTCATGTTAGCATCGGTCTCCTTCACCACCAGAGATAAGTAGTTTAACTTCACTCTACTTGTAGAAGCCTTGCCCATCGAATTCTCAAAGCAATCCTAACCTACAGGATGTCGCTTTCCCATCGGGAAACACGTTTCCTACCGGGTTCAGAGCTCGTACCAAGGCCCCGATTAAGATATTAGCGGTCACAGACCGCACGTCGGCTAATACGTAGAGTGATACAGGATAGCCTATTTAAAAGGTATCTCGCAGCGTATAGAACACCTCTTCCAAACAATTAGCCAAGAATAGAACTGATAAGTTAGCTACTTCTTAGCAATTGGGGCGCCTAAGACTCATACGAAGTACGCAGGCTGTGCGTCAAGAGAAGGCTATGTGCCTGCTGGCTGAGCCAGCTGGTATTACCGTCACGTGCCCGCTGAACCTCATATTCATCTGAACTCCTGTAACAACACGCGTCTAGAACCCGTGAAAATGATCTCGACGTGTTTCTAGATTAAGTTACTTCTGAGTATTTGCCAATCTTTCTAGATTACGAATGTGTCTATAGCGCGTGCGGAAGACTGATGGTATTTGAGTATCCACCATATGTCAGAGTGACTTATTACTGCACGAGATGTTTTGGGCTCGTGCTTGTCGTAACGTTAGAGGTGGTACTCCAAATCGCTTTCAATGTCAAATTATCTTTGGGTCTGTCATTTCATGCGCTCATCATCTTAATCCGATACTCCTCCAACTTGTCTCTCGACTTCACTGTGTCTCGATGCTCAATCCCTAGAACTCTGGTCTGAATCACTAAGCAAACTTCCTGTAGCCGAAAAGCTTTCTCAATCTTTCCCAGGTTGTCGTAGTAACCAGATAAATTATGAAATGACTTCAAGGTATTTGGGTGCTCGTCGCCAAGCCGATGCCTCCGCAGCTTCAAACACTCTTCCTCCAATTGGATCGCCTCGTCGACTCGGCCGAGCTTGTCATAGTATACTGCCAGATCACACATCGAACCAAGAGTGTTGAAATGCTCTTTTCCAAGGATCCGCTTTCGGATCGCCCAGCACCTCTCCCCAAGCTGCGCTGCCTCGACGTTCCGGCCCAGTCTATGGTAGTACCAGGCCATGTTACACATTGGGAAAAGTGTACCATCGTGTTCCTCACCAAGTTCTGATCTGGTTTTTTCCCAAGCCTCTTGGCCCAATTGCAATGCCTCTTCGTTGCGTCCTGATTTACTGTAACTCCAGGCAAGGTTGGTGATTAGGGTGAACACGTCAGGGTGATCGGCGCCGTACGTGTCCTTGATCATGCCCAAGCAACTTTCTCCTAATTGTATTGCTTCATCGATTTTCCCCACTTTGCGATAATAGACACAGAGGTTGCCCATTGAGCCAAGCGTGTCTGCATGTGATTCGCCGAGTTCATCCTTCTGCATCATCCAACATCTTTCTCCCAAATTTGCTGCTTCCGTGTAACTACCCAGCTGATGGCAATTCCAAGCAAGTCTAGACATTGACTGGAGAGTCTGTGGGTGTACTTTCCCCAGGCTTTCCGTCTTCATCTTCCAGATCTGCGTCTCCAATCTTTGCACCATGTCAAATCTTCCTCCTTCGCTGAATGCCAAAACGATTTTGCTCGATTCACAAAGAAGGTGGCAGTCTGTTAAGAGAAGCCCGAACACCTCATCCATTCGAGGACCGATGCATGCGTCCAGATGTGGCAGCAGAAACCGTCTAAACTCAAGTGCGACAACATCGGCACTGCGGGAGATGCTCGTACAGAGAATGAGGTAGGCAGACCGTAATGCTGGGCCTTGGAGTTCGACGTGGATGCGATCCTTCATCCACATATTGACGATTGGGTGGATGGATATATCGCGGAAGTCGTCAAATCGTCGTTTCGAGATGATTGAATAGGAAGCTAGGAGATTGAAAGCCTCTCGTGTTCGTATTCTGTCCCATTGCAACGCTGGTGTGTGACCTGGGGACCCTGCCGGCTTCGGTACTCTCTTACTGCTGTCTGAAGACGCGCCACTTGATTGGGTAACGTCGTAGTTCTCATGAGTTGTGATGTTGGCCACAGCGGTAGCAATAATGCTTTCTGAGATACCTACAACGTGCAGGAAGGGCAAGATCCTGAGCAGTTCGAGTGAGTCTTGTGCTTGTTGTGTCGACAGACTCTTCAGATGGTGGGTTGAAAGCTCCAGACTGTCGTAAGTGGACGAAGCATAAGACTCGGAGCGCTGGATCAATGGATAATTGAGCAGTCTCCTTCGATTTCTCGCTTCTCCCAACATCACCGGATAGTCACTGATATCGCACAAGCCCTTTTTCAGATACGCGGCAGCATGGACAATTGCCAAGGCAAGATATCCTAGCATCTTCACGACTTCGGTCGCATCTTGACGTGCGCTATCGTTCCATTTCCTTGAGCTTCCGAGTCTCGCAAACAATAGGTCGCAAGCCTCTTTTTCTTCGAGTGGGCCAAGATGTTCGCTTCCCACTGTCGCCAGATCCTCACAATCAGGATTACGAGAAGCTATCAAGACAAATCCACGCTCGTTATGAGGAATGTAGTCCGAGAGATTGAAAGTCGGATCGTCAGCGTTGTCCAATACAAGTAGCCAAGGAGCACGGAAATTAGTCAGCCACTGTTTACCGACGACATGGTCATCTGATCCCGTTTGCTCAAAAGCGAAACGACGGAGTGCGTCCTGTATCGCTTTCTGGGAGCTCGCGTGTACCCATAATACCAACTCAAAACTACACCCATATCAGCTATACTTCCTGTTCATATCAATACCCGTTGCTTGGGTTTGGCGTTACCATCACTAGGGATAACATACCGGCTACGGAATTCCCACGCGAATCTGAGACAAAGCGTAGTTTTCCCTGATCCGGGTAAACCGTGGAAGACGTAGATGCTGTTACCAACGTGTAAAGTGTCCTTGATGAATGCACTTGCGAGACGTCGATAGACTGCTGTACGGCCAATGAAACAAGATGGTGGCTCCGATGGAACGTTCCAAAATATCGGAGCGTCTGTTTTAGACCTCTTCTCAGGGCGTTGTAGCTTATCGCCGTATGCAGCGAGCCTGCGCATCTCGTCTTGGGGAACAGGCGCTTGGAGTCTTCTCAGTCTCTATGCAAAAATCTGCACGACACACGGTGGACTACATACCTTCAATCATCTCCCTGAGTACCTCAAGCAGATGCTGCCAGTCACCAAGCTGTGGGCCTGAATATTTGTTGAGTGCAAAGTGATTACATGCTCTTGGATACTTGTTTATGAGTGGCGTGATCCTATCCAGACATGCCGATCGCTCGTCCACCAGAATCACGAGATGTTTCCCTGGCTCAAAGGTAAAATTGTCCTGTAGATATGTCAGAGTATTGATTGAACTTTGGATCGGACAACACACTTACTCTGCCTCTCAACAGGAGCCCAAGATCTGTTGGCTGTTGCTCGTATAGACAAGCGACACGAAAGATCGCATCGCACTGAAGCGAACTAATAAAGTCGTCAAACAAGTCTCGTAGCCAGTGGTTCCCCGGAAATGAGGCTCTGTGATTATCATGCATGATCGTGCCGGTGTGTTCCTCAACTTCATCGAGAAAATCCATATGCAGTCTTTCATGTGTCCCTCTGAACGGCGTTCCAAGGAAAATTAGACCGACAGTATTGCAAAAGATGTCAGGCCATCGCGATCTTTGATGACAAGCAAGGAGAAGGGCCTGGTCGTGGTTAGTTTTGCTCAAACGGGCAGCAGTCATGGTTGGTGTTCACACCTTCATTAGTATCAATCCCCCAAAACTGTGTGCAATGAACAAAAGTGGACGATTTGAACAATCTTTTCGAGAACTTTGAAGTTCATCAAGTAGGCTTCCGGCGATCGTTGCAGCTCGAGTATCGAGTGCAGCTTCTCCGAACCAGTCAGATCGATACCCGTACCTCAGAATCCTAGCAGCTGGGAATGCAGCCGGGAGCATCTCTTTGTCGTCGAGCCAGTTGATCCAGCTCTCTGGTATCGAGCTATCTAGATCAGGACTCCGTAGCGAGCTCCATGTTTTCACAGGATGCGCTCCTTTCCCGTGTATAGCTACCAAACTTTTTTCTCATCAGCACTTTGTCCCTGATCGATGGCTACTCTTACGTACTCGACAGTTGCTTCATCTGTGCTTTGATGCTCCGACACAACTGGTGAATACAGCTCTCTGAGCCCGAGGGCTTCTTCTGGTATCTTCTGATGTACAGATAAGTGTCAGCTGGTGCGATACTGTGTGTGCGTCTGCTATTACCATCCTTGAAGCTGTCACTTCACAGCAAGCCGTCCCAGACCAACTTTGCACATGCCGGAATTCGATAAAGGCCCTCGAATGAACTTTCGTGATTATGATCAAAGGAGCGTGGCCACTTAGTCCAGAAAAATTCCACAACATCAAAGCTTTTGAGGGCAGTCGGGACTTTGCCAGGACATGTGGACCCCCAATCTGATGTTGCCGAGTAAGTATCTCTGGAAACCGGAGCGCAAGCTAGCAGCGGGACGGAGCATATGCACGACGCCCACAGCATTCGGGTCTGGTGGAACGATGGCGGCGCAGCCGACCACGATATTATGCGGATTGACATAATGCAGTATGTGGTCGATAATGGGTGGCGCGATGCAGAACAGTGCCTGTGATTGCCGTTGGCAAGAAGTCTGTCCACTCGCATTCACAGCTGGATTGACCCCGCGGATGTCGAAGAAGTAAAGGCTCGGCCACCCGGACATCACGTTTTAAGACGCAGTAAACAGCATTGCGAAGTACCGTCGCTTCGCGCAGTTTTTCTAGACATTATGCCGGCGCAGACAATGATGCGAAGATTATAGAGTCTCTTGTAACAGGGTTTGCACAAGAGAAGAGCGGTGAGGACGGTCTAGTCCATATGGCTTGGTGTTGCTAAGGTCTCTCTGCATGTCCTACTGCTTTGCATCGGGGCTGGCAGCCATACGCATCCACAGCTCTGCTGCTTACGCGGTCTTTGGGAACGATGGGCTATCTAAAATGATTGTGGTGATCTGAGCGGCGATAACGCCTCGCACACGAATCAGGCAGCCTGGCAAGATCGCTGAGGAAGAGCCGAGCACGATGTCTTGATGACGAGTCGAATGCCTCTTTCTCCTCTTAAGGCATTCGTGCAGCACTTTGGACGTTTGACGTACTACCTGGACGCGGCCGGCGCGAGTTGCTTACCCACGTTGACAGGTGATCCCTGTACATGCTAGTGACGAAGTTGCTTAGCCACTCAATTCGCTCCTCGATGTTTATCACAGCTAGTGTAACGGAGGTGGAATGCCGCTGGGTTTAGCTCGGGTTAAACCAAGGGTTGACTGAGGCGAGGGAAGAAGTGGTTGGCACAATGAATACTGTTCGTTGTAATCACTGACTTCGATACATGAGTTGAGCACGAGACTCCTATCTAAGGAAGGTATCCGTTCTATATACTAAGGAGACTCGTCCGTTCCTGCACTGTGCTCTGTGGACGCAGAGCAGCAGAGCATACAGAGCAACAGAGCAACAGAGCAACAGAGCAGTCTACAGCAGAGCAGTCTGCAGGTCACATGACCCGTGCTCTGTTGTCACGTGTCAGCCCGCTGCGGCTGACTGTTACGTCTGCGCCCGAAGCGCAGTCGTATCTCTGGGCGTTATCACATGTTGCCCTAGAGAATGGTGATGCTGAGCGTGACAACGTTCCGGGCCTGCCGTCGGAAGACAATGAGGCTAGTCAGCACTACATGCCTGTAGACTTACACTCCAACGGCTGCGACGCAATGGTAGGCTCGAAACAAATTTCAGGCGCCCATATCGTCGTTAGAGATAGCCAAAGAATGTTATATCAACGTCCACATACAGGTATCAACACAATTCTGTCACCGGAAATCCCTGCTCTTCCCAATGGCGGAACGATGGAACCGCTTCTCTCGTTCGGAGTGGAAGAAACAAAGCTCCGCCAAAGGACTCAGTTCATGTTGGAGTCTTACGCGATGGTCACGCGAGTGTGTCAGGGGCTCCTTTGGGAAGGCTGAAGAGTGCAAGGCAAACGTTGCATTTGAAACTCCGTGAGTCAAGAAGGAAGAGGTGGCGGAGCACACCCATTCTATCCCCGCTAGCCTATTGACGCACTCACTACACGACCGCAGCTGGTCATCCATGGACCGACAGCGCGGTTAGCTTGTAGTATGAGGAACATGTCCAGCATGTGCTTTATGCTCTGGCGGCGTTGCGCGGCATGAATCGCCGCATCGAGCGAGAAAAGATAGAAACCTACAAGTAGTACGTAATAAGATGAATGTCGCCATTATCCTATGCTCCTGGACTGAGATGAGACTGATACTGGAATATTTGAGACGCCTTCCCCCCTCCAAACCACTCCCCTCGTAAATGATTTGTAAGTCGTAATCCAAAACAGTCCTTAAGCAGCCTACTTTGAGGTCTGCTTCCATTTCCAGAGGAAAAGAATACTGAGAGTACACGTGCTGACAACAAGAAACGCAGCAACCGGCACCCACATCGGAAGCGGCGAGCCGTTGATCTCTTTCACGTTCATGCCAAAGATGCCCGTCACGAAAGATAATGGCACATATAGAAAAGCGAGCCGTGTGATCATTTGTCCTTGTTGTGCCTGCTCTTTGATGGACCTCGCTTCTATGACACTGATGGAACTCATCAGAAGCGTAAAAGAGTCCATGAGAAACTTCTCGAGCACATTGGCTTGCTCCAGAACATCGTGTAAGATCAAATCTGGATACCCGATGTACTTTGACCCGGGCAAGTTCGCTTTCACAAAGTCTAGCTCTGTCCTTACAGATGGAGGCAGCCAGTCCAAGGTCATCTTCACGTGCCACAGCATTTGCAACAGTTCAGCACGTTGGTTATGGAGTGTGTCGTTTATCGAGATGCTGGGCCGTCGAATGTCATCGAGACCGGTTTGCTTGATGTTGCGGCCTAGTATTCTCAGGTTTGTTGCCCAAGTGGAAGATGCAAGAAGGTGGAGAATTGTGTCGGGGTTGAGCTTGATGTGCCCGTCCTGGACCCGGGAAAAGAGTACGTGGTAATGCCAGGGATGCGAGAAAAAGCGATGTAGAGACCAGTATAAGGACAGCTCGGTATGATCGACCAGCTTAGGCAAGACCAAGCCGCCTCGACTGAGTCCCAGTGGAAGCCGAACGTAGGTCCTCAGAGCATTCATGTCAGACTTCCTAGGTATCTTTAGTGCTGTCGGAGCGTCCACTAAGAATAGATCTGTGCACTCAAGTCAGCGAGATCCTCCACCTAGGCGACTGCAGAGTCAAGACCTACACAAATTGGGTTTCGCCAAAATGTATGATATCCGAGTGCCTGCACTCCAGCCGCGATCTTTGCTGTATGAAGTTGGGCGGTGCACGAAGTTCGTGCTTGTCAGTTCGGTTTGAGAGTGTTGTCTATTACCAGCAGGCTCATACATCAAGACACCGTCAACATGCCACCGATCTCGGAAGCCTTCCGCAGCATCATCTTGGTTAGTCGACGAGATTGACATTCGTCCATTCTGAGATGGCTCGCGACGATCCCCAGACCAGTCTCCGATAACTGCCTCCCAAGGTGTGTCGCCGGGTGGGTTGGAAACATGATCTGTGAAAAAGGTGTGATCAATTCCGAATGCCACACCTAGAGCAACGCACCAATTCAGGTCGACGTTTTCTATGACAAGGACGCCGTTTTCGTGATTCTCGCTCTCGGTAAAAGTCGCGATCTGCGTTAGGTCCAAGTATTGTTGCGCGTGGATGTTGTGATACGACTCTTTTGTTGCACCGGGATTCCCATGCTGCGAGTGGAAATAGGAGGTATGCGCGCTGTCACCACGCATCTGAGCGCAGGTGGCCGCTGAATATGTTCGACTTCGCGCATTGAGCAAATCCATGTTGAGGTATATGTTGGCTACCATACCAGATGGATTGATGGAAAGTAAACATCGCAGTCTTTTGAACTCGAAATTGAGACAAAATATCTAACATGCAAAGGAGTCCGGCCCTGTCACGCTTGCTTACAAGTGAGGGTACAAATTAAAAAGCCAGTTGTGATGCAGTGTTGGCAAAGGATCAGCAGTGTAGCGATTCAAGTGGCTAAGCATCTTCATCACCAGTATGGGCGGGGATCAGCTGTCAACGCGGTAACTAAGCAACTCGCGCTGCCCGCGAAGAAAAAACCGGTATTTCGACTCGTCACCAAGGTATCGTGCTCAGCCCTCTCTCAGCGATCATGCCAGACGCCTGCTTCGTCTGCGACCCAACAAAGACAGCTTCGCTGCTCAGCCTTGCACCTGCAGCCGCCACAGCGCTGGTATCTTATCAAACGGTGCCTGGTTCATTCCGCTGCTGCCTCCCCCATGACAGATCTCCTCCATCCCTACCTTCCATCACAACTTTTGCTTCCCACATGCGCGACTGACAAGCTCTATTTGCACTTTTTCCCGCTTCGTGGCTTTGTGGATTTGTGGCTCTGTGGCTCTGCCGCTGTAGGGTTGGTGGAGCGCGCCAGGTCAGCGTCAAGAGAAACCCCACCACAGCCTGGTTGCAGCACGATTAGACTCATTCTGTGTCTGCAAGCACAGTACATGTGTATTTGATTTTAGACCAGCAGATTTTGCCCTTGTAGTCAGTATCGCTTGAAGAGGATGATCACGGTTCCAACCAAATGCTTGCAGCCGACAGCTTTGCAGCTTAGCCTGGAACATGCCGACGCCACGAGGGGCTGTGTCCATCTCAGGCCGCTGTATGCGCGGTTTTCCACGCTGGCGCTCCAGCCTCGATCACAGCCGCATCATTTGGCTGCCGCCATGACGCTGTGTATCCAAATGAGAAGGCATTGCCTGGTGCAAAACTGTTGTCTTGGCTTTCGTGGTTGTTTATCCACGACTGCGTCACTCACCCAGGCAGTTAATCTTGGTTCCGCTCATGCGTAGAAGCTGCGGGATTGGGCTTTACCATCCATATGAATTCCTAGGTTGCATTCAATTCGACATGCGGTCTCCGTGACCTTCTGCCCCCAGCTTTCAGATCTTGAACCCTTTCAGCTCAGCAGCTCAACAATTGTATATCACAACAAAGCCGGATATCTATGCTGTGATAAAGTGGAGTGACTGGAGCGTTACAGGCCGGTGCTCATGTATGACACTCTGCCGCATCGCACAGGAGCGCTTTGGGACTCGAATCGCAGCTCACTCTAGAGAGCGGCAGTCCCGTCGGCGTGACCAGCTTCCTCCATCCAGGCAGCCACCTGTTTGTCTCTGAGAGTGCGTTGGGTCTAGATCACTCGCTCAATTTCGTCTAAGAGGCAGCCTTTCACTCGTGCCTCACAAGCCGAGTCACTCCATGTGAGTGCAGATTTCGAGCGGAGCGAAGGCCGCCCCCGTAAAACAGTTCATCCCGTCTCTCGTATCGTCTGGCAATTACTCGCACGTAGTTGAATCCTTTCAGTTTTCGAGTATGCTCTTTGGCAGTAATTGCAGAGCAAGCTTAGTACTGTGACGCTCTCGGTACTATCAGAGCCACGTACCATTACAAGAACTTTGAGATAGATATACGAAGGAACCCGCTGTATCCGAATAAAGGATCAACGCGAGAGCACAGATGGAAGCCGGAGAAGTCGTCTAGAAGATAGCTAGGCTTGTCATAAGCTATACAGCTTGAATAGTTACAGTATGATTCAAAAAAAAACCCCGCTGTATCTGTCCTCTGATGAGGAGAAACCTTATTTTCAACCCGAAATATCATTGATACTAGCCGCAAAGAACTACGAATGCCATGCAAGGTACACTTGAACCGCACCTTCAATTGTTTGAGCAAGGCCAAAGAATACCGTCAACACCAGCACGACGATCGCGACCCAAAACGTATACCACTGTGGCCCTCGGCGTCGGTCGTACCACCATTGAGATATCGTGTACGGTTCAGCTTCGTCGAAAGCTTGCTTCAAGATGACAAGACGTTCACGCCAGAAATAAAATTTGTCGATCTGTCTGCCCTCGATTCCAGGAATTGGACGTTTGGTCGCTTGACTGTCGAGACGGTACAACAGTTGTTGCTTTCGATACCAATTTTTGACACCTTTATCGGTTGAGGGTAAAAGTAGCGCAATGGTACGCAAAGTCTCTTCGCAGAACCCTGGTGGGAAGAGGTCTTTACTGGGGGGTATGTGAGCATATCGGAAACACTGATAGGTTTTGCCGTCACTTACTCGTTCATGGCTTCGAGGAAAGTTACATGATGGAAGACCAGTACCTTCTTGTCGTCGTCTATCAAACTCAGGTGACTCATCAAGTCATTCGTCCACTCAATCTCCAGGTTGGCAAGCTTTTGCAGACTTTGCACGTTGAAAGACTCTTCAAGTCTGACGTGGCCGATAACTGGTCGTCCTGGAACGAACACCCCTGCGAGATAGTCTTTGAGCGATTGGTGCTTCCATGTCGGAGGTTCTCGACTTTGAAACACACTCTGGAGCTGGCCAATCTCCAGCATAGTCACAAGCCGTACTGCCCAATCGACAGCAGTCATAACGACCCCGTCACGTTGTTCAGAATGTTTGGAAGTGCTATCATCAGCGGTGAGCTGAGACGCTCGGTGCGACACTATCTCTTTCACGACGCCTTGCCTGTCGAGTTGTCCGGATATAACTTTTTCTGCCACATCAACGATGTCTTGATGAGTCGCCATGAGAAGTGCCTTGTCGTTTTCGGACAACAGCCAGCGTTTCTGTTCGACCAGGAAGATGTCGCATTGCTGCACATAATAATCGAGATATGCGTCTGCGTCGACAGCACCTGTGCGGATTGCGTTCTCCGAAACATCCTTACCCCACAACTTGCTCAGAAGCTGTGACTTCATATGTAGGGAGGCTGGAATTTCGCGTATTGGGACCGCCAGTGAGGTCTTCCTTCCTGTCATCGTTCTGTGATTTCTGAGACTGTTGACACAAAGCGTCGCGTGTGGCTGCGATTTAGGACGCTTGAGATGGCTGCTGTACTGTTTAGTATCATCATGTCTGAACATAGCACGCTTCCTTAGAAAGCATTCGTGAGTCGTCGGGCGCAGGTGGGGCTTGGGTAGCAGCGTTGTCGCTAGCTCCGCCACCACCTACGCCCGGCCATGGCCGCGAGTCGCTCGGCGCAGCCGAGACTTGGGTGGCGCCCCTGATACTTGCATGGTATACTGAGCCACCACTTACATCTCACCTGATCATACCATAGCCAACGTGAATTATTCTGCGGCTGAGCTAAAGTGGTGCGGCTGGAGCGGGCGCCCCAGTGAAGGTACGTTTTCCCCGCAGTCTACAAGCTGCTCCAGCATCGCCGTCGCCTCTCCTCTCCCAATTTAGATTGTTATTCTCCAATTCCACTTCATGCGACATGACCATACTGGGGTACCTATCTTAACATCATATGTACGCTGGCAAAGATGACTATGACCACCACTGATCGAATCTCGCGAGTGTGGCATACTGTCGCAGATTTTCAAACCAGATCAACACCGTGGCCGGACCCAGAAAGCTCAATCGGTGCTTTTTGCCGTAAACTCGGGAAGAACCAATGCTGGGAACTCATAGGACCAGGCCTGGAACGGTACCAATCTTTAGCGAAAGATGTGAAAGAATATCTGGAGCAGTACTGCCGGAAAGAGACCGCCACTGTTCTCTGGTCCGGGTACATGGTTGGCCGCTCCACCGGATTAGCCTGTCCTACAGTTTTTTTCTGCAGCCATCAAACAGATCCACGCAAACGAGTAAGGAAGATTGTCAATGAAAGCGGTATCTTGGAAAAGTACCCTGGCTTCAAGACTAGCGACAGCAACCGGCCACCAGATATGGGCCCTCAACTCATCAAAATGGCCGGTGGTGACAATGCTAGACATGTTGGCTCGTCGTGCACATGTGGTAGTCCAACAGGTCTATCCATCAGCACTCGCTTGACCCAAAGCGAAGACGCAACTCAACACACGCAGAATCTGGCTACGATTGGCGCGATCTTACATTTTGGAGAGACTCTCTGCTTCACAACTGCCGCCCACGCTTTTGGAATAGGAGAAGTTGGTTTCGAGAGCCAGGATGACTCAGATTTCGAATTCGACCTTGATGACGATATCGAGACTGTGACCGATAGCGAGTGTCAGTCAGAATGTGTGATTTCGCCAGTGCAACAGGTTTCAGACTCTCCGTCCTGCCGAGAGGCTTCACAATTGCAACTCGAGAACGAATCTCGGCCGGCCACAAAATCTTCATCCGAGGGTTTCTTCAGTGGGGAAGATGTTGTTTTCTCTTCGTCGGTCACGGTGAACCCGTTCCTGGACTATGCTCTGGTTCCGATGGAACCGAAAGATCCTCGATTACTTGGAGCTGAAATCTCCCAAGAGAGCACATGCGACTACCATTACGCGCTACCAAAAGACGTAGCACGATCAAACCAAGGTGGCCCCGTCGTGGCGTATACCGGCTCACGACGAGTCGTTCACGGGACACTCTTGAAGTCGCCATCTTTTATGACGTCGATGGCGACCGGCAAAACGCAGGAACTTTGGACCGTCAAGTTCGAGCAAGAAGCTATCGCTCGTGGGGACTGCGGGTCGCTCGTTATGGACCTCGCGGCAAGGAAGTACATTGGGCACATTGTCGCCGGTAGTCCACTCTCCGGTTCCGCACTGGTCGTTCCAGCTTCAGACGTTTTTGACGATATACGGGACAGGTCTGGTCAAAACTTGTCGTTAGCGACTGACATGAAAAGGACTGGTGCATATGGCAGCACACAGAAAGCCGAAACCTTAGTGCGGGACAAGGTGCCTCCTGAAATTCTGATGACTGCATCTGGCAACCGAGGAGTACTCCAGGCTGAAGCCAAATCAGTCAACGCGGACGAACTGGGTGACAGGCTTTTTGCCATGGGAGTGCACATCAAATCTAGGTCTGATGACCAGATCGTCCGCAAAAATGACAGCGTTGAGGTGATGCATGAACGGGAGTCGCAAGACCATGAGGCACTAGGAGCCAGGCACAAATTGATTTTCGAAACCGTTCACAACCTAGGCGAGCCGAAGGAGGCAGAAGAGACTTACGTGCGAGTGTTGAAAGAATTGATGGAGAACCTGGACGAGGCCATCGAAGCAGCTCGACAAGAAGTGCAGTCTACTCCTCTGGCAGATCGCTTGAAGAAGCTTAACAACTGGCTTGCGAACTTGAATAAGCTTAGCAACTGGCTTGCGCGGCGGCATGAGCGTACTGGAGAGATGATGGATCTAGAAGAGGCCATCGACACAGCTCAGCGAGCAGTACAGTCAACTCCACCCGACCACCCATACCTGGCAGCTAGCTTGAGCAACCTTGGGAGCTGGCTTGGGCGTCGTTTCGAGCGCAGCGGAGACATGAAAGACCTAGAAGAGGCCATCAGCATAGCTCGCCAGGCGGTGCAGTCGACTCCACCCGACCACCCCAACCTGGCAATGTACTTGAACGGTCTTGGGAACTTGCTTGGGAGACGATTCG
>Ga0265797_10008415_pt1 | contig 13752 bp, 8 predicted proteins | sample P2T30metagenome_FD_192433 | JGI IMG/M metagenome (GOLD analysis project Ga0265797, IMG submission 192433) | Plant litter microbial communities from East Loma Ridge, Irvine, California - P2 T30 | ecosystem: Environmental > Terrestrial > Plant litter > Unclassified | place: USA: California... | reverse complement strand
GCCGCTGATATCAAGACGCAGGAGGTCAGGCAGAGGCAGCTTGAGCGTGCGAGGGTGCTGGCGAAGCGGTATCGACGGCCGGCGCTGGCGACTGGAACGGCGGTTTTGGCTGCGCTGCTTGCTTTGTACTTGCGGAAATCGGGTGGCGGTGCGTCGGTTGAGTCTCTGGCGGGTTTGTACCGTGCTGGTCTTGTGTTGCAGGCGCGGGCAGCTGCTTTTTTGCATGGCCTGTTGCGATGAATGTGATCACGATGGCGATGAAGCAACGGAAAGCATCAAACAAGTGCACCAAGATGCACTCCTGCAAATTAAATTATAGCTAAGCTGAGATTTCTGATGATGATGTTGGTGTGAATGCTAGCCTTCACGCTGCCAGTGGCCGTACATAGCCGCCAGGACATAGCGTCAGGGCTGGGTATATGTGCTGCAAGAAAAAAAACAAAGATTAAGAACAAGAGAGAAGCGTAAAACTTTCACTGCTTGGCTTGACAAGCATAATCGTCGCCTTGCAGTTGTTTCACTGCTTAGCCTCCACCGTCTCGGTTCCTTCCGTCGCTTCGTGGGTCGAATCGTCTCCTCTGGTGAACTCTGCAAATCCTGCCTCTCCGTTCTCGTTATCATGGGAGTCGTTCAACTTCGCCTTCTTCGTGGCTCTTTCCTCGTTTTGCGCTTCTCCTGAGGTGGAGTCTTCGACCACTTCGGCGCTTCCTCTCTTCAGCCTCTCAACCTCACGCTTAAGAGCCTCGACTTCTTTTCTCGCCTCCTGCTCCGACGTTTCCAACTCGCTGACTCGGCCCTTGAACAGGTCATTGATCACTTCGAGCTCGCTAACGCGCGTTCGCAGAGCGTTGTTGTGCGCAGCTAGCGCGTCGAAGTTCTGAGGTGTGTCGAGGTGGTGAGGTGTTGGAGATGCAAAAGAGTCGTTTGGCAGGGTGACTGTGTCAAAGATGTGCTGAGGCGCAATGTTGGGGTTCTGATGTTGAGACGGGGTGCCGCTGCGGCTGAGCGAGGTGCCTGGCGACACGACGCGGTCCTGCGCTTGTCCGTGTGCTTGCGCGTGTGACAAGCCGCCTCCCATCTGCGCAGTATGCGGGAGGCCTTGAGGGGGGTATCCTTGAGCTCCGACGTGGGCATGCGCTACGTCGGGATGCGCCGCTGGGAAGCCAGGCCCTGGCTGGGAGTGGTTTTGAGGGCTGTCGGCAAGATTGCCATTGCGATCGTGCTTGCGCGGTGTCTGCGAGGTCTTGACGCGATTGCGCGACTTGATCACGTCGGTCTTGAGCGAGATGGGTCGTGGGCGGCCGTGGAGTTTGAGGAAGAGGCCGCAGGCATTGCAGAGGACGGAGCCGGACTCGTCGCGGCGCCAGAGCGGTGTGGTGGAGGTTGTGCAGTTTTGGCAGACGGGCTGGAGAGATCTTTCGTCAGCATGTACCTCTTTGATTAGTGTTTCGCCTGGGCGATGGTTATCATCGATCGTGTTCGGGGAGATATCGATAACACAATCGATATGGCGATAACGCGCGCGCGACATGGGGAGAGTGTCGCTCACGTGAGATGGATGGCGGATGGGACTGAACTCACTGGGCCGTTCTGCTGGCCGCCGGCGGTTGCGGCTGGCGCGTATTGTGGCTGGCTCATGGTGTCGGAGTGTTCGCTGTGGAGGAAATGATGGTCAGTCGATTGTGCATCCCCAACGTACAATTGCGACTCGCGCTTGCTGCCCACCGGAACTCGGCTTGTTCTCGGGACTTCCATTGCGCCTTCCTTCAGCAGCGCAATCTACAGAGAGAGCTGCCTACATCCACTTCACTAATATCTATACAGCTTGCGATCTTGGTATTGACTCATCTGCATTGTACTGTTTTGTGCTCCAGGACTTTTGACTCTCCCCAAACCCACCGCTGCTCTCTTGCGCCGCTGCCGAAAGCATCTCTTATCTTATCCATCTCCGCGAGCACTCACCTAATACTTTCTCTCTTCACTGGCGCAGCAGGCGCGCTGGCAGCAGCTAGAGATGCCAATGCCGCTAGTGCAGGTATATGCGCAGATCCGTATTTGTGCTGTTGTCCGGGCAAGTCGTTCGAAGCCGATGATGATGGTCGTGTGACAGATAGCGTGAACGGAGGATGCGAGCTCTGCTGTCGAGGCTGGAAGTGCGTCTGGTGGATGCGCTCCGATGACGGGTTCGCGACTTGGAGCATTGAGCTGTAAGGTGTGGTGAAGGGCTGGTTCCAATGTCGAGTCCTGCTGCTGACAATAATGTGGTGGGTTCGTTCGGGTAGATCGCCCTGGATGATCTTGAATTACGTCGCGGATTAAATGATAGCGCGGGAGCTTATCAGGAAGTTAATGATAAAAGAAGATTGGATGAGATGCAAGTAGACAATAGTATAGTGCAATGTCGTCGCTAGTCGATGGGCAGAGTGTTCGTTCGTTCACGGCCGAATCGACTTTCTGGGAAGGACGGCAGACTACTAGACGACGATAAGGGGGCGATAAGGATAGTTATCTTTATCCCTTGCCGGTGCACGCTTGTGCTTGTGTGAGACCCACTGAGGTGCATGCTGTGCTCGCGAGGAGATTACCTCTAGTAGATATGAACATCCTCCTCTTGAAATGAATGCACGGATGGATGAGGCTGAACGCGCTCCCCTCCTTCTTCATCACCATTGATAGTCTTGAACCCTTTCCTGATGCTGGCAGGTGGGAGAATAACAGATCGACGGGGATCGTCTGCGATCTGATCTCTCCAGAATTGTCCAGAATCTTTGACAGAACGATGTTGCCTGGGAAGGTCGGATTGGAGAGAACATTGCTGGTTAAAGTGACGAAGTTGTCGAGAAGGTTCCATATCATTCATTCACTACTACCACAAGCGTGACATGAGGTTTAACAAGTCTGATATTGATGGTAGGCGCATAAGACAGTATTATCATGTAATTCGACACCCCGTGAAGGCGTCAACAAGCTCCACGTTTGCGGCTATCTCCCCTTCCCGCAGAGCCCCAGACTGTAACCGATGCGCTATTACTCGCCGCCCATGTTCGAGACGATGGACAAGTAGCCAAGAGTTAACATCAACGAGCCGAAGCGACATCAATAAATAAAGCCTCCCCTTATCCCCGCTCAGACCTCAAACAATACCGACAATTCATGGTCAACATCACATTCCACATCAACAATGCCTCGCCCTCCCACCTCTGGCTACGCTCGCATCGCCCAAGCCGAGGAGGAAGAGGAAGAAGAGCCCTATCACTCGGACGAAGATAATCCTTTCCACGACGCAGTCACGACCACAATCTCGCAAAATGGTTCATACGCACCCATACAACCCAAGCGCCGCGAGCGCATGCACATACCTTCCGGACAATCGTCACCGAGCCATCACGGTCGACGGAAACGAGCCAACAGCGGCGTCGACATTAAAGCCATAAATGCGCGTCTCGAACGCTGGGCGGACGAGATCAAAGATCGATTCAAAATCCGACGAGTCAAGGGAAAGTCGGCGGACGATGAGCACCTCGAGATCCACCATTCGGTCTTCCAGGCGCCCGAGTGGATCCGCCCATACACGAAAGAGCAATTGGACGCAGACCATTCGGATGTGAGCGAGAGGATCTCGAAAATAGAATTCGATGACATGGTGGAGAGTGTCAGAGTCGCGATCGAGTTGGGCAAACACCCTACGCTCATCGCGCAAGGCAGCAGTGGAAGCTACTTTGTCCGGAACACGAAAGGGAAGGTTTTGGGGGTCTTCAAACCGAAGGATGAGGAGCCGTACGCCAGCAAGAACCCCAAATGGACAAAGTGGATACACAGGAACTTGTTCCCGTTCTTCTTCGGGCGCGCGTGTCTTATTCCCAACTTATCATACGTCTCCGAGGCGGCGGCATACGTGCTCGATTGCCAGCTACGAACAAACATTGTGCCGTATACGGAGGTTGTCAGCTTATCGAGTAAAAGTTTCTTCTACGACTTCTGGGATAGGCGAGCGTTTTACAGGAAGGGAAAGCCTCTACCGGAAAAGCAAGGGTCATTCCAAGTGTTCTTGAAGGGCTACAAGGGCGCGACCGAGTTCTTCAAGGAGCATCCTTGGCCCGATCAACACAATACCAATTTCAGAGATGCGCCTAAACGAAAGCGAAAGACACTCTGGGCAGAAGACTGCAGACCGAAGAGTCGGCCAGGCGACAGTGATGACGAAGAAGGTATGAGCAGCCGCGAACGGAGTCGGGCGAGGCATGAATTCTGGTCGGAATCGCTGCAAGAAAGCTTCCGGGAGCAATTGGAAAAGCTGGTGATTTTGGATTACATCATGAGGAATACGGACAGAGGCACAGATAATTGGATGATACGGATCGACTCCGAAAATCAAACGGCAGAAATCGTGGCCAGGCCACCGAAGAGCGAGCGGCAACAGAAGGGCCACTTGGACCCCAGCACAGCGGAAGCGTACAATCGGAGAGAGGAGAATATGACTGCGGCGCCATCGTCGGATGAAGACAACGAGGTACCAAGACTGGGAGCAATCGACAACTCACTGTCATGGCCTTGGAAGCATCCAGACGCCTGGCGAAGCTACCCATTCGGATGGCTGTTCCTTCCCGTCAGCCTCATCGGCCGGCCATTCACAGAAAAGACAAGACGCCACTTCCTGCCACTTCTCACATCCAAAGAGTGGTGGACCGACACGCAAGTCAAGCTCCGCAACTGCTTCGAGCTCGACGCCGATTTCAAAGAGCGCATGTTCGCCCGCCAGATCGCCGTCATGAAAGGACAGGCCTGGAATGTCGTCGAGACGCTCAAGACGCCTGACCACGGACCCCTCGAGCTCACCCGCCGCAACCGCGTCTGCGTCTGGGACGACTTGGTCGATATCCCCGTAGCAGTGCCCATGAGCAGACCTTCAGAGGAAATGCGCCAGCAAGCCAGAGACCTCCAGTCACGCGAGCGGGACGCCAAAGAAGGCAGAGCGCAGCACGAAGAGATGGACATCAGCGCCGCATACGCATCAGCGCCCGCCAAACCCCAGCCCGACCTCCTAGGCTTCGGTCCCGAGCTCGAGGCCAACGAGAACCCCTTCAACTCCTCACGGCAGAACAGTTCAGACACGATCCCACAGATCCGGCAGGGTGGTCCCGAACTGGGCCTGGCTCATAGCCTGGACGTCCCGGCATCGGCATCACTCCTCGGTAATCAGCGTCCTGTTGCGCTGCGCTCTAGCACCGCCAATCAGCCACGCATGTCGTATGATGTTCCTTCGACACGACGGCTATGGCATCAAGGAGGGAAGAGGCGTTCGAGCTTCACCGTGCGGAGAATTGCTTTGGGAGAAGATGACGACGACGAGGATGGAGAAGGCGATCTGGGCTTCGGCGCTGCGAGGGATCAAGAGGGTAGCAGGCGGAAGGTGATTGTGGAGAGACTGGAGATGGTCAAGAGCAAGCCGCCGGTCTTCACGTGGTGTTGATGTGGTCGACGGTGGTTCGACGCAGGGACATTCGATTGGCGCTTGTTGGCGTGGGGGTTGTTTTCACTTTTCTTGAAAAGCGGACATGGTGGTCTTCGAGCGAGACGCACATGTTGTAATTATATCACGGCAGAAGCATACCTAGATACCAAGATTGACGGAGGGGATAGATGGCGTGTACGACAAGCTTCTTCTTGACGAGTGCAATATTTCTACTTCGTGCACAATCTCCAAGACTACACGTGTACTTCTGTTCCTTTTGAAGATAATCTCTGTCACATGTGCTTCCCAGATTTCCGTACACATGTATGCTTTTCTTTGTTGCGTCCAGGTAGGTGCCCTCGGGATCGGCCGTCGCTAGCGTGAGCCCCATCCTTTCTTGTGAGTGAGCACGTCTTCCACTTCACTTCCATCCGCCTACCATATTTCACTCTTTGCTCACTCTTTCATTCTGTCCTTTTCTTATCAAACCTGTCGCTTAACTTTTCAAAACGGCCTCGAGCGACTTGGACTTTGCAGCAAACAAGGCCGCGTCACACGTGAAACCCAGGATTCAGATTTCGCCACCATCCAAATCCACGACATGATAAAGACATAGACACCATTCAACTTAGATTCCGGGCGGGCCGTGGAAGGGACAGGACTCGGTCTAGCTGAGTCGAGTCGAGTCGCGAAAATGAATCCAGCGCAATTGTTGAACCCGAAGGCGTTCGCAAAAGAGAAGGCGAAAGCTGCGAAGAAAGCGCCGAACTATGGTATGTCCTCATTCTCATCTTTGAGCTTCACTTGATGCATCACGTTCATTTCACTTTGCTTGCACCTTGTGAATTTCGGTCAACCTTGAGAGCTCGTGAAAGCGTAAACCCTGGAAAGTACTGGAACTAGATGCATGTGAACGCGCATAGATAAGAAGCGCCATCCCTCGTTGCTTTTGGCTTCGACCACCACATCCATTTACCTACCACCACCGTTTTATCTACCTATTGACTCGCCACACCTTTTCACAAAACCGCCAACACCCAGCGCCCAACACACAATATCAAAGCGCGAACCCTCCTACGCTCGGTGCTTCTACAGCTACACCTGTAACTAGCATCGCACCGTCCACGCTTCTGCACTCGCGCTTCCTGTGGCACACGAGGCCTCGACACACTTTGGTCGCCGTTAACCAGGGCATCGCGACACTCACCTAACTCACACATCCACCCACCATCCCCTTGCGCCGTTGTTGGAGATGTCGTACATCAACTTCAATAACCCAGCCCCACCTCGCTACTCTGAGAATAGTCCGTACAACACCGAGAACTGGCTAATGCAGCATTCAGGGCCAAAGCAGTCCCGCAAAGTTCAGGCCAATGACAACGCCCCAACTGGATCCCTCGCCAGCCCACAGAGCTTCGCCACCGATAATGGCTACGGACACGCTGGCGGCGCCGGTGGTAATTACATGACCGGAAACGGCAGCCTGGCTGTTCCATCCTTGCCTGGCGGCAACGAGAACAAGAATGGTATGAGCCATTTCTTGCCGAGTTTGAACAATACGGTCGAAAGAGAGGCCGTTTCTCAGCGCAAGCACAAGCTCACCGACGACGCATCAATGGACGATCCGGAGACGAAGAAGTCGAAGACCGCCCATGTCGGAGCTGGAGGAAGCGGCATCATCGGCGAGAACATCCGGGAGTACAACAAGAAGCAAGCCGCGAACGGCGCCTCGTCGGCCATTGATCTCACTGGCGATGATGATGATGTCGTCATCACTCGCGAGGTCGTCAAGCCAAAGCAGGATCCCGCGAAAGAGGAAGTCTGCATCGGAACTCTGGAATGCCAGGCCAACATTCACCGTGTTCCAGCAGCCAGCGAGAAGTACCTCGGGAAGGAACACTGGCCATGGACCAGAATTAATCTCAAGCGAGTCATGAACTCGAGAGACTCCATCATCGAGTTGGTTGACAAGAACGGCAATACTTTTGGCAAGCTTGCCGTAGTCCAGGCAGCCGCCTTGGTCCAGCTGATGGGTGGCTCTCACATGAGTGGCTTCAGAGTCAAGGCGTACCTGCCGGTGCGGAAGAGGGAGCCTAACGAATATGCTGGAGCCGCAGTCTCTCGGGGTATCAGAGTCGATGCAGTCTTGTACTGCAAAATGAGCGCTGCCGCATCTATGGGAAGGTACCTTTCTCAGAAGCAACTCTGGCTGTCGACCCCACAGCGTGTCGACAACGGAAAGGAAGGTGTGATGAAGGTCTTCAATCCTCAGGTACCTACACCGTATCAGACCCAGCAGATTGGTTCCACTTCCTCCAAACCTGCCTACAGCTCCGCAGGCGGGTATGTGACACGTACGACAGAACAGATCACCAGAGATGTGACTACTATGTTCGACAATCTGGTCACCACCGAGCAGCTGCCGGAAATGGAAGTCAATCAAGAGATCATCTCAACACCCCTCCTGGCGCATCAGAAGCAGGGTCTCCACTTCTTGACAGACCACGAGACTCATGATGAGACCATGAACGAGAAGGATGAGTCGAAGTTCTCTCTCTGGAAGACCACCATCAAGGCGAATGGTCAGGAGGTCTGGTTCAATGTCATCACCGGGCATGAATCGCGCGAGAAGCCGAAGCCTGTCTACGGTGGCATTTTGGCAGACATGATGGGACTTGGCAAGACGCTGAGCATACTATCACTCGTCGCCGCAACTCCCGTGGAGGCTCACAAATTCAAGATCAAGCAGTTGCCGCAAGAACTCCAGCAACAAGGACTTGTGCGCAACGCAAAGGGAACTCTCATCATCTGCCCAACCTCTGTCCTCTCCAACTGGACTGAGCAAATGGGCACACACGTAATTCCTGGCAAGCTCTCCTGCTACGTCTACCATGGCGCGGGTCGCATCACGGATATTGAGCAATTGGCGAAATTCGACATCGTCTTCACCACCTATGGTACCGTCGCTGCAGAGTTCTCTGACTCGCTCAAGAAGAGGAGAGCTCTCGCGTCCTTGAACTGGTTCCGCATCGTTCTTGACGAGGCTCACACTATCCGCAACTCGAGCACTCGTGGCGCGAAGGGCACTTGTGCTCTTTCCGCCCAACGTCGCTGGGCTGTCACCGGTACGCCAGTGCAGAACCGTCTCGAGGATCTCGGCGCTCTGATCCGCTTCTTGCGTATCAAGCCCTTCGATGAGTCCAGCGCCTGGGCGCAGTACATCATTGCGCCTTTCAAGAACGCCGATGATACTGTTCTGCCTCAGCTACGCTTGCTGGTAGACAGCATTACACTGCGTCGTGGCAAGGAGAACATCGGCTTGAAGGGCCGCAACGAGACTCACGTCAAGCTTGATTTCACAACCGAGGAGAGGCAGCTGTATGGCCGCTTCGCCAGCCAGTCCAACATGCAGCTGAAGGGCATGATGCGCGAGTCAACTACTTTGCGTGGTAAGTCTTATGCGCATGTCTTGAAGTCGCTGTTGCGTCTTCGCATGATCTGTGATCATGGTCGCGAGATGTTGAACGAAGACGATCTTAAGGATCTGGAAGGCATGGATGAGAGCAATGCCATTGATCTGGGTGACGAGCCGGATATCGAGGCTCAGTCTAACAAGTCGTTCATCTCTTCTCGTCAGGCATACGAGCTGCTCAAGATGCAATCTGACAACGACATGGACTTCTGCAGCAAGTGCAACCGCAGCATTGTTGGCAAGAAAGCTGCGCAGAACGATGACAGCGACCCCGACTCGTCTTCCGATGAAGAGGAGAACAAGGACCTCCTCGGCTACCTTACTCCGTGCTACCACCTGTACTGCCCCGACTGCAAGGATGATCTTGTGGCAGCCACTGTTCCTCCAGAGCTTCGCGTCGATGGCTATCATGATTGCGAGGTCTGCGGTGGCTATGTCAAATTCGACTTCTTTGCTCTGTCGCGAAACGAGATGCAGAGCTACAACGACGATCATGCTCCGGGAGTCAAGAAGGTCCGCCGCACCATGTGGAACCCTGAGAACTACACCGGTCCGCATACCAAGGTTCGCGCTCTGCTTGAGGAGCTCGAGAAGTCTCGCCAGGAGACTGCTGCCCTCGAGGATGGCGAGCCGCCTATCCGCAGCGTTGTCTTCACCGAATGGACTTCATACCTCGACCTTCTCGAGTTTGCTCTCGGCAAGACTGGTCACAAGTATGTTCGCCTCGATGGCAGCATGAACGTCAAGGCTCGCAGCCACGTCATTCAGGAGTTCAAGACCGATCCCAGCATCACTGTCCTACTTGTCTCCATCCGCGCTGGTGGCCAAGGTCTCAACTTCACTGCTGCCAACAAGGTTTACATGATGGAGCCGCAGTACAACCCCGGTGTGGAGCAGCAGGCTATCGACCGTGTGCATCGCCTCGGACAGCAGCGCTCGGTGGAGATCGTCCACTTCATCATGAAGGACAGTGTTGAAGAGGCGCTGCTGAAGCTGCAGGTCAAAAAACAGAAGCTGGCGACGCTCAGCATGGACAAGAAGAAGACGAAGAGCGAGGAGGCGAAGAAGCGTATTGAGGAGCTGCGCGAGTTGTTCAAGTGAGAGGGAGTGAGAGGGAGCAGTACTCTCGATTGGAGCCCAGGTTAGCATTACCTGGCAAAGTTGTTTTTTCTTTGCGATACCCGACGTCCTGAAAGTGGCGTTACGACTTGCTGTGGGAGAGTTGTTGGTAGTATCTCCTTCTCGAGACAGGACCTTGAATGGAGCGTCGAGACAGCAGGCGTATTATCAACATGAAAAATCTAAGATGAAAGCTCCAAGTTGTGTCCATCTTCATATAGAGTATATCGGTCAATTCTTTAAACCAATTCTTGATTGTGCAATCAAACGTGACATCTCGTAACATGCCTATTACCTTGCCTTTTGTGAACAACAACTAATATTCTTTTTCTCGGGCGATGCAACGATAAACGATGGCCTCAGGCAAGAACGCTCCCACAACTCCACGTTGCCCTTGATTGTGCCCCACCTCGAACAATTACATACAGCATCCAATCGCCCAACGCACCATACCGACCGTGCTACACGGCGACATCACCTAAACACACACCATGGACATCACAGCCTTCGTCGCAGGCAAGCGTGAAACGCTCCTGATCGCCGACCACGCCACCTACCGCGCCCAGCTCTCCCGCCAGATCCTCGCAACACGCAAACGCCTTGGTCGCACGACACCCAAGCGCGAGAAATTCGCTCGCAAGCCTCTCACAGCTGCGGACGTCAAGAGCGATGTTGCTTTCGTTCACCTGCAGATCCTGATCGCGGAGCGCGCCTGGGCGCATGCGCTGCACATCAAGAGCTCGCACGCCGAGGACGAGAAGGGCATCACTGGAAGCGCGAGGGCCCAGATCTGCTCTAAGCTATGGAAGGCGGCGAAGACGGCGGCGGAGTTGGTGGAGGTACTGAGGGAGGCGGGCAGTGAGAGGGACTTGCTCGAGGCGAGGACTTACACTGCTATGCTGGCTGGTGCGGAGGAGTTTGAGAAGCAGGCCGAGGGCGTGCAGAAGGAGGGTGGAGATGACAGGTGGAACAAGTGCTTGAAGAGGTGGAGCGAAGCGCGAGTCGGCTATGCTGCGCTGTGGGAGAAGGAGAAGGCTGAGGTGTTCAGGGAGATTTTGGCGAATACAGTGGATCCTACGATCCGATACGCTGCTTACCAGGCACGACTGAGCAGAACGATCGCAATTGACGTTGTTGCGAGGCGGTACTTCCCCAAAGAGGATGCAGAGGCCGTGAAGCTCGTGGAGGCAGTCGATCCATTCGCGCTGAAGGAGAAGCCAAAGGCCGAGTCTGGCGAAGAGAAGAAGACCGACGTTCTGGAGGTGCCTGATTTCGTAACTTGGAGAGGAAGACGGGCCAACATTGTCGATGCGTCGATTGGGCAAGCTCTGGCTTCTGTCACTGCTGCTGAGGCTAAGCTGAAAGCATACCTGACCGAACACCCCTCCGCCTCTGCAAGCCAGAAAGCGGCCGCATACGACGATATCCTGATCGCCTCACAAGACGCAGCCGACGCATCAAAACGCGCGACTGATGAGCTAGAGAAAGAGAGAGTCGACGAGGGCGACGCGAGGATGCAAGACCTCCGTGTGACCAGCCTCGCTGTGAACTACGACCTTGTGTCATGGCGGGTTGGCCGCAACAGGATACTCATTGGTGACAATGATGGTTTGACTTTTGAAGCACAGAAGCAGAAGAAGTCGCAGCGCACACGTAAGGACGGCACGGAGATCCCTGAAAAGGACGAGGGCAGAGGCCGAAAGTTGGCTCGTCTACGGGAACGTGTGGTGCTTTACGATGCCACGATCCAGAGTGTTGAGTCCATCAAAGACCTGCGTGGTGCCATGAGAGACGAGACCTTTGTGCGCGAGCTGGACGGCAAGTCTGCATACTTCCGCGCCCTGAAGTGCGTCAACATCTCCTACTCACACGCTCTCCTCGACAACCACCTCAACGCTCTTGCTCTCTTGAAGCGTGCCCAGGATCTCATCACAGCTCATCCACCGCCTGAGTCCACAGCCTCAACCTCAACCCCACCAACTCTCGACATTCCTACTTCGGAATCGTCGAACCTCAAAACCCACATCAACAACCTCCTCTCCCGCACCCACGCCCTCGTCGAGATGCACAAGCTCTCTTCCAACTCAGCCATCGCAGCGAAGAAGAACATGACCTCGGCCGCGCCCGTTGTACAGAACTTGAACGCCTACCCCACGCCGGGCTTGCAAGTTGACCTTACCAACCTGGTGACATACCCGCCCAAGATCCAGCCTGTGCCAGTCAAGCCTTTGTTCTTGGATGTTGCGTGGAATTACATCGACTACCCAGGCCGTGGTGCTCCCGCTGTGTCTGCGCCGGTGGCGTCTACTCCTGAGGTTAATGGTGGCGCCATGGATGTTGACGAGCCTGCGCCTGCGCAAGAGAAGAAGAAGGGGTGGTTCGGATTTGGTAGATAGATCTTGATAAACCGAAGTACAGCTGTTCATGCCATTTATATTTATCCCCGATCGGAAGGGTTGCAAGGTTCTGGCATATCAAGACATTGAGCTGGTTTTCAACTGTCATAGCTGTATCACCTTGACTATAGTCGTAAACTATCTTAACACGAAGCTGGTGTCATTCGGGAGAGACACTCTAATAAGTAGAATACAAAGGTCGAGGTAGGACAAATTGTCCTCCCATTTTTCTACCTCATTCTTGGGCACACCGCTATTTGGTCAAGCTTTCATCCTAATCCTTAATCGAGAGAAGCTTTGCCGCCCGGTTGTGATCCCCGCTCGAATGCATGTGGCATGTTCCATTGCTTGTTTCTGCACACGTCACACCTGACTAGCATGTGTTATCGGGTCTAGACCACATACACGCAGCTGCGAGCACTGAGATCCTATCGTTGCACGATCACAACGTAATGCTAATCTGTTTGAAACGGCTTGAGCAAGATGCAGGCACAATCCCAAGCGCTATACCACCTTATCTGCCACGCAATCAACAAGAGAGCAAAGCAAGGCGTTGGCGCCGCGTGACGCCATTTACAAGATTCAGCCTGCCGTTTGGTACTAATGCAGGACTATCAGCTATCCAGTATGCGTGTCCAGAGATCGACAACCTGCCGTTGCTTTCATCCAACCATGGCAGGCAGACTATCTGCGTGCTGCGTGATATGCCTGGCGCTTGCAGTAGTACGCGTGGAAGGCATATACACCCTGTGCACCACTACCAAACGACATGACGTGCCCTGATCGTTTGCCTTGAAACGTTTCGTGCCAACTCATCAGCAGGTTTTGGGTTTGCTAAACATTTTGTTGCTCTGCGCGACTATTTAGCACACTGTCATCCTCGACTTTCATCTTCACCAGACTAAAGCACAGAAAAAATCAACATGGCCGGAAGCGTTGGCAAACTCTCGAGAGGCTCTCTCTCCTACAACAAGAGCTACAAGCCGAATGGCCTCAAGGCCTACGCCCGTGCAGCTCTCAAATGTCCGCAGCTTCCTTCCTTTGGAGACGAGGCTCTCATGACTGACCTGACTGCACAGACAACATTAGTCCAACGATCGAGGGGCCGCTATGTGCCGTCAAAAAGGTCCAACAAGCTGGGAAATTCGGAAGAGTTGGTTGCAAGGCCCGTGTCCACGGTCATGTGCTCGCTGTGAAGGACAGCAGCGGCCAAACAGGCAACGTGCCGGTATGTTCACTCCAACACCTGATGGCAACGCAGCACTGACAACCTATAGGCCCAAGACGTTGAACAGAACGCGCTCTACCTCGCC
>Ga0265797_10008414_pt1 | contig 13753 bp, 12 predicted proteins | sample P2T30metagenome_FD_192433 | JGI IMG/M metagenome (GOLD analysis project Ga0265797, IMG submission 192433) | Plant litter microbial communities from East Loma Ridge, Irvine, California - P2 T30 | ecosystem: Environmental > Terrestrial > Plant litter > Unclassified | place: USA: California... | reverse complement strand
GTTCTGGACGGTGGGCAAGATTTGTTTGTTGTGAACTTATCACAAGTGGGAATAACTGATAGTTGTGCGATGTGTAGATCTGGGATAGTGGATGACTCGATGTGTTGTTGTAGGGTAGGCCAAGTTCCTTTGTTGTAGACTTGTCGCAGATGAAAAGTGGTAATGGATGCAAAAGACTTGGAAGCTAAAGAGGGAAGATGGGTTTGATAAACAGATCGACGAAGTCAGTGAGTGCGACTTCCGATGAGGTGTATCACAGGACCAAAGGGCGGGCACGGACGCACCAACAGTGACGGATCGATTGCTTCGACCCAAAGTGACGGGCCCGACGAACCATTCATGCGGAATTCAACGTTGGTTCCTCGAGCGTTCACGTCAGAAGCTTTCTTTACGTCGTATACATTCCAAAGTCCCTCGCCACCTGTCGAAGTAACGATAGCTACATGTTTAGAATAGACGAGTCTCTGCAACCAAGTACATCCACACACCTCCAGTCCTTCCTCTCACGGATCTCGTTCAATACCCTTACCACCTAGCTGTCGATTTACAACGACCATACGTTGAGGTCAAATGAATCCCTCCAGCCACGCACCTCCCTGCGCATCCGCATCTCTCTCGCGGATCTCGACTTGAGACCCAGCCCTGGCGCAGAATATATGAGCAGTAAACATGTAGTCCTGGAAGCGAGTCTCACTCTCGGGCGCATACTGGCACTCAGCAGGCATGCTCTGGCGCAGCTTGTCGAGCACCTCGGCCACGTCGCGTAGCCGGATCCCATCTTTCACCCTCAGACTTGCAAGGGCGCCACGATGGCCGACAGCGTCGACTGTGAGCGAGAGGTGGGTGATTGGCGGTCTTGTGAGGTACTGGTGCCCGAAGCGGTGTAGGACAGAGGGATAGTAGTTGTCGACTCGGAAGTGCATGGTCCATTCACGCTGTTTGTTGTTCCATTTGTCTGTTCTCCAACTAGAGGAACACCAGAGGATCGGGTGGAAGTCAATGCTGCCTTTAAGATACACAGGCATAGACATTGCACTGTTGTGACTGAGGTTGGCGGGTTGTGTGTAGTAACCGGTTTTGCGGATGACGCTGTTCCACGTTTTGGAGACTCGGAGGAGGGTCGTAAAACGTTGCCCTCTAGGCACGTGTGAGATGACAAGGTGGAGGAGTTCATTGGTCGCAAAGGCTGCAATGCGAGCTGGGTGCATGTCGATCTGCTCATCGAGTGTGGCGTTTCCGAGCGCGTCTGACAAGGTTTGAAGATTCAAGGCCTGCGATTCATTTGACTTGTTGGACTCGTGTGTGTCTTCGATGCCCTCCTGTGTGTAACTTCCAGTAGCCATGTTGGTTTCGTACGATGGTTTGTCGACTTTGCTCTGATATAGTGCGTGCAAGGTGGGCGAGATCGCTTTGTTGTAGACTTGTCGGAGGTGGATCTGGTGATGATGGTAAGTAGCCTAGGATTTGAAGGTAGAAGAAGGGATCAATGAACAAATGAATCGGGTCAGTGAAGGCCGTTCCCGAAGAGGTGACATGGATCTCAGGTATGTCAGGAGACCAAAGAGCGGGCACGGGCGAGCCAAAAGTGACGGATCGACTGTCTCGACGACACATTGCCATTCACGTATTTGTGTTGCAGTCACTTCGTAGATTCCAATTTGCAATTAGTTATGACGTTTAGGTAAGTTGGGGCTATTGAGAGCAACAGACAGAGTGCCCTACAATCAACCAAGCATATTGGCCGTGACAGAACAATCCTCGGCAGCAGCTTGGCCATTGCTATCAGTGCAAGTCTTCGCCAATGTGTCTTTCAGCTACCATCCTTTTCGCCATCCTAGCGATTTGCGCCCAATCATGAGCGAAATTTTCCGGCTTGCGTCCTCCAGCCTTGGAAACTCGAAGCGGAGTCAAAGGACCCGGCCATATGTATAGGTCGACGGCCGAGTCAAGCGGCTCGCAATAGCTATGCATACTGAGAGCCCATTGTAGCTGGCCATTGATCTCATGCAGCCATTGATGCACAATCTTGACAAACTGATCAACAGTCACAAAAGGGCCTGGCTCCGCCACGATTTCGAGGGTCAGCCCTGGACCAGGTTTATCATGTCCGTAGTAGTATATAACTTCGCCTTTTGCGTCGAAACGCTCACCACTGTTATATGGTGAGCTCTCGGGAGTCGGGAACGGCGTACTTTTCATGCTCGTAGCCCCAGTTATGGTGATATTCGTTGAGCGTATCGACCGAGATCGTGATGGCCGACACAGGTGGACAGGTCAAGGCAACCTTTGAGATAGAGTGCGAGGCTGAGTATGGCTCTTGCGCCGACTCGGGATCGGTGACGTCTTGGATGACAGTGATTGAGTCGTTTAGACTGATATCTTTCTTGATGAACCAACGAAGGCGGTGGAAGTCGATGGATGTTAAGCTGCCTGGCGTGTTCTTTCTTCCAGCCTTAACAGCTTCGTGGGTCGGATACACTGTTAACAGGTCGGACGAAGTGAAGCAGGTTGTCTAGATGTAGAGTTTCTTGGCAAGAGAGTGACGTTAATGGCAAGGCGAAGTGGGAAGGTGAAACTGTACAACTGGCAGAATGAGGTTAAATGCATTAGCGACGTCCCAGGTAAGCAGGGCGATCGGTATCCATGAGCAAGTGTAAGATGGGCATTGAAAATCTCTTTTGATCATTCATACATAAACCGCCATTTGCTTGTGCACATCACACACATGATAAGCGACGCAACGCGCCTGTGCGTACATCACTCTAGGACTTAGACCTCAATCGTACTCCGCCCAAGCTCAGTTTCGCAAGACGAGCACCAGTATGCAATCGCAACTCATTCAAATAACCCAATTGGATCTCAGTATCTCGGACACACCAAGATATAGCCCAGCTGTAGTAGCTCAGTCAGAGTCTTCTGTACCGGTGCACTTCCGGACCTCTATCCCATTCCTCGTGGTACGTTCACCAACTTTTACGTATGCGAACCCATCCTTTATCGTGGCGAACCATGCAGCAAAGCCCCAACCCACTAGACTGAGCTTCGTATCGTAAGCTCTCATCTGATCAAAGACATCCAGGAGATGCCCGAGGCGTATTCCCCCAGAACCTTTCGCGGTGAGCGTTGCAGTCCTCAACATTGCATGCATCGGCTGTCTGGGAGTCTCCGGTGGCCCAGTCACATGGAGTGCAAGGGTACTGATAGGTGGATCGGTCAGAAACTCATGGCGATCCAAATGCATCCAAAAAGAACAAGAGTTCCACACCCGGGTGAGTTTCGCATGTGGTAGTTCAGATTGCATCTCTACTTCCAAGTCATCGAAAAGTCCTCCTTTTGCCCATATGTTCAGGCGAATCGGAATGTCGTTAGAGTAAATGGGGACGCCCTCTTGATCATCGACGAAGAGCGGCTCGAGGTGAATACCAAGGTCCATGACAAGGTTGTTCCACTTTTTGGATACTGTTCGGACTTTAGCTCGGTCCTTTAGTGATAGCGCGCCGAGTATGGCAAGTAGCAGCTCGTCAGGGAGAGTGTCGATGGTGCTTGAAGTTTGAGAAGAAGCTTCAACGTGGGCACCGCCGGTGGTGGTTGAGTACATGGTTGAGGTAGACATGTCGCAATTGGCTGGTTGAGTTTGAATAGGAGGCGGGAGATCGCTGGAAGAATGTGATATGATTGAGTTTTGAGTGCTGAAGAGGCTTGTCAGCTTAGTACTACCATGAGCTGTGTGTTTTCTTATTTCCAGGAAAGCTCACCTTGAGGAAAGACAGTCTTGGGCAGACGTGCTTTGTTTGCTTGTTTTCGTAGTCTGTGTGAGAAAAGCTGCTTGGTGAGAAACGAAAGAGTGTAGGAAGAATTGAAACTTTTGGTTGTAGGTTCGCAGAGTAGCGACTGCGCACTGTCGCGAGCTTCGTCAACATCCCCACCGCGGAGAAACAGTTACTTGCACGATGTCAGTGAATGGCGCGGGCTATTGAGCGGAAGACCTGAGGCTGCGTGGGATTAGTACACTTCACTGGTCTTGTACGAGAGCATTGAACGTCTTGTGACTTCAGAGGCGAACATCGTACAGCAAGGTTTGGTGACTTCTCCCTTGTCATTTTCGCGTCTTTTGACATTTATGTAATCCCCAATGCAGCAGAAAAGAGTATCAAAAGCATTTTTTCGATCGGCCGCCACCTTTCGCTCATGCCGAGCGAGTGCTCTTGGCTGTACACTCCGTTCCAATCTTAGTCGTCGCCCATACCGCATACAAGCACGAACAAAAAACACATATACCAGAGCAAGCCATAACTTCAGAATCCAACCGCAATCCTGATAATCGTTCCAAACCAGACTAGCACTGGCAGTCAGCTGGTGCCAATTGAAGACAGCGTCAGCAGTGCAGCACTGGGCATAGCGATGATGCTACGGATGACCCGCGCCCTTCTCTGATTCCGAGTGCTCATGCTATGATCGTCAGATAATGCCATCTTCCCTGAAGACGTGGGACAATGGACGACGCTCCAACATGGATGTCTAATACGAAGTTGCTGACCACCATCGTCCTTGTCCTTATCCTCTCCGTTGCCGACATCATAGCTATCATGGTCTGCGCCCTCTCAGTCTTCCTTGTTGTGTTCGCCGTCATATGTTTTCTGGCGGTAAGTCACGACTGCAGGCTTTGCATAGCGGAAGAAAGCCACTGGCTGTAGGGGTTCACTCCCGTCCAGGTTTCCGCCGAGCTGGAATCGTCTGAGTGCCTCAGCACGTAGCTCTTCGAACCCTTCTAGCACATCATTGAGACGGATTCCAGTGTCGTCTCTTAGCCATTCGGTTGCCACATGGTTCTCGACGTCTAGCAACGGAGACGTTGGGTCTGCAAGTCCTAGCATGATCGTGGTGATGGGTGGAGATGTGATGAACTCTTGCGCCTTCGACAGCAGTTCTGCTGGAGTATTGACACTTTCAAGTGCAACTACGATGTTGTATGACAGACTTGAAGCCTTCGTGGAGTTGTTGATGGCTGGATTGATGCCGATAGTGACATCGAGGGCATAGTGTGGACCATCATTGACCACCCAAGTGAACTCGTCGAGCGAGCGGAGGGAAATCGGCTTGACGCAGTAGCCGACGCTGGAGATGATCTGATTCCACTTCTTTGAAACTCTGCGCAGCTTTGAGAGGTGCTCTGTCGGAACCTTCTCTAAGATGAGTAGCGTGAGCTCATCGATACCGAGGGCTGTGGTGGTCGCAACGCCACCGGATCCAGCGAGCACTGGCTCCGACATGGCGGGGAGTTCGATGGTGCTTGTGATGTCTTGCTTCCCGGACGAGCTCGAGAATGACATAGTGGTCGGATTTGTCTTGTGATTTGTACTTGAAATGACTGGTGAAGCTTGCGCTTGCGATCAGGAAGAAGGTTGGATGTTGTGGCACGACTGCGCTCCCCCTGAGATCCGGCGCTTGGAAGGGATTAGGCGAGTGATGTTGCGAGGAAAGGGTGGTTTGTCACTTCGATGCCTTGCAGAATTGCTTAGGAAGGCTTCTACTAGACGGTTGGAAGTTTGGTTGAAGGAGTTGGCGGTGGTGAAGGGAAGAGAAAATGTGTGTTGTTTGGTGTTGTGGTAAAGTTCTGCTGCAGAAGCTTCAGTGTTCGACCGGATCGTTTGTTTGTTTTGACTGCTACCTAGATGACGCATAGCAAGGACCGTGCTTATTGTTGCAAGTACCAGCCATCACTCAAGCTCTTGCAAACCACTACCGTGACCTGAATAACGTTTCTGGGTTTGGAGCAAAGGATATCGCCCGCAAACTTCTTGGGCACTTTTACCGCTCTCTGATCCCTTGACCCGGCTGCCTATGGCTACACGATATATACTTAGCGGCGTGCGGATGCTGTTGATCAATTAATTGACGAGCAGTGAAGTCAATCATCCCGCTCACTCCAGGACACACTGCCCGTGTTCTCTGCATCCGCCTAGTAGCGATAACATGGACTGTGGTGTTTGCATCCTTCTTAGTACATGAGCTGCGCCTCCCGGCTTCAGCGCATGCAAGACAACATCGACCGTTTCGGATGACAGTACAGCTCATTGGCAAGAGCGAAATGAAGATGTTGAACTCTTCTCGAGGTGGCACTGAATGCCGTTAAGTAATTCCTGTATTGTCTTTCAGCATCACAAGTTCCTTTCTTCTCTGCTTCTGACGAGTTTTTTACTTCATACAAGAAGTTTGGTCCGGTCCATTGCCCAACAGCTTCATCGAACGACCAGACCTTTGCGTTAAGTTGCTAGTCGTAAATGAGCCCATGCTCACACCTCGGCTCTGTGCTTCGGACAAGCGACATGAGAGCTTGAGCAGGATTCAGCGGACATCGAAGATTGCCAACATCCAGGACGGAAACATCCACAATCTAACTGTATTTCCACGAGTCGTGAAGATGATTGGTCTGGATCCCAGCATCGTCTGTGAACTTGATCTCTGTCCTGATGCTTCCTGTCACGTTGAATGACGCTCGTCACAACTTCCGAACCTCTCGACCTCGAAGTCAATGTAGTACTGGCATCGCTTCGAAATGGTCTTATACCTCAACTTCATTGATCATGATTGGCTGCTGCCTTGACAGGCGAAGTCATCGCATCTCAAATGTAAGCGAGAGCGGCGAGGCCATGATGAACCCTTGCCCTTACCATGCGACATGATGATTACCGAGCACTGTGGAAATAGTAAGACGGCGCAATCCTTTGAAGATGTGAGGCATGGATAGCAGTCTGCTTGGAGGTAGCGGAGCCTTTCGTGTATAGACTAATGGCATATACTTCCAGCCAACCACGTCGTTCCAATCCCCACGTGCTCTGCACAGCTCATTTGCCAAGTCTGTGGCTGAGGTTCAAATAACTCTGAAGATGGCGCATCGCGTATATCTTGGCTACCTATCTTTAAGTATTGATAGAATAGCCAAGAGGCGATGGCGCTGGAACAAACTCCTGATTGAACAATGCACTTCGGCTCGGGCTTCGCTACGGCTCGCTCCCTGCGCTAAAGCTGCGATGTCACTTCGCCCATATCGCTACATCCTCGAATCCTTCAGCATAGACAATAGACAGCAACAGCATGTGTTGGTATCCGCGACCAGTGGCATTGGCCATGTTGACCAATGTCTGGACTGCGATATTTTTGAACACTCGCCAGGCTACAGCACAGCCCAGCGCAACGGGGTGATGTATAAGATGTAGCATCTTTCCCTCTCATTGTTATGATATCACACACAACAGCATCTCATTCCATCTCTTTGGTACATCTCTCATTGGTTTCAGTTTCCTTGTCTCCTTATCTCCTTGGACAATCTTTCCACAATCAATCCAGGTCTTTCATCTCTTTCACACATCAACACGATGTTTTCCAAGATCAACCGCAAGACAGCAACTGCTGCCTCTTTGGCCTTGCTGCTCACTCCTGTAGCAGCCAACTACCCCCAAGAACTCAAGGATCGCAAGCTCCGACAGTGCGACTCGAGCGTCAAGTTTGCCGATGTCACCGACATGGGAGGGTTCTGGGGCGACGATGCCGAGAAGTTCGCGAACGACTACATAAACTCCAACACCGATCACTCTCAATGGGCGCAGAACCTCTACCGTGACCTGTTCAACGACGAGACCCCCAGGGACTTCGATTGCATGGGGCCTGATGCCCCCTGCTCCATCAGCGTCACTTGCAGTCAGTATTACATCTCACCATCACCACATCTCAATCACTGACTTTGTCTCGCACTCCAGATGATTTCAATGCAATTGACAAAGGCAGTCTATACTACCTTTTCATCTCCATGATGAACTACCATGCCTACATGAAGGCCCTGCGCAACGAGATGAACTTCGCTTTCATCCAAAACTCGCTCAGCGTTGGCACAATCCAGGAAATCTTGAACCTGCCCGATGGCAAGGCGGACGAGCCTCTCAACATCTTCGCCATTTTGAGCGGAGCTACAGCAGTCGCTGCTGCTATCCCGCTCAATCCCGCTTGGCAGGGTGCCACGGCCGCAGCTTCTGGTGTATTCGCTATTGCTGGCGAATTGGCGCCACAGCCGTAAGCAACTTAAGAGTCCAGACCACTGATGGTCATCGATCGTTCACTGACTTTCATGTTAGTGAGGCCGCAGACGTCACCGGCAAGGCCTCAGCAGCTATTACGAACCTGATCAAGAACTCCGCCGAGAGCACCAACGAAATCATTTCGCAGCTCATCGGTGCAGTCTTCGGCAGACAAGGCCAGCCGCAGGACATCATTCCCCAGTCCATGCGCCGTGGAGGAGTCTCTAGTACGCATAAAACACTTCACCCCAACATGGAGGAGAATCCATCGCTGACTTGTTCGCAGACCCCGCCGTCAGCGTCTTCGGCTATGGCACCTGGCTCCAGGATAACGGGGGTACCATCGCCGCCCAGACCCTCGTCAAAACCATGAAGGCCAAAGCCGTATGTCAATTTCGATGCATCCTCTCACATAGATCAGCATCACGACTAACACATTTCCCAGGATCAATCCCTCCTCTGGCAAATGGCCCGCCTCTTCAAGCGCACCTACGTCCTCGTCCGCCCAGACCTCGACGTGACCGAATGCACCGACGCCGTGAACGCCTGGGACGCCGACAAGAACCAGTGCTACACCCTCCACTCGTGGGACGGCACCACCTCCGGCACGCTCGGCGGCGCCAACGACCTCGCCGACATGTGGGGACGCTGGAACATGGACCCGATGTGGACGATGCGCAACGCAGTCGAGTGCTGGGAAGCCAATGACGGCAAGATCGGCCAGGCGTCTATCACTCAAGGCTGGACCTCGTCTGCGCCGCCGCCTTGCTTCTTCGCCATGACGGTCCTCAAGGGCTCGTACAGTGACATTGCGAAGGGAACGCTTTGGCTTGATGGCAACTTTGCTGGTCAGAAGGGTATGCAGGACAAGCTTTGGCCGAAGAACAAGTGCGAGGAGCAGGCGCTGGAGTATGACGCGGAGGAGTGCCAGTATGACTGGAAAGAGTTCGAGGCGCCTGAGTAAGACGGGTCTCGGTGATAATCTCATTGCTTGAGAGCACCGGCTTCGATTGGGGAGGAAGCAGCGTTGTCTCGAGCCTTGGATTTGCGGCGGCCTTAGGTGGAGGATGCCAGGTACTAATTTGGGGTTTGGGTTTGGATTTCGTTTTCTGATTTGCATGCAGTGCAACCGACACTCTTTACAGTACATCAAAGAACAATTGCTTCAAGCTTGGCCTACACATTTTTCATAGTGAAATTAGTATACACAGCTAAAGTGTCCCTTGGACAATAAACTATCTTTAACTTCAAGCTTCGGTTCGTCCAAACGCTCTCGTGTGTAGCCTCGACCGGATATACTCAGGCGACTTCGTCAACAGATCCTCGTACTTCCCAGAAGCGAGCGGGTAGAGGAGATTATTGTCAGGATGCTCCATGTGCACAGGCATAGAGCCAGGAACGTGCGTCATAATTAGATTCACGTCCTGTTCAATCTGGTTGCAGAAGTGATCCAGTGCCAAATCGTTGACGTCTTCACCGAACGGGTTCTCAATCTCCCTACCGATGAGGGCGAGGCCGAGAATGATGTAAGCTGCAAACACTGATCCAGGGATCGTGACCCAGCCGAGCTTGTTCACCAGCTGGAATGGGAGGATCAGAATGTAGACCCAGGTGATCTGGGCCAGCGCGATTGAGTAGGCCAGGGGCAAGGGAGTGTTGAGGACTCTGTCTGAGCCGTTGAGGACGTCGTTGATCTGGGCCAGGCAGTTGTAAGCCTGGGTCTGGCATGCGGGAGTCTTGAAAGTCCCGTTGTCGATGATGTGCTTGATGTATTCGCAGCATGAGCCGTGGATCTCCAGTGGTGCATTGCCGAGGGGTTTGTTGGGATTCTTGAGCAGTTTGCGCGGATTCGACTCTGCCATCGGCAATCCCAGCAGCATACCGAAGCGTTTCCACGGCGAAGGCTCCTTCCATTTCCTGACATCATCGCGGTGCGCGGTCAGAGACAAGTGCTGCACCCTCGGAGAAAGATCGTCGTAGTGAGTGAAGGGCTCGAAGCGCATGCGGTGCTTGAGCGCGATAGCGAGCGACACCAGCATGTTGCAGAAGGAGATCTTGGCGAGCAGGTCTTCAGTTGCGTGGTCTTCTCGCTCATCGGTGTTCAACCAGATCAGTCTTGCGAAACTGGACATGATGCTGGACAGCTGCGCCCAGAATCTGCGACCTTCGCTGTATCGCTCGTAGGCGGTTGAGCCACGGAACGACAGTGTCAAACCAACAACGAAACCGAGGACCGTAAGGAGGACGCTGTCGATGCCGATGTCATGGTATACAAATTTGAATATGTAGGTGATGCAAGTGCTCCAGAGGGTAATGAACGTGAGAGGCAGGATCATCGCAGGCACCACGCTGCCACGGATTCGTAGAAAGATCGGCCATCGGGAGTGACGAGTTGTATCATGAGGACCATGCTGTTTAGGGTCAGTGTCACACTCGATACACAATGATAGCTATCAGCGTACGAAGTAGACCCCGACAGGATCTTCGTCATCATAGTGGCTCGAATGCCGTCTTTCTCCAAGTGGTATGTCGTCGCCATACTTGTGAGAGGAATCGCTGCGATTCGAGATTGACGCCATTGTGGACGTAGGCTGTTTCCTATCCGTGAAGGCCATGAAGAGTGAGGGTGTCTCAAAGAGTCGCGGGTACGCTCGGCTAAGAAGTATTATATACTGAAAACATTTGTAGCACCATGGCCTACCTGCGACCCTGCAGTAACTGACGCGGCTCTTCAGCCTCAAAGCTAAAGTGAAGCATGGTATACTGGCGCCAAGCGGAAGTACCCCTTACTATAGCACTATACGAATTGAGCAGGTGTCAGGTTGCGGTATAGCTGGCGGTACGCACAGTCATTGGCGAAGATCGAAGGTCTCCTTCCGCCAATGCCGTTCTATACCTGCCCTTGTTGATCGTTAGGTCCCTGTGAGTGCATTAGGCTCGTATGCAGGATTCGCCTCGATGACTTTGCAGCTGAAACGTGATGACTTCCGCAGCTGATGAAACGTGATGCCCCTGTCTGATGTGAGAGAAATTCCTCTTCTAGACTGCAGCAGCTCTGAACCCTGAGTGTAACATGAATCGCTCGCCGATTCCCCACGGATCTGGCCCGATCCATTCGGCGGCTAAACCGAAGCGAGCAGCGCCATTCCCGTCCACATCAGGCCTTCACCGCAGGGGCGTGCTGTCGATTTCTTACAACACACGCAGCGCTTGCTCTAACTTGGTAAATCAGCACGTGGGGGCCTTACCCTTAGTCTGGACCTCATATGACCAAGGAACCATACGCTGGAGGTCTTCGTCTACCAACCATCAGGATGTTTCGAACATGCTTTTCTACGTGCCCTAAAACAATTGCGTAGTGCCGGTGTAAATCCCAATTCAGCGCGGCTTACATGTCCCTCTTTTGGATCGCCACAGTCATAGCGTTGGTTCGAGAATCGAGAATCGATGTCTACCTTACGCGAGACAACGACTGAAAGCTGGAGGATCCCCTTGGATCGTTTAAGAGCATTTATCATCAAGTCATCTTCACTGAATCACATCAAGAAAATTACGCTTTGCGACGCTGCTGTTGCTTTTCCAAAGATTCATGCGGGTGCCTTCAATTTGCGAGAAGATGGAGATCAACCCTGAACGAAGCACCATAGATTCGAGGCTACGAGGTCTGCTGCAACGGCCTACACGCAATTCGAACATGTGCTGACGCTGCGGCACACGGTCAAGATCTTTCCGAGAGCATTGCTGTTCTGTTTCGTGTTGTGCCTGGCCATAATCCTGGAAGGCTACGAATGTGTCGCGGGCGCCGCCCCCTTCCTCCCAGGTACCAGCTTCGCATTTCAAAGTGTATACTTTCTCTCATATGCAGGTCTGGACCCAATTCCCTCGTACAACGTTCGCGTGGCGCTTCTCCTGCCTGCCTGAGAGCAAGGGCCGTGCATTCGGTGAACGTAACAACCTGTTCCAAGCAGCTGCTGTGCTTCTCGCTGCTGCTTTCAGCACTGCGTCTTCATATGCTAGAACGTAATCATGAAATGATCAATGAAAGCACAGGACCACAGGTCTTGTACAGCAAGGTAATTTAATACGCAATGGTATTGTCTTCAGCAAATCGAACATCAGACGTAGCTGCCGGCGAGAGACTAGTTGCATCAAACTACGATGCAGTATGCTTATTGTGTTGATCTCTTTAGCGACAGTCTCAGAGCATTGGATGGTTTCCGTTGAGAACATATGAGTATCTCAACGCTATGCTTGATGTACTCTGGTGCTATCCACGCTAATCACTCATGCGTATGACATGCTTGCTGTTCAGAAGTTACATAGTTACACGACAATGCTGTAGCCGTTTCTTGACCCTGATCCCATCGCCAATCGTCTCAAACTCTACAATGCTTGCCGCGGAAAGACACTAGGGTGTTCTTCTGATCTTATCTTGCCTCGACGGTAGTCTCAGCGCTCGACGTCTCATAAACTACACACACTTGCCATAGAGAGATTACAATAGTTGGTCAAGGAATGTCGTGTCTCGGTGCTAATCTCAGCACATGCGGTCCCATGACTCAACCATGCTCGCCATCGAGAGATGAAGTCGATCTCCCTGGTATGAACATCTCGCAATAGTAATATCATCACCGACAGTCTGTCAATTTTCCATGCTCATTATAGAGATAGTGTACAGGTCTCTCTGTAAATAGAATCGCTCTGGTGGTAATATGATCAAGCGCCTTTCGAAAGATCGGCAGCGTCACTATCAAGATGGGAATTTTCATTTCTGTATCTTGCTAGTGCGCTAGTAGTACCATCATAGTCTACCAGCAGAATATTGGAGATGGCTACCATTGAGAAAAAGGTAACACGCCCATAGTGTAGCAATAATGATACGATACTACTAGCAATCATGTACTGAGGATCCATTATCACCGCCATTGAGAGACAGTACAGCCTTTCATTGGCTTCTCGGTTGTGACGTGGTACTACTAGCATCCACCAGCTCAGATGCATCAATAGCCGCCACTGAGAGTGACTTAACATCTCACAGGTTTAGTGATCTCTATGTGGTACTATCATCGATAACAGGTAGAGAAAAAGGCATGCTCACCACTGAGAATGATGCGTTGTTTCACCGGTGTGGTGATCTTTATACGGTGTTATCGTCAAGCATCGATGGAGAAGGAGGTTTGTTTTCCACAGAAGAACGGACTAGCATCTCACTGGTGTAGGAATAGTTATATGGTGTTACCACCAACACAAGGCACATACGAATGCACGGCGCCCGCTGAAGAAGAACATAGCATCTCACTGGATTAGTTTTTTGATGCGGTGTTGTCGTTGACAATCGATGGATATCAAGGCATAGTCTCCGCGGAGAAGAACAAAGCATCTCACTGGCAAGATGATTTCGATATACTGTTATCGTCAAGGACATACAGCGTACAAGGCATAGTTGCCAATGAAAAGTACCATAGCATCTCACTGGCATATACAATTCAATGTGCTAGTATCGTTGATACCAGACAGCCAAAAATGTATGGTTCCCAATGGGAAGAACATAGTATCTCACTGGCATGATCAATCCATGGTGCTGATATCATCGATAGCAGACTGACAATATGACATAGTTGCCAACGAGAGAGATCACAGTATCTCAATGGCGTGGCGGTTCCAATACGCTAGTATCATCC
>Ga0265797_10008412_pt1 | contig 13757 bp, 12 predicted proteins | sample P2T30metagenome_FD_192433 | JGI IMG/M metagenome (GOLD analysis project Ga0265797, IMG submission 192433) | Plant litter microbial communities from East Loma Ridge, Irvine, California - P2 T30 | ecosystem: Environmental > Terrestrial > Plant litter > Unclassified | place: USA: California... | reverse complement strand
TCAACCGTCCCTTTGCTCCGTAACATCCGGCCGCTTTCGATTGACGCGAGCAAGCCAGTGTCCGCTACCCCGCGATTGCGGACGCGCTATTCCCACGCCTCCTAGCATCCAGAACCCCCGCATAGTACGACAGGAGCCGCGTGTGGTGGAGCTGTCTAGAGGCAGAGCTAAAACTCTCTTACTGGTCGCTTAGCTTTCTCGAGGTCCTCAATTGGGAGATGTAGATGCACGGCTACATGTGGCTGGGAGAGCTTACGCAGAAGATCTGGCAATAGCGTTTGGAATTTGCGCTCGACCGACCCAGCTGGCAGGTTTCATCAACTCAAATGCACACTTACGTGGATTTGGCTCTCACATGAGCTGTCGAGTAATGCAGTGGAGGGACCAGATGGAGACGAGGCGCGATTGAACCGAACTGTCGCCGAGCCTGGGTAGGACGTTACCATTGCCATCCGCGCCTTCAGTTCACCTGTCACTTGAACAAGAACGATTTTTTGCCATGAGTTATTTGCGGCACCGGCCGTGGCCGTTGTGTGCTGAGCAACGAGCATCAGGAGATATTCTGTCGAAAGAAGCTAGAAGCCTGGCGCTGACCCCACCTAGCCGACCATCCCCCAAATCACCCCTCACACCATACTCAATGACGGTTTGCCTCGAACCATAATCCCTGAGCTGATTTACATGCGCTAGAGTCAGGCCACATCAACTTTCCTATTTCCGGCAGTAGTTTTCGCCTTACCACGGGTGCTTCGCGCTTGCGCTATGGTCGCTCCCACCCAGCCGATGCATCATGATCCAGCCATCATCCAATCCTCCTCCGTGTACCCCTCCAGAGCTCCACTGTACATGTGTACCTCCATGATGATTGACCAATGAACAAGGTCCATCAGTGATCGTCCAACTCCGACGTGTTGAGCAGGAGACCTGGCTTGGCGTGGATGAACGGACGCATTGCCTGTAGCTTCCTGTAAGAAGGCGCGAATGTATCCGGACCCTGGCGAAGTGACATGTTGGTCTCCAGGTGGGGTTAAAGCGTTGAGCTTGTTTCGGCATTGACGACAAGTATATAAAGCGTACATCTTCTACACAATCAAGGACATCCACCATCAATCACATCTTCGATCTGCTACTACAAACACTCTCACATTCGACAACCTACTATACTCACTCAACATTACCAACATGCCTGAAATTCCCAAGGAGCAATGGGCGCAGGTCATCCAGAAGACCGGTGGACCCGTCGAGTACAAGAAGATTCCCGTCGAGCAGCCTGGCCCTGATGAGGTTCTGGTCAACATCAAGTACAGTGGTGTTTGCCACACCGACCTTCACGCTGTGAACGGTGACTGGCCTTTGGTGAGTACTTCTCTTCTTTATACCGAAGTCACATTCTAATTATTTCTAGGCTACCAAGCTGCCTCTCGTAGGTGGTCACGAGGGTGCTGGTGTCGTTGTCGCACGAGGTGACCTCGTCACGGATGTAGAGATCGGTGACTACGCCGGTAAGTTCCCTCTTCTAGCGTGTGTATTCTGGAGATACTTCCGAAAAGAATACACATGTCTTTCGACCAATACTAACTCGTCACAAGGTGTCAAGTGGCTGAACGGTTCCTGCCTGGCCTGTGATTTCTGCCAGCAAGCGGACGAGCCCCTCTGCCCCAAGCCCCTTCTATCTGGATACACTGTCGACGGTACCTTCCAGCAATACTGCATCGCCAAGGCTGCTCACGTCGCCCGCATTCCCAAGGAATGTGATCTCGCTGCCATTGCTCCAGTTCTGTGTGCCGGTATCACCGTCTACAAGGGCCTGAAGGAGTCAGGTGTCAAGCCCGGTCAATTCGCCGCCATCGTCGGTGCTGGTGGTGGTCTCGGTTCGCTTGCTTGCCAGTACGCAAAGGCTATGGGTGTACGAACAATCGCTATCGACACCGGCGATGAGAAGAAGAAGATGTGCACCGGAGAACTTGGTGCCGAGGCCTTTGTCGACTTCTCCACGAGCAAGAACCTCGTCGCCGACGTCCAGAAGGCAACACCCGATGGTCTTGGTCCCCACGTTGTCATCCTCGTTGCCGTCAACGAGAAGCCCTTCCAGCAAGCCGCTGAGTACGTCCGCCCACGCGGTACCGTCATCTGCATTGGTCTCCCCGCTGGCGCCTACCTGAAGGCACCCGTCTTCGAGACTGTCATCAAGATGATCAGAATCCAAGGTTCATACGTCGGTAACCGCAAGGACAGCTCAGAGGCTATCGAGTTCTTCCGCCGCGGCTTGATCAAGGCTCCGTTCAAGGTCGTTGGTCTCTCTGAACTCCAGATGGTGTATGACAAGATGAACAAGGGTGCTATTGCTGGACGCTATGTCCTGGACACATCAAAGTAGGGTGTCAGCTGCTACTAAAGCAAATGCAAATGTAATGTACATATCGAAAGTTATCTGTTAAACAAGATCTCGATTTCTTCCTATGCACATCCTCCCTGTCAAAAGACTTGAGGTATCGTGAAATACGACCTAGACCTAAGGTCTTCCCAACATTCAAGCCTTACAGCATGGATCGTTACAGAAGTAGTGTAAATGCCAGAAGTTCTGTTGCCCTCCATTGCTAAGACATCACCGTGCCTCTCTGCCATTCTTCGTTCTGAACCCATCTTTCCCTCGTACTCTTCCGCTTTTGCATACAATCACTCCCCAGCCGCGCCAAACATGATCTTCTTCGCCAACTCAGCCCTGCCTGATCGTTTCATAGTGATACGGAACGGAGCCAAGCTCCCGAATGATGATGTAAGAGCGTTTGCTCGTTCGAGACCAACACAACTTCCCCGCATCTGCTATCGGAAGCGTACTAACACAGTAGCTCTTGTCCAGAACCGTCAGCCGAACGTCCTCCCAAGCCGCCTCATGTGCAGCCTCGTAGCTCTCAAGCTAAATCGCACCAGCACGGCGTCTTCTTTGTTCTCTTTGCCCTGCATAGACTAGTCGACATAGCGCGAAATTCGCTTGAACTCCGCACTTGCTAACCTCCTCTTTCAAGCAACCCACCTCTCCCCCTCAGTTCCACTACACGTACTATCCATATCCAGCATGTACTGTTCCAACCGATCCAGCATCCACCCCGACTGAATTGAGCCCGCAAACTGTGTCCCCTCTTGCCAGCGAATGCACTTGCTCGCCGCGCTAGAATACTCTACACACCGTATCTTTGCGCTCTCACCCAGTGTGACGCTAGTAGATGTAGAGCATTTTCCTGCAGCATAGGAGAACTGGAGACATGTTGGTTTGGATTCGCAGATGAATTTGCATTTCTCAAAGGGGCCTGAGTCGTCGGGTTCTACGTCCATGGATAGGTTGTCCCAGTCGTCGAGTTTGGCGGAGAGGCGGGGGAGGATGTACTCTTTGAAGACGTCGCGGTGGAGGAGTTGGGTTTTGCCGTTTTGCTGACGGGTTTGCTCAAAGGTCCATAGGGATTGGATGTAGGTTGGGCGCATGTGGTGGTATGTGATGGGGGCGTAACACCAGGGTGTTCGGCCTATCTTCGATACGTTGTGGTCTAGTGATGATACTGGTTCGCCTTGGAAATGGGGAAACGCCCAGAACAAAGGGACGTTGACTTCGCGCAGGGCTGTGGCTAGTACCATGTCGCCGGCCCAGCTCTTGGTTGTGAATGCGTCGTACTCGGCGAGATTGGCGTTTCTTCGTTCTGTTACTTTGCGCATGGCGGTGGAGGAGAGAACGAAACCGGATCCGCCGTGTGCGAATAGAGTGTCGCCGATGTACATGTGCTTTCCCATATACAATGCCTGATCGGGATCGAAATGGCTCAGGTACTGGAGTACATTCTGCCAAACCATGTAGGTGTCGGCTTCGATGAACACGAACCACTTCGCATTCGGACGGTATGTGAGCGCCTTATCCACCATGGGTAGAAATTTGAATCGATCAAGTTTCCACGATGGATTGTCTAGCGATCCTCCTGGTCCGCTTCCGAGATGCGTCGTGTTCTTCAAGCCCTCTCTTCCGTGAGCCCTAAGGTGATCGTAGAGCTTAAACTCTGGTACTGAAGTTCTGAGTTCGTCACTGATGCCTTCGAAAACATCGTGTATTTGGTGACCGTCAACCTCCTCTCTCAGGTCGGAGTAGACAATGTAGTCTGGCACGCAGCGAAGTGTTGTTTCGAAGTGGACGGGTAACTTCTCAAGAACTTCGGTTGCACCTGTTCTGACAACTACCAGAACATCGTTTGCAATTGGCGAATCCGGACATATTGGGGTTTCGGCGCCTTGCGGGGTTTCTGTTGCGGGTGGTATCCTAGAGGCTGATGTGTCGTTGATGACTGATGGGCGGAGGGCAATTCCGTGATGTTCTGGCAGAAGGAATTTGTAAAGTACGAGGAAGCAGACTGCAATAACAAGGAGTATCGTGCGGCGACTGCGCCTTCGGGTTAGGCCAACGGGAGAGTGATGTCTTCTCGGCGCATAATGCAGGCCTTTCTCATCCCGGAATGCGCGATGCATGTTGAATGATACCTAGGTATAGTGAAAAAAGAAAGAAGACGACTCCCAAGAGGTGTGAAAACGAGACAGAGCTGACATGCTGAAGGAGCGCCATTCTCCAAAATAATACATGAGCTGACACTTTTGTGGCGTAGTTGGCGGCTGGATGCCTGGTTCGTATTTCCTTTGTTCCCTCTTGGAGCGCTTGGGTATAACTCGCATATTGCGGCACAGGTTCCACCCCTGACTCGCTAAACACAGGGGAAAGCGCCACCATGTTGCTAATTCAACCAATTGAATAAATCGCAAGATGGCGCGGTGGGTAAGGCGAGTCGCAACGTTGCTAAAATCATCTTCGTGTTTGGTATGTGGAGATGTGGTGTCGGTCGTCGCGAACCTGATCGACGAACTACTCATGGTCTTTGCTCGCGCGATAGATGACGGGATTCGCGCACGAAGGATTCCAGGAATTCAGGGAGATCATCCGGCGGCTTGAGATGCAATGTCGGCTGCAGCATACTGCGATCCTCCTGCACCAAACTGGGTGTAATGCAGTATCCTCAAAAAGGGGTAATGCAATGTGTACGATTGACTGTATGGCCGCAGCCCACCCACATCTGCTCGCATCGACTAGATAGAACGCTGTGCTGATACATGAGTGCCCTTTTACCGAATGTAGAGAGAACAGACGAGATTGATCTTACTAGCAGGTGTGGCGTAGACAGCTAGTGTTAGGGCTGAGTGACAGGTGGTACGGGCGGCCTAGCAATGACTAGCAGATGAAGCTACTTCATCACACCAAACGGAACTTTGCCGAAGCGAAGATTGGGTTTCGTACTAGTGATTATGATCCGAGCGATATGCGAGTGAGATGTGCATGCATATGGCAGTTGCGAAAGGGAGTGAACCTGGGGTTCAAGCTGTCTCCTCGCCATCTACTAACGGGATAGAGAAATTGAGTATTCAATGGCTGATAGATTGTACACGCAAACAAGGCCAGATACTGACGGCGAGTTTGCACCAAGTTTTGCTCAAACAGAGGGTATATATTTACAAAAGTCCCGTTTATACCATTTGGCCTCCAAATACCACCCTTGTGGTCTTGCTATTAGTGATCGCATATATGCTACTCATGACATCGTTAGAGAAGTATCCCATACCGTGTAGAGATACGGAATTCCAAACGCCTGCCTTTTGTGTATAGAAACGTGGTAGAACAAGGTGCCGAGTAATACAATCCTGGAAGGAAGAAGGCAGTGCTGAGGATGCTTAGAAGAAATGCTGTCCGCCGTACCCGTTCATTGCGGTAAGTGGCGGCTGAAGTAATGTCTGCGGTTGCTGCTGCTGAACAATGTTTGCAGGCACGTAGTGCGTCTGGTAAGGATGTTGTGGCATGCTGAAGTCTGCTACAAGCAGAGGGTTACCAAAGCCCGTCGGCCGCCGCTGTACTGGGGCAGGTGCAACCGAGACTTGCGGCATCTGCTGCTGAACGACGACCTGAGGCTGTTGCTGGTACACAACACTGCCTTCCTGCATGTGGCCATTCATCTGCTGCTGCTGCTGCTGTGGGGGTGGCGGAGGCGGAGGTTGTTGCTGTGGCTTCTGGTCCTGGGTTTGCGGCGTATCCCAGCCCCACTTCTGCTTCAGCTCTGTATTGACGAAGCCTACACGCCAACCCGTCTCTTGCCTGATCTTATCGAATATCTGGAGGACCTCTTCTTGCTCGCGTCGGTCTGTGAGCGGTTCAGCTGCGATGGCGAGGGAGCGTAGCGCTACGCTGGCAACCCCGCGGTCTTTGACGTGTGCACTGATACCGCAGATGAACTTGGAGTTTTGCTCGAGCATGGCCCACATGTCGGGTTCGCTAGGGCCCTGTAGCGGGTTGATCTGCGCGAGCAAGACAAGGGATGTATGGTAGAAGAGCCGCGCTATTATCGATGCTCTCTTGATTAGCCAGACTTCGGGGAACGCTGAACCGGATATTGTCTGTCCAGGGTACAAATATGCCATTGGGTGCATGGTGCGTGGTATGTTCTCGTTCCACCTGTCAGTCATGTCTTTCAGCCGAAGCCACTCGTTGTGCCGTTCCTGCAAGGTCTGCCTGGCGACTTCCTGGTTGCGCGGTATCGATGCACGGAAGTTGCATATCCTTGCAACGACATAGAGAATACGATGGGTCCAGACTTCTTCCTTGCCTGACTCAGTCTCTGGTGTAAAGTCCATCTCGATGCCCCACTCGTCGGGGTCCCAAGCGACCTGCCAGTTGAAGTGCAGACAACTCAATATCTCCATGCCGACGTTCAGCCAGAAACAGGCGGCTCCGATGCCTGTTGACCTAGCGTTCCAGCGGCACTCTTTGATCAGAGCACGAGCTCCCGCGATGTGGTTCATCCGTTGTAGCGCACGTTCTCCCATGATTTCGTATACGTTGAGTATTACCGCAGTGGTAGCGCATAGAATGGTATCGCGGTCGGGGTCCTGCAGAGAGTGCAGAAGGTCGCGTGTGGCTACATCGTAATAGTGGAGTGCTTTCTCCTCGCTGTACTTGGGATTAACAAGGGCAAGATGTCGTGCACCACATGCGAGGAAGGCGTGTAACAGCATAGGCTCGTTGAGCGCATGGAAGGGTAGCAGACGCGAGAAGTGCTTGTGTGCGTCCATGCTGTCCATCCAAATGCCGATTTCCTCGACGAAAACCTGCATGTATAATACCTCCTCTTGGCTCTTCAGGTAGTCGCGCGTGGGGAGGGGTCCGGGACTGGCCGAATGCTCCATCGTGTACGGGGACGGTGTTGGGCCGTTTGAGAAACTCGATACTATAGAGTCAGCACGGTCAGCTGGAATGGACTGTTGACTTACTTGAACGCCCGTGTTGGTGCTGGGTCCGCTGTTGGTCGAAGTTGTAGGTGAGTTGCGCTTGCTGGTACGACTCCTGTGCGATGCCCTGGATGGGAGGAATGTGCTGGCGCGACGAAGCTGGCGGTCCCATGCCAAAGCCGTTGCTGCCCATATGAACATGTGCGTCCATGTCCTCTACTGGATACATTTCTCGCCCGCCCACATATTCCGAAGCAATGGTCCGCGACTCGTCCATGAAAGCGATCTGATAGTCGATGCCTTGGGGGATCAGGTATGCATTCCGCTCGCAGGTGGTGTCGAGGAAGTTGAGCTTCTTGCCCCAATTGCACTCGCGCTGGGACTTGAGGCAGTTGTTGCAGGTCGGTTTGGTCTCATCGCACTTGAGATGGCGCTCTCTGCATGTCAGGCAGCCGGTACGAGTCCTCTTAGGCTTGTCGTCTGGCGTGGCATCGCTGGCTCTCTTTCTCGAGGGCAATGGCTTGCTCGTGGGCGAGTCATTGTTGGAGGGTGGTGTCGCGGTGTTGGCCATGCTGACGCTCGCTCGGGGACAGGCGTTGCGCCGTCGCTCGCCGTGGCAGGGCGATCACGACCCCGTAACAGGGCGCGCAGTGGGCCAAGTCTGTCGATCCCTCCACTTCGATTTGGTGGTCAATCGTCGAGTAGTCACGGTTGAAGATGTGGGGTTGGTCGAGGACCGCCGTAATCTGACAGCTCGGTTGCGACGGGACGCGACGCAGCAACGTAAGATTCGCAAGATTCGCAGTAGTGCGGCTGCAATGGCAGTGATTGAACAATAGTGGAAAGAAACACAAAGGCGTAGATCCGTCGTCGTGGTGCGAATGCAAAAAGTGTCGAGAGGGCGCAGGGATAGGAGGTCTTGGTGAATTGGCCGTCGAGAGGGCGTGTGCAGGCGTTCGGTCGCGGATGATATGCAGGAACGCGCTGGTCTAGGTGGAGGGGTGGGCGAGGAAAGTCATGGGAGTCGAGGGTGCTTTTGGCGGGACAGAAGCAAACAAGTAGCAGCAGCGAGTCGTGAGGAAAGGCGGAATATTGGATTATACCTGAGCGGGCTGGCGTACATGCAGGCGATGACGAACGATAGGAGATGCTGGACGTCCTGGCAGGGAGCGTCGCAAGGGCAGGTGCACGCGAGGGCTGGGGACCGAGGCGCCTGTAACGTTGACAGCTGCACTCTGAAACAAGACGCTGTCCGGGTTTTCGGTCGTCAGCGTCTGGACATGTGGACGAGTATCACGACGATCCCGCGATAAAAGACGGCAGAGCTGGACAGCGTGCGCCTTCGGGGAGACGTCTGGGCCTTGGTGTGCGCCAGTCCGGGGTGCGACGCCATGATGTGCGCGCCCTCCCGGTAATGATGCGCGCGCCGGCTTGGATGCGTCGTGACATTCGGCGACGTAGCATGGAAACTCTTCTTCCCGTCCCGCGGACCCTCGATTGCTGTGCATCATTGCTGTAGCGAGCCCTATTGCCCAGCGCACTAGCTTTCTCGTGGCAGTTCGTGCGAAGAGCTACCCATCGTGGCGCAGGCAGCAGCTTGGCACTACCCCAGCGCTGCTGGAGAGACAGACACGTTTTGCAGGTATCTAGATGATGCCCAACCGGCTTGTGCAGGTGCATTGCGCCCGAGCAGCTTCGACGCTCCATGGCATGCTGACTGGCTGCACCTTCACTCGTCTAATCTTGTAGAGTTCTGCGAACAAGCTCAAGACCAGAATAGATCCCTGTCCGTCTCGGCAATCTTTGCACTGTCATAGCACCTGCCACCCTGGAACACCTGCCGACGCCTCCACATGTACTCCTAAGCTGAGAGGAAACGAATACTCCTTCTTCCATACCAGTCAACATGGCTGTTTCGTACTTCTGCTGCAGCAATCGAATGACCCTCAGCTCGCTAGTACCGAGCATCGTCTGAGAAGGAACGCCCAGCAGGCAGCCGTTTCAAGCGCGCATGTACCTGTCGTTCGCGTTGTATACCCGACAATCAACCGCTCATCACTGGCCCCACCATCGCTTCTCGACGATCGTCTCTCGTGCCGGCCTGCCCGAAACTAACACCTCAGCTTGCCCATGGCCCTGGAGCGCCAAACCGCCACGCTCCCACCAGCACAGCCCACTGCCATTCTCCGCGGCCATGCCTCGCACATCCACGCAACTTTGTTTGTTCGCCAGAACAGTCGTTTGTTGACGGGCGACGCAGATGGCTGGGTCGTCCTCTGGAATGTTCAGACGAAGCGACCAACTGCTGTCTGGCCAGCTCACGATGGCCCCATCCTAGCCTTCGCCCAATGGGGCGATGCAAATATCATAACGTGCGTGTCACTGTAGCAAACCACCAATCACCCTAAGACTAGCCCACGTCTGCCTGACGAGCTCTACTAACCTCAGATCGCGGATACAGACATGGACGGGACAACAGAATAAGAGTCTGGCGACTTGCACTCGAAGACGAGACAGAGAAGCTTTCATCAACATTACCTGAAGATGGGAACCGAGAACACACGCCCAAACCGTGGCTTCTTCATTCGCTTCCCGTCAACACTCTCAACTTCTGCTCTTTCTCCATGGGCTATCAGCATCCTCCAGCCTCTGTCGCAGAGGATGACTCCATCTTTGTGGCAGTCCCGTCAACAGACGACAAGGTGATCGACGTGTATAGCTTCCCTGGTGAGCTACTCAAGGTCAGGATCCCACAGATACGAACCGTCGAAACAGGCATGGTCATGGCCGTGAGATTTGTTCGTAATAGAGCCACGCAGAGACTTCTCCTGCTCGCAGGGTATGAAGGCGGGGTCACTGCAGCCTTCAAGCTGGCTGAAGAACACCCCGACACGAGCGTAGAGACTGCCCAGCTTGTATACCTCAGTCAACCCCATTCTCAGCCGATTCTGTCATTGGACGCTTCGCCAGAGGGCGACTTCTATTTCACATCCTCGGCAGATGCTATAGTAGCCAAGCATCAGATACCGGAGTTGCCATCCATTCCGGGTAAAGAAGACAACGACCCACCCGTACCGTCTTCAGATCTATTCACAAAGCAAACTGTTGATCAGGCGAGCTCCAAGAAAGCGACACCCAGCGGTCTATCTTCACTGCTTTCGTCGGCCGCACCGCTACCGAAGTTCAAGCCTGCTCCGCCAGTCCAGAAAGTGGTCAGCTTACAAGCCCCGTACAAAACAACAGACACCAAACACGCAGGTCAACAGTCGCTCCGTGTCCGCTCGGATGGCAGGCTTCTGATTACCGGTGGTTGGGACTCACGGATCCGCATATACAGCACCAAGACGCTCAAGGAAGTTGCCGTGCTAAAGTGGCACAAGGAAGGAGTCTACTCCACTGCATTCGGTGAGATTCTTACACAAGATGAGATAGGTCGCGGAGATGGGGCTACCAATAAGCGGCAAAGAGACCGTGAGGAGCAGTCGAAGCTTAAACACTGGGTCGCGGCAGGAGCTAAAGACGGGAAAGTCAGTTTGTGGGAAGTGTTTTGAGGTCTGTCCGGCTTCTTGTGGGGTTTGGAGTACGCCGACGGTCCCATGATGACGCATTTATACAGATAGATGTATTGTAGTATCAAGTGGCACGTTAATAGCAATCTACCAAGCAATTACAAGAGTCGGTGGTGCTGATGTATAGCGAATCGGAGGTGATGCTGCGCCGGCGTGGCTTCCCCACAAGAAGCCGAGGCATAGCGACCGGGGAAGTGGGCTTGCGATGTCACCGTCCATCGTCGCGACGCTCCATGCCTGCTTCACCATGTCGTAGCAACAGTGCCAACGTGGACTGACACGAAACTAAAACACCCGAAAAACTCCATCTCCCGAGATCGATTCCTAAACGCGTCCTTCCCATGCGATACGCGCTTTCCGCCGCACCCTTTCCCTAAGGAGACGCTCCTTGCATATCCCACATCCGCATTCCAATCAGCATGGCCTCCTCAGACGAGGACCGGAAGTCCTCCACCGCGCGCCCCTCCAGCCCCGAACAAGCTCCCGATCTCAGCATCACAGCCGACGACAATGTCTACCTGCACGCAGCCGGCTACAACGAATCGCCCGACCGCGGCCTTATACACAGCTTCGCGCGCTTCCGATCCTCGCCGCTCGATTTCATTCGCGAAGTCTCGCTACACTTCTCAGGGACAGGATGGAGGTCTTTTGACGATCACATTGGGCAGCCAGAGTTCTACCCAGGCTTTAGCGAGGATATGAAGGCGAGGGTGTTGAGCAACCCAATGCTCGTCGCCAAAGTGCGAGAGTTGGCGGACAAAAGGGTAGAGGTTGAGGCGAAAGAAGGGCTGTTGGGCGAGGATGCGATGCATGGGGTTGGTGTCGGCGAGAAAGATAAAAAGGCAAAGAGGAGGGTGCAGATTGAGGAATCGCTTATGCAGGTCAGCGAGGGCTGGACGGATTCCATGATCTGCAAGATGGAAAGCAAAGGCTTCATAAGAGGTGCATACTATTTCGCTACACAACTCTTGACAAGAGCATACCACCAGGGCGTCCACGTCTCGAGCGAGGAAGTGCTACGCCTGCGCGCTGTCGCCGAGAAGGCAGCAAAAGACAAGCACTCCATTATCTTCCTTCCGTGTCACCGCTCGCACGTAGACTACGTCTCGCTACAAATCATCTGCTACCGACTCGGGCTTGCCTTGCCCACAGTCGTGGCTGGTGACAACCTCAACTTCCCAGTCGTCGGGTCCTTCCTTCAACACGCCGGCGCTATGTGGATACGAAGGAGCTTCGGGGACGATCAGCTGTACATTACACTTGTACAATCCTACATCGATACCCTGCTGCAATGTGGATACAATCTGGAGTGCTTCGTAGAAGGAGGGAGAAGTCGTACAGGCAAGCTTCTGCCGCCCAAGTTCGGCATACTGAGTTACATGCTCGACAGTATCGCGAGCGGTAGGGTGGAGGACGCGATCATTTGCCCGGTATCGACGCAGTACGATAAGGTCATCGAGGTTGAGTAAGTCTTTCGATCAGCTTGTTCCCATAGGGAAAACTAACACACCCCAGCTCATACATTAGCGAACTCCTCGGTCAACCCAAACCCAAAGAAAACCTCATGGACTTCCTGTCCGCTTCCAGTGTCCTCTCCCTTAAACTCGGCCGCGTAGACGTCCGATTCCACGAGCCATGGTCACTCAAATCCTTCATTAATCAGCAACGCGAACGCTTCTCTAAACTTCCGCAGCAACTCGATACCAAAGACGACCGACTCCGTCTCCTCCGCACACTGGGCTACAAAGTTTTGTCAGAGATCAACGACGTCTCCGTCGTGATGCCCACCGCTCTCGTTGGTACCGTCTTACTGACATTGAGAGGTCGTGGTGTAGGCAAATCAGAACTCATCCGCCGAGTCGAATGGCTTAGCGACCGTGTCAGGGCTCAAGGTGGCCGTGTAGCACATTTTGGGAACCTCCCCACTAGTGTCGTTGTCGACCGCGCTTTAGAAGTTCTGGGACCTGGACTTGTTGGCCTAGTCCCCGGATTACCAGAAGACACATTTTACGCCGTGGATAGGTTCCAACTCTCCTTCTACAGAAACATGACCATTCATCTCTTCATCCTACAAAGCCTGGTCAGCGCAGCACTATACACGCATGTAAAGCAGGGCGGCGGCCCAGAGTATCAACGCATGTCTTACGGCGACCTGCGCGCACAGGTGCACTTCCTCTCGCAGCTCTTCCGGGGAGAGTTTATCTTCCCCACCGAAGGTCTCGATACCAATCTCGCCAAGACACTCGAAGGACTAGAAAAAGACGGTGTCATCACGATGTCACGGTCAAAAACCGAGCTCGGCGAAGAAACCGTGGATTTCGTCGAATTATCACCTGCTGAACGGACCCAAGGACGCGAAAACTATGACTTCTACTGTTTCCTCATCTGGCCGTTCATCGAAGCTGCATGGCTCGGTGCTATCAGTCTGATGATGCTCACACCTCCCCTGTCATCCCCCAATGCTACATCGCCATCTCCATCCTCTTGGCTCGACCTCAAGAAAGTCCAAGACCGCGCACAAGTTCTCGGCAAGACTCTCTACCACCAGGGCGACCTTTCTTACTTCGAGGCTGTAAACAAGGAAACACTGAAGAATGCGTACACACGCTTCCAGGAAGAAGGCATGATTCTCGTTACAAAGTCCAAAGACAAGACGCCCGCCACTATCAGACTAGCAGAGGAGTGGACTCCGCAAAGAGGGTCGAACGGTGGCATCATCGCCGATGGTCCATTATGGCGCTTCGCTGAGCGCATTAGTGCTTCGCGGAGAGAAGGCAAGAATCGGCGCGATGGAGCGACAGTTCAGACGAGAGTTTTGGCACTAGCGGATCTGGTTGGTGAGAAGCTTTGGGAGGATGCTGTGTTCGATAGAAAGGAGTTGGATGG
>Ga0265797_10008411_pt1 | contig 13757 bp, 8 predicted proteins | sample P2T30metagenome_FD_192433 | JGI IMG/M metagenome (GOLD analysis project Ga0265797, IMG submission 192433) | Plant litter microbial communities from East Loma Ridge, Irvine, California - P2 T30 | ecosystem: Environmental > Terrestrial > Plant litter > Unclassified | place: USA: California... | reverse complement strand
GGCGTTGTTAGATGCGGGCTGCTGCCATGGTGAGCAAAGGTTCTAGAACGTCAAGCGAGGAATGTGGGACATGGCATACCTCTGGTCGATGTGGAAGTTGGCGTCGAGGTCGGCAGTCAGGCTCGACGTGGGCGACGAGTGCGTGCGCGCAGGCTTCAGGTTGAAATAATCTCTCTGTGCTTGTTTTAAAGGCTGTTGTTGGGACATGCTCATGTTTCTGAAGTCGAAGTTGCTGAAGTCGTAGGGCTGGCTGGTGTTGTAGATGGCGCGGTGCATGGGCACGTCGCGTCTGCTTCCCCACGTGAGATGAGGTTGAGGCCGCATGGCGGCGAGTGGCGATGAGTACTCCATGGTGGCGATGTGATTGTGGGCGAGGGTGTTCCGAGAGGTATTGATTGGATGCAGCTATTCAAAGCCTCCAATGTGCGGAATAGGTGGGGACGTAGATATGTATGCACGGCGAAGTATGCGATGCAGAGAGTTGGTGATTAGCGAGCTAATTGCTCGGTTGGCGGGATGATAATTGGTGGTGGGCGAGCTGAGTATGCACAATGTGATGCTCGGTATGGGATGTTGGTTGGTATGAGTTTGCCGGGTGGTGATGGTGGTGGTAGTATGTGCCGGCGGACGAGGACCTCGAGCGAATGGCAGTCGAGTCGGGCAGGCGTGACGGTAGCGACTGCGGTATGCGGCTGGCTTGGCTGGTCGTCGGCGGGGGTCGTCGTCAGAGGTCGTCGGTCCAGACGTCGTAGAGATGGAAGAGGCAAAGGAGAGGCATAGACGAGGTAGCAGTTGGGTCAAGTAGGACGGCAGCAGACAGCGGTTGCACCGTCGGCGGGTGTTGTTGCTCTGGCAGCACAGGTGCAGCTGCTGAGGTCTGAGCGGGGGTTCCCTGGCTGGCTGTTTAGCGACGGTGCAGCAGAGCGTTTGGCGCTTGCTCGACACTTGGTAACGGCGCAACCTTGAAAAGCAGAGCCCACCCACACCCACGCCAGTTCGCCCATGCGGCAACGCGCTCCACCTCGCCGATCCGCATCGTGCTGCGCGCCCGTTCAGACGCAGAGACGGTCCATAATACGGAGGTTATGCCATGATTGCCATCCAACTGACTGGCTGCCATCCCATCGTCGATCGGCTTCCCGCACGCGCTGCAGTAGTCCTCACGTCTTGCTCGCCATGCACGACGTACCGGGCGCACTGTGGAGAGCGATGTACACGCTATCGCTGCATGCCAACTTTGATGTGCATGCATGCCATAATGCCATCATGCCCCTCTCTGAGCCTCCAACATAGCCCTGTAGCGCGACGAGGCTTGCCAGGGCCAAGGGCCGTTCCTGTTGTACCTGTTCCTGCTATCGCCTGCTCTGGCTAGTCCCGTCAGCAGCCCCCATACGCCGGCGCCCTGCTGGCGGAGCTGGCCTTGCCGCTGCTGAGCAACACCAGTGGGCCTGATCCTCTGCAAGGAACGCGTGCGGGCGACCGGTCGCGTGTGTGCCAGGTAGAGTGGCGCTCGTCGAGAGCAGAGTGCTGCAGAGCGTGTGACGCTGCCGCCAAAACTCAATCATACATAATCGCCATGCCCTTGCGGTACCAGCTGCTGACTTGTTCCATCCATGCCATTGCCATGCTCGACATACCAGAAGTCAATCTCCCATATGCTCACCTGCTGCCCTGCATACCTGGTGCTGTCTGGCTCCGTCCCACGGTAGCCGCCAGCATCCTGCCTGAACACCCTTCCCCTCTGGCGTCACCACGCAAACCTTTGAATCGCCGAAGCAACTGTGGCACGCACCTCTTTCCGCTGCCAGGGCATCGCGCCATGATCTCCTCCCGTCCCCGAACACCCCTATTCCCTGTCGCCATTGGCTACTCACCTCACTTGGCCGTTCGCCACGCACTGACATCTCTCGAGTCCTTGCGCTTCCTTCGGCGCGTGGCAGCGAGCCAGAACAATCCGTAGTAATCGGTGATGGCATACCACTATGTTCGATGACCACCATTTGCTACGTCACCGTCACGGCATACTGTCCGGTATCCAACAATTGCGTTCATTTCATCGTCTTGCCTATCCCAGGTGTCTTCATGTCAGGTTTACCTTGCCGCTAGCGGAACTGCACAATCCCAATGCAGCTCCGAAGACGGCAATGGTCGGTCGTAATGGGAAACTCAGCTTGCTTCCTACCCCACTGCGCCTTTTGCATCGAAACTGACTCCGGACGCGTCGAGCTGTGCAACGGACTAGCGCCGTAACACCATCCTGCTATCGCCAGACGTCGTCCTTGGCCGTCCATTATTGGCCGGATCTGCAAAGAGCTCGTGTGGAGAGCTGAAGCCCTGGACGGCCTGCATGAAGCAGTTGCAGCATTATTTGTGGGAAACCGGGGCGTCCGCCGTACCTCACCATTGGCACACTGAGGCGCTGCAGACCAAAACACCGTAACAACCCGTACACCCGTTTCCTCGCTCCTCGCAACGCCGCGACTGCAGACTGCGGACGTTTCGCTAGGCTAGAATCCGTGACTGTTTGGTCCCTGGCCCAGAAGCAACACGTATGCGAGCGCGGAGGGCTTCGCTAAAGGGGTAGCACATCACTGTAGGCCCGTGGTGACGATTAACGACACATGACAATCTGCACCGACAACTTCCTGGCCTGTTTGCGCGTTTGCGAGCGGGAACTACATTTTTTTCTGACGGCCCCCTTTGAGGGTCCAAGACGGGCTTATACTATACTGCGGGTGTCGCAACGCTGCTTGAACATACATAGTTAGCTGCCGTGCTGGAGCTGCCCCTTCATGCTATTACAGCCGGTTGCACGAGGTAGCCGGCGGTGCTCGGAGAAGAAAAAATGGGAAGACGCGTCGCGCGACGAGATAAACACAGCCAAGCAGACTTGCAGATTGCCAGATGCCAGATTGCCGGCCGGTCTCGCGGTCACGTGACGGTCACATCGATCGATGCATCACACAAGCTCTCGATTGATGCAGGTCGGAAGCAAGATCTGGCTGCGCCCTCGATGGTAGTGGATGATTGCGGCTCAAGGTGGGCTCGAAACTTCCGCGTCATGCGGTCCATCGAAGATGTAGCTAGCATGCTCAACCGTTTCGTTGTTATGAACCGATTCTTCGTGTTGTCCTCGTGTTTTCATGCTGAACCTTCAAACTTCCATGTCCGACAGATGCCTGGATTCCTGAGGATGCTGTCGTTGGATTGCATCGTGGTTCAGCCCTGCAGCGCACCGACGCACCGACCCGCCCGCTTCCCGAGCCCTCGGACTCCAATATTTTCCAGTTCGTAGATAATTATAGTCGAGATTGAGATTGGGCCTCTGCCAACCCGTCATACCAATCTTATACATACGTTCGCGCGCGATGCCTGGAATGAAACGTGCACACGATAGTGACGTCGTCGTCCCTACAGAGGCTATTCATCCTTCCCGGAAAAGGCGCCTGGACTACACACAAGCAGATGCGCAATTAGCGAAAATCTACAATGACCTTGCCGATGATGTCCAGGCGGTGAGGCTCAAGGCCGCCGGCGAGGTCATCCGAAATCTCTCTGCGAAATCAGATCATCAAATCGAGCGCATCGAGAAGGCCATTGCTCGCCTCATCAAAGGCCTCTGCAGTGGCCGAAAGGCGGCCAGGTTGGGCTTTTCGATTGCTCTTTCCGAGGTGCTGAGATTGGCGCTAGACCTCAAGGACTCTGGAATCACTCTTGCGAAGCTCACGACCAAAATTTCGGAGTTCACGACCGCACATGTCACTGCTGGCGGCCAAGAGAGACGTGACTACCTCATCGGACGGAGATTTGCCTACCAGGCGGTACTCCAGAGTGGCGTGGGATCCAATGCTGCAATTTCGGCGCAAGAATGGCAGGAATTTGTGGCGGCGGTCATGGCTTTGATGTGCGAGAAGCAGTGGTTGCGAAGGGAGTGCGGCGCGATGCTTTACGAGTACCTGCTTGGTGTTGGCAAAGGACTTCCCACGGATCGTCTGCAGACTATTGTTGATGCACTGCACGAAAACTCTCTGTGGAAGACACCCGAAGGTGTGGCAATCTGGCTCACTCTGACCAAGTCTTCAACCAAAGTCAAGCTGCCAAAGGGCGTTTGGCAGCACAATGATCCCCTCTCTGCAAACGAGAGGACTACTTTGAGCAAAGTTGTACAGGAAATTCCTATTGATGACGAGCAGCAAGGTGGCAAGGCTGGATCTGGATCGCGCCAAACTGCTCCTTCATTCGCATGGCCAGTAATTCTTGCAGAGCTGTACGGTGGTTCGCGTTCGGCGAAGGACTTCACGCAATTCTGGACTTCAGTTGTCGAAAATGGCCTTTTCCATACTTCTTCATCAGCAGAGCGCAAGGCTCTTGGATTCCAGATTCTGGCAATGGCTATCACTTCTGCTCCATCGCCCCTGCTCCGTCAGCTTTTCACACCAAATCTCACACGATGCATTATCAACCAACGAGCTGGTTCTCAACGCTATCTTTTTGATGCCGCAAAGGCAGCACTGAACTCGGTGGTCGCGAGGTCAAAGCAAGACCCCAGCGCTACTGCTGGGTTGATTCAGGGCTTGATCGAGGAAGGTGCAGCCAATTTCGACCAGGCCACCAAGACCAAGACTATTGAGACGCTCCTCAGTCAGTCCAATCCCGAGGCCTTGGCTGGCATTGTCGACTTCATTCAGAAGCTGATGCGCAAGCCAAATGTCAAACAAGGCGAGCAGGCTCAGGCCGATGCTCAGAGGCGTATGCTAGCAGACCTTCTTCTTTCCATCGTTCGTACGCACAAGGAGCCTTCCGACCTTTTCGTTAAGCACGATTCGAAGCAAAAGAATGCAGCTCCAGCCACCTGGCTCAATAGCGTGCTCGACACATTCATCGAGCTAGGATACTGTGAGCCCGCGGAAACGGACGAGGTCAGCCCTGCGCTTTCAGACTCCTCGAAGTCGATCTGTCGCACACGTCTTTCTTCCTGCGTTGCTCAACTCATGAACTTGCCACTTGCGGATGCCTCGTCCGCCGTATATGGTCTGCTCAAGGCTCTTCGCTCCTCGAAGCGCTCATACTTCCAGGCGTCTGCTAGCAAGGAGACGAAGGCTTTGCTCAAACGCACAGACAAGGCTATCCAGGATGCTCAAGATAAGGTCGCCAAGACGAAGAACCAGTCGAAGGCTGCGACCGCACAGGCATTTGCTCTGTTGTTTGCCATGTCTGTTTTCCAGATCTACAACGAGGAGCCTGATGCTGTTCCTGTGCTGGAGGATTTGCATGCTTGTGCTGGCGATTGGGGAAAGGACACAGACTCTGCTTCTGTGCTTGTCGAGCTTCTCTTGAGCTTCGTGTCCAAGCAATCTGCGCTGTTCCGCAAGCTTGCTGAGCAGGTGTTCTCCGCATTCACCGGAAGCCTCAATGCCGATGGTCTGCAGTCTATGCTTGATATTCTCACGCAGAAGGAAAGCTTGAGTGGTCAACAGGAGCTGTTCGCACAAGGTGAAGATGGTGAGGGAGCTGCGGAAGACGGGTCCGACGATGGCTCTGCAATTGATGTGGAGGACATGTCGGATGTTGAGATGGTCGACGGAGAGGCCGTCGGCGTGGACGGCTCTGATGAGAGCGGTAGTGACGAGGAAGACGGCGACTCCGACGATGAGAGCTCGGGCGACGACGATGAAGCCGACGAGGGAGACGACGAGGAGCTTGCCGCCTTCGACAGGAAGCTCGCAGAGGCTCTCGGCACTGCTGGCTTCGACATGGACGCAGATGAGGATGATCAAGACTCCGACATGGACGATGAGCAAATGCTTGCTGTCGAGCCTGCCCTTGAGAAGGTCTTCAAGGAGATCAAGAAGAGGTCTGGCAAGAAGCAAGACAACAAGGACGCAAAGGACAACATCATCAACTTCAAGAACCGCGTCCTCGACCTTCTGACCATCTACGTGAAGGCTCAGCACGCGAACATCCTTGCTCTCGACATTCTCATGCCGCTCACCACTCTCATCCGCACCACTAGCAGCAAGCCCACAGCGGAGAAGGCATTTGCGGTATTGAAGAACTACTTCGATGCGTGCAGCAAGCACAAGAGCACGCCCGCCGTCTCTGACTCTGAGCCCGTCCTGGCCCTCCTGGGTTCAGTCCACGAGGAGATGGCCAAAGATGGCTCCAAATTGCACGCCAATGCCTGCAGTCGCTCAAGCTTGTTCCTCGCCAAAGTCCTCGTCGCTATGGACCCGAAGCACTACACCGCCATTGCGACCAGGTACGCGGAGCTGCAAGAGAAGTGGTGGCTTGACCCGAAGAGCAAGGTGCATGGCAGTGTTTTCACCGAGTGGACCAGCTGGTCGATCGCCACCAGGAAGCAGGCATAAGTAGTCTTTGAGGCTCTGCGCGTGTCATTCGGCTTGCATCGTGTAATTTAGCTAGAACGTATATAGATACCCTGTACCCTACCCCCTGTCGTGCAGCTTCACACTGCATGTTGCATGCATGGTTTGCGATCTTTACAAGGGTCCCTGTCTTAGGCTGTGCAACACCTTGCATGGTAGGGCTTTCCACGTTGTGATTTGTCCTTGCAGATTCCACGGTTTCATGTCGGGACACAGATGGCGCATATTCGTTCAAGACCGGGTGCGTTCGTTGTACAGCAATTTAAACGTACGTGCAGCTTTCCCGGATATGAATTTGTGCACGAACGTGTCTCGGTGGCAAGTTACAAGTCAGGCGAGCTCATAAATTAATAACACCAACATGAAGCCAGCCAGACACGAATTACACCGATCATTGAACGTTTGTGTTCGCTCGTGGATGTTTTTTTTTTTTTGTTGAAGTATGTCGCATTATACTCGGGTTCAATCGCTTCGATCAATCTCCTCGATCGTTCAATTCGTTGGGAATTGACAAATTGCTGTTGCAAACCGAGTTTAGGATCTAATGTGGCTTACTTAATGATTACAATAGAGCTTTGATGTGTACAGTGCTCTGGCAACGATATATGAGTAAGAGCATTGATGATACATTCAGTATGTACGAGCGATACATTTATTTCACCTTTCAATGTTGCATGCCGTTGAAAGGCTTCGAACCCCAAACCCTTAGCATGTCGTTCTAAGGCCGAGCTCGGACAAGATGACCGGAACAGAATCTAAAATCCGGGATTCCCGAAAGTCCGATCGCGGGGAACATTGAAAACGTCAAAGGGTCGTGCAAGTCACGTGCGAGTGAAGTCACCGAGCATACATTCGCCCCAATATATCAAACTTCCCAAGTCGGATAACGCTCTTCAACGACATCTCATCACCCACCACCTGGAAACCTATACCACACACCAATCGACATCACAACTTCCCTCACAACTACATCCGCAATGTTCCGCAGAGTTATTGCCACCGCGCCCGCGCAGGCCAGCCGCGCTCTCGCCTCAGCGACCCGCCCTACCACCACCACTTTCGCCCGCGCCGCCGCTCCCTCAATCCAGCAGGCCGTTATCAAGAGAGGATACCACGAGAAGGTCCTTGACCACTACAACAACCCTCGCAATGTCGGCAGCATGCAGAAGGGCGACAATGACGTTGGTACTGGTCTCGTCGGCGCTCCGGCTTGCGGCGACGTGATGAAGCTTCAGATCAAGGTCGACCCCAACAACAACACCATCTCCGACGTTAAGTTCAAGACCTTCGGCTGCGGCTCTGCCATTGCCAGCAGCAGCTACTTGACTGAGCTTGTCCGTGGCATGACCCTCGAGCAGGCCGGCCGCATCAAGAACACCGAGATTGCCAAGGAGCTTTGCTTGCCACCCGTCAAGCGTACGTTTGAACCCTTGAATAGCTCCGTCATCAACATCAGCTAACAACCGTTCTAGTCCACTGCTCCATGCTTGCCGAGGACGCCATTAAGTCCGCCATTAGCAACTACTACACCAAGAACCCCAAGGCCAAGGTCACCGACCTCGGCGGCACCGGCGCCGCCATGCCCCAGATCGAGATTGAGAAGGTGTCCGCCACCGCATAAATGGCTTTTATCGCCGCTTCTTGCAAAAGCAATGAGAAGAAATCCAGCACAACCAGAATGCTGATGTGCCAAATGGCATGATTGTGTGAAAAGATTTATGTGTGTGTTTTTAGCGGGTTCATGTGAGGCATACTTCCTTCACGGCGTTCTTCTTTGTATTGTTGATGATGGTAGGGATAGGGACTTTGGCTGTGTATATACCCAAGGAGAAAATCAAGATAAGGCCCTTTGATACCCTTTTAATCTAAAAAAACTGCCACAACCCTTCGCCGTTCTTATTAGATATTCTCGTGGTCGATCATATATAAGGAACTATGTTGCAGCGCAACGAGATCAGGACCTGCTATTCATCTGCGCGAACGCTTGTACCTTGAGCCGCGGGACTGCCATCATTCAGGTAGCACGATGGTCAGTATCGACCATGGGCATGTGTTCGTGAGAAACCGAGACATACTGGAAACGCCACCCTGCTAGATAGGTATAAACATGTAAACCATGTTGCTGTTCGCCGTCACGGGAGCTTGGGTGGTCTACGTTCTCGCACGTTACATGTCATAACAGAGGCTGGTCGTCTCGCGGCAAGTCTCGTGTCTTGTGATATCTTGACGAGGGAAAGCGGGAGTTATGTGGCCTCTCGCCGTCTCTACTACCAGCAACCTGTACTTGCGACGAATTCAGCAACGAGGACAGCGCGGAGAAACCAATACACATCTCGGACCGGAAGTCTGAGCAAAGTGAATACGAGAGATGGTGGTGAGTCAGAGCATGAGCATCCCGGTGCACCACATGTTCCTAGAACTTCTGCTATACTTCGATTGATGAGGCTGGGCCGCAATTTGGCGCATCTTTTGGAATCTCTACCACACTCGAGGAAGCCTGAGAAGTACGCAGGTATCACGCCCTCTCTTCTCCCCACTCATCGTCAGGCCGTGGTGGCCCTGTCATTGCCGGCGGTATGCCATTCCTCCTATCCTGGGTGTGATAGTCATCTTCACGCATCCGAGACGACAATATCGGTACGGGTGGGTCACATTCTGCCACAGGGCGAGGAGATTCCGCAAGCGATCAGTATGTCGAACTTGGCACCAAAAAGCGAGAGGGCCGGCGTGGCATGCACGAAATGTCCTCTCGTATCTTCAGTACAACGCAAAGTTCGGTCCTGACCTATCCAATCATCCAGTTGTCGATCAAGGCAGTCCCTGCAATCCGTGGTAATGCACCAAAGTGTCAGGGCGAGCGATAATGAAATGGTGTGAGAGTAAGCTACAGAAGATATGGATATTTTTTTCGAGGGCCAGATGAACGCGTTTCAGCTTACTTGAGATACTCATACGCATATGAGGGTGCAGAAACCGCGAATGGACTCGTAACGTAAAGAGAATCTTTGTGGTAACGGATTCAGGAGATGATGAGAGAGAAAAGACTTGGGAAGACCGCGGTCATGGATTTCATATTTGCATTTGTGCATTTCATAGCCTTCGGCTAACTACTCAGGTAGTCGTGATCCGGCAATTTCAGGACTCAACCATATCAAGTTTCCCGTCCGCAATCATTTCAACATCAAGGATTTTGCCCTGCTTCACTCTATAACATGTATTCCCGCGCCATTCGCTTTGTGTTCATAAGGAAATTTAGACCTGGTTGGTGCTGGACTTGGCGGCAGCAGTGCCCTTGAGCATACCCTCAGGGTCACGGATACCAGCGACCTGGCCTTCCTGGACACGCTTGAGAGTGAGAGCAGCGATGAGGGCAGCGCCGACACCGGAACCATCCTCAGCGGGCAGGATCTCGATCGGGTCGTGGCCCTTGCCGAGCGCCTTGCCGTCACGGCCACCCTCCCAGTCGAGGATCTCCTTGAGCGCCTGAGCACCACGGGCCTTGAAGTGGGGGTACTGTAGAATTGTTAGCAATGCTTAATTTGATTGGGATCACAGGACAACGCTTACCTTGTTAAATACCGAGCCGTCGGCGCCGACGTGTGCAGTCTTGTAGCCCTTCTTCTTGCAGATAGCCGCAACACCACACGCACTAAGTCTGGCGGCGCGAGTACCGATGAGCTCGGCAAGACGACGGAGAAGCTCAAGCTCAGGTCTGGTGGGCTTGATACCCATCTGGTTGGCGAAGATGTCGTGAGTCTCCTGCAAGTTCTCGAAGGGGTCGTTCTCAATGTCGGAGAGGAAAGAGGCGTCGAGAGAGTAAGGCTTCTTCAGCGGGCTGATGTCAGCACCCTCGAAGAACTTGACAGCGGGCTGCTCGTGAAGGTCGACAAGAACCAGACGGTAGAGCTCGCCAAGGTAGAGACCAGCGATCATCTTCTCGAAGGTCTGCTGGCCGGGGCGGGGAGACTCCTTGTCGATGATCACATCGTAGCGTGTGCGCGGGAGGACCTTGTGCTCGTTGTCGAAGGCGCCCCACTCGCAGTTGATGGCAATCTGAACGTCGGGGTCCATCTTCATGTGAGCAAGCTTGGGAATGTTACCGAAGGTCTCCATGTAGGCAGCGTTGCAGCCAGTTCCGAAGATACAGCCGATCCTCATCTCCGAATCCGTGTAGGCACTAGCTATCAGGGTACGCCTCGCTCCTCGAGAGCCTTCTCGAAAGGCGGAACGACGTCCTTGCCCTCGACGCCGTCGATGTCGAAGCCCTTGGTCCAGCGCTGGAGAACACCGTGGTCGATGTAGTCTTGGCTGGCGGGGTAGGAGAAGGTGAAACCGAGAGGGAGCTTGTCAAGCTTCTCGCCCTCGTGATGGTACTCAATGAACTGCTGGAGGCAGTCGGCGACGTAGCCCCAAAGCTCGTCGGCGTTGCCGGTCTTGAGCTCCTCGGGCATGCGGTACTTGGACTGGATGATGTCGAACTCGCCCTTCTCCTCGGGGAGGTTGATCTCGCAAACACGGAGGTTGGTGCCACCCATGTCAAGGGCAAGGAAGGTACCGGTCTCGTAGCCGGTAGGGAAACCCATGCACCAGGTGGGGTTCATGGGGATGTCACCGCCCTCGACGGTCAAGCCCTTCTCGAGCTCGCTGACGAAGTGCTCGCTGATGGCCTTAAGCTTGGGGGTGTCCACCATGAAAGCCTCCTCGAGCTTCTTGATCTCCTGCAACAGGTCGTGCGGGATGTCGGCCATGGAGCCCTTACGGCTCGGCGTCCTCTTAGGTCCCAAGCCAACCATGGTGACGGCTGATCAAGTGTGTAGAAGGTGGAAAGGTGAGGTGATGGAAGGTCCCGGACGAGCAGGGACTGAGTGTATGAAGGCGTGAGGGTAGGATGGGCTGGAGGAGAAAATTTGTTAGTAGGGTTGGGACGGATATTGGCAAAGTACATGAAGTAGTAAGCAATTACCAATGAAACGTGCAGGTGATGCGAGGTGATGTGATGGAGGTGAACGAGTGGGCCGCAGACGGATATGACCACACCGTGATGGATTGAAGAGATAAATAGTTCAGAGGGTGTAGGTGCAGGATTCCGAGGCCAATGGATGTGCCTGGGCGCAATGTACGGTGTGAAAGGCAAAGGTGGTGGTGATCAACAATGCATGCAGCGCAGCCATGAAATATCGGTTGGCAGGCAAGACCCCGCCATGCCCCTCAACACGCAAAGAAGGCGCTTTCAATGCATTGAGGATGGAGGAATGAGGGAAGGAGCGGTCATGTGACGATGTGTAAGTGAACAGAGCATACGTACCGAGTTTGGTTGACCGTCTCAAAGCAGTGTCGAGAGCGAATGTGGTAGTAAGAGAGATGTTCCCCCACGCGGTTTCGCTGTGTCAACTCAACGTCCCTCAAACATTCGGCGTCCGGTCGGTCCTTCGTGCATTGACGTAGTCAGCCTCGAGCGCCGAGCTCGCGCCAAACGCTGCGCCTGGCACCCATGCCATGCACGTGACGTGACCATGTGACGTAGTCGGTGCTCTCCGATGAGCTCCAGCTAGGAGGCATATGCAGGCAGCTCACTTCGTTGCACCACTCTGTTCCTTAATCCTCATCTTACTCTACTGTTCTACTATCACACCACATCTCCCTCCTACAAGCTTACCCCGCTCCAAGTACGTTCCTCTACCTTGATCTGTCCTCACTCTGCTCCATTGAATCTCGACTAACACAATCAACCTCAGAACCACCCAACCAAACCTCACACTCACAACTCCAACCAACAACAATGTCTTTCCGCATCGCCACCCGCGCCATCCCTCGCGCCACTGTCCCCAGGGCCACCCGCTCATTCTCTGCCATCACTCAGCGCATGGCCGCCGGCGACACCGGTGCTACCCGCTCAGGCGGTGCCGCATCCAGCGACGCCTTCAACAAGAAGGAGGCCGCCGAGGAGGGCCTCTACGTCAAGAAGCAGGAGGCTGAGAAGCTCGCCGCACTCCGAAAGAAGATCTCCGACAACGAGGCCACTCTTGCAAAGGACAAGCAGACTGCCGAGGCCATGAACAAGAAGCAGGACTCTTAGATTGATTGATTGGGCACTGCAGTGCGGATCTCTCGATTATGAAGGAAATGGATCTTGGGAGACTGAACCTACCCTGAAATGAATGAATTGTATATATATAGCTGCTGATATCCCAAATGGAAAGCTCGTCTCACCCAAATGAACACATATCTTGCTGCTGTGATGACCGACCGTTGTATTTAATTAGTTTCTTGCCCACGTCATTAGCATTGTTGTCTACTGTGCATGCTGTCAAGCATCTTAGTATCTTTCAGACAGCATGGGCAATCACAATCAGATCGACAGGAAGTGAAGCCGAAAGTGTGACATGGTGCTTAGAGACCAGAGAGCTGCCAAACATGTGCCTCTGTATTGCGGAAAGATATCATCTATCGAGTATTTGTGTAGATATTTAATATCAGACATGCGGAAATTGTGCTAAGATCTTGTGTACGAAATGGAACACTTGCCTGATTACTTTTGACGAGAGTGTTGGGTGAAAGTGCAGTCATTTGCTCATGATTTCTTACAGGGTGTATGTGCCTGAGTATTGCCTAAGTACACAAGATGTGGCGGGCTTACTTAAGGTAGCCTTGCTCAAAAGCTAAAGATTAATAGCAATGACAGTACATTTTATTAGCAACGAAGACGGAGACATTTTAGTGAGAGTGGTGATCATCAAAACAAGCATTATTCTTTTCGTACGAGACGTCACATTTTTCATTGGCCTCGGACTAAAAACACCTGCGGCGACAGACGACGCACTACTCGGAAACGCCCATAAGCGGACAGCCCTATTGTCCCCCTTTAAGAAGCAACGCTGTGCATCCGCCTCAAGCACCGGCTGTCGTCCAGAAAGCGCTGCTGCTTTTCTTCGGCTGATGCATTGGAACACCCTCAACGTGAATGATGCCGATGATATTTCGGAGAGTTGGAAGCTTGGATCTACTGGGCAGCCTCCTCCTCCTCCTCGCCCTCGATGGCAGCACGCTTGTTCTGGACGCGCTCCTGTCTCCTCTCGCGGGCGGCCTTGGTCTTCGCACGCTTGGCGTCCATCTCCTCCTTGAGCTTAGACTCGCGGGCGGCCTCAGCCTTGGCCTTGTGAATCTGCAAAGATTGTTAGATTTTATGCTCAATGGTCGGGTAGTGACATTAATCGTGGCGAGCCAGGATGTTGTCACGTGACGGAGTGAACTTACGTGCTCAACGAGGGCACGCTTGTGCTTGAAGGTGTTACCCTTGCTCAGGTGGTAGAGCTCGTGGTAAAGGTGCTTGTCGATCTTGCCGGCGGCGCGGTACTTGACCAACAAACGACG
>Ga0265797_10008408_pt1 | contig 13762 bp, 10 predicted proteins | sample P2T30metagenome_FD_192433 | JGI IMG/M metagenome (GOLD analysis project Ga0265797, IMG submission 192433) | Plant litter microbial communities from East Loma Ridge, Irvine, California - P2 T30 | ecosystem: Environmental > Terrestrial > Plant litter > Unclassified | place: USA: California... | reverse complement strand
CACATACTGGCAATAAGAAAACTAAGGAAGGTCACCGTGAAAAAACGCAAGTCAGGGTTAACTACCGCCATCCACACCGGCCCGGGCTATCCGCTCAAGGCCTTGAGCAGCGTGCCATACGGCGCGTTGCTGTGCTGCCTGGCAAGCCTGGGGACCGCCCAAGCCGCACCCTATGTGGAAACCGGCAAGCTGGGCGACGCCGCCAGTTGGCGCAGCAATGAGTTCAAGGCCGACTGGGGCCTGGGCGCGGTACATGCCGACACGGCGTACGCCGCAGGCTACACCGGCAAGGGCGTCAAGCTGGGCATCTTCGACCAGCCGGTGTACGCCCCACACCCGGAGTTCGCCAGCCCCAACAAAGTGGTGACAATCGTCACCGAGGGCATCCGCCAATACACCGACCCGTATATTCCGGTGAAGGCCGGTGATGCGTTTCGTTACGACGGCACGCCCTCCCTGGGCTCCAACGGCAAACTGGGCAACCACGGCACCCACGTCGGCGGCATTGCTGCCGGTAACCGCGACGGCGGGCCGATGCATGGCGTGGCGTTCAACGCGCAAATCATCAGTGCGGAAAACGGCGACCCAGGCCCGGAAGACGGGATCATCCTGGGCAACGATGGCGCGGTGTACAAAGCCGGTTGGGATGCGCTGGTCGCCAGCGGCGCGCGAATCATCAACAACAGCTGGGGCATCGGCATCGGTGATCAGTATGCCAAGGGGGGCCGCGATCCCGCCTTCCCCAACTTCACGGTCAATGAGGCCCAGGCGCAGTTCAATACCATCCGACCGATCCTCGGCACGATTGCCGGCGGCGCCTATCAAGGCGCAATCGACGCTGCCCGCAGCGGTGTGCTAACCATCTTCGCCGCTGGCAACGACTACAACCGCAACAACCCGGACGCCATTTCGGGCCTGGCGTACTTCGTCCCCGAGATTGCTCCGAACTGGCTGTCGGTGGCGGCCCTGCAGCAGAACCCGGACACCACCAGCGCCAACCCGTATGTGATCAGCACCTTCTCTTCGCGCTGCGGCTATGCGGCGAGTTTCTGTGTGTCGGCACCGGGTACCAAGATTTTCAGTTCGATCATCAACGGCACCAACCTGGACAACCTCACCAACGACTACGCCAACTTCAACGGCACCTCCATGGCCGCGCCCCACGTGGCAGGCAGCGCGGCGGTGCTGATGGAGCGCTTCCCGTACATGAGTGGCGACCAGATTTCCACGCTGCTCAAGACCACCGCCACCGACCTTGGCGCGCCGGGCATCGACTCGCTGTACGGCTGGGGCATGATCAACCTGGGCAAGGCGGTCAATGGGCCGGGGATGTTCATTACCGCCGAGGATATTCCGGCTGAGTTTCGCATCGACGGCGCCTATGGCAGCGGCCAGTTCGTGGCGAACCTGCCGGGGATCGGCGCGGTGGTGGATGCCGGCAAACCGACAGAGCGCGTGTGCAACGATGTGCACTGCGGGCTGGATGTGTGGGGTAACGATATCTCCGGGCATGGCGGCCTGACCAAGCAGGGCATTGGCGCGCTGGTGCTGACCGGCGCCAACACCTACAGCGGCCCGACCCTGGTCAACCAGGGGTTGCTGGCGATTAACGGCTCGGTTACCTCCGACGTGACCGTCAGCCAGAGCGGCGTGGTCGGTGGCTCGGGGCGTATCGGCTCGTTGAGCGCAAAAAGCGGCGGCACCGTGGCGCCGGGCAACTCCATCGGTACGTTGAACGTGGCGGGTAACGTCACCTTCGATGCGGGCTCGACCTACGCGGTGGAATTGTCGCCCACCAGCAGCGACCGTATCGTCGCCGGCGGCACCGCTACGCTGAACGGCGGCACCGTGACCCTGGCCCTGGAAAACAGCCCGACGTTACTGAGCGCCACCCAGGCGCAAAGCCTGATCGGCCGCCAGTACAACATCCTGCAAGCGGCGGGCGGTATCACCGGCAGCTTCGGTGCGGTACTGCCGGACTACCTGTTCATCGGTGGCACCCTGAACTACGCGGCCAACGGTGTGCAGCTGGATGTGGCGCGCACCAACAGCTTCGCCAGTGTGGCCGCCACGCCGAACCAGCGAGCCGTCGCCGCTGCCGCCGAGCAATTGGGCGCGGGCAATGGGGTGTATGAAAGCCTGTTGCTGGCACCGACGGCAGCCTCGGCCCAGGGCGCGTTCCAGCAACTGAGTGGCGAAGTCTACCCGGCGTTGGAGACCGCGCTGGTCAATGACAGCCGCTACGTGCGCGAAGCGGTCGGCGAACGGCTGCGCAATGGTGAAATGGGCGCGACCAGCCAGGCCATCGACAGCCGTGGCAACGTGTGGGTCAAGGCGCTGGGCGCCTGGGGCAAGACCGATAGCCGCAACGACACGGCGGGCTACACCACGTCTATCGGCGGCATGCTCGCCGGTGTGGACGGTGCCCTCGACGACGCGACACGCATCGGTCTGGTGGCGGGCTACAGCGATACGTCGCTGAACATGGGCAGCGATACCCATAGCCGTGCCTCGGTGGACAGTTACCACTTCGGCGCCTACGCCGGGCATGAGATTGGCGCCTGGCGCCTGAGTGGCGGCGCGACCTACAGCTGGCACCGCGCCGATGTGAAGCGCGACCTGCAATACGGTGACGTCAGCGGCAAGCAGAAAGCCAAGGTCGACGCCCACAGCACCCAGGTGTTCACCGAGGCGGCGTACCGCGTCAACCTGCAACCACTGGCCCTGGAACCGTTCGCCAACCTGGCCTACGTGCACCTGGACACCGATGGTTTCACCGAGAAGGGCGATGCCGCCGCGCTGAAAAGTGGCGACGACAGCCGCGACCTGGTGCTGAGCACCTTGGGCGTGCGCGCCTTGAAGACTTTCAACGTCAACGATCACCAGCAACTGGAAGTGTCCGGCACCCTGGGCTGGCAGCACAACTTGAGCAGCACCGACTCCGAACAGCACCTGGCGTTTGCCTCGGGTGGCCCTTCGTTCGCGGTGGAAAGCGCGCCGATGGTGCGTGATGCCGCGCTGGTGGGGGCACGGGTGAGCCTGGCGCTGAGCAAGGATGCGCGGGTCAACTTCGATTACAACGGTTTGCTCGCCAGTAAGGAGAAGGTGCATGGCGTCGGTCTGAGTCTGGACTGGGCGTTCTAAAGCTTCAACACCCCCTGGCGCGTGGTGCCGTCAGGGGGTGACAGGTTTTTTGGCTTTCTCTACAAATCCAACAACAGAGAGGCAATACCATGGGTATCTTTGACTACAAAAACCTCGGCACCGAGGGTTCCAAGGCGCTGTTCGCCGACGCGATGGCCATTACGTTGTATTCCTACCACAACCTGGATAACGGCTTCGCCGTGGGGTATCAGCATAACGGTCTGGGCCTGGGCTTGCCGGCCACGCTGGTGGGCGCCTTGCTGGGCAGTAGCGATTCCCAGGGGGTGATTCCCGGCATTCCCTGGAATCCCGATTCGGAAAAAGCCGCCCTCGACGCGGTGCAGCAGGCCGGCTGGACGCCAATCAGCGCCAGCACCCTGGGCTACACCGGCAAAGTCGACGCCCGAGGTACGTTCTTTGGCGAGAAGCCCGGCTACGCCACGGCTCAGGTCGAGGTGCTGGGCAAATACGATGACGCGGGCAAGTTGCAGGAAATCGGCATCGGTTTTCGCGGCACTTCGGGGCCGCGCGAGAGCCTGATCACCGACTCCATCGGCGACCTGATCAATGATCTGCTTGCCGCGCTCGGCCCCAAGGACTACGCAAAAAACTACGCCGGCGAAGCCTTCGGCGGCTTGCTCAAGAACGTCGCCGAGTTTGCCGGCGCCCACGGCCTGAGCGGGCAGGATGTAGTGGTCAGCGGGCATAGCCTGGGAGGACTGGCGGTCAACAGCATGGCCGACTTGAGCGACAGCAAGTGGTCGGGCTTCTACAAGGATTCCAACTACGTGGCCTATGCCTCACCGACCCAGAGTGCCGGCGACAAGGTGCTGAACGTGGGCTACGAAAATGACCCGGTGTTCCGCGCGCTGGATGGCGCGTCGTCCACCCTGTCGACGCTGGGCGTGCATGACAAACCCCACGAGTCCACCACCGACAATATCGTCAGCTTCAACGACCACTACGCATCAACACTGTGGAACGCGCTGCCCTTTTCCATCCTCAACCTGCCGACCTGGGTGTCCCACCTGCCCACTGGCTATGGCGACGGCATGACGCGCATTCTCGACTCCGGTTTCTACGAGCAGATGACCCGCGATTCCACGGTGATCGTCGCCAACCTGTCCGACCCGGCGCGGGCCACCACCTGGGTGCAAGACCTCAACCGCAATGCCGAAACGCACAAGGGCAACACCTTCATTATCGGCAGTCACGGCAACGACCTGATCCAGGGCGGCAAGGGCGCCGATTTCATCGAAGGCGGCAAAGGCAACGACACGATTCGCGACAGCAGCGGGCATAACACCTTTCTGTTCAGCGGGCACTTTGGCAACGACCGGGTGATTGGCTACCAGGCGACGGACAAGCTGGTGTTCGACGGGGTAGGGGGCAGCACCGATTACCGCGATCATGCCAAGCTGGTAGGCGCGGATACCGTGATCAGCTTCGGTGCCGACTCGGTGACACTGGTGGGTGTGAGCAGTGTGTCGGGGGAGGGGATAATGATCGGCTGACGGTCGCAATGCGGTAAAAACTGTGGGAGGGGGCTTGCTCCCGATGGCGGTGGGTCAGCTACACATAAGCTGGCTGACCCACCGCCATCGGGAGCAAGCCCCCTCCCACAGTTTGATATTATTTTTCCTTGCGCACCGTGGCCACGTCGTCCGCCTTGATCCGGATACGCTTGCCGGCGATGTCGGTGAATTCATAGAAGCCGTCGGCGGTCTTGGCGTTGGGGGTGTCCTTGGTCAAATACTGTGTGCCGTTTTGCAACGTCACCACCGTTTGCGTGGAGCAACCGGCCAAGACCAGAAAAGTGAGTGCAACCAGCGGCAGACCCAAATTCTTCATGTTCATTTACCCTTACCTTACCCTGAATAGTCCCGCTTAAAAGCCCCGCAGCGTCTGGCTGCGGGGCATAAATGTTACGCGATCAGCTCCCTCATCTGATCGCTTTTTTGCAAAAAGTTGCAGGCGCCACTTATCTATTACTGATTGCAACAACGCGTTTGCGACGGCACTCTGTATGCATAACCAGTAGTCGATTGCTTTGCGCCATGGCCAACCCCCTCGAAGACCCCTTGTATTACCTGCACAACTTCCGCCAAGTGCTGAGTTGGCTGGAGCACCGCTACGCCGATTTGCTCGACCCGCACGAATTGCAGTTCATTCAGCAATTCGACAGCTTGCCGCAAGCATCCCAGGCGTTATTGGTGCGCATGGTCATGCGCAAGGGCGTGCATTTTCGTGGGGCAAAGCTCAGTTATCAGGAGGTCGGCTGCCCGCATGCGGCCATGCAGCCGCTGTTGGCGTTCGGCTGGGTGGACGGCCAATGCCTGTTGGGCTTTGAGGAACTGTTCGGCTTGTTGCAAAAAGGCGAACTGCTCACAGCCTTCAGGCCCTGGATCGACCAGCCCAAAGCCCGGAAATCCGACTGGCTGGCGCCCTTGGCGGAGCGCTTCGATGAAAGCCGCAGCTTTGCCCACTGGTGCCCCGATCTGGACGATGTGCTGTACAGCCTCACGGTGATGGAGTTGTGCGACCGCCTGCGCCTGATGTTTTTCGGCAACCTCTATCAGGACTGGTCGGAGTTCGTGCTCGCCGACCTGGGCATCTACACCTACGAGAAGGTCGCGTTCAGCGCAGAGTCCCGTGGGTTGCGCAGCCGCGCCGACGTCGAGGGCTTTGTGTTCCTGCACCAATGCCAGCAGGCTTTTGACGCGGGCGAGGCGTTGGACAGGGTACTGGCCCATATCGCCACGCTGCACACCGACAACCCCTGGCTGGAAAAGCGTCGCGCCAAACTGCTGTTCCAGCTCGGCCAATACTGTGAGCGCAGCGCTGAACTGGCGCTGGCCGAACAGATCTATCGCGGCTGCGACTACCCCGGCGCGCGTTCGCGGTTGATCCGCGTGTTGGAGCGCCAAGAGGCTTATGCGCAAGCGCTGGCATTGGCCGTCACCGCGCAGCAGGCACCGGAAAGCGCCGCCGAGCAGCAACACCTGTTGCGCGTGTTGCCGCGCCTGCGGCGCAAGCTGGGTGAGCCGAGACAACCCAAGGCCAAGCCACGGGACCTCACGCGCCTGGACCTCGCCCTGGCATTCCCCGAGCCGCTGATGTCGGTGGAATATTGCGTGCAGGCCCATCTGAGCGAGCCGGACGCGCCGGTGCACTATGTGGAGAACGGCCTGATCAATTCGCTGTTTGGCCTGCTGTGCTGGGAAGTGATCTTCGCGCCGCTGCCGGGCGCGTTTTTCCACCCGTTCCAGCGCGGGCCCGCCGACCTGCACAGCGAAGACTTCCAGCAACGCCGCGCGGCGTTGTTCAGCGCCTGCTTCGAGCAACTGCGCGACGAGCGCTACAAGGCCACCATCCGCCAGCGCTATGCGGACAAATGGGGGATTCAATCGCCTTTCGTGTTCTGGAACCTGCTCAGCGAAGAACTGCTGGAGCAAGCCCTGACCTGCCTGCCCGCCGAGCACCTGTGCTATTGGTTCGAGCGGCTGCTGCTGGATATCCGTGCCAACCGCACCGGGATGCCCGACCTGATCCAGTTCTGGCCGGCGCAGAAAACCTACCGCATGATCGAGGTCAAGGGCCCTGGCGACCGCCTGCAGGACAACCAGTTGCGCTGGCTGGAGTTCTGCGGTGAATACCAGATGCCGGTCACGGTCTGTTACGTGCGCTGGGAGCAGGCCGCTTGAGTTATAGCGTCGCGGTGCGGGCGCTGTGCGAGTTCACGGCCAAGGTCGGGGATCTGGACCTGCGCTTTACCCCGTCGCCCAGCGCCCAGGAAGGCATCGTCGGCCATCGCACGGTGGCGTCGCGGCGCAGCGCGCATTATCAGAACGAAGTGGCGCTGGAAGGCGAGTACGCGCAGCTCAAGGTACGCGGCAGGGCCGACGGCTATGACCCGGACCGCAACCGCCTGGAAGAAGTGAAGACCTATCGCGGCGACCTCCAGGCCCAGCCGGCCAACCATCGGCAGCTGCATTGGGCGCAGGCCAAAGTCTACGGCTGGCTGATGTGCCAGAAACTCGGGCTCAGCGACATCGAGCTGGCGCTGGTGTATTTCGATATCGTCGGCGAGGGCGAAACCCTGCTCACCCAGCGCTTCACCGCGCCGGAGCTCGAACACTTCTTCAACCAACAATGTGCGCTGTTTCTGGACTGGGCCCACCAGCAAATGCAGCACCGCGAGGCGCGCAACCACGCCGCGCAAGGCCTGGCGTTTCCCCACGCCGAGTTTCGCAGCGGCCAGCGTGTGCTCGCCGAATCGGTCTACAAAGCGGTGAGTACCGGCCGCTGCCTGATGGCCCAGGCGCCCACGGGGATTGGCAAGACCGTCGGCACGCTGTTTCCGATGCTCAAGGCCCTGGCGCCCCAGCAGTTGGACACCGTGTTTTTCCTCACCGCCAAGACCCCGGGCCGCAAGTTGGCGCTGGACGCCGCCCAGGTGTTGTACGACAGCAGCCCCGACTTGCCTTTGCGCGTGCTGGAACTGGTGGCGCGGGACAAGGCGTGCGAGCACCCGGATAAAGCCTGCCACGGCGATTCGTGCCCGCTGGCCAAGGGCTTTTACGACCGCTTGCCCGCCGCTCGCCAAGCCGCGTCAAGGGTTCGACTGCTCGATCAACGTCATCTGCGCGAGGTGGCGCTGGCCCACGATGTCTGCCCGTATTACCTGAGCCAGGAAATGGCGCGCTGGACCGATGTGGTGGTCGCCGACTACAACTACTATTTCGACTTTGGCGCGATGCTTTTCGGCCTGGCCCAGCTCAACCAGTGGCGGGTCGCGGTGTTGGTGGACGAGGCCCATAACCTGGTCGAGCGGGCGCGTTCGATGTACAGCGCCAGCCTCGATCAGTACAGCCTCAAGACCTTGCGCGAGAGTGCGCCCGAGGCGCTGAAAAAGCCCTTGCAGCGCCTGAACCGCGAGTGGAATGCGCTGCACAAGGACCAGCTCGCGCCGTATCAGGCCTACGCGACCAAACCCGACAAGCTGCTCCAGGCCCTGAGCCTGTGTGCCAGCGCCATGGGCGATCACTTCAACGACCATCCCGAAGCCCTCAGCGGCGACCTGCAAGCCTTCTACTTCGAGGCGCTGCAATTTGCCAAGGTGGCCGAGCTGTTCAATGAGCACTTCATTTTCGATATCAGCAAACGCCAGTACAGCGGCAAGCGCAGCAGCTCGACCTTGTGCCTGCGCAACGTGGTGCCGGCCGAATTCATCCGGCCCAGGTTGACCGCCGCGCGCAGCAGCGTGCTGTTTTCCGCGACCTTGAGCCCGCGCCACTATTACGCCGACTTGCTCGGGTTGCCGACCGACACCGCCTGGGTCGACGTTGAGTCGCCGTTCAACGCTGAGCAATTACAAGTGAGCATTATCGACCGCATCTCCACGCGCTTTGTGCACCGTCAAGCTTCGCTGGAACCCATCGTGGCGCTGATTGCCCGGCAATTCGCCGAGCAACCCGGCAACTACCTGGCGTTTTTCTCAAGCTTCGATTACCTGCAACAGGTGGCGCAGTTGATGGCCGAGCGTCATCCGCAGGTCACGCTGTGGTTGCAGTCGCGGGGCATGGCCGAGGCTGAACGCCAGGCGTTTCTCGACCAGTTCACCCAGCACAGCCAGGGCATCGGTTTTGCGGTATTGGGCGGTGCTTTTGGCGAAGGTATTGATTTGCCCGGTGCGCGCCTGATCGGCGCGTTTATCGCGACCCTGGGCTTGCCGCAGCTCAACCCGGTGAACGAGCAGATGAAGGCGCGCATGGGCGCCATTTTCGGTGCGGGGTACGACTACACCTACCTGTATCCCGGTATCCAGAAAGTCGTGCAAGCGGCGGGGAGGGTGATCCGCAGCCAGCACGACCGCGGGGTGGTGATGTTGATCGACGACCGCTTTGGTGAAGCGCGGGTGCGCCAGTTGCTGCCCAGTTGGTGGTCGATTAATAGCTGACAGATGGACAGCGGTCCATGTGGGAGGGGGCTTGCTCCCGATGCGGTGAGGCAGCTGCAGATAAGTGACTGATACACCGCCATCGGGAGCAAGCCCCCTCCCACAGTTTTGATCCGGGGTGTGCTTCAGACCACTTCCAGGTAGGAGCTTTGTATCGCCCGCGCCAACTCGCGAACGGTGTCGATAAAGTCCGTCAGCCGTGTGTGCAGCCCGTCTTCGAGAATTTCGTCGATCCCGGTGTACCGCAACCGCGCTTCGAATTCCGCTGCCAGGCGCTGCGCGGTGCGCCCGTAACTGCCGGGCAGGTCGGCGAGGATATGGCTCAATTCCTCGACGCACGCATGCAGCGAGCGCGGCACGTCACTGCGCAGCAGCAGCAATTCCGACACCGAGCGCGCGTTCAAGGCGTTCGGGTAGAGCTCGGTATACGCCTCGAACGACGACAGTGCGCGCAGCAGGGCGCTCCACTGGTAGTAACCGCGCGCCGACAGGTCGCTGACTTCCTCGGACTCTTCGCCAAACATTTCATAGCGCGCATCCAGCAGGCGCAGGGTGTTGTCCGCACGCTCGACAAAGGTGCCCAGGCGAATGAACCGATAGGCGTCATTGCGCATGATGGTGCCAGAAGTTGCGCCGCGAAACAGGTGCGAGCGCTGCTTGACCCAGTCACAGAAGTGGCTGATGCCATGGCGCGCCAGGCCGCCGGCGGCGATGCTGCGCATTTCCAGCCAGGTGGCGTTGAGGTTTTCCCACATGTCGGCGGTGATGCGCCCGCGCACGGCGTGGGCGTTGCCCCGTGCAGCACGCAGGCAGTTGTAGATGCTGGCCGGGTTTTCTTCGTCGAGGGCGAAGAAATGCAGCATGCGTTCGGCGTCCAGTTGCTTGTGGCGTTCCAGGTAATTGTCCAGGGTGCCGCTGCTGAGCAGTGACATCGCCAGTTCGTCCAGGCCATCGCTGCGCCCGGCGTGGGGCATCAGCGACAGCGAATAGCTGACTTCCAGCATGCGCGCCAGGTTCTCGGCGCGCTCCAGGTAGCGCGACATCCAGTACAGATCTGCGGCGGTTCTACTCAACATGCTCAGCCCTCCACCACCCAGGTGTCCTTGGTTCCGCCGCCTTGCGACGAATTGACGATCAGCGAGCCTTCCTTCAGCGCGACCCGGGTCAGGCCACCGGGCACCAGGCGCGTTTCCTTGCCCGACAGCACGAACGGGCGCAGGTCGATATGCCGTGGCGCGATGCCGTTTTCGACAAAGGTCGGGCAGGTCGACAGGCTCAGGGTCGGCTGCGCGATGTAGGCGTGGGGGCGGGCCTTGATGCGTTGGCGAAAGTCCTCGATCTCGGCGGCGGTCGACGCCGGGCCGACCAACATGCCGTAGCCGCCGGAGCCCTGGGTTTCCTTGACCACCAGTTGCTCAAGGTTGGCCAGCACATGGGACAGTTCATCGGGCTTGCGGCACTGGAAGGTCGGCACGTTCTGCAGCACCGGCTCCTCATCCAGGTAGAAGCGGATCATTTCCGGCACATAGGGGTAGATCGACTTGTCATCGGCCACGCCGGTGCCGATGGCATTGGCCAGCACCACGTTACCGGCGCAATAGGCGGCCACCAGGCCGGGCACGCCGAGCATCGAATCGGGGTTGAAAGCCTTGGGGTCAAGGAACGCGTCGTCGATGCGCCGGTAAATCACATCCACCGGCTTGGGGCCGTCGGTGGTGCGCATGAACACCTTGAGGTCGTGCACGAACAGGTCGGCGCCTTCCACCAGCTCCACGCCCATTTCCCGGGCGAGGAAGGCATGTTCGAAGAAGGCACTGTTGAAGCGCCCAGGCGTCAGCACCACGACGTTGGGGTTGTCCAGGCGGCTGGAGCTTTTGAGGGTCTTGAGCAGCAGGTTGGGGTAGTGGTCCACCGGCGCGATGCGTTGCCTGGCGAACACCTCCGGGAACAGGCGCATCATCATCTTGCGGTCTTCGAGCATGTAGCTCACACCGCTGGGGGTGCGCAGGTTGTCTTCGAGTACGTAGTAGGTGCCGTCACCGTCACGCACCAGGTCGACGCCGGAGATGTGCGAGTAAATGTCGCGGTGCAGGTCCAGGCCGACCATCGCCTGTTGATACCCCTCGTTACCCAGCACCTGGTCGGCGGGGATGATCCCGGCCTTGATGATGCGCTGGTTGTGGTAGATATCGGCGAGGAACATGTTCAACGCGGTGACCCGCTGGATACAGCCGCGCTCGATCACGCTCCATTCGCTGGCGGGGATGCTGCGGGGGATGATGTCGAAGGGGATCAGGCGTTCGGTGTCCTGCTCGTCGCCGTACAGGGTGAAGGTGATCCCGGCGCGGTGGAACAGCAAATCAGCCTCACGGCGCCGCTGGGCCAGCAATTCGGGCGGCGTATTGGCCAGCCAGCGCGAGAAATCCTGATAGTGCGCCCGGCACGCGCCGTCTGCGTCATTCATTTCATCGAAGAAAGATCGAGCCATTCCAGTACCTTGTCAGTGCCCAGGATTGCTGGGTGGCACTGCCGCTTAAAAAAACGCATTTTTTTATGAGCCCGTGGCTTAGGGTGCCAACAGGCCTGGTCCTTACTTTCTTATGGAGTCGGCTCTGGGTCGGGGGGTAACGCATGCTCCTGTTTACCGGCAGATGAATGGTTTAAGCAAAGCGTGTGCCGAAACTGCCAAGTCAACGCGATCGCCCTGTGGCGAGGGAGCTTGCTCCCGCTGGGCTGCGAAGCGGCCCCCTGAGCTGTCCTCTCAGCCCGCAAAAGCGCTCTAATTTGGTGCATGAAAAACTTGAACTTCACCCAGCCCGATTTCTTCTAATCAAGTCTTGAAACCACGTGGAGCCATGTCGTGCCCAGAATCATTTCGCCCGACACCCCGGAAGCGGCCCTGACCGACCACAGCGAGCACAACGCCAAGATCTTCGGTTCGCCCAAGGACCGGCTCGATTTCTATCGTCGCGAGATCCAGTACGAAACCAGTATCCTGGCCAACCGTACCGACGCCTACCTCACCGCGCAGTCGTTCCTGGTGATTGCTTTCGTTTCCGGTATGGGCAACCTCAACCCGGAGTGGGGCAAGTTGTTCACCCTGGTGGTGCCTGTGTTTCTCGCTGCGCTGGGCATCCTCAGCTCCCTCAATGCCTGGCCTGGCATACGCGCCGCCTACGAGATCATCGATCACTGGCACTACAAGCAAAGCGAGTTGCTGCGCAGTGAACCAGTGATGGGCATGGCCTACGATGAGTCGCCGTTGTTCTCCGAAATGGAGTCGTCCCACAAGGGCTATCGCAAGTCGCTGCTGTTTTCCATGCGTGCGCCGTGGTTGTTCATGGTGTTCTGGCTGGTGCTGGGGATTTACGCGTTTTATATCCAGGTCGACAACCCGTTGCGATGAGCAATCGGACGGAACTTCATGCGTTAACGCAGCGCCTTAGTCTTACGTGGTACAGATTTCCCACAGGCCTGCGAAGAGGTGCGCCATGACGACAGATAACGATCCCCAGACCCATAACCGCAACGACCCGGTGATTGACGGTGGCGAGCCGGCCCCCGGTACCGCCGCCGATGCACCCAAGGATCCAGCGCCGGCGAGCGACGCGCAAGCCGAGGAAAACGACTACAGTCCAGACTTCAAGCCTGAGCCGCTCGAGCCCAAGCCTGAAACCGACGCCGATATTGATACCCAAGGCGGTTAGAGGAGAAGGTCATGTCAAAAGAATTGGATGAAGAACTCAACGATCCTGGCAATGAAGACCCAGGCTCGCTGATGGACGATGCCGAAGTGCCGCTCAACGATCTGGATGAAGCGGCGGACGTCGGTCACACCGAAGATCAGGACTGATCCGGTGGCGGGCCGGAGGGATCGCTGAGCTTGAAGTAGAGGTCTTCTTCAGGCGGGCCGTCCAGCACCACCTCTTGGCCCACCACACGGTTGTCCATCAACGTCTGTGCCTGATCGCGACTGATGTTGATCACCGTGCTGCGCTTGCCGGTCACCACATACACCACATCCACCCCATGGGCTGCCAATTGCGCCAGATAGTCGGCGCGGGGCAGGTCCTCGCCCTGTTCATATTGACGTTGCTCGTGCGCGCTCACGCCGCCCGCTCGGGCCAAGTACTGCTGGGAATAACCCAGGCGCCGGCGTTCCTCAAGCAATCGTTGCCCTATGTTTTTCATCTGATGACTCGCGCTTATGGGTATTGACTGTTTGAAACCTCGGCGCGGCGCGGGATTCAATTTTTTTGCGCGGCGCGACGCTCGTACCACACCAGCATCGGCTGGGTACTCAAGCCATGCACCATCACGCTCAAGGCAATCACCGAGAGGGTCAGGTTCACCGCCACCGCGCTGCTGGTGCCGACCAGCCCGTGGTTGAGGGCATAGAACAGGTAATAGATGCTGCCGATCCCGCGAATGCCGAACCAACTGACCAGGCTGCGCTGCCTGCGGTCCATCAGGCGGCCCCACGGCATGGCGAACACGCTGACCGGGCGGATCACACAGAACAGCAGCGCGGCCACCGCCAGCGCGCGCCAGTCCCAATGACTGACCAGCACAATACCCAGCAGCGTCACCAGGAACACTTCCATGGAGCGCTCCACCAGGCTGCCGAAAGCCAGCATATCGCCCATCATCACACCGGCC
>Ga0265797_10008407_pt1 | contig 13762 bp, 9 predicted proteins | sample P2T30metagenome_FD_192433 | JGI IMG/M metagenome (GOLD analysis project Ga0265797, IMG submission 192433) | Plant litter microbial communities from East Loma Ridge, Irvine, California - P2 T30 | ecosystem: Environmental > Terrestrial > Plant litter > Unclassified | place: USA: California... | reverse complement strand
CCGCTTCGGGGATAGCCAGCCGCGTCACACGTTTCGGCCGAAAGCGGTCGATCCCGCCCGACGTGGCCGCCCAGATATTTCCCTCGCGATCTTCGAACAGGGCGCCCACCGCCCGTCCGCTCAAGCCTTGCGGCGACGCCGCGCGGCCGATGCCGCCGGCGGCGCGATAGTCGAGTCCTTCCAGCAGCCCCACCCACAGGTCGCCGTGGTGATCGACCAGCAGGCTGCCCGGATCGCCCAGGCTCCCCCAGCGCCGGTACGGTGCAGGCCGGCCGGGGCCCGTCAGCAGGTTGAGCCGGGCATGCAGCGCATCCCAGCTGACCACAGCGCCATCGGGGAGCTCGAACAGCACGCCAGTGCCGGCGGCCACCGCCGCCCTGACGAACCGGGTCTCGCCCGGCTGCAGCGAATAGACGCCCGCATCGCCCTGGGCCCACAGGACACCGCGACGATCGCGCATGAGTGTTTTGTACGGCCCCGCCGCCGCTTGCCACGTACCGGCCGGCTTGCGCCAGCGCCCCTGCTCGAGATAAAACAGGCCAACGGCGGTGGCCGCCCACATACGGCCGCTGCCGTCCTCCTCCAGTCCCCAGACGGCGCGATCGGGCAGGCCGTCCGTTTCGCCGTAATTGCGTATGCGCCCATCACGAAGATAGCTGGCCCCGCCGGTCCGATAGCCTATCCAGAGTCCGCCGTCCGCCGCTGCATTGACGATGCTGACGTTTCTGGTCGGCAGGGTGGCATTGACGGGCACGAATGCATCGAACTGGACGCCGTCAAACCGGTACAGGCCGCCGGCCCCACCCAGCCACAGCCAGCCGTCGGCCGTCTGGGTGATCGACAAGACCGATTCCGGTGCGCCGTCGCGTGCGCTCCAGCCAGTGTGATGCAGGTTGATGGCGGGCGGCGCGACGGCCTGCGCCGCACACAGCAGCGGCGGCGCGTGGCAGAGTAAAACGGCGCAGCAGGCGAGGACCGCGCGGCCATGACCGCGCACGAGCTTGTTCATCATGCCACACACTAATAGTTATATTCTTGCAACACCCCTGCTGGAGATTGTATAGACTTTTTTTACCCGATAGTGTGTTTGGCAACGATTTACACTTGGTTATTCTGGGGCTTCAACCACAGGAGGCCTCTCATGCGATTCAACTTTGTCCACGCGCTTGCGCTTGCCGCAGCCCTTCATTTCGCGCCGGCCGGGGCCGCGCCTCTGCCCTATCCGGCCACGTTCCAGATCAGGGACATCAAGACGCCCGATGTCACCATCCACGTGCGCGTCGGTGGCAACGGGCCGGCCGTCGTACTGCTGCACGGCTTCGGCGACACCGGCGATATGTGGACGCCGCTGGCGATCGCACTGGCCCGCGACCATCGGGTGATCGTGCCGGACCTGCGCGGCATGGGCCTGTCGTCCAGGCCGGCGGCAGGCTACGAGAAACGGAACCAGGCCGGCGACGTGCGCGCCGTGCTGGATGCACTGGGCGTCGACCGTGCCGTCATCGTCGGCCACGACATCGGCACGATGGTGGCGTATGCCTACGCTGCGCGCTACCGCGACAAGACCGTCAAGCTGGTCGTCATGGATGCGCCCGTGCCGGGCGTGCCGCCATGGGATCAGATCGTTCGCAACCGCGCCCTGTGGCACTTCGATTTCGGTGGCAAGGACGCCTTGCGGCTGGTCCAGGGCCGCGAACGCATCTACCTGGACCGCTTCTGGAACGAGTTCGCCGGCGACCCGGACAAGGTCGACGAAAGCACCCGGGCGCACTATGCGAAGCTGTACGCCGCGCCCGGCGCGATGCAGGCCGCGTTCAACCAGTTCGGGGCATTTCGCAAGGATGCCGACGACAACGCCGAAGCCGTCAAGACGCGGCTGACGATGCCGGTGCTGGCGATCGGCGGCGAAAAGTCGTTCGGCGCCACGGAAGCCGTCGTCATGCGCAATGCCGCCACCGACGTGACCGAGAAGGTGATTCCCAACGCCGGCCACTGGCTGATGGAAGAAGCGCCCGACGCGATCGTCGAGTCTGTCCTCGCGTTCGTGAACACCAAATAACTTCTGTCCCTGACTTTAACGAAGGAGAACTCCATGGACTTGCAACTCGAGGGCAAGCTGGCACTGGTCAGCGGCAGCACGGCGGGCATCGGCTATGCGATCGCGGCCACGCTGGCGCAGGAAGGCGCCAGCGTGATTGTCAGCGGCCGCACACAGGCGGGCGTCGACGAGGCGGTGAACCGGATCCAGGCGCAGGCGCGCGGCACCGTGCACGGCTATGCCGCGGACCTCAGCCGGCCGGAAGCGGCCCAGGAAGTCGTGCGGCGCCACCCCGGTATCGACATCCTCGTCAACAACCTCGGCATCTTCGAGCCGAAGGCGTTCGACGATATTCCCGATGAGGACTGGCTGCGCTTTTTCGACGTGAATGTCCTCAGCGGCGTGCGCCTGGCGCGCCTGGTGCTGCCCGGGATGAAGGCGGCCAACTGGGGGAGGATCATCTTTATCTCCAGCGAAAGCGCGGTGCAGATCCCGACGGAGATGATCCACTACGGCGTCAGCAAGACCGCCCAGGTCGCCGTCTCGCGCGGGCTGGCCGAATCCGTTGCCGGCACGGGCATCACGGTCAACAGCATCCTGCCAGGCCCGACCAAATCGCGGGGCGTCGGCGATTTCGTCGCGGACATGGCCCGTGCCAGCGACAAGAGCACGGAGCAGATCGAGTCCGAGTTCTTCGATCACGTGCGGCCCACGTCGCTGATCAGGCGCTTCGGCACGCCGCAGGAAGTGGCATCGCTCGTTGCCTATGTGGCGAGCCCGCTGGCATCGGCGACGACCGGGGCGGCATTGCGTGTCGATGGCGGTGTCGTCAAGAGCGCGTTCTAACACCGGCAACGGCGGTCGCTTCGACGGCGCGTTGCCGGGGTCGCGCAACGACGCCCGGCAATGCCGGGCGTCGTTGCGATCAGCCCTTGCGGCGGCGCAGTCCCGCCAGCGTCAGCAGGCCGGCACCCAGCATCAGGTACGTACCCGGTTCCGGCACGGCCGAGACGCCATAGAAGTTGCCGGTCCCGATCACGTGGTTCGGGGCGCCTGGATACGGCTGCGTGAAGCTGGCCGAGAACGCCAGGTCCGAGCCGCCCACCTGCTGGTCGGTATCGAAATAGGCTGCCGCGACGCCACCGACAACGTCCAGCTGACCCAGGCCGCTCAGATTCGGCGGGCGCTGCGAATACACGGTGCCGCGCAGCGTGGCGCCGTTGTAGTCATGCCCGGCCAGGCTCAGCCACAAGGTGCCGCGGCCGACGTTATCGTCGTTCATCGTCAGCGGATCGTTGGGATTGATGGACGATTCGCCCGTGTTCATGTAGATCTCGACGACGCCGCCGCTGTACAGCACCGTATTGCCGACGGTGCTCGTCGGACGGTAATCCTTGAACACCAGCGTCATTTCGCAGGCGTCGCAGAACTGCTGCTGCGAGCGGCCGTTGATCGTCGAGATGATGCCGTAGCCGCGCACGGAGCCGTCGCCTTCGAAGATCTGGTGCATCTGCACCGACGACGATGCGAAGTCCAGCAGGTAATCCGGGTCCCACGTAACGCCGCCAACCGTCACCGGCGCCGCGCCAGCCGTCCCCATCGCCGCCAGCGCAACCACCCCACTTGCCAAGACACTTTTGATCTTATCCACTTGTACGCTCCAGGTTGAAATACAGGTATTTCGGAAATTGTTTTTTTCAGGAGCAAATGCAAGTTTCGTGCCGTGGATCAACGGGAGATGGTTAAGTGATTGATTTGGAACAGATTGGCCGACGCAGGATATGGTAGAGGTGGCGGGATGGAAGCTCGACTGTAAAATTTCTCGACAGTTTTGCCGGCGCCGCAAACCGGTGTGCACTCGGCCACCCGGCGATGCAGTGCCACCGCCAACCGGCCAACGCAGGCGAACGGTGCCGGACGCCCAGGCGTGGCACCACAGCTGGACGCTGCCAGGGCCATTTCGCCTCGATGGTCGACGGCAGTTCGCGAGGCCGTTGACCCGTCACCGGCGGGTGCGGCATGGCGCACCCGCCCCTGCCGCCCGGCCTAGCGCGACCCGGACGAACGCTCCGGCCGCGCCACCTCGTACAACTGCACCGGCGTCGGGCGCGTCTTTACCTTATTCTCCTGTACTTTCGAGCGGCTCTTGATCTGCTTGTACATACCTTCCGGTGGGTTGTTTTTCGCCTCCTGGTATACCGCTTCCGACACGGCTCGCGCGTCATACACGGCCCGGATATTCTCGCGCGGTACACCGTGCCTGATGACGACCTCCTGCGACCCTTTGGCGAAATTGCGCGCCGGGGTCCGGCTGTCGCCAAAGACATCCGCCTGATGATCGGGATTGGTCAGGTCGTATACTTCCCGGTCGCGCGAGGGGTTGGTGAATTTGGCGACACGGCCGCCCTCCTCCCGGCCGGCCCAGGCGGCGGCGGTCTTGATGCTGCGAGTTGCGGACACATAAGCCGACGGGACCTTCAGTTTCGATCCCTTTTCAACGTGCATACGCGCCGAAATGTCGTCATCGTGCGGGGATGGCGGCAGCAAACCGCGCTCGTACGGCCTCTCGTCGGGACGCAGGGAGCGATACAGCGTCGTCGGGCTGCCGCTGTCCGAGTCACCCGACGATTCGGCATGCCGGTCGCGCGTACGCGGCGAACTTTGTTCAGCCGCACGCCCCGTTTCCAGCCCCAGGCGGCTCATGTGACGCTTGCTGTCGTTGCGGGCACTGCTGGCGGAAGGGCGCGTTCGCGACGAGCTCGACGAGCTCGGCTGCTGACCTGGCGCCGCCGTGCGACGGGAACGGTCGTCGTCCGGCACACCGGACGAATACAGCGGCGCTGCGCCGTAGGAATTGACTGGCCTGGGCATTTGTAGCCTTTCTACCGACGGATTGACAGGGTTTCATGGGCAATCCCGAACCCGGCTCGCCTGGCGGGAGCGCTGCGCCGGCGGACTGCGGCGCCCATAGCGGGGCAGTATGGTGAATTCGGGGTTGCCTTGATGAGTCGCAGAATGGTGGGGGTGGTTCCATGATGATAGTCTGAGCGACTACGCATTCCAGCCAAACCAGGTTCTGAGTCGCTGCGCGCAATTTGCCCTGTGAAGCCGTGAACGCTCGCCCCTGTCACGGGGGCATTGACCGCTTCGTTGCGACATCGGTATGCGGACACGGTGTCGCTCGACTGGACGCATCGACGTTGCGCGGCATCCGGGATCTGACTGGGCGCATCCCGTCCTGCGCCCCGAATGGACAGCCGGTCAGGCGACAGTTTTGCGGAACGACCCGAGAATTGCGGAATAAACGCCGGAGGCCAGCTGGGTTCGAACCAGCGACCCTCAGCTTAGAAGTCAGATAGGCCTAAGATGTTTTTCTAGCAAAATCATAAGGATAGCTTCATACTGCTGTGCTATCGGCGGGCCCCCTTCGCCTAGCTAAGCTATTGTTTTGCAAGGCCTTGAGGGTAGCCAACAGCACAAGTTTCGACGAATGCAACCTAACACCTACTAAGCAATAGATTCTCTAAGGACGAGCAATCCCAAGGTGAACATACCGACTACGCAACCTGAGTTCGTAGCCATTGACTTTCCAGCTTAAACCGTCATCGTCTGGTAGTGTCCGGGGCTCCCCTAAAAGCGAACGCAATTTCGGCTCTAGAATACCGTCAGTAATATTTCCTGAACCGATGAATAGTATCCCGGTTACTTTCTGTTGCGCTGCAGACTTATCGAAATAATAGACCGCCTCAGGGAAGACAGCATTTTTGGTTTGCACTGTCCAGTAACCAAGCTTTCTTTCCCTAAGTGGCTGCTCCCCGTAAAGCAACTTCACCTTTGTCATAGGATCGCCGATTCTTACCCGATCCACGCCTTGCGGATATGGCACCCCGTCCGTAAACGGGTTCTTTAGCTGAGCTATGCCTAACTGAGTGCGTAAGTCTTTAATCTCAACTGTTAACTGACTGACTTTTTCCGTAAGGTCTTTGTTCGCTTTGATGAGTTTTGGTTGCTGAGTGAGCTCATTGGTTAAACTGGCCACATGCGCAGGAATAATTAGGTCTTTAACGACCATTCCTCCGACCGTGATGGTTGCACAAACTGCAATGGCCGCGACGGCAAGCGGGTGATCTTGCCAGCTTGGGCGCCGTGTGGCACTTGTCGTGCCACGCCCCGGGGAACTACCGTTTCTTATCCCGCTACTACGGAAGCGATTCCGCATAGTTAATCCCGTTTATATTTCCCAATTGAAATTCTAGCATGAATTCCCTGTTGAACCGCAGTTACGTCTAGGATTGTGATTCCTGTTGTCGTGGGTTCGAGCCCCATCAGCCACCCCAAAAATTCTTAGCGAAACAATGACTTAACAATAGTCGTTGTTTCCACAATGTGAAGGTTCCGACGTATTCCGGAATTTTTGAATGGGCGGTCGCCAAGGCGGGCGTTTTTTTCGTCCATCCCACTACGATCAGCGAAACGGAATGCCCTGCCTTGACGCACTCTTGGACAGAGGACTGTTGAGAAATTTCAATGGACACCATGGCATCCGGGGTGACAATGCGCTCACACCTGAGATAGGAAACCGATGGCAATCGATGCATATCTGTCATTCAGGGGATAAAGGGCGAATCAGCGGACTCCGCACATCTAGGATGGATTGAGATCGCCGCTGCACATTTAGGATAACGCAGCTTGAGAGCGCAACCTTGTCAACTGTCGGCGGATACATCGCCGACTAATGCGAATACAAGACACTATCGTTTATCAAGGTGGCGAACCTAGAGCCTCCTATTTATGCAGACTTATTCTCTTGGACGAACAATCCCGATTGCGAAGCTGGAGTTCTTGAGTGCCCACAGCCACTAGACCAAATTCCACACTACCAAGTCTAACTGAACCGCGCTCTCACCGGACAGGTCTACTAGCCAGTTAGAATAGGCGTGGTATTCACTCCCACTCTGATCGCAGAGTCACTGAGCACATCTACCGCCCCAGCTCGAACGAATCCGACCAAGCAATCTTTAGCTATAAGCACTATACGAAGCGCTTGATAAGCGATGTGCATTGCAGGTTAGTCGTCCGTTGTCTCCTCGGCGCCTTGCATATGGGTATCCCGGGAGGCCTTGTCGTCCTCCGTTTCTTCCGGCTTTTTTATAGTTCGAAAGATCAAGACGGGAGTGACTCCATAGCGGTGAGGCGGACGACCAAATGCAGTCCGAAGCCCGGCACTTACCATGCGCATCGCGTTCTCCATCTCGGAGTCGAAGAAATCGCTATGGTCCGCCTTGAATAATCCATCCGGAACCGCGTCGACTATACACACCATTTTCCAGGCTCCCATTAGATCTGTACCGTGCTTGAACATAAGATCATCGGGATTGACGAGCATGTATTCAGGATTCAGCGTAAACCACGCGAACCCACCGGTGGTTGCGATGCTGCCCTGCAGGGTATGCGGCATTTTCGTGATAATTGACGCTAGTTGATCGAAGTCCTTTTTTGCCGTCTGGCTCGCCTTTCCTCGATCTTTCGGGGGAACAAGGGCCATCTGCTGCGTGACAACCATGTTACCCATCAGCGGCCACACTTCTCTCATCAGGCGTAAATCACAAATAGAAATTAGCCCATCGACAAGAGCAAGCCCGCCGATAACACACGAGTCCAACCTCTCTACCATGTAACCCGCCTCATATAAGGCGTCGAGAGTGTCTTGCGGCCGCTGAAAAGCCGGGTCGAGCTGCAGTTCGAATGATTCTTCGGAGTTGGTTTCCTGCTGGACGCCTCCTTGGAAGAACCTGGGCCCAGCCTTCAGGTGCCGAGTACCTTTCCCTGAGTTTTTAAGGGTACGCTTTGACTGGGTGACAAGACCGTGCTCTGACAACTGAGCGTAGTAATGCGACAACCGAACAGAATCGATATATAAATAATCACAAAGGTATTCGTCGTTTGGCGATTCGTGTTCCGCTTGAGATTCCATTTGCTACCTTTTCCCTCTGTAGTTTGTGCTCACGTTGCATCTCCGCAAGATCGGACACGACTGTCTCGACGACTTCGGCAGCGGCCGATGTCGCAGGCTTGCCACGTTTACGACGCGCAAACTTCAGAAAGCTAGTCATGAGATAAGGTCGATAGCGACGAGTAGTCTTTTGAGTTGCCTATCATAAGCTGAAGGCGTTGAACACACAATCGAGGTAAGCATTCAATAGCACAGCACACTTTGAACGGCACTGCCAAACGCCTCGCTCAGTGAAGATGCCCATCTCAAGTAACCGAAATTACTAGAGTTCTGGCCTGCCCAGCTGGGTTCGAACCAGCGACCCTCAGCTTAGAAGGCTGATGCTCTATCCAACTGAGCTATGGGCAGTGTGGTGGAGCGGTCGCTCCGGTGATGGTTGGCAGCCGCTGTGGCTTGCCTGACTGAGCGCGCGGCGTTGGCGCTGCAGTTAAACGCTTCAGTTAAACAAAAGCCGGTTGTCAGAGACAACCGGCTTTCTGAAGGAGTGGTCGGAGTACAAGGATTCGAACCTTGGACCCCCTGGTCCCAAACCAGGTGCGCTACCGGGCTGCGCTACACTCCGATAAACGCATCATACCCGCTTGGGGGCCTTGCCGTCAAATCTATCGCTCCGGTGCCCTCCCCGCGCGTCCGACGGATGCCCCGACGGCAGCGAACGTCAGGCTGCCAGCGGGATCTCGACCTTGTCCGCGATGCGGCGCGCCATGCTCTGCGCGCGGGCGGCGTCCTTGGCTTCCACCATCACGCGGATCAGCGGTTCCGTGCCGGAGGCGCGGATCAGTACGCGGCCCGTGTCGCCCAGCTCGCGCTCGACGGCCTCCTTCTCGGCTACCATCGCGGCGTTCTTCTGCCAGTCGAAGCCGGCCGGCACGCGCACGTTGATCAGCGTTTGCGGGAACAGCTCCAGCTCGCCGGCGATCTGCGCCAGCGTCTTGTCCGCGCGCTTCAGTGCCGACAGCACCTGCAGCGCGGAGACGATGCCGTCGCCCGTCGTGTGCTTGTCCAGCGCCAGCAGGTGGCCGCTGCCCTCGCCGCCCAGGATCCAGCCCTTTTCCTGCATGACTTCCAGCACGTAGCGGTCGCCCACCTTGGCGCGCGCGAAGCCGATGCCCTTTTCCTTGAATGCCACTTCCAGTGCCATGTTGGTCATCAGGGTGCCCACGGCGCCCTTGACTTCGCCGGTTGCCAGGCGGTCCATGACCATTACGTACAGCAGCTCGTCGCCGTTGTACAGGCGGCCGTTGGCGTCGCACATGATCAGGCGGTCGGCGTCGCCGTCCAGGGCGATGCCCAGGTCCGCATCGTGCGCCAGCACGGCCGCGGCCATGGCCTTTGGCGCCGTGGCGCCGTGGCCTTCGTTGATGTTGAAGCCGTCCGGCTTGTTGCCGATCGCAACGACTTCAGCGCCCAGCTCATGGAACACGTGCGGGGCGATGTTGTAGGCGGCGCCGTGGGCGCTGTCGACAACGATCTTCAGGCCGCGCAGGTCCAGCTCGTTCGGGAACGTGCTCTTGCAGAATTCGATGTAGCGGCCCTGGGCGTCCTCCAGGCGCTTGGCGCGGCCCAGCTTTTCGGACGAGACGCATGCCATCGGCAGGTCGAGTTGCGCTTCGATGTCGAGCTCCACGGCGTCCGGCAGCTTCGTGCCCCGCTCCGAGAAGAACTTGATGCCGTTGTCCTGGTACGGATTGTGCGAAGCTGAAATCACGACGCCAGCCGACAGGCGCAGCGCGCGCGTCAGGTAGGCGATGGCTGGCGTCGGCATCGGGCCGGCCAGCATCACGTCCACGCCGGCGGCGGCAAAGCCCGCCTCCAGCGCCGCTTCCAGCATGTAGCCGGAAATGCGCGTGTCCTTGCCGATCAGGACGGTCGGACGCGCCATGCCCGGCGTCGCCGTTTTGGCCAGCACCTTGCCGGCCGCGTAGCCCAGGCGCATGACGAAGTCAGGCGTGATCGGCGCTTCGCCGACGAGTCCACGGACACCATCGGTCCCGAAATATTTGCGTGCCATATTCTGCTCTCTTTACTTGTTAAGGAGATCCGCCGCGACGGCATCTCCGGTGTTTCATTGGGCCGCCTGCCACACTTTCAGGGCATCGACCGTTTCCGCCACGTCGTGCACCCGCACGATTCCGGCCCCGTGGGCCACCGCCGCCAGCGCACCGCCGATGCTGCCGGCCATCCGCTGCTCGACCGGTTTGCCGGTCACGGCGCCGATCATCGACTTGCGCGAGACCCCCGCCAGCAGCGGCACGCCCAGCTCGGCGACCAGGCGATTACCGGCCTTGAGCAAAGCATAATTATGCTCGACGGTCTTGCCGAAGCCAAAGCCGGGATCGATCCACAGACGACTACGGTCAATACCGGCCGCCGTCAGGACATCGATGCGCTCGCGCAGAAACGCGATGACGTCGGCAACCACATCGGCGTAGACAGGTTTATCCTGCATTGTTGACGGTTTGTCAAGCATATGCATGATGCAGAGCGCGCAATCGCTGTCGCGCACGGCCTCGATCGCGCCGGGCGCCCGGAAGCCATTGATGTCGTTGATCATGTCGACACCTGCCAGCACGGCTTCGCGCATCAGCTCGGGCTTGTAGGTGTCGACGGACACCGCCTTGCCGCAGTCCCGCAGCGCGTACAGCAGCGGCAGCACGCGGCGCAGCTCCTCCTCCACCGGCACCACCGCGGCACCGGGGCGCGTTGATTCGCCGCCCACGTCGATGATGTCCACGCCGTCGCGAATCATCTGCTCGGCGTGGGAAATCGCATAGTCCAGCGAAGCGAACTGCCCGCCATCGGAAAACGAATCGGGCGTGACGTTGAGAATGCCCATGACAAGGGCGCGCCGGCGCGGAAAGTTGAAACGGCCGAACTGGAAATGAGACATGGCAAACGGGGATTGAAAAGGACGTGATGAACAGGCAACATTGAAGCCAAGAAAAAAGGGCGAGGATCGCTCCTCACCCTTTCAGACCGAGCGCGCTACACGCCTCAGGCAGGTGCCGTGACGTTCGGCGACGCGGTCGGACCGTCGTCGCTAGGCTTCTTGCGCAGCGTGACGCCGGCTTTCGGCGGACGCGGTTCGTGGCCGGCCATGATGTCGTTGATCTGGTCGGCGTCGATCGTCTCCCAGTCCAGCAGCGCCTTGGTCATCATTTCGACCTTGTCGCGATTTTCTTCCAGCAGCTTGCGGGCCAGCGCGTATTGCGTGTCCAGGATCAGGCGGATTTCCGAATCGACCTTCTGCTGCGTCGCTTCCGAGATCGTCTTGTTGCTGCCGCCCAGGAAGCCTTCGTTCTGCTCGTCCTCGTAGACCATCACGCCCAGCGAGTCGGACATGCCGAAGCGCGTCACCATCGAGCGTGCCAGTTTCGTGGCGCGGGAGAAGTCGTTCGATGCGCCGGTGGACATCTGGCCGACGAAGATCTCCTCGGCAATACGGCCACCGAACAGGATCGAAATCTCTTCCAGCATCTTATCTTTGTAGCCGGAAATCTTGTCGTGCTCCGGCAGTTGCCACGTCAGGCCCAGCGCCCAGCCGCGCGGCATGATCGTGACCTTGTGGACAGGATCGGCCTTCGGCAGCAGCTTGGCGACGACGGCGTGGCCGGACTCGTGGTAAGCCGTGTTGCGACGCTCTTCCTCACGGATGACCATCGACTTGCGCTCCGGCCCCATGAAGATCTTGTCCTTGGCATCCTCGAAGTCCTGCATGTCCACCAGGCGCTTGCTGCGGCGCGCCGCGAACAGCGCGGCCTCGTTGACGAGGTTGGCCAGGTCGGCACCCGAGAAGCCAGGCGTACCGCGGGCCAGGATGTCGGCCTTGACGTCGGTGCTGATCGGCACCTTGCGCATGTGCACGTTCAGGATCTGCTCGCGGCCGCGGATATCCGGCAACCCCACGGAGACCTGACGGTCGAAACGGCCCGGACGCAGCAGCGCCTTGTCCAGCACGTCCGCACGGTTGGTTGCGGCGATGACGATGACACCGGACGACGCTTCGAAGCCGTCCATCTCGACCAGCAGCTGGTTCAGCGTCTGTTCGCGTTCGTCGTTGCCGCCGCCCATGCCGGCACCGCGGTGACGGCCGACAGCGTCGATCTCGTCAATGAAGATGATGCATGGCGAATGCTTTTTCGCGTTCTCGAACATGTCGCGCACGCGGGACGCGCCCACGCCGACGAACATCTCGACGAAGTCGGAACCGGAGATCGAGAAGAACGGCACTTTCGCTTCGCCGGCAATGGCGCGCGCCAGCAGCGTTTTACCCGTACCCGGAGGACCGACCATCAGCACGCCGCGGGGAATGCGGCCGCCCAGTTTCTGGAACTTGGTCGGGTCGCGCAGGAAGTCGACGATTTCCGTGACTTCTTCCTTCGCTTCGTCGCAGCCGGCCACGTCCGCGAACGTGACGGTGTTGTTGGTTTCATCCAGCATGCGGGCTTTCGACTTGCCGAACGAGAATGCCCCGCCCTTGCCGCCGCCCTGCATCTGGCGCATGAAGAAGATCCAGACGCCGATCAGCAGCAGCATCGGGAACCAGGAAACGAAGACCTGCTGCAGGAACGATGGCTCTTCCGGCGGACGCACGTCGAAGCGGACGCCGTTCTCGCGCAGGTCGCCGATCAGGCCGCGGTCGAGGTAGGTCGACGTGGTACGCACACGCGTATCGTCGCTCTTCGTGGCCGTAATGCTGTTGCCCTCGATAACGAGATCCTTGATGCGTTTCGCCTTGATCTCGTCGAGCAGGTCGGAGTACGCGATGGTCTTGCTGCCGCCGGAAATGCTGTGGCTGTCAAATTGCTTGAACAGCATAAATAACAGCAGGGCGACGACAACCCAGATGGCGGATTTGGAAAACATGTTATTCACGAAAACTCCTTGGATGCTCGCGCACCTGTTACCTGTAGCAGAATTCCGATTTTACTCGCAATGGACAGGCCGTGCTACAAACCTGCCCAATGGGACGCCCGAAAACAGGCTGTCCGCGCCGTTTTCACCGCCTGGCGCAAACGAATGACACCGAAAAACTCATCCGTACATGCCCGGTCGTTGCAAACCCGCCGCGCCGCAAGGGCCGAACCACGCCGGCCGCCGTACTGGCGTCCATCCTGGCCGGACCAAATCGGTACAACGTCCTCCCAACGGGCCCCGTTCCGGGCCGAACCCCCGGCAACGTGCCGGTTACGGACACGGGACGCGGGTAGTCCGCATGGATGTGCGGGTGCCGGCCCCGATTACAAGAGCCGGCAACAACTTTTCCTTAATTTTCCGACGGCGTTACCCCGGGATTTTTCAAACCACGGCCCAGCAGGAAGATTTCCGACGATTTGACCCGGCTTGCCTTCGGCTTTTTCTGCGTCACGGTCTTGAATTCATCACGGAACTTCTCGACGATCTGGGAGAATCCCATATCCTTGAAACATTTGACCAACAATGCGCCACCGGGTTTCAGGTGAATTTGCGAAAACTCAATGGCCAGGTCGATCAGGTCTTCCATGCGCGCGGCATCGGCGGACGCGATTCCAGACAGATTGGGTGCCATATCGGACAGCACCAGGTCCGCTTTGCGTCCCTGCAACACTTCACCCAGCCGGTCCAGCACTTCCTGTTCGCGGAAATCGCCTTGCAGAAAATGCATGTCGGCGATCGGTTCCATCGGCAGGATGTCCAGGCCGATAATGGTGCCATTGATGCCGCCGCCCTCC
>Ga0265797_10008406_pt1 | contig 13764 bp, 13 predicted proteins | sample P2T30metagenome_FD_192433 | JGI IMG/M metagenome (GOLD analysis project Ga0265797, IMG submission 192433) | Plant litter microbial communities from East Loma Ridge, Irvine, California - P2 T30 | ecosystem: Environmental > Terrestrial > Plant litter > Unclassified | place: USA: California... | reverse complement strand
GCTGTGCAAATCGCGAAAGGTATGATCAATTGCAATAGCCGTCATTTTGACTCCAGCTCACCTCAGACTATAGGTGAAATGTGATCGTGGTCATCCTCGGTGTGGTTGGTGCACAAGAAATGGCGCGACATGCGAATACAGAGAACGCAAGAAGCCTGGTTTGCGAGCTGGTAAGCAGGTACCAGAACAGCTGATTTTACAGACATTGAACGATCACTTACCCGTCCGATTGTAGGGTACGGCAGAGAGCTCGAGACTCGACTGGGTGGGTGTTAATGTGGCCCCGCGATCTTGCAAATCGTGCATTTGAGACTTAGCAAATGCTGACACTACATCCAGATAAACTCGAGAGTGTGCTTGCAACTCAAGGTAATCTTCTCCAACAACTCACAAATCACATGTCGGGAAATTCTCCAGGGAATCAACAGTCGCCTCATAGTGTCAATTCGCAACACATACCGCAGGCAGAGGCTGCCTTGTTCATGCAGCCGGCAGCAAGCATGTATTCAGGATCACAACCTCATGTTTCGTATCCTGGAAACTCGCAGATAGGCACGTCACAGCAGTTCCAACCTCATCAGCAGCAACAACAAAGTCGCGATTCCTTGCCCAATGTGCAAGTACCTACTGGCGGCTCCTATGCTGCCGTCAATCCACCGTTGGAGTCGCCGAGCTTGAACATAACGTCAAGCTCACAGAACGGCATCTTGTCTACCAGCGGGCCGAGCTCAGTCACACAGGATCAGGACTTCCCTCCATACGATCTTCTGTACGCTCTGACGGATCTGTTCTTCAAGCACGTCAACACTTGGTGCCCCATACTACATAGACGGACTACTCTGGACTCGCTTTTTGGATCAGCGGCTCTCGAGGAGGCCGACCGCATCCTGCTTCATGCGATAGTGGCCACCACTCTTCGTTTTTCTACGGATACCAGGCTGACGCCACAAGCACGTGAACGGTATCATGCAATGTCAAAACAGAAAGTTCTGCTCTATGGGCTCGAGAACAGCTCTGTCAAGGCGCTGCAAGCCCTGGTGATCCTCGCACTCGACATAGTTGGCAGCTCAAACGGACCTCCTGGCTGGAATCTCCTAGCATTGATGGCCAGGAGTGTGGTACAGCTTGGCCTAGCAGTCGAAACAACATCTTCTTCTGTGGCACCGGTGTATCCATCTATCTATACGCTACGTGCAATGGTACTTCCGGATTCGGGGTCCTTCATCGAGGACGAAGCTAGGCGTAGGCTGTTTTGGATGATCTATCTGCTGGATCGATATGCCACACTCGCCACCGCCTTTGAGTTCGCTCTGGATGATAAAGAGATCGACCGCAAGCTACCATGTCGAGACGATCTTTGGGCACGAAACCAGCCCGTGGAAACTCGATGGTTCCAGCCTCCCGATCGCGCCGAGTATCATGCTGATGTTCCAGAAAATCTCGGGTCGTTTGCATATTACATCGAGATACTCGGCATGCTGTCACAAATTCACCGCTTCCTCAAAAAGCCGGTAGACATTGGTGCGCTGTCTGACGTGGAGCAGTGGCAGCGTGAGTATCGACAACTGGACAGCAAATTGAATGCATGGAAATTCAGCCTCCCGAGCGAGCACGGCAACATGTCTCGCCTCTTTGAGCCGAATAGCAGTAGTAAGATCAACTGCATATGGATTATGCTGCACATAACCTATCACACGTGAGTATCTGCTATCTATCACGAACGACTGTCATCAGCTAATGTAAGCTCAGCACTGTAATCCGGCTTCACTCCTCGGCAGCATATCCGACAACAAGGTCGCCAATATTCACTACGTCCTACAGCGCTAGCCAGCGGTGCCACTCTGCCGTCGAAGACATTGGCACCTTGTGTAGCTACGCCAGAAACAACGACATGCTGACCAAGCTTGGTCCGCCATTCGCTTTCAGCCTCTGGGTCGCTGCTCGTCTACTGCTTGTACACGGCTCAACGATCGATCATCAAGTCAACCCTGCGATCCACCCGCTCGTCGAAACACTACGAGAAATGGGCTATTACTACGACGTGGCCCAACGCTACGCGATTCTTCTTTCGCGCGTCCTCGAAGAGTACCACGACAGCGAGCGCGCACCTCCCGGCGTGAACGGAGTTCGCGAGACTCCCTCCACTGTCCGTATCCTAGCCGACATGCGTCGCTGCGCCTACGACCTTGACTTCCTCATATCTCGCCAACCCAAACCCACAAACGCCAAGCTGAAAGCTATCACGCCGGCACGCACGCCGGCCGCGAACGAACTCGAGTATCTGGACGTTTTCGACTTCTTCAATATGCCCCGCCTACCCTTGCCCGCAGGTACTGATGGTAGCCTTGTCGGAACGGCCAACGACGGTGATGGTGGGACGGAATACCAGACCTTGGAAGGCAATGGGAACAGCGAGTTCAACATCACGAATTTCATGTATGATGCGAATTCGGATTGGTTCATGAAAAACACGACTTAATGTTCATTTGGAGGCACTTTGACAGGTCTTCACGTGTAGGAGGCAATGTCACAATATATGTATACAACTTGAACAAGAAGCTCTCCTGCGCTGCCCTCATTCTATTGACGATCCACTGATTCGGTATGTAAGGTGAATAGAAGGCGTTGGGGAGAGTGTCAGAGAAGCTTCTACAGATACAACATATGTAGGCTTTCATTGGGGAGGGCGAGTGTTCGTAATACTCGCTTGGTGATAAGCGAGTGAGACATTGCTACCATCTCACTTTAGCAAGATGGGACCAAATCGAACACGCGCCCATAACGACGACTCCTTGAACTACTACATCGCTGGACGACATCAAGACACAGAAGCAAAAGATCAAGCATCCCACAACATCTCTAGAAGTACATGTCACCCTACATGTACTGTCCATAATCGTAGCGTGGGTATGCCGGCCGGCCGGCCCCTCTGGAGGCCTTTCGGACAGATCAACTAATACGATGGTATTTCAGAGGTGTCACGAGTCTTTCAGAAACGTCCTGACTCGTACTACTTGTCCCTCTCTCCATGGCAGTATTGATTCAGATCGATCCGGGGTCGTAGGGTAGCACGATACTCTAGAAGAAATGTCTCGGGGTCAAGAAATGTAATGAGGAATCGATGATCGTAACGGCCGCCGTAGACCGACAGATTACTACAGATCAATCGTCAGGTACTTGTCCAGAATGTATCAGCTGGACTAATGTACATCCACTTGGCCATCTTCGCTTATCATTCTAGTGCGTTTTTTCTTTTGATCTGGATTAGATGCTCAGAGAGGAGCAATGGTCGAAGGTCATCCACTGCCGACCACACGCGCGCTCTCACTCTTGCAGTATTCCTCATACAGAAGAATTGGCTGGTTCTCAATCGAGAGAGAATGAGACCGTCTCCCTTCCAAAATGTATAGAATACAGTTGGCGACCACCGCATCGATCGAACCGAACCAACAGCCAGCCAGCCAATCACCAGCGGCTATCAGCAAGCGGAGTCGCACTCCGTGCGAATTTCCACCCGTCCTACAGTGCCGGCAGTCTACAAAAAAAATCCCGAAAACTTCCAAGTCGCCCAAATTAACAAAAAAACATGGAATTGTCATACTACAATGTAGTACACCACAACAACAATGCTGTGACCGACGCAGGGATCGAACCTGCAATCTCTTGATGCCGTTCATCAGGGTTTAACTCCTGTAATCGTAGTCAAGCGCCTTGCCATTGGGCCAGCCGGCCTTGTTTGATGGAATGAACCGTCGTCAAACCGAAAATGTACCCACGGACACTGCAAAACGAAGGCTCAGCGCCAACGATCGGTAGGAAAACTTCTCCCGGCAACAACAACAATGAGCCGAAGAATCCCGAAGTGCAAGACGTCCGTGCAGGGGTGGAAAAGGGCTCCAAGGAGGCACTTCTTCGGAGGCTTCCGGTGGGAGAGGTCCGGGGGTGTGTGAGGTTCGACATGGTACCCTACTTCTCTCTTGCCCTTGTCGGAGTCATGCCATGACTATGTTCCTCTGGGAGGGTGTGGTAGACCCATGTGATCGTGATGGAGCGGTGGCAGTGGCGGTGGTGGTACCGATCGTTGCATTTTGGAGGAATCAGGGCGCTGAAATGATTGACAATTTGCTTGGACGTTGGGGGGTGAGGGTGCGTGACTGCTCTGATGACTCAGGGTGGGTGCTGGTATTAAGAGGTAGTGCTTGCGTTAATCAAAGAGAATAGTCATTGACAAACTTGGGCGAAGACCGGAGTATGCCGCTTCACAAGAGTTGAGAAGCCAAGTAAATCAAAGGATCGCGATGCGAAATGTCATAAAAGCATGATGTGAAGTGCATGATGGGACAGGTTTCCATTGACTTCAGCCCTCGCCGGAAGGAGGGGCAAGGCAAGATGCTCTCGGCAGAGGCGTTTCGGCTATCTCGATCAATAACGCGATAAGATTGGGACTCGCAGGCCGCGCAGCCTGCCGCTGCTGAACGGACGATGGCACGATGGATCATGGATCAAGCACAGAAGGACAAATAGCACGAAAGTTGGGGCGTTGCTACTACTCATGGCTTGTGCACTACTTTCTGCGATGGCTCAATCCAGTCGCGCTTGAACGGGTGTTGTCCGCATCGAGTGCGGATGACAGCTGCCCCGTCTCAGGTTTTTTGCGCACCTCGATCCTTCCATGCCACCTGAGGAAGCGGTGATGGTGCCCGCGATTGATGAGATGACGGACTCCTGGCGGCACCACGTGTTTTGCCATGGCGGGAATAAATTAAGTCACAAGACATCTTGGCGCGTAGTGATTGTTAATCTTCCCAATCCAAAGGGTTGCTTTCATTATTTCAAGTTGTCTGCTGAAACCAGCCTCACGAAATTGACCATGATTCTATGGGGGAATTTCAAGATTGGGCATTAGTCCTCACGACAGGTTTGGCACTATTCGAGCATGGCGTTCCGTGAATTGGTGCGCGTCGCGATTCAGTTCAGTAGCCGCACAAATCTGGCGGGTAGAGCGGAGTTATCCACAGTCGTTAGCGGTGCGAAGTCTATTGGAAAGTGCCACAATTCCTGCGTCCACCAAACCATGTGCATGTAGGTGTCAGGCAGGGTTCGCCTTAGCGCAGCGTCATAAGGCTTTGTGTTTGCTGTGTGATGGCGAGCGGCCATCATCTTGATGCAGCTGCATTGCGAGCTGCGATTGCTTAGTGCGGCCATCCTTGTATGGAGGACAATCCATCCGCGCAGGCGGTGAGCTCACATAAGAGATCGTTTCGAATCATGTGTTTCACACTCGATCGCGTGGTCTTAGCATGACGGAGCGATCCCCAGGCTTCCTCCGCACGCCTCGTAAGTCAAAAGGGAGATGAGCCAATACAAAGCAACCAGGGCGACGTTGTTGTCATCCATGATCCAGGACGGCTTCGGAAACAGCGTATTGCCACCAAAACAGGGCCCCCTTGGTCTCCGAGTCCTCATAGGAAAAGGGCAGTGAGGGATGTCGAGGGACGATGGCGATTGGCCAGCCAAGCTGGCAGGCGGAAGAGGCTTGGAAGATCTGCAGAAGGCTCGTGTGCTTCGGTGGATTAGTGGACAGACGGAGCGGAGAATGGTGCATTTTCGCAGGCTATTAAGCCGAACTGGAGGCGACGCGTGCAGAGGGAGAGCGCCGATTTGCCGGCTCGTGCGAGTCTGATCTTCTAGTAGTATCTAGTGGTATAAGGAGCAAGGGCCGTTGGTTGCCGTTGGTTACTAGGCGGGTAAAGATGTTCTCGCGGCTGGGCGGAGATGGTGGCGGTCTGACTTGTCAATTGTCAGTGATGATGATCTTTCTTGTTGATGCAAGCATGTCTCGAGGGCTCGAGGTGTCAGCTTCGGGGTCAGCGTCGGCGCCATCAGTAGGATAATGCACGGAGACAGATCCGTTAGGGTTGGATGTGATATGATGCAAGTGCTGGGAAGGGCGTTTGGCTGTGATTGACCGGCAATGGCATAATAATGCAACAGACAAAACAAGCATGACCTCGCAAATGAGATAATTCCATGATAACGAGATGGACGATGAGACCCTTTGAGATAGTGAAGCGAACAAAGGCTTGGTAGACAATCATGTGAGGGAGGCTTGGAGGGATTGGGATCCGCAAATTCGGTGGCAAGCGAGGAGCGTAGGCGAACGTCGCCACTTGTTCACGTCTCGCGCTACCTTTGCTGCCGACCATCCGTGATAAAGCCGCGTCTTTTCTTTCCTCGGCGGTGCGCCGCCGCAATCAAGCGTATACAGGCGTGACAGGGCTTGTGGGTGCTACTCCATGTATGGGATAGGTGCTCAGATAGGTGCTCAGATAGGTGGGCAGTTGAAAGACTGCCGGGTGTGCGTGCATGAAGAAGCTACATGTAGTGGTATACATGGTAGTAGTTACATACTACCTAGGCAGACACGGCACGTAAGTGAAGTATAACTGGCGACTGGCTGCATATGCAACGCCTACCTGGCATCCCAAAGCGGAAACAACACCCACCACGATGACAAGTCACGGTAAAGACGGACATGCTCCATGCACACATGCATTGTTGCATATGATCATATCCCACCCCTTACCTACCTCCTAACCTCCTAACCTAGTTTTGATGGTTTGGCTTGTCAAGTCACAGGGATATATGCTGCTGTTCCTCCGGCAGATCGAAATGACTGGAGGCGAACGGCGGCAAAAATCGTCATATGCGACGCAGGGTCCGTTTCTCCACTCGCCAGTCTTTCGCGCCGTCTCCAGCAACCTCGTCCACTACTGTCCACTGCACTGCACGCTGTTCGTTGGTGCTACCCACACAACCCGCCCAAAGCACCAAAGCTCCCTCGCAACCCTCAACCCACACCTCTTTTCTTCCCGGCGCAGGGCTACCGGTCACGAGCATATCACCCATCTCCCTCTCCAAGCCGCACTGCACACTGCAACCAGCTGCTCTGCTCTGCTCTGCCCTGCCAGACTCGACTACTGAACCGCCGACCCAAAGCACATGCCTGCAACCACCCGCTGCTGCTGCTCTCTGCCCGTCTAATGTTTAATTGCCCTCTCTAAATCCGCGGAGACACCCCACGCCTGCGCCAACCCAACCCTATCTCCTCACTCAATTCCGAAACCTCGACACAGGCGCGAGCCTGGCTTTACACGTCATCCCAACCACCAAGAGGCGCCTCACAACGACTCCCTCTCAATCATGACACGGGAAGACGACGCGCTGCACTCCATCGAGGAACCCATCTCGCAATCCGCAATCGTCGACGGCCACTCTACCGAGCCATCTCCGGATTCAAGCGCCGTGGTCAGCGAAGACGACGGAAGGGGCAGATCCAGCTCAAGACTCGGCCGCCCCAAGCTGGGCAGCAGGAAAAGCAGCGGCACCATGATCGTATCCCGTGATGCCCCTACCACAGTCGTGGACTCGGACTTTGAAGACGACGATGTCCGCGCCATGTCTCCCAGACGCAACAGCGAGGAGGTCGACAAGCTCGGCGAGGATGCAAGGCGGGATCTCATCGCGCAAGCCCAGATGCTACAAACCAGCATGCAAGCTATTGTCGACAGAGTGGAAACAGTCAAGACTGAGCACGAGAAGCTGGAGGGCGGCAATAAGTTCTTGCAATCGTATGTTATCTACACCTCGGCGCTGCTGTCTACTACCACTACAACAAGCTAACTCATCACTTCAGATACATCGGCGAGCTCATGCAAACATCAAAAATCACATCATCCGCGCCTCCCAAGAAGGGCAAGGCTCGCATCGGAAAATAAGAAAACTGCATCGAACACCTTCTCTTCTTCGGTACATGTGTTATTACCCAAGCATGGCGGTTCAACATGGGGCTGTTTGGAAAGAAACAAACACCCTTTCTGCATTTGTTTGTCACGGCGTTGAAACTATTACTTTCATTCTCTCTCTATCTGGAGGTGGCTGGGATTTGGACGCAATTAAGAAAGGCGCTATGGGAGTCATGAGGCGTATTTTCTGATGTCGCTCGTTTTTTTTTATTCGGATGTGAAGGAAGCTGAAAGAAGCAAGCACAAAACACACACCACACGCGCATGCCTGCACGCCCGCTCTCGACGCACGGTGTTTTTATGACCTCGCCCCCTACGGCTATGAGGAGGCTTGTTGTTTTTGAGACGGCCGAGCTTCGAGGGGAGATACCCGGAGAATCGTAGTGCTTTGTTACATACGGAAAGCTCATATAGCATTTCCCCAAACAACGTCCAAAAGCAACCCGTTCTTGTCGTCCTTCCGTCACAGAGCTTACGACAAGCGCTCGGCAAGGCTCGTGCTTGATGATGAGCTGCGAGCGTCGCGAGTATTTTCTAACACAAGCTCGTCCACTGACCAAGAACGAAAACATGAGTTGAGTGGTTAACAAATACATTCAAATTTGCCATTCTCATAATCTATCAACAAAGTCATTTCACCCGTCATCACATTAACACATCACAAGGAAAAGAAAGAAACATCCTCTTCCTCGCCCCTCTTTCAATCAGTACTTCTTCAGCGCAGGGCTACCCTCGCACGGCGGAGCCGAAAAGCGAGTCTCGACGTACACCTTCTGCATCCCGTCGTTCTTCTTGTCAAAGTCCGCGTACACTTTCGCCATGTCTTCCATGCGGACGCGGTGGGTCACCATCTTCAAGGGCTCGATCTCTTTCTTTTGGAGTTTTTCGAGCAGCTCGTGCCAGTACATGTGGACGGGCGCTTGGCCGTTGCCGATCAGGCGGATGCCGCGCTCCATGAGAGAGCCTGGTAAGGTTTTGTCAGTATGGTGGTTTAACTGGGTTAGTAGACGGGAGAATGGAACATACCGATGTTGAAGTGGTTCGTGTAACCGACGTAGACGCCAGTGACGCCGACGCGGCCAAAGTTCTTGACGGACTCGATGCACTCGTTTAGGATCTCGCTGGTATCGGTCTCGAGGCCTGCTGCCAGCTCAATCGTGTGCGCCCAGCTCTTGGGGTATTCGCTGTGATAAGAGTCAGCGGGCTGTCTTTTGCAAGAACCAAAGAAACGTCAGATAATCCCACTCACCCAGCAACACACTCGAGCGCAACGTCCGGACCACGGCCGTCGCACATCTCCTTCAGCTTCTGCACAACACCCTTGCTGTTCTTGAGCTCCGAGAAGTCCACAGTCTCGATCTTGGGATACCTCTCCCTGACAAAGTCCAGCCTCCAGTTCTGGTCAATCATGATCACGCGGCTGGCCTTGTGCATGAGGGCGAAATCAGCACACATCTGTCCGATCGGACCCGCGCCCCAGATGGCCACCACGTCGCCCTCGTTGACGCCGGTGTCCACAACGCAGTTCCAGGATGTGCTGAGTACGTCTGACAGGTAGAGGCCCTTCTCGTCGGGGACGTCGTCCGGGAGCTTCAGCAGGTTGTTGTCGCCGTACGGCACGCGCGTGTACTCGGACTGGCCGCCAGCGAAGCCGCCTGTGAAGTGCGAGTAGCCGAACATGCCGGCGGTGCGGCCGCCGTACATGCTGTTTTCGATCGTGTTGCTGTTTGTCCTTTCTGTTTTTGGTACTGTCAGAAATCAAGCACTTTGGATGCGCGGAGATTAATCATCAACACTCACCACACTGCGACGACTGCTTCTTCTGGCAGTAATAGCACTCTCCACACGCGATTTGGAAACTCGCCACCACTCTGTCGCCTTTCTTCAGGTTCTTGACGCCCGGTCCCATCTCGTCTACGATTCCGCAGAACTCGTGGCCCAGGATGTCGCCCTTTTGGAGCTCGACGACGGTGCCATGGTACAGGTGCAAGTCGCTGCCGCAGATGGTGCTGCCCGTGATTTTGAGAATCACATCTCGGTCTTCCAGGATCTTGGGTTTGGGGCAGTCGACTGTTGAGGAGGGAAGGAAGTTAGCATCTTGTACTTGTATTGGCTGAATGGCTAGCGCTCATCAAGGTCTTCTCCGGTGAGAGATAGACTATATGTAGGGTACATCTGGCGCATAGGAAGCTTGGTTTTCTTTTTTTTTTTCCTTACCAACTTCGACAGTGTTCTTGCCCATCCAGGCCAGTGCCTTCATCGTCTCATTGGGGTTTCCCCATTCGGCTTTGAGACCTGGGTTGGTCACGTCTTGGGCTGTGGTGGCGTTGTCGCCGTGGCCGAGCGCTTGCTCGGCCTTCCAGGCTGCTTGTGACATGGCCATGTTGGATGTTGTGTTCAAAGCGTGGTATTACTTTGAAGTTTATGGTGGTGGAGAGGGAGAAGGTGTAAGTGGGAAAGAGTTGTGTATCTCTTATTGCAGACGAGTTGATATTTATCCAGACGCTACCTACCGACCTTACGCTACTCCTTCCAATCCCATCGTCATTAATATACAATGCACCTTCCCCATTCCTGCGCGCCCGCGAAACCCCGGCCCTGGTGTTGACGTGTGAACTGACCTGGAGATGGGAGGGGTGGTACAAGATGGACACGTCGTGATGACGAAATGTAGATGCCGCCCTGCCTGTGAGAGTAAATGGTACCCACTACTTCGCGGCAGTCCAGCTCTTGTCGCAACCGAGATGCCTATTGCGGCCGGTTCTTGGGCCTATCGCGTGGCTAACATGGGTTGTAAAAGTTCCATGGTGTCTGTCGGCAATTAGAATTGGATGTGTTTGGTGGAGGATGGATGTCACTTTTTGATCTCGTTCCCCGGAGCGGAACAGCCCCCGATGTCATGGATTCCAAAGATGCATGTTACGTTTCAAGATCGCAATCGCCGAGATCGAGATGTCTGAGTGGTTGTGAACATCTATTGTCGCTTGACAATACTCAGCAAGCCGACTTTCTCCTCCAATGTAACGACAATGATTTAATGCATAGTATTCAAGAGATAAATCATGTGTAAATTTACGCAAGGTTCGCATTTGGGGTTATTAGGGTTTCGTGGCTGCCACGTGCTTACCTTAGGGTTAATGGCTCCATAACTTAGCTCCTGACTTCGTGGAGACCGTCACGTGGCTTGGTACTTCAACAGTCGACAGCAACATCACCAACGGCAATTCCATCTCGATACTAGTATTGCCACACGGGAGAAGGTCATGTCTCACTGGATACGTGGCTGTTGAAGGACGCGACGAGTGATATGGCCGGCTGAACAAGCTCAACCACATCTGCCCTTGTCAGGCCGAGCTGTTGATACATCACCAAAATGGCGGCCAGGATGTCAATGGACGACCGGCATTTTCGTCCTCCACCTCAGCACTCACCTTCGCTGCAACACGAATCTCATCGTCCGGCGACAGCGGGTGGTCAGCTCAAGCGGACCACAACCTCTGACCAGGTGGAACGCCTCAACGAAACCAACCCCGAATACGAAGGACTTGCTCCTGCAAAACTGGGCCATCAGCGTTTCGTACTGAATGACCCAGTGGCTTTTCGTTACCTGGAAGAAGACCCATCAACGACTACGCTGGAGCGGCGAAAGGAGCTGCAAGGCTACGAATGCTACATTGTCGAGCAATGGACGACTTCCCGCACGCACCCGACATTTGTGATCACTACATATACCGGCGATCCTGCACATTCCATTGTGGTCGGTGTCTTGAGCGTACCCACAGACGAGTCGCAATGGTCGCCACGGCTGCGGGTCTACTTTAAAGCGCTTAATCAGTATCACGCTCGCCGGAGAGACACGCCACTGGGCACGCTCATGGTGACAAATTTATCGGCATTCCCTTCTTCGCTCACAGTCATCCCGGTGCCCGATGGAGATCTCAAGAAGCACCGCTTTGATTTCTTCGTGAACGAAAACCTCAAGCGCCTCGGTTGCTCCGGACGGGTAGGCCTTACCCTAGTACCACCCTCTGGAGCGACGATTGCAAAATTCCACCAACTGTACCGTACATCTGACAAGAACGAAATCTACAGATCGGTCATGGAGCTTGTAAAACTGTGCCAGTCTGCACTCACTATTTTCAACAAGCTGGATGTTGATTACGCCGATGGCTTGCTCTGCGATGTCACTGAAGGTGCCGTGAACGACTGGTGGCTAGAAATAGGAGGCGACTACTATCGATCTGAGCCCCATGATGGAATTCTGGGACCAACCACTGTGGCTGCACTTCTGGGTTTACTCATGGGAGCGCGCAATAGATTGCATGCCATAGGCGCGCCGGTGGGTAAGGACGCCTTTGATGTCGAGAGCATGAAGCGGGGGATTGGCTCTTTCCAGAAACAGCAACGGATGACAAAGTCTCGCCGTCTGGATAGACATACACTCGCCCGGCTGCACAAGCTCAGCACGAAAGCGGCGAGTAGCGAAAGCTGGACAGTGCCGCGAGTGGTAAAGTCTACGGTCGCCGAGCTCAGCGGTAAAGGCGGCGAGATGGTCATGGACGTCGTGGGCGGACGCGATCGAGCAGGGATTGCTGAGATCGAGACGACAGATCTCGAACGGTTCGTCCAGCTAATCTACGGTGAGCGTTCGAAATGGCTGTGGTATGGCAAGCCAATCAAAAAAGCCAAACAGACCCAGACCGAGACGCGGTCTGCAAGCGGCGGTTTGATATTCCGTCCAGATGAGCAAGGCGGCTATGCCTGGACTGGAAGAAAGTCTACGGTTGATGGGATGCCTGTGCCACCAAGAGAGCAGTACAATGACACACGCACACCTATGGAGGAAGAGACTAGCGATGACGAGGAGCAGAAACGAGGACTCTTCCGGCGAGCGACGGGGATCAAAAGAGAAGCAAAGAGTGGTCTCGGGAAGTTCAAAGGCGTGGTGGGCATCAAAGGCCACCAGCAAAAGCCTTCCCAGGGTGAAGCATTAATAACACCGGTCGAAGAAACTCACACGGAGGAAAGGCCTAGACCGCACTTGTCGCGCTCTCAGACCTCGCCAGCAAGCAGTCCCACTAGCCTTGCGTCTTCGACCCAAGAAAACTCACTGGACGCCGCAATTGCCGCCCAACGAAGCACCAACTCGCGAAGGGATAAACCACGGCAAGGCGCGATATCAGGCCTGATGGGTGCTTCTCGCGAGAGTTTCCAAGAAGTGAAGGAAGAAGACGACGGAGATGACGACGATGACAACCAAACAGAAAACGGCGAGCCAGTCCGAAGAATAGAAACCTCGGACGGCACCGGCAGCATGCGCCAGCGCTATTCGGTCACAGACACGCTCGACGAAAGCGACGATGAACTCGTGCACGACCCAGACGACTCCAACGAGCCAGAGCCCACCATCCCACGCCGCACCCTCTCGTCCAGCCACCTCGAAACCAGCCGCGCAGAACCTTGCGCCGACGACCACTATCCCCGCCATCTGAGCTTCAGCTTAGCCGAAGACAGCGTCCTGACCTGGCGCGACATCGCCGCACCCGTCGACTCGGACTCGGACTCGGACGAGCCCGTCAAACAATTCGCCGCGCAAGAACTGTCCGCCAAAACGAACCTCAACCTGCATCTTCAGCTACACTCTCTCTCGGCCGAGACTGCTTCCTGGACCCGCGCCCAGCTCTCCATCCTCCGCGAGTTCTTACCGTACGCCGACCGCAACGCTGCCCAACTGCGCGAATCCCACCTTCCGCGCGACGAGGGCTTGCAAGCTCTGCAAGGGGGCATCGAGGCTCTGCTGCGGGACGAGAGGGAGGCGTTGGAGGAAGGTGGGAAGGAACTTGAATCTCTGGCTGCCAAGCTCGAGTATGAAATTGACGGGCTTAGGGGTCGGGTTGAGGATGTGGAGGCTGGGGTGGACGATTTCGAGAGGTCTGTTGGTAGGGTCGAGGAGAGGGTC
>Ga0265797_10008404_pt1 | contig 13767 bp, 17 predicted proteins | sample P2T30metagenome_FD_192433 | JGI IMG/M metagenome (GOLD analysis project Ga0265797, IMG submission 192433) | Plant litter microbial communities from East Loma Ridge, Irvine, California - P2 T30 | ecosystem: Environmental > Terrestrial > Plant litter > Unclassified | place: USA: California... | reverse complement strand
TGGGTTACGGAGTTGGTGGTACTGGAAGGGGTAAAGGTAGAAGACAGAATGGCCTGGAGGCAGAGTTGGAGGGTGTGTTGGGCGATAGGCGATCGAAAGGTCTTTGGGAGGGTGTCAAGAAGGATCTTGGACAGAGGGAAAGTGTACTGGAGAGGGGTAAGAAAAGGGGAAGTGCACCTACTGAGGTCCGATCGAAGAAGGCGAGATTCGATAAAGACGTCAAAGGACATGCGAAGAAGAGCAAGCGTTCATAGAGCACCATCTACACTGTTGTACCATGCATATTCACACTTGCATCTTTGAAAACCCAGACGGCGGTCGTCATGGGCGTTTCATCACAACCTCAAAATTGACCTCCACTTTGGTAATTCAAAATTCAAAAGTTGATTTCCTGCTGCTACAACCTAATATACACCAAATACAATGCCCGATATCCCATTAAAGAACCAGGCAAGGCACTTGCGACGCATCCAATGAGACATAATACTGATCTCTAGCCATTTGACCTGGTCTTTCATCCCTCAGAACCGGTCCTCTATACCTCTCTTCTCACTGGAGAAGTTAAAGCATTCAGATACGATGATGAAACGGGAGAGGTCTCTGAGAGTAGCGGGTCCTGGACCGCTCGGCCTTCGAAGAGAGCCGCTAGGACACTGAGCATGGAGGAAGATGGCAAAGCTTTATGGATGGGTGGAAAGGGTGGTGGGCTATTGTGAGTCCTGCTAAATTCTGGTCGATAGCTGACAGCGTAGCCGTATAAACCCAGCTACCGGAGTTATCATGAAGGAGTATAGTCCTGCGCATGAGTATATCCACATCAAATCTCGAAAAGAAGAGAGCTGATAGCGCAGATCGCCTATATCTCGAGTATTGTGTCTAAACGAAAATCTAGTAGCTTCAGGTGACGATGAGGGTGTCATCAAGGTATGTCCCGGTACCAGTGTAGCGAGCTCACTCGACAGCTATGGGATCACAGAAAAGAAGATTGCATACGTTCATACCCCCATCACTTTGACTATATTTCCGATTTCACCTATTTCGACGACAAGCGACAGCTAATTTCCACCTCGTGCGTTCTATCTTCAACAGCTACGGCATGAGCTGATCACCAGGGGTGATGGGCATCTGTCAGTGGTGGATATCCGATCGAATAAGGTTGCGCCCATGACTGTATCCGAAGATCAGGAGGATGAGCTCTTATCAATCGTGCAAATGAAAGGCGGCTCAAAAGCCGTTGTGGGAAGTACACTTGGTATTCTGTCTGTTTGGAACAGGAAATCTGGTTGGGGAGACTGTGAGTCCCTCTCATTATCACGTGTGTTTGTCTGGTCTAATTTCAGGTGTGGATCGTATACCTGGTCATCCTGCCAGTGTGGATGCTTTGGTAGCCATGACCGATGACGTTATTGCAACGGGTTCTGAGGACGGTATGATCAGAGTGATGCAGATCCTACCAAATAAATTCCGTATGTTCGGTCATTTACTTTCGGTAGACGTCGCTAACAACTGTAGTGGGTGTGATTGCGACACATGAAGAATATCCAATCGAACGAATGAGGTTGGACAGACGGCAAAAGTGGCTTGGCAGTGTCAGTCATGATGAGTGCATCAAGCTCACTGATGTGGAGAACATGCTAGAGGACAGTGATGATGAAGGGGATGGCGAGGATGAGGACCAGGACATGGACGGAGATGATGACGACGACGCCAAGAACAATGACGAAGAGTCGGTGGAGGAGGAAGGATCCGACGAGAATGATGAGGAAGAAGAAGAAGAGGATTCTGATTCAGACGTTGATATGGACAATCAAAAACGATCAAAGACAGAAGGTGGAAAGAGCGGGATGGGCGATATGGGCCGTACACACAAGAAGGCGGAGGAGGGAGGTTTCTTTGACGACCTGTAGTGGGTACACAGCATACACACTCACAATCTTGCATGAGTATTGCCTATAGCAGTTCAGCGCCTGAGGTATTGCCATCGCTTCCCGAGGCGGCGGCCTTGAGCGCCAAGAAGACCCAGTATGCACCTCCACAGCACGCTATACCTTCACAAAGCCATATCGCTCTCTCATTCGACGCACGAGATGAGCGACGATCAGGAACGCCGCTGACCATGAGAGGCGCGTATGCATCGCCCTAGCCAGCAAGTCCAAGACACAGCGAGACACAGCGAGAGTGCGACTCCTGCTTGGTAATTCTTGATTATACACTCGGAGAAACCGTTTCATGACCCTCTGCTGTTTTTCCGTCTAGTCGCCGTTTTTCCATGGAAGACCTGTTCCCACGGTGAAGTTATATGCCGGACCTCGGATACCAGGGTTTCCCAAGTCTATTCCCAGACCTGTCCTCGGGCGATACAGCGATATCGCAATCGCGGCTAGGCGGGAAGCATCAATCAGAATTTCATAATCGGAGGCTCGGGTGCCGAGAACAACAACGATTTCGCCGGCGTATTACCAAGAAACTCTGCCAAGGTGAATTTCCGAAGCGATGCTGATCGAGTTTTTGCTTGATCAGCCGACTACAGAGATAAGCCATGTGACTACCTGGTCAGAGCCCCATATGGAGCTGACTTAGTTCGGATGAAAGGTCATCTTTCCCTCTCTTTCATATACTTAGATTGATCAATTTGACTTTACCTTGTTCCACTATCAGCTGTGAAGACAAAATGGTCAAAGTCGATATCGTACTTGACAACTCTCGTATATTCCTCTTTCCAGCTTCCGTCGCTCTGGGGAGCGAAACAAATGTGATTCCGCCTGACGATACTACGGTTCGAGGGGAGATTGTCATTTCATCAGAAGAGCCAACTCGGGTCGGTCCAGTGCGAGTAGTATGGGAAGTCGCCAGAGAGTCGAAGGGCATCAACACATGGGGAAAGCGAGAGGTTTTGGCACGATTTGAGAGTGAAGTCACTACGGATGACACCTATCTTGAGAAAGGAACAACTCGGTGAGTACCTCGATTCGTCCCCCGTTCATGGTTGACAAGACAGGTACCTCTTCACATTCCAAATCCCATCTTTACTTCCACCTACCGCCGAGACAGCCTTCGATCGCACATCACATACGCTTGTCGCATCAGTCCTTGATCCCGCACCAAGCTACTCTGCAGATCTACCGCCTATATACGACGCTAGCCCCTCGTACGCATGTCAACGAGACTCAATCAGCTCCCTTTCTGATTGGTCATTCCCTAGCAATGCAAGTCGCCGATCTAGCTTGCTGTCCACGCCGAATGGATCGCAGAGGAATAGCTTCGACTACAGCCGGCCGGGCTCGGTGTATGGGGATTCGAGGAGATCAAGCCTGGCCCTCCCGTCGTCATCACGCAGTAGCTTCTCCATGTCATCAGTCGACAGATCCGAACCCAAGAAGCAGAAGAAGAGCCTCCTCGGCGGCTTTTTGCGCAAATCCAGTACGCTCTCGCAAAGCACGACCGATCAGTCTATCATCAAAGCGGACACGGCGACGACTACTTCTACTTCCACATGCAATGGTATCGACGAGCTTGCGGAATGGCTTTTACCATCGGTGGCTGGGTCGACGCAATCGCTAGAAGTCATCAGCTGCCCCGCAGCAAGGGGAGAGATCTGTACCGTTGACTGGATGAAGGGATCTAGAACCGCTGGACTAGGTCATTCTCAGAGATACGTCCAAAGTAGTATCGTATGTCTCTCTCTTGAGATCCTGCACTCGAAGCTGACTTGGCAGTTCTCTCTTGGATCAGGAGTCAATTTCGATTACAATCTCTCTGAGATCCCCGCATCCAGTACCATCCACAATATTCGCCTATCACTCTGTCAAACTACGAAGACCGACAACGGGAACAAGGAAGAAGCGATCTTTACACTCTTTTCTCGAGGATCAAACTCAGCCAGCGAACATGTCTGGCGAGGTGAAGTCGGGCGATCTTGGGATGCTCAGTCCCAGAAGTCCAAGGGCAAGCAATCAATGGGCTCAGTACCTCAAGCAGCTTTGCCAGGAGTCGCCTATGCTCCATCTTCACTTCGAATTCGGACTAAAGCTCGACTGCCTACGCCCATCAATGGCGCTGTGCCGACTTCACCTCGATTACTAGATAACCGACTAGCCCGAGTCACGCATCATGTGAGAGTCGAGACCTTTTACTCGGTATTAGGAGAAGATGCTTCTGGTTCAGCTCTACCCATGAATCCAAAATCGAAGGATGGTAGACCACAGGAAGGCATAATCAGGAGGACATGGGTCGATCACGAAGTCGTCATCGGGGCATGCTGTATCACACCCGAAAACATTCTTGTTCCGACATACTCCTCTTCCACAGGTCCTACTGCAACCGACGGAGCCATCGGAACTCAACTGCAACACAGGTCAACACTTCAAGACTTCGACATGCCAAAGACCTGTACTAGGACCATGATCACAGAAAGGGGTCGACAAACATCGGAACCCCCCGAAAATTCGACTGGAAAAGCACAACTCACCAATCATGCTCAATGCACCGACTCTCGATGCCTCTGCTTCCACCACGACCCAATTATTGCCGAGATGATCGGTTCGCTCGAGAAGTCACAAGCAAACCAAGTCAGTATGGCACAAATCGATATCGGGGGAATTGAGAAATCGCTGTATATTTCATCAATCACCCAATCGACAATAAGGGTCCGAATATAGGCCCAGATATCTCGAGGAATCAGCCTTCAGTAGTAGCATGTTCGTAGTGTACTCATGCATGCACCGATGAGCTTTTACATAGACTCAGCGATATTGCAACGGCAAAGCCGCTCTTCTCACTCGCATTCTGCTTGTGCATTCGCGAAACGCGCCCGAGAAACACGCCGAAGAATATCTTGATCTTCCACGCAGTATCTCTTCATGCTGGCCTATAAAGATGGACTGAAGCAATTGATTGGATAGGCGACTGCATAATGATACCCGTGCGGGTCTACAATTACAAAGAGCTCTCGAACTCCCAGTCCTCCTTGAGATCCTGCTCAACCATCTTCTTGACGGCATCGGAACATGGGCCAAGGGGATATCGGGCCTGCCCACCGAGACCCTTCTCGACAAAGTGGTCAAGAGCGTATTTCTACTGATCAGCTAATGGTCAGAAGTATGGAGAAAAGCCAGCTTACGGTACCCTGGACACCCGCCTTGACGATGATGAAGTCGGATCGTGCGACTAAGGGTCAGCTACTATGTCTATAAAGACGTATGCGATGACTTACTCCTGTCTTGAAGAACCATGGCCTCGGCGAGAGCAGCAGCGTCACCCTTGAGTCCAGCGATAGACTGGTCGTACAGCTTCCTGATAGTCTTGGGGAAAATGTTTCCAGTACCTGTGATACATCCCTGATGCCTGGAAACGAGAGCTGGCAAGAGAGATTCAGAGAATCCAGGTAGAACCTGGAATTCACCAGTGACTGTCGATCCCTGTAGTCGAGATCCGTGCTTTGAGACGAAGGCTTTCGATTGAGTGTGGACAGCTAGTCGGTGACCCTTTCCGATCTTGGCGCAGGTCAACTACTTTGTCAGTTCAGCACGGGTTGGAGGTTGGCAGGCGTACCTTGGCACCGAAACAGTTTGGGTGCTCGGCAAGCTCAATAAGTTCATCAGAGGAGAGATCAATGCCTGAAGCTGCACCACTGTAATATCAGCTTAGCTCTTCATATAAGGTATCGATACTCACGGGAAGTTGTAGATCATGACAGGGATAGGGGAAGCGTCCATGACCTTCTGGAAGAAACCGATGATAGCCCGTCGGTCGTGGCCCATAGCGAAAGCAAAGTATCCTGGTATGTCAGCTGCTGATTTGGTGTACTGCTGAGAGAAGACGTACCGGGGCAGATAACGATAGAGTGAGTTGCTCCAGCCTCGGCAGCTTCTTTAGTGAGCTCGATGGTCGTGGCAGCGGATCCACCTAGAAGTCAGCGCTTATCCCACATGATCTCATGAAATGCAGCTCACCTCCGGTTCCGACTAGTAGCGGGGCGTCTTGGAAACCATTGCTATCCAAAGCCTTTCGGGCAGCCTCGACAGCGGCCTTTCGCTCCGGCTGGGAGAGGTGGGAAGCTGTGATGTCAGCCGGTGATGCTGATGTTGGAAGTCAAAACTTACCTTCACCGTTTGTACCGAGTAGCACGATACCCTCGCCTGCCTTTGCGAGCCTGACGACCTGCTTAGCTAGAGCCTCGTAATCGATTGACTCGTCCTCCCTGAATGGGGTTGTAAGAGGGACGGAGGGTCCGTTTGCCCATTTTCTGCTGGAAGTCCCGTTGGCTGACATTTTTTCTGATGAGGGTGTGTATATGTTATGAAGTACAGATGAGTGTTGAAGTAGTCAGAGATGCTGTGATAGTGATAGTTGAAGAACAGGGGATGGTGAATTTGTAGTGGTTCTCTGTGAGCGGGTGGTGGGGGTACCGGCCCGATATGAGATCCGCGAGTTGCCGTCGGGTTAACTCTGCTGATCTGTGTGTCATTGTCCCATTCCGGTAACTACTGCTTACTTTCGGTGGGCCTGTTTTCTCGCGCTATTCCATCACCCAAACCCACATCACGGCCTATCAGCGCCGGTATCAAGCATCAACTCGCATATAGCCAAGAAAAGTGATCGTCAACATCTGTTATACTACCTCTTTGTACATGGCCGCAAGCCCCTGAAAACAGCATGTACTTTCCCCAAGCTCAACATCCCCCTGGGTCATCCTCTTCATCAGGCAATCAACGGGTAGCACCTCCGCCATCTCGATTATCTCCGCCGCCCGGAACTTCTGTCGAAGATCTTATAGCATCTAGTGATATAACTGGCAAGGGTAAGAAGAAGAAAGAGGATGCTCCGAAGAGAGGCTACCGCGCTTGTGTCCATTGTCGCTTGAGGAAAGCGCGGTGTGATTTGGGAGACGTAAATTCACCTTCGGAGCCTCCTTGTACTAGATGTAGGCGAGAGCAAAGGAATTGTGTATTTCTCCCAAGTGTGAGCAACCCATGGGTGGTATTTGACGTCACTGATACACAGAAACGTCGCCGCAAAACTGGTGATGATGACTCGGACGCGTATGGAGATCCGAGTGAGGACTGGAAGCCAACGATACCGACAGAGTCGGCATTCGAGGTATCTCAGCAGAAATCTGGAGCTATGCAAAACTCCCAAGCACAGCCAAACCAGGAAGCGTCGACGTTCAACGGCGTGAGTACTTCTTGAATGGCTATGCGCTGACTGCAGTGGCCCGACAATCTCGACGCCAAAACCTTCCAACCGATGTTTCATTTCCCACTCCCTCAAACGCATAATGGCACGATTATGCCAAACATGACTCAACTCCCCGCTAATACATCGAACGCTTTTGACAACGCTACCCCTGCATCTCAGCCCTCTGTACAGTCGGTCCAGTCTATTCCTGAATCGTCAAATTCTGGTCACTCGCCTGGAAGCAGGAAACGCCGGCGAGAAGGGGATGGGGCGAGAAGAATTGTTGTTGCCAACTTCAGCAACGAGACTGATGCACTGGAGATCCTCGCGAATGCTGCTACAGACGACAAAAAGGATGGAGATAGTCAACCAGACAAAGGTCCCGGCAGGAAGGTCACTTTCGAAGACAGGGCAGGGGCTAGGCTGGAGGATTTTGCACTGGTCAAGCAGGGTGTACTGGATGTCATGAGACTGGAAGTGCTCGTCCGCGTGTTCTTTGAGCACCATCATCCGGCATTGGTGGGTCCACCCCGTGAATATCCCTCAGGAAGCAGCTGATGTCAATAGCCGGTCTTTCAAACAGCCCGCATACCCAAGACTAGCGCCCAGTTGGCGCATCTGTGTCGCACCGAGCCTTTCCTAATCTCGGTTCTGGTGGCTGTGGCTTCCGCTCACCACCCAGATCTCGGTATGAAGGATATCCACGAAAAGACATGGGCAATCATCCGAGATGCCATCGAGGACTATACATTCAGTGGATCATCGACTACCGTAGGATTCGTTGAAGGTGTTTTGCTGCTGGCTGAAAATCTACCAAGGGAAGTTTCTCGCCGGACGTCGGAACTGCTTTCTGGAGGTGAAGATGCTGTAGGACTCCACGGGACCGAAAATCGACGAAGTTGGGCATTGACTGGTCTGGCGATTCGAGCCGCGTACGGTCTTGGACTAGACCAAATTGCCATCGAGATCAATGAGGCGGAACGTACTGCCGATGTAGAAAGAGCAAGATCAACATGGACATGGTGCTACCTATACGACCGCACAATTGGCCTGCGAACAGGTCTCGCATTCTGGTCTCGAGGTCCGTCGCTCTGCTTTGTTGGGTATTCGCATATCTCGCAGACTGGAGAGAGGGCTGCCGTGGCCAACTTCCCGTATATGTTGAATCATGGGCCATCATCGCCAAAAGCCAATGAGGATACCGACTCGGCAAGCTTGATGCAGGCTCTGGTCGAATTGACGCAGATCATGACAAACGCCCACGACATATTGTATCCTAGTAAATCTCGAACGGATATACTGGTTAGGCAAGGAGAATACTTCAAGGTCAGTCATTCCACGTTCGCCGCTGGCCACGCTGATAAGCAGTTCCTCGATTCTTTCCACCGAGCTTTGCAATCTTTCAAGACAGTTTGGCTACTAAAGAAATGGAACTCAGCTTCGCTGGAACAGCTGTGTTGGTGTACCTACCACTTTGTCCGACTCTACGTGTCCAGTTTCGCCTTTCAAGCTCACGTACAACGGGCGCAAACCCGAGCCGAAGCAGAAGCTACCGAGTCTAAAGGAGGAGAAGGTCGAGACAAGATCGTTCAGCTATTTCCCAGGGGTAAGTTCACTCAGACTAGCAAGCGGGTCAGACTAATGTCAGGGTCCGCTACATCGCCAGACGCGCTGTACATTTACGAATCCATCGATGCGGCCACTGAGATCTTGGAGATTTGCTTGAGACTTGGACAAATGGGTGTTTTGCGATACCTACCTTCGAGGTATCTCATGAACTTTGTATACGGCGGCGTATTCGCTTTGAAAGCCGGATACTCTGGTGCGACACCTCAAAAAGATATGCTGAAGTACGTCTTCCGCTCTCAGCATCAGAATGCTACTGATACTGCAGAACGCGCGAGATGGTCGACCATGTATGCGCTACTCTTGTGCTTGCCTGTCCCGATCGTGATCACGCAGCGTCCCGGTATGGTCAGATGCTACGTATGCTATCGAAGAAGCTCGAGCAGCTTGATGCCAGTGTAAGTCGCTCTTGCTTTGTTAATGGCTAAGTGCTGATTCTCTCAGGCTGTCCCATCTCGCTTCCCCTCACCAGAGCCCCAAGCTGCCCCAGAAATACCGTCGGCACAATCTTGGAACTTCGATATGCCACAGCAACATGCCACGCTATCAAACCCGTTTCAAATGACCCCGATAGCCTCTGGGCTCGACCAGCAACACAATGGCATAGACCCATTCGCAGGCCTGTCTAATCCCGTTCAAGGCGCAGATGATCTGTTCAATTTCGACGTGGATGTGCGGTTTGATCTTGATGGGTTCTGGGAGGACTTCACCTTGGGAGAAGGTACCGGGTTTCCTTTCAGATAGTCCAAGCCCGTCTAAGGGCCAGATAGTTGTATATCAATTTTCTTGCTGTCTCGGAGTGCTCCAACTTCATGGCTTTTGCATATGCCATCGTAGTTTGCACTATTCGACATTCATGCCTTGTTGACATCTTCAATCAGCTGGGCTTGGGCCAGAATGTTTTCTATAAAGGTCACGTAGTCCCACCCGATTGCCTCCGCTGCCATTCCCGTCAGAGCAGTCTGTTCGTCTCGTCCTGGGCGTCCAGGGCCCGTCACGTTCTCATGGGTCAGCTGGCTGACCAAAGGCTGAATACATAAACTCACTGGTTTTGAGTTGATGTCGAAGATCACGAAGTCGCCTTCTGAACCTGACCTTCTCCTGGCGTCGATCCTCATAGGGCCAAAAGCTTTGCAATGGGCACCTATGATTGCGCATCTATCTTGGACGGTCTTGTAGGCAGGATCTTGAGCTACTTCTGCTTCAGGCACTAATCTCGAATTGGCCGTCACGGCGACAAGGCCAGAGTAAGGTGCGATACCTATACATCAGTCTGGACCACTGAATCAGTGTTGTTACCCACCATTCTTGTGTCCGATCCGTCTCACGACAGGCAGTGACCAGTGTTTGTCCTGCTTGCCGACACCAGTGTAATCTCCCGGTGGCATGACGGTCACTGTGATTTCCTCTCCACTGCAATATTCCTAATACATCAGCAGCACTCAGGTATGGACAGGGTTCTCACCTCGACCAGGACTGCATCAGACTCCTTGAACAGAGTGTTGATATGGTTCTGAAATCCCTTCTCATCTTCTATCACCGCAACCCCATGACTACCCCTTCCTCGAATTGGCTTCAGTATCCTAGGCCACCCGATCCCGTCCTCCTCTAGCTTCAGGTCCTCCATGTCGCTCTTAGAGACGATTCTCGACTTTGGGAATGCCGTCTCTAACCCTTCTTGCGTTGCTAGCCAGAGATTGGTGTTGGCTTTATCGTCCCATCTCTCGGTCAATTTAGGGCTCTGACCGACCATCCGTATGCCTTTCAGCTCATCTTTCATGGTGACTAGAGGATGCTGGGAATGTAATACAGTGTTCGCATACAATGTGTTAGCCCCGAGCTTGATGGCTTCGCGAATGCCTTGGACGGTGTCGGGAAATGTCCAGCTTTTGTCGTCCGCTGGATCAGGTCTCGAAGTCGGAGTGATGACAGTGCGATCAGCTCTTTGGAGTGCGTAGCCTAAGTCTGAACCACTGTCGGTATAGCCTGTATTGTTAAGCGCTGAAATGAAGCTCGAATTGGCAAAGTATTCACCTCCTGGTTTAAACGGCTTGACCACCCCGCCAACAGCTGGCGCTGGACCGCCTTGGTGTAATATAGCGGTCTTGAAATCCTTCAAAGCTTGTTGTGTCATTCTTGTTCTGTTCATAGTGATGCTTGAGAGATTCACTGAAGTCGATGCGATAGATACATAGAAAGATGAAGTACAAGAGAGAAATGTAGCCAGGAGGAGAACAATGGAAAAGCGGTGCTCAAAGGAAGCAATATTAAACACTACCCCTTGATCACCAAGTGAAGTCGCCACATTCTCACAATGCTGCCATGTCGATGCGTGAGTGGTATATATAAGTCAATGCCAAGGTGGGGGGGGATCTTCGGTCGAAAAGGTCCGACTGGACAACCTCCACTTCACCCAAAATGCACCATTGGTTGCCCCGGCAATAATCGGTCATACGAATGCAACGTTATACAGATATGAAGACTACCAAAAACTACTTCCAATCCTTGATTCGGCCGCTTTCGGTCAAGGCTCCAAATAACTACTTAAGCTTTACTGCCGATATGGTCCTGGAACCACTAGAATCGTTAGCTGATCGCTACTGACTTGTCTTAAAGACTTACCTCTTTCAAGAATTCTGCCGAGTCCTTGGGCGTCCTCTTCTTGGTATCGTAATCAACGTGCACCACGCCGAATCGCGGTACGAGTCCGGAGTCCCATTCGAAGTTGTCCATGAATGACCAAGCTAGGTATGACCTCACATCAACGCCATCTACGGTGGCAGCTTGTAGCACAGCGTCGAGATAGCCATGGTAGAATCTTGTTCGGGCAGCATCGTCTGATTGTCAGCCTCGATTGTGCTTATGAGTGAGAGTACTTACGCACGGCCTCCTCTACTGGTAGGTCCCATTCTCCCTTGGGAGCGATACCCTACATATCAGACCAGACCATCCAGAAATAGAGCTTTACTCACATTCTCGGTCATATAGATGGGAAGCTTGTATCGCTTGTAAAGATAGCTCAGCATTGCTCGCAGACCCCAAGGTACGTCTCGTAGCCAGTCGAGAGATGCTGTCGGTCAGTCAATTGCTAAATGCTTCTTGGACGACTTGCACTCTGGACCTAAGAAGGTACCGTCTGGAAGCTCGAATCCCTGATGAGCATTACCGTTGCATTCATCGCCGATGTTCCCGGCTCTGATAGCGTGACAAGTGTAGAACTGGAAATCAGTACTCCTCTTGGTTTCTCCTGGCCTCGGTACTCACATTCATGCCGTAGAACTGACGGGGTCAGCTTTGATACTTTACCATGATAATAGAGACTTACATCGGAACTTCCATGAACTAGAGCCTGCTCTTCATCTGTGAATGTTGGCAGCCTGTCGCCGAGCATCTTCTTGAGAGATTCGGGGTAGTGACCAAGATAGATTGGGTCGGCAAACCATCCAACAGCAGCGTCCATCTTATCCTGAGCAGCCTGTACGTCTAGAGGGTGTCAGCGCTCAAACTAGATGCGAGGTCCTGGTACTCACTTTCAGGGGAGTCGTCGTATGGTACAACCCAGTCTCCGTTAAGAGTGATACCAATAGTGCCTCCAATGCTAGGCTTGAATTCGTCCCTGTACATCTTGACGACGTTGGCATGGGCAATCATGACATTGTGGGCCACGATCCAAGGCTCAGTGTTGCTCTGATGAGCTCTGGAGCAAGTCAGCCTACCTTCATTGGAATAGAGAGAACAGACTCACGGAGCGAATCGGCCCATACTGTATCCGAGTGCGGAGATACACCATGGCTCGTTGAAGGTCAACCAGTGCTTGACCCTGTCACCGAATCTCTCGAAACAGAGCCGAGAGTATCGCATGAAGTCCTTGGTGCTCTCCTCCTTGTCCAGCCATCCTCCGTATTTGTGGTACATTGCCTCGGGCAAGTCCCAGCTTCTCCATTATTACCGTGTCAAGGGAATAGGCGAGGGACTTACTGGTGTAGAGTGACAAAGGGGGTCATTCCAAGTTTGAGGCACTCGTCGATGACAGAGTTGTAGAATGCGATACCCTTTTCATTGATTGGGTCATCTCTACCTCCGAGTGGAATAATCCTAGCCCATGCTAGTGAGAATCGATAAGTGTTGGCCCCGTATGACTTCATCACTACGATCAGCAATAGACCCAAGGTGGATATACCGACTCACAAGCAAGATCTTCCTTGTACATTTCGAGGTGGTTGCAGGTATCATAGACCTTGGAACCATCGCCAATTGCTCCCTCCCTATCGCAGAGCATGTCCCAGATCTACCACCATCAGCTTGTGTGCATCGCATGAGCGAGACTCACAGATCTACCTCGTCCGCTAGCCTCCTCCTTGTCTTTCCCGCCGCCCTCAATCTGGGCTGATGCCGTCGCGAATCCCCACATGAAGTCATCCCTCAATCCCCCCTTGGATGCTCCATTGGCCTGGACCTGAGCTTTGTCGCCGGATGCAGGGTCATATGGGACCCGGAAGCCCAGCTTGTTGATATCGGCAGTAGATGGAATTGACATGATGGATCGTTGTGGTTCGTCTTGATCACTACTGACAGTTGGCCGAGCTAGCCCATTCTTATACCTCGCGGCACCTACATGTCTAGGTCGCTTCTTGCGAGCCGAGAATTAGCCATATCCCCCGAGATAATATGCCCCCTTAACGAACTTAAGGACCGCCAGGCCCAGGGCTGGCTGGATCTTGCAGCATCAGCTGACCTGTAGGTCGCGGATCAAGAGAGAGGGAAACGAGAGGAGTCTGGAGAAACCAAGAAGTAGCCGGGGGGTTCGGCACATTTTGTGTTTCGCCGAAATCTCAATTTAGCCGCTCAAAATGCCCGCACATTTGCCCAAACGACCTGTGTCAGGTCAAGTTGGGTTGATGCATACAGATGACTACAGAATTTACCACTCTCTAGGGATACCATCATCACCTCGGAAGATGGGGT
>Ga0265797_10008403_pt1 | contig 13768 bp, 16 predicted proteins | sample P2T30metagenome_FD_192433 | JGI IMG/M metagenome (GOLD analysis project Ga0265797, IMG submission 192433) | Plant litter microbial communities from East Loma Ridge, Irvine, California - P2 T30 | ecosystem: Environmental > Terrestrial > Plant litter > Unclassified | place: USA: California... | reverse complement strand
TTTTCACAACTATATTTACTTGTATCATATAATCTCCATTCTTTGTTTTCCAGGAAAATATTTTTATATATTCAATCTTTATGAGCTAGCTTTGTTGTACAAAATAATTTCTTTGATATCAAACTTTTTTAATAACCAACAAAAATTTTAAATTAATTTAATCTTATTATTAATTTTAATAAGAAAATTTTAAAAAATAAAACACAATTAAAAAGTGTCATGTATAAAAACCATAAATATAAATATTATTATAATAATATTATAATAATATTTACAAAAGTAATAAAATAAAAAATAATTGATAATAATTGAAAAAAAAAATTAAAATATTTCAAATTTGATCAACCTATGTATCTATTCAAATAAAAAATACTTTGATCAACAATTTTTTTAGTTAACACTTCAATCATATATTTTTCACCAACAAATTGAGATGCATAAACAAAAACATTTCTAACAAAAACTTCAGATAATTTTTTATAAAAAAAATCAAAATAACATCCAGATTGAACAAATCTATAAAATTTAAAAGAAATAAAAGGGTTATTCAACATAAAAAAAATTATAATTAGTTAATTAATTAACTAATTTTAATTTTAAATTAATTTTGTTTTTAAAAAAATCTTTTCTAAAACCACGTTTAAATGTAAAATAATTTTCTTGTGTTTCAGAAACAAACATAGTGTATAAAAATAAAAACAATCAAAAAATCATAGCAAAAAAAGCAACAAATTGAAAAATAACCATAAAAAATGTATGAAACAACTCATACAACCATTTTAATAAAAGTGCAGGAACAGTGTATAATAAATAATAATTATAGCTACCAAAATAAGTTTTAGAATTGTCTCAAGAATCAACATATGATTCATTCAAAGGAAATAGATTTTTATCCAAGTTATAAAATATTACTAATTCGTGTAATTCTATAAAAGTAAATAACATAAAAGCAAGCCTTACATTTTGTACAATTAAACGTAAATAAAAAATTAAAACAGCAATATAATCAAATAATAATTCAACAAACAAAGTTGAAGATTTACCAACACCATTTAAATATGTAATAAAATAAATACCATAATCATATAAAATAGAAAAAGGTATAAATATAATAATATAATAAATAAATGGGAACAAATAAACACTCATAGTTAATTTTGGTGTAATACTTATAGAGGATCAACTATATATTCAAAAAAATCATAGAAATATATAAAGAAGTATAACTGAAGCTAAAAGCATATCATCTATAGAACCAATTTCTTCTTCAGCTTCAATAGTTATATTAAAAATTAAATAGTCATGATCAATTAAATTTTCTTCAGAAGATAATGTACCATAATAATTAAAATAAACCATTAAAAAACCCATAACTAAAAAAATAATAAAAAAAAATTGAAAAACAATCATAGAAGGTGTAATAAAAGATTCAACAACATTTAAAGAATATAATGACATATAAATATTAGAAAAATATGAATAATAATAATTTAATGAGTAGTTTTTAAAAATTAAATAATATTCTGGATGAGATTCTAAAAAATTACTAAATTCTAAAGAACTACTAAAATGTCTTAAAAACTCATTAAAAAACGGTAATAAAATTATAGATAAAGCATAAACTTGATCCATAACCATTGCAGTAAAAAAATTAAAATTATCATATTTAATAGCAGCTGTTCAATATTTTTTATATTTAACATGAGGTGCTTCACTATAAATATAATTTTCAAAAATATAATAAGTTATATCATAACTGTATGCAAAAAAATTTTCTGCAAAAGCATATAATCAATTTTTTTTATGATTTAAAAAATTTAAATTCAAGTCTAAATTATTCAAATTTTCTAGTGATTTTGTTGAAATAGAATCTATTTCTAAAGTATTTGAAAAAGTGTTTGTGTTAAATAATGTAAAATCATTGTTATCTACAATTTCTTGGGTATCATTTTGTAAAGAATCATCTCTTTCAAAAATTTTTAAAAAAAATTCTTCTAAAACTTCAGGTTCAAAATTTAATAAAGGATTTTTTTCTCTGTACAAGCCGTATTCCATAATAAATTCTTCTCCAGATTTAGGATTGCTTTTAATTTCTTCAAGTAAAGCATCCATATTTGTAAACAATTTAAAATATTTATCGTTTTTATAATCAGTGAATTTAGGTATTACTTACATAATTAACTTTAAAAATTAAAAAAATATTAAACATTTGATGAGTTTAGATTATAAAAAGGTATAAATTAAAAGATATATAAAATATAATAAAAATAAAAACTATTTTTCATAGGTTTAATAACCATTTTTTTGAAAAATATTGAAAAGTCATAAAGTAAGTCTTTAAAATATGCAAGATTTCCTTAACCACCGAAATTAAAATAAATTAAAATTAAACAATATAATTTCAATTATATAATCTCGTCAAATAAAAATTTATATATTTAATATTAGTATAAGTGACATTAGATAAATCAAAAGATTTGGTTAAAATTATAGAAGTCATATTAACAAAATCGACTTCTATATAATAAGGTATATCAAACCCAAAATAAACACTAGAATTGATTCAATTATAAACTTTTGGAAAAAATTTATTAAATTTTTGTTTTTTTATAAATTTGTGAAAAGCTCAATTAATTTTTTTAGACATTTTTAATGATTTAGTCAAATTAGATCTGTAGAAAAAATAATAATTAAATTTATTATTTATTTTAATCACATCATTAAAATTTAATAAAAATTCAGAATTAGTTATTAATTTATTATTAACTAAAACATAACCATTTTTAATAAAAAATAAAGAATCATTTACATTGTTAAAAAAATGACTTTTTACAAGAACATGTGATAAATTGAATTCAAATTTATTTAAAAATGTTTTGCTGTTTTTATTTAAAAAATTAATAGAATATTTATTAAATTTATTTTGTCTTTTTAATTTTTTATTTTTTAAAAAACATTTAAAAATATCTCTATTTTCAGAAAATATTCTTTTAACACGATTGTCTAAATTTATATTTATTATTTTACGATTTTTAAATTTTTTTTTAAAAAAAATTTCTCTTTTTTTTTTTCTTTTCATAAATTTTCTTTTTTTTTTTAAAGTTTCTAAAAAAAAAAATAAATAACTTCTTTTTTTTAATAAAGTTATACGTATATTTAATTTTCTTTTAAATAAACCAGTCAAACGTTTTGATTTTATTATTTTATTAATTAATTTTTTTTTGTTAAATTTTTTTTTTTTTAATTTAATAGAAAAATTAAAAAAATTTTTTGTTTTATAAATATATCTTTTATTTTTCATCCAATTCAACCTGTAATTATTTTTTTTACTAAAAAGTAATATAAACAAATTTTTATTTTTAAAAAAATTTCTTATTAAAAAAGTATTTAATAAAATATTATAATTGTATATATTAGTAATAAACATATGTATATTAAAAATTTTAAAAAAAAATTTTTGGTTATTAAATATTATTATCTGGTATAAAAACCATCATAATTTACAAAAAAAAAATTAATCTCAAACAGATTTTTTAGTAGTTTTACTTCTTACTGCAGGTTTTTTTGAAAGAGTTTTAGATTTTGTTTTTTTTTTTTTATTAAGTCTTTCATCTCGTGTAATTAAAGAAGCTCCTGAAACAGTGGATTTAATTTCACCATCTTCACCCATTTTATAACGTTCACTTAAAAGTACTTTAGTAAATCCTACATCAAAACCTAAAGTAAAATAATTTTTTTTAAAAGATTGTTTTTGTTTTTTAGACATTTTATTTAATTTAAAAGGGTGTATAACTTGATAATTATACATAGAATATAAATCAATTTTCATTGTTTTAGGATGACCTTCAAATTTTAAAAGTTCATTTTTAGCTGAAAACCATTCTCTATCTCATTGAAATCTTCAAACAAAATTCAATTGTTCTGCTATATAAGCTACTGTAGCCTCTTTTTCAGGAACATTACCATAATATTTTTTAAATGTTTTAAGTTTAAAATTTCTTAAAACACCGTTAGATTTATAAGAAGATCAAGCATTTGTTCAAGTTCTTTGACCTCTTGTAGGTAAACCTCTAAAATGACATCAACCTCTATAAGATGAAACTGAATCAAGAATAACTATATTTAATAATTTCCTATTAAAAACACTAGTATCATTAGGTACTAAATTATAACAACAATTTAAAAAAATTTCTCATTCATACCTTTTAAAAAGTTTTAACTTTTTATTTGTATTTGTTTCTAACCTTTGTTCTATTAATTTTAAAAATACAAATTTTAAACCATAACTATTAAAAATATTATAATATATAGATTCATCTGGTTCTATTAATTTACCGTTAAATAAATATTTATAAAGCAAAAAAATAATATTAAAAATTCAAATTTTTTAAACTATAATTATTAAAATATTTGTAACTAAAATTAATTCTAAAAAAATTAAAATAATATTTATTGATAAAGTTATTGTATTGCTTTATTTTAATTTTTTTTTTTTTTTTTTTTGATTTTTTCAAACCACCTAAATCTGGTGAATAAACAAAAAAATAAAAAACAATTCAATTTTGGTATTTTAATAATCAAACTTTAGATAAAAAAGAATCAAAATTTCTTTTCGGATCAATAAAATAATTAAATCGAGTTTCATCTTTTTTTTTTTTTAAAATATGTAAATTATATCTAGTTTTTAACATTTTAAGATGAGTATCAAAATTTTTAATTTTATGTCTTATAATAAAAGTATAACCACCTTCTATAAAAAGATTAAAAAAAATTTTAATTAAAATATCTTCTTTAAAAGATCTTGAATAATTTAATTTGTCATCTCACATAGAATTTCAATACATTGAATAACCGGTTTTATTCATCATCGGCATACTTATTCTACCCATTTAATTAATTTTAAAAAAAATTATTTTTTTGCTTTTTTTTTTTTTAAAGGAAAGTGATAAGGTTTTCTAGTGAAAGCAAATTCACCAAATTTAAAACCTTCCAAGTAAGGCATAGACCATAATTTTCTGAAAACATTTCCTTTGTGAATTCTTATATATAAAAATTTAAAACATTTGGGTACGTTAGAAGAACGTTCATATATAGTTTTATAATATCTTTTAAATGATCTTTTTTTTATTAAAAATATTTTTTTTCAAACAGAATTAGAAAAATATAACAATTTTCATCTAGATCTAGCCATAAAATTAATTTTTATTTAGTAGATTTTTAATTTATTTATTTTTTTTAGCGATCTTACCCCAAGGAGTAACTTCAGGTGAGATGGTTTTTGTTCTTCCACCATGTGGATGATCTACAGGATTCATAGCAACACCTCTTACAGAAGGTCTTACACCTTTATTTCTATTAAAACCTGCTTTTACAAAAAATTCTCTATTATGATCAATATTAGATGCTCTACCTAAAGTACCACTACAAAAAATTGAGATTATCCTAACAATGCCAGTAGGTAAAACTATCCTTGCAGTATTTTTAGATCAATTAACACTTATAATTTTACAAAATGTACCACCAGCTCTAGCATATTGACCACCTTTTGATAAATTTATTTGTAAATTAAAAAATATATGAGTATAATGAGAATATTTTAATAAAATATTACATCCAAATCTATATTTATAAGAAAAAAGTTGAGGCCTTAAAGTTGAAAATATAAAATTACCTGGTTTTAAAGAACTGGCAGCTAATATATATGAATAAGTTCCATTAGAATATTTAACTAAAGCTATAAAACATGTTCTACTAGAATCTTTGTTTAAATTTATACACATAGCAAGCCTATCAGATCATTTTCTTTTGAAATCAATTAATGCTAAATTTTTAAAACTACCAGAACCTTTATGTCTAACAACAATATTACCAGAATTATTTCTTCCTGCTAATGATAATTTACCGATATGTAATTTTTTAAATTTATAATTTGACACATAATTACTTATGACTCTTTTTTTCAACCTATTAGAATTATTTACTGGTTTAAAATTTCTTAAATAAATTTTAATTAATTATATTTTAGTTATATATAGTAATATCAATATTTTATAAATTTCAACAATATTAATACAATATAAATTAAAGTTGAAAAATACATTAATTTCATTAGTTATTTTAATAATATTATTCGATTTAAGAACAAATTTAATTTTACCAACACTATTATAATCTTTATCATCAACAAGCGTAATAATTTTATTCAAATTAATTTTGTCAGCAGTTTTATTAAAAATAAAAAAATTATAACCAATTAAATGATTTTTAAAAATATAAGAATTAAATTTATAATTATAATTTTTAAAAAAATTTTTATATAAAAAAAAACCTTTTAATTTAAAATTAACTAACAAATCGTTAAAAATAGATTTATTAGAAAAAAATTGACTTTTAAACATATAATTAGGTGATAATATCATCGCATTATTATTAATATTTTTAATAAAATTTTTAAAAATTGTTTTTTTATTTAAAAATTTTAAATTTTTAAAAAAATCGTTAAAAAAAAAATAATTAAATTCTGATTCTAAAAATGAATTTTTATTCTTATTTAAATAAACTTTGTAAAGTTGACCTCTTGTATTATACAAATCAAATTTGTGCTCTTTTTTTTTTAATAAAAAATTATAAAACAAACTTTTATCAGTTTTATTCAATTTAATAAAATTATCATAAAAAAATTTTTTTCTTTTTATTCAATTTTTCCTCCTCATCAATTTGTCTATAAACAGTACGTTGTAAATGTAAAACACCAAATAATAAAGCCTCAGCAGTTGGTGGACAACCAGGAACATATATGTCTACTGGAATAACTCTATTACATCCTCTAACAACTGAATATGAATAATGATAATAACCACCACCGTTAGCACAACTACCCATTGAAAGAACCCATTTAGGATCTAACATTTGCTCATACAATCTTCTAATTGCTGGTGCCATTTTATTTGTTAATGTTCCAGCAACAATCATCAAGTCGGATTGACGTGGTGTAGCTCTAAAAATAATACCAAACCTATCCCAATCATATCTACTAACAGTTGTATGCATCATCTCAACTGCACAACAAGCTAAACCGAAAGTCATAGGTCAAAAAGAACCTTGCCTAGCTCAAGAAATAACAGCATTTACAGGTGTTAATATATAATCTACTCTCAAAAAAAATATTAGCTTAATTACTAAATTATTTTATTCTAAATTTTCTTCTAGGTTTTTTACCTTTTGTATCTTGTTTAGCACCATAAATAGACCTTCTTCTTTTTTTATTAATTAAACCAACAAAATCATAAACACCTCTTACACAAGAATATCTTACACCAGGTAAATCTCTAGCACCACCACCCCTAACTAAAACAGAAGAATGTGATCTGATATTATGACCAATACCAGGAATATGTGCAGTTACTCTCTTTTTATTATTTAATATAACTTTAGCAACAGGACGTCTTGCAGAATTAGGTTTTCTTGGTGTTACAATACGTGCTTTTTTTACTGCACCTTTTACTTGAGGGCATTTTTTTAATGCAGGAGTTCTAGAATGTTGTTTTTTTTTAAGACTTAATTTTCTTTTTAATTGGTATATAGTTGACAAAATAAAATTAAAAAAATAAAATTTCAATAGCAAACAAATTGTTACAATAAAGTTGTTGAACTAATTAAATTAAAATATAAAATTAATTCTTCAAAATAAAATATACTAGTTAAATTAAAAAAATTTAAAACATTTGTGTTAAATAAAGAGGATCTATTTAAATAAGCTAAATAATTTTTATAAATAAATATATTTGATATTTGTTTAGAAATCATAAATCTTAAATTTTGTATATAAAAATAAATAACAAATAAATTTACAAATAAAAAAAATAAAAAAATTACATAATTACTTTTAAAAAAAATATGTATAAAAACTAAAAATTTACTTAAAAAACCAGCAAGAGGTGGCACACCAGCAAACGATAAAAAAGTAAGTATTATAAAAATTGTAACCATTTGTAAATTATAAGTTAATTTTAATTCATTAAGTGATTTAAGTCATTTAGTTTCAAATAAAAAAAATATAAAAAAAACATTTAACATAATCATAATATAAACAAAGACATTAAAAAGTATTACAGAAAAACTATATTCATTAAAAACCTCAAAATCTAAATATTGAATAATAACATACATGAATAGAAGTATATTTCAAATATGACAACCAAATGTACCTAAAGATGATAACACATTAAAAAAATTAAAAACAATGAATTTAAATGTTGGACCTCAACATCCTGCAGCACACGGAGTTTTAAGATTAATTGTTCAATTAAATGGTGAAATAGTTGAAAAAATAGATCCTCATGTAGGGTTATTACATAGAGGTACAGAAAAATTAATGGAAGATAAAATTTATTTACACTCACTACCTTATTTTGATAGGTTTGATTATGTATCAATGCTAATCCAAGAACATGCTTATTGCTTAGCAATTGAATCATTGTTAGGTACAATAAATTATAGTGCAACTTTTGTTCAAATTAGAACTTTATACGATGAAATAACTAGGATTTTAAATCATTTATTAGCTATAGCATGTCACGCTCTTGATGTAGGTAGTATGTCACCTATATTTTGAGCATTTGAAGAAAGAGAAAAATTAATGGAATTTTATGAAAGAGTTTCAGGTGCTCGTATGCATGCAGCTTTTTACAGACCTAATGAAGTAAATTTACACTCAATTTCTGCATTTTTGTTAGAAGATATGTTAGATTTTAGTAAAAATTGTTTTGCATCTTTAAATGAAATGCACAATACATTAACCTATAACAAAATATGAAAACAAAGACTAGTAAACGTAGGTACATATTCATACGAAATGTGTATAAATTATGGTTTAACAGGTGTAATGGCTAGATGTACAGGTATTAAAAGGGATTTAAGATTAGATAAACTAGAAACATATGCTAACTATTACTACCTAAATTTTAGAAGTTTTATAGGACAAAACGGTGATTCTTATGATAGATTTTTAATTAGAATGAATGAAATGACCGAAAGTTTAAATATAATGAATCAAGTAATATACAAATTATTAAAAAAAAAAAAAGTTAAAAAAGTTAAAAAAAATTCAAATATTAACCCACACCACATATTAAAATATTTATACCCTAAATCATGAAACCAACACAATTACAAAAATGAATATATTTCTATGGAACAATTAATTAATCACTTTAAATATTGAAGTGAAGGGTTTCCTGTAAAAACAGGTTGAACATATAAAGCTGTTGAATCACCAAAAGGTGAATTTGGAGTTTCTTTAATTTCTGACAATACAAATATACCATATAAATGTAAAGTTAGATCCCCAGCATATCACCATTTACAAGTTTTACCAAAGATTTCAAAAGGTCATTTTTTAGCTGATTTAGTTGCTTTAATGGGAACAATAGATATTGTTTTCGGTGAAATAGATCGTTAATTAAAAAAGAATGAAAAATAAAATTTTAAATATAAAAAAAGATGTATTAAAAAGAAAAAAATTTACCAAAAATGAAATTAAAAAAATTATATTAAAAAGTATAATACAAAATAAAAATATAAAACCATTAATAAGAATGAAAGCTACAAGAAAAAATTGTAATTTTTCTTATCTAAGTTTTTTATCAAAACAAAATAATAACATTTGTTTAAAAACAGGTAGAATAAAAGGAGTTTACAACATGTTCAACACCTCTAGACACTTTATTAAAAAAATAGGTGTATTGGGTAATTTACAAAATATTAAAATAGCTTCATGATAAATGTTTCATAAAATAATTAATTCAATTAAAAATAATTATAATTTAAAAAATGATTATGTAAAAATTGATAAATTAAACACTAATGATATTAAAATAATACAAATTTTTATGAAATTAAACATCGTAAACCATATTAAAATAAAAGATAATTCTTATTATTTATATTTAAAATATTTAAATAATAACACAATTTTTGGAAATATTAAAAATTTTCATAAACCAAGTAAACCTTATTTTTTAAGCTTAAAAGAAATAAAAAAAACCAATAAAAAAAAAAATAATATTTACATATTATCTACAAATAAAGGTTTAATAACTAATTTTGAAGCAGAAAAAAAAAAAATAGGTGGTTTGTTAATACTACTAATACATATATAAATATATTAATGAATATAGGAATTTATAATTTAAATATACCAATAACATTCAATATTATAGTAGTTGAAAATAAAAAAAATAAAAATGATTTAACAATAATTTTATATAATAATTTATATTCTGTAAGCCTTGTAAATAACAAAAAAAATATTAAAATAAATTTAGAATCATATTCCATAAGAATGAAATTTAGTTACAACTATGATAATAACTATAACATAAAACTATTTAATAATTTTTTAAAAACTTTTGAGAAATATTTTTTTTTAAAAATTAAATTTAAAGGTAAGGGTTTTAAAATAAAATTTAATAAAAAATTAAAATTAATAAAATTTTATTTTGGTAGATCTCATATAACATTTTTTAAATTAAAAAAAATAAAACTAAAAAAAATAACAAAATATAAATTTTTATTAAAAAATTTAAATTTTGATAAGCTTAAAAGAAAAGCTTCAGAAATGACATATATAAAACCAGTAAATGTATATACTTTAAGAGGTATAAGATTATCCAGACAATTTATAAGTAAAAGAAAAGGTAAAAAAAGTTCATATATTTAATTAAACTAATAAAAATATTAATATGTAAGAATTATAGAAACACCTAAAGAACCACTAATGGATTTAACTACACTTTGTTGAAAATCTATTTTTTGAGATTTATTAGATTTATTTAAAGATCCTACAACAAATTTTATAGTTTTTTTTTTTGCATTACTAGTGACACCGACTTTACCTTTTATTATAAAATACAAACCTTTAATACGTAAAGTGTTTTTATAACTTTCAAAAATATCATTAATGATCATTTTAAAAAATGTTAAAAAAGTTTTATGACCAGTAAAATGGGTATCTTTAAAATTTCTTAAAAACCAATTTAATATTAAATAAGCATCTTTTCTATAAAAAGAATATAAAACAATTTCACAAAGTTCAAAAATATCAAAATTAATAGATCTACTTAAAACTAAAGCTTTGTTTCTTTTAAAAATTTTTATTAATTTTTTATAAAGATTTTTCTTTCTGTGTTTACCTTTCTTATAAATGTTTAAATTAAAAGATTTTATTAAAACTTTTTTTTTAAAAAAATGTTCAAACATAGGTATCACATAATAATACATGTGAGTATTAAATTTTTTACTAAAATAAGATTTAAAAATTTTTCTAAATTTTTTAATAAAATTTTTATTTAAAGAATAAATTGGTGTATGATTATTATATACTGTTAATGAATTAGTGGTATCATTTTTGATTAATTTAAAAAAACGATAATTTTTATTTAAAAATTTTACTAAAGAATGCTTATCATTATATAATCTTGAAAAATTATAAATATTATGTTTAAAAAAACTATTATACATAAATATTGATGGTTTAAATTTAAAATTTTTAATAAGATTTTGAAATAAAATTTTATAAAATTCTTTTAATAAAATTGGATTATGTTTATTTACAGAATATTTTTTTATGTTATATTTTTTATAAAACAAAGATCTAACATTATATCTATATTTTTTTTTTTTTTTGAAAAATTTATTTTTTATTAATAATCATCTTTTTTTCCTTTTAAAAATTTTTCTTTTTTTTTTTGTAATAAATTTTATTTTTTTAAAAAAATAAAAAAAATACACTTTTTTAAAAACATTTTTTAAAAAAATAAAAAAATTAATATAAGTGAAAATATTAAAAAATTTACCATAAATATAAAACATATTATTTAGATAAAAATATACAGTATTACGAACTTTAAGAATATGTTTGTATTTATTAAACTTTTTTAGTTTAAATTTAAATTTAAAAAAACGCAATTTTAAATATTTCATATTAAAATTTAATTTTAAACTTTTCCAAAAATTTCGAATATAAATTTTTTTTTTATTAAGTAAAAAAATAAGTTTAAACTTATTTTCTGAAAAAACTGTTTTAACTGGTTTTACAGATTTAATTAGATTTTTTTCTAAAAAAATATTGGATAATTGTTTTGTTAAATATTTTTTATGACTTATTTTTTTAATATTGTTTATTTTAGTAATATAATTATAATAAAATATTAAATTCATATTATAATAATTTTCTTTTCTAAGTTTTTTTTTTTTAATTTTAAATGATTTAGTGTGTTTTCTAAACCTTTTAAATTTAAATCTACGTCTTTTAAATCTGAATCTAAAAAATTTTTTTTTTCTTTTTTTTTTTAATTTTTTTTTCTTTTTTTTTTTTTTGAAAACTCGTGTGAAAAACCAAAAAAAATGATTTTTATCATTAGATAAAATTTTATAAAAAAAAAATAAATTTTCTATATAAAAATTATAAAAACAACAATTAAATAAAAAAAAAGTTTTTAAAAGAGAGTTTGTTAATTTGTTTAAGTAATAATTCTTAAAAAAAAAATTTATTAAAAAACTATTAAAAAAATATTGTTTATAAAAATAAAAATACAAATAATTTTTAAAAACTAAAAGAGAATAATAATCAAAATTTAATAATTTTTTTTCTAGAGTATATGTATCAGATAACTTATTAGTAAAACTGTTATTAATAATAAATAAATTTAAAATATCATTTCTAGGTTTATAATTTTTAGACCTAATTTTAAAAAAAAAATGCAATTTTAAGTTAAAAAAAAATAAATTTAAAATATTGTTATTATTAATATAGTTAATTTTCTGGTATAAAAACCATTATAATTTATAAAAAAAAAAATTTGAAAAAATAATATTACAAAATTTAGTTTTATTTATTTTTTCATCATTTAGATCTGTTGGTTTTATAAAAACCAAAATAAGACCATTTTCTAAAAAGAGGTCTTCACATAACAAATATAGAACTTAATTTTAAAGAAACCAATTTTAAATATGTTTCTAAAGTCTCTTTATATTTAAAATTTTTTAAAAAAAGGTAGTATCTTTTAATTTCTGATAAAGAAAGAGTGACAAAAATAGAAACAGCTCTACAGCAAAATGTAAAAAATGCAGATAACATATCTTTGTTATTGTTAAAAGATTCTTTTCACAAAGATATGTAATAATTTATAAGAAATACAAAAAAAATCAAAACTGAAAAAAAAAATCTGTGAGAAAAAAAAATATCATCAAGTATATCCCAAAAAAAGTGGCATACCTCAAAAAAAGTACATAATTGCATTCATATTAATAGGTGTATAACCATTGTCCAAAATTGGATTTGAACCAATGACCTTCAGGTTTTCAGCCTGACGCTCTACCACTGAGCTATTTGAACTAGATTATGTTTTTTTTTTTATAAAAATAATATTAAATACATTAAGTTTAATAAAATAAAAATAAATCAAATATAAATAAAATGTTTTCAATTTAATTGTGTTGCTTGATCAAATCTATATCTAGGTAAAGTTCCTCTAACAGCTATAGCAAAAATACATGTTAATAAAGTTTTAAAAATTAAAATGATATAAGGCATTCATTGATTAAATAAAATAAATTGCACCTGCTGCAATAAAAGACATGAAAACAAAAGTTTCAATTAAAGCGTAACCCATTAAAGTTGTGTTAAAAAGATTTTCAGATTCTTCTGGATTTCTAGAAACTGCTAAGTTATAACTTGCGAATAAAATACCTGTACCTAATGCACCTA
>Ga0265797_10008402_pt1 | contig 13769 bp, 9 predicted proteins | sample P2T30metagenome_FD_192433 | JGI IMG/M metagenome (GOLD analysis project Ga0265797, IMG submission 192433) | Plant litter microbial communities from East Loma Ridge, Irvine, California - P2 T30 | ecosystem: Environmental > Terrestrial > Plant litter > Unclassified | place: USA: California... | reverse complement strand
GCAAGCTCCCAAAGAAAGTATTTGCAAAATATTTTTTGAATTTTTAACAATCACCTCAAAATCAGGATTATATAACCCGAAATTTTTTTAAACTTTTTTTAAATAAACTAAACCAAATACCATAAAACACATTCAGTGAGGTTTAAGCTGTGTTTACAATGTGATTCAGATAGTATGATCAAGTTCCTCAGCACCTATATGAAAGTAAACAACAACCATAAGAACACAAGAATGTGCAGAAGGGCGATGCATCTTGACATATAAACCCATCATCTTCAGATTCTCTTTCGAAGACTTCGTATTTGCAGTAATGCAAGAAAGTGTAACCTTGGAAATACTTTCATGCATTACTTGTGAAGAAGAATATCAAACGGTTAATTTATCTGCCAGTTTCTATATTTCAAATACCTGTAAGATATGCATAACAAATTCTACGATGACGGATGGAGACTTCAGACGTTTCCTTATTATAGGATGCGCCATAATGAACCGTTCTTGGTTGCCAGCTCACTTAAACTTCCTAACCGGGTCAATCCTTGTAGCAACTGCTCAACTTTTTGCCGCGGGGTTTGCGAGAGCTCGGAAAATTCACGGGCAGTAAGCGTGTTGTATATACTAAATAGTTTTTCCCAGTCAGAATCAATTTCCTTTTTGGACGCTGCCGGTAACTGTTTCAGCAATGCATTTTCGTATGCAGAATAAGGTTTGGTACCATATACCTTTTCCTGGTTACCCTCACTGGCTACAAAAAACATGGTTGGGAAGCCTCTTACACCCAGCTGTGAACCCAATTGCAGATCTTCATTAAAAAGATCTTTGGCACGACCATTGAAATCGCTTTCAAGTCGTTCAACATTTAAACCAACCTCTATTGCTGCTGCTGCCAGATTTTCCCATTTGGCAATGTTGATCTTTTCCAGAAAAACCATCTCCCTTAACCTGCGCAAAAAGTGGATTGCTTTGTAAGGACTCTGCAATTGGGCTGCCTTAAAGGCGATTGAGGGAGGATAGGACGAATCCAAAGGATCTTCCAGCCAGACATCCCCATCAATAGGCATGTCATAATGCCTGCTTACTTCATCCCAATGATGCGCCACGTCGGAGGGCTTACTGATTCCCCCGCTGTTATAGTTCCAATCCGGCAAAAGTCCGCCCATGCGATAATCGATTTCGATATTGTCCCCATATTCCAGTTTCAGTTTGCGAAGCTGCGGTTCAATACCCCAACAAGACGAGCAGATCGGATCGGTGAAATAAATGATTTTTAAAAGCTTATTGGATGCTGCTTCTTTTTGCAGGGTCGTTTCAGGAAATACAACAGGCATTTCACAAATGCCTGTTTCAATATCACATAAAAGCGGATTGTTCTGTTCTGTTTCCATTTTGGTTTAGTTTTTGACAGTTATAGTTAAACGTCCTGTTAAATCATTCCGAAAATAATAGCCACACTGTATTGTTAAGATCAGGTGGTTATTAAATGATATACTACAAATTTCTCCATCAGATTTGATACAATCAATTAGTCACAAAAAATTGACTACAATACTATATAAGTACAACACAGAAAATCAGTATTAAAATTTTAAAAAAAATCGAATGTTGCTAATCCCTATGACAGGTGTAACTTTGCATAACCCGATTATACTGGCAACAGCAGCATACCTTTACTAAATATTCGCACTAAGTTAAACCGGCATTTAGTGATTTTTTAAAGACGTAAATTCATATGAAAACTAGCAGCGAAGTTCAAAACCAATGCCCCGCAGAAAGCCTTTTAAAGCAATTGTCAGGAAAGTGGAAACCTCAGATATTCAGGATTGCGCTCACAGAGCCAGTACGCTTTAATTCGCTGCTTCGCCAGATGGAAGGGTCCAGCAAACAGGCAATAGCTGTGGCATTGAAAGAAATGGAAGAACAGGATTTGCTGGAAAAAACCGTTATCAAACTAAAACCACTACATATAGAATATACATTGTCCAAGAAAGGAAAGTCATTAATTCCTGTTTTTGAACAACTGGAACACCTGGCCAGATAACTAATTGTATATCGGATAAATAACAAATCCCGTAAATAATTGATTTACAGGATTTATTTATTAAATATCTTTGAATGTATCGGTATTACCTACCTGGCAAGCTGGAGATCAGCTATACTCTTTATCCGGTTACGTTCCAGGAAAGCATCAATAGTCTCAAAATGCTCAATAACCCGTTTGTCTTTAAATTCAAATACCTTCTGGGATAAGCCTTGTAAAAAGTCACGATCGTGGGATACGAGCACCAACGTACCGTCAAAGTTTCTGAGTGCTTCTTTCAAAACATCTTTTGACTTTAAATCCAGGTGGTTCGTAGGCTCATCTAAAATCAACAGGTTTACAGGCTCCAGGAGCAGCTTCACCATGGCAAGCCGTGTTTTTTCCCCACCCGACAATACACTTACTTTCTTATCAATATCTTCGCCCTGAAACATAAAGGCTCCCAAAATATTTTTAATCTGGGTTCTTACATCTCCTTCTGCAACTTCGTCCACCGTCTGGAAAATAGTCAAATTTGGATCCAACAGAGATGCCTGGTTTTGCGCAAAATAACCAACCTTCACATTATGACCAAGCTGGCAGGTTCCGTCCACATCGATCTGGCCCATAATTGCCTTGATCATCGTTGACTTACCTTCCCCGTTCCGGCCCACAAACGATACCTTTTCCCCTCGTGAAATAGACATGCTGGCATTGCGGAACACCACCTGATCACCGTATGATTTTGACACATCTTTTACAGTAACCGGGTAGTCTCCGGACCGTGGCGAAGGTGGAAAACGAAGTTTCAGGGCTGAATTGTCAATTTCATCAATTTCAATAATTTCCAGTTTTTCCAGCATGCGCTCGCGGGAGGAAACCTGGTTGGTTTTGGAGTATGTTCCGCGGAAGCGTTCGATAAACTGCATATTATCCGCAATCATTTTCTGTTGTTCCTGATACGCCTTCACCTGATGTGACCTGCGCTCCTCACGCAATACCAAATAGTGCGAATAGTTAGCTTTATAGTCAAAAATCCGCCCCATAGTCACTTCAATCGTACGGTTGGTAATGTTGTCGATGAAGGCACGGTCGTGGGAAATAACCATTACTGCATTGGCCTTATTCACCAAAAAATCTTCCAGCCACATCACGGATTCAATATCAATGTGGTTGGTAGGCTCATCCAGTAATATTAGGTCCGGCTTTTGCAATAATATTTTAGCAAGCTCAATGCGCATACGCCACCCGCCACTGAATTCTTTGGTTTGACGCTGAAAATCCTCTGGTCTGAAACCTAATCCTTTCAGGGCTTTCTCAACTTCGGCGTCATAATTAACTTCTTCCAGCTGGTAATATTTTTCACCTATTTCCGTAACCTGCTCAATGATCGCCATGTATTCATCGCTCTCATAGTCTGTGCGGGTTTCAAGTGCGAGATTCAGCTTTTCCATTTCGGAACGCATTTCAAAAACCTGTTTGAACGCTTTGGCTGCTTCTTCGAAAACGGTACAGTTATCTTCGGTCAATAAATGCTGCGGCAGATAAGCGATTACGGCGTCTTTTGGCGCACGTACATGGCCGCGATTGGCTTTTTGTTCACCTGCAATAATTTTCATCATTGTAGATTTCCCCGCTCCATTTTTACCCATCAGGGCAATTTTATCAGTAGGATTAATAACGAAGGAAACTTCACTAAATAGGACAGAACCGCTAAATTCAACGGCCAAATTTTCAACTGTAATCATCTTCTCATTTTTTGAAGCCGCAAATGTACGATTATAGGATTGAATGAAGTGAAAAAAATCAACATTTGATACTTCTTCAAATAAGATTATGCTGTATATACAATAGGTCCACCAGCCGTTATAAGTGGTTGTGTCTTCATATACTACCTCCATCGGTGGAAATGTTGAATCCTCTAAAGGTAGTGGCACAGAAAGTGTTGCCTATCACCTGCACGCCGTTAAAAAAGTTACCCGCCTACAATTACTCACGAAGTCATGATCTATTAAATAATCGGTAGGGTAAAGTCAGTGTAATTCAACTTTTCTAATCTGTAAAAATTCATTTCCATTTATATCCTTTTGGTATTGATTAAAGATTAACTGATGATCGCTGGGAGAAAAGCTGGGAGCTCCTACGATTTTTCCCGTGTCGCCGGCGACAATTTTTAGTGAAAAATCTTTTCTCAGATCTAAAAGATAAATGGAGTTTTGAGCAACATAAGCTATTTGATTGCCGCTGCTATTCAGATTAAACGGGTAGTCAATTGAAAAATTATTGTTGGTAAGCAATGCTATTCTTCCCGAAGATATCTCAATTTGACCAAGCTGATTGAAGTCATTATCATCTTTAATGAGCGCATAAATAAATTTACCGTCAGGGCTTGAACGTAACCAATGCCGGGTATCTGAAAGTCCCTTTTTAGAAAAAGTAATCCGTTTTTGTTGTATACTGTGAGGTACTTGGGGTCGTTCTCCCTGCTTTCCAACAGCATCCGAATCTCTAAGAATCTTTTCGGGATCAATATGGACAACAAAGACCTCTGTAATCTGCTTACCTTTCTGATTTACAGTGTTTCCCTGAAAAGCTATTGCATAGGGAATATGTTCTCCTGAATGAAGTGTATATCCGTTTTTTCCTATCCAGCACTCATCAAATGCCTTGTTGATTTGGTCTGAACCTGGTGAAGGATTTCTGACTACATCGGTCACAATAGACGAAAACATGATACCCGGATTATTTCCCGGCATTGAATCAACCATAATCTGTTGCGCAACCGGAATCATCACTCCTACTAATCTCAGGTCACTATCTACCAATTCATCGTTATAGGTAAAACTGATGAGTTGCCCGTCCCGGCTCCAGCAATGGGAATGTGTTCCGCCACGGAGGGATCCAGGCGTATATGGATAACTTATGTCCCTCGCGTCATAAAAAAAGGGACGTTGCGGAAAATTGATATCAATTCCGACACCAGTCCTTCTCGATATGGCATATGGCTTCTCAGCATTAGCGCCTGACAATCCATGGATAAAAATCACTTTATTTTCCGTTGGGCTAAAAGACGCTGCTCCTGCGCCCGGTCCGTAAATGCTTTGGTTTTGGGTATGATAAATGATTTTTTCTTCCCCCGTCAGAACGTTAACAATCCCGATATGGGAGGTTTCTCCAATTTTTGTTTCATCGTTCCTGCCATCATATACGATCCAATGTCCGTCTTTCGAAAACACACCATTATGGTGTAATGTATGACCTGACGAAGAAACCGTCAGGTCATTAATTTTTTTTGATATCATACAATCATTTTACAACATAAGAGTGATACTCCGGTAATTTTCAGAATTTAGAAGCATCCACTGTCACGTGTTTCACCGATCTTCTGTCGTAGGTGTAGGTTATGTGAACCTTTCCGTCCTTAGTCTGAATAATGGCAGGATAAGAATACCCGTGCTGGATAGGGTCATTTTCGAGCGTGGTAACCACTTTCCAGTTTTTACCGTCATCCGATATAGCCAGATTTAGAATATTTCTTCCTTTTGGCTCGGGTCCGTTTTTAGTGGAATGGTTATAGACCAGAAGATGTCTGCCGTCTTTTAAAGTAACCGCATCCGTTCCTGAATTGGGATTTGGTAACCCGGACTTTTCCAGTTTGGACCAGGTCTGCCCATTGTCTTTCGACCAGCTTGTCACCAGCACATCCTGGATCGTTCTTGCCAGAATCTGTAAATCCCCGTTTTTATGAATCAGTACACTCGGCTGAATTGCATCGTACTCCACTCCATCGTTTATCGGCGGAATAACTTTCCAGGTTTTACCATTATCCTTAGAAATCTCAAAATAAATTCTCCAGTCTCTTCCATTAGGTGTACCCCTTCTTTCCAGACTGGTAGGAGAGATAATTGTTCCGTCTGCAAGCTGAACCGCCTTGTTCTTCACCGGACCCAGTAAATCACCTACTACCTCATTCTTACCCATCCTAACCGGTTTTGTCCAGGTTCTGCCTTCATCTGCAGAGGTCATGTATACGCCCCACCAGTTATCCACATCTGGTCCGACTTTATAAAACAAAAAGATAGGACCGCCCTTAGGCTGGAACAAAACAGGATTCCAGGCCGGATGCTTTACCGAATCTGTCAGAAAGCCATTGGCGACTTCCACCGGCCAGCTCCACTGTCCGTTTTTATAATGAGCCACCCGGATACCAACATCCTGGTTCTTTTCGTGCGTGCCGGCAAAGAAAGCACACATGAGCCCCTCGCTTGTTTCAATAAGCGTCGAAGCATGGCATTGGGCGGTAGGCTTCTGATCCATGCCATACACCAGCTCTGAACTCACTACTCCCTGTTTCCCTTTTGTTGCTAATTCGGGAATTTTAAAATCCTGCCCGAAAGAACAATTCGCAGCGGATACTAATACTGCTATTCCTGCTATCTTCCTGAAATTTGATAAAATGGTCATATTCATAAATATTGATGATTAATATCCCGGATTTTGTTCTATTACACGTCCATAATTTGCGTCGATCACTGACTGAGGAATCGGGAAATACTGGTGATAGTCTCTGATGGAATTTCTGGTTTCTTCCAGCAGGTTATACTTTTTGACTCTCTCCACCAGTTTTCCAAGCCGTACCAATACTCTTCTTCGCGGTTCTTCCACAGTTAACTCTCTGGCTCTTTCTTCCAGAATAAAATCGATACTTACTTTACCGGCTGAAATAGCCGGTGCATTCGCTCTTGTCCGGATTATGTTGATATCCGCTGCCGCAAGATCGGTACGCCCCAGTTTGAAGTAAGCTTCTGCTCTTAATAAATACGTTTCTGCCAACCTGAAAACCATCACATCCTTTGCTGTACGCCCGGAAGTAGGATTATTTGCCCATGGCAGACCTTCTATTTTCCTGGAATATGGATAGATATTCCGCATGGTGTCGTCGTAAACAACCTTCCGTTCAACCTGCTGTTTGAAATACTTCGAGCGCGGATTGTTATAATAGAACTTTCTTCTCATGTTATAGGAAGAGTTGCGCATATCGTTCGGGTTTTCTTTCCATATATCATACAGGAAGTAATTGGTTCCCCTTACTCTTCCCACACCTCTTCCAAGTGTATCCACTACAAGCATGGCTACCCCATCCGGATCGATAATTTTGCTGAGAAAAGGAGCCCAATTACGAATCTGTACGTTTCCGTTCAGGCTACTGCCTCCTCCCTGTACATTGTTTTCAAACTGCCATACCAAAATAGACTCATTATTGCCAGAGGCTCTGTTTTGATTACCGTCTAAAAACAAATCTGCGAATACGTCGCCGGCCTGAGTGGCTTTGGAGCCGAATCTGCTGGTCATGATCTTGTAATCTCCAGAGGAAATTAATTCTGAAGAAATACGTACAGCATTCTGCGCATCGCCAAGACTCAGATAAACTTCTGTAAGCAAGTGTTGAGCTGCTCCCCTGGTGAGTTTTCCGTCGAGATTACCTTCGCTAACGGCAGGCAGCCATTGCACGGCAAACTCCAGATCACTTTTTACAAAATTCAGCACTTCTTCTTTGCTCGATTTTGCATAATCATTCTTCGGAGTGGTATTTATTTGGTCTACCAATGGTACTCCCCCAAAAGAGTTTACCAGAAGATTGTAGGTATATGCCCTGAAAAACCTTGCCTCCGCCAATACCTGATTTCTCTCTTTCTCAGTAGCCCATACATCACCGCGTAACGCTCCATAGTGAATGATCGTATTAGCTCTCACAATCATGGCTGTGTATGCCCAGTTCCAGAGCGTATTCAGGTTATTATTGGTAGGCGTATAGGTGGTGAGATAGTTTCTCAGGCCAATGTATTCAATGCCCGCATCTGCGCCAATATCGGTGGATGCAAAATTAAGGGCAAAGTATGTATTGTCACCCATGGACATTTCTTCCCTGGAAGCCGCATAAAGTCCGATAAGGTACATTCTGAAGCCGTTAGGAGATACCAAAATCTGATCGGCACTTAAATTGGACAACGGAACTTCTTTGAGGTCGTCCTGACAACCCCATAAGACAATTCCCGTCATTATGATTATTAAAAAACGTTTCATATAGGTATGTGATTTAAAAGCTAAAATTTAATCCCACATTGTAAATCCGGGGCAATGAATACAGCTGATCCGAGGAAGTTCCGCCAATTTCGGGGTCGGTACCCGGCCAGTCACTAAGTGTTATCAGGTTTTTTGCATTTGCAAATACCCGCAGCGTTTTTAACTTCACGCGTTTCAGCACAGATGACGGCACTTGGTAGGAGACAGAGATATCCTGTAAACGGACAAAGTTTCTGCTTACATACCAGCCGTGCCCTTGTGGGTTAGTGTAAAGAAGAGATGGACGGGTTTGTGAAGCATTTTCCGGTGTCCAGTATCCCCCATCAAGCTGATTCAATCCTCGTCCGGGGGCATTCGGGCTAACAGCTGTATTTAATAGCGGAAAGTTACTCATCCATCCTGTCATGGCATTGATGAAGGTGGAAACGGTGAAGTTGCCATAATAGAAGTCATTGGATAGTCCGAATTTAAATCTTGGCTGACCTCCGGAGCCTATAATCCTACGATCATTGGCATCTATTTTGCTGTCTCCGTTCAGGTCTTTAAGTTTGACATAACCCGGGCGGTAGCCACTTGGAAGCTCATCTCCCTGTTGATACACCCCGTCAAAAACATAATCAAAATAAGAGGTTATAGGCTGCCCGATAAACCAACGGTTGCTGATATCGTCATCCTCCGCTCCGTCATTATTCAGATCCTGGCCATACAGTTTTGTAATTTTATTTTGATTGTATGTAAAATTAAATCCTGTATTCCAGCTGAATTTATTGGTTTGTACATTAGTGGTATTCAGCGTGATTTCTATGCCGTTATTCTGTACTTCACCGATGTTAGTGAGTACGTTCTGATAGCCGTTCATGGCAGGAATGGATCTTCTTACCAATAGATCTTTCGTTCGGGTATTGTACAGTTCTACCGTACCTGAAATACGTTTGGACAGGATAGCGAAATCAATACCTAGGTTTCCGGAATAAGTGGTTTCCCAACGCAGGTTATCGTTCCCCATGATGCTCGGAAACGCTCCGATAGACATACTTCCGCCGTTTCCGTATACATACTGGGTGATGCTGGATAAACTAAGGGACTGGTATGGATCAATGCCCTGATTTCCAACCGATCCGTAAGAAAGTCTCAGCTTCAGGTTATCAAACAGGTTCTGTTCCTGCATGAATTTTTCACTTGCCACATTCCAGCCAAGTGCTACCGACGGGAACAAGGCATATTTGTTATTGGCAGCGAACACACTGCTTCCGTCCCGCCTTGTAGTGAGGGTAACCATGTATTTTCCGGCATAATCGTAATTTAATCTGGCCATCGATGAAACACCCTTAATCTCAAAAGCCGAAGAGCTGTTGGTAAGAATGTTACCCAAGCTGAGATCATTGAAACCCAGCGCGTCCGCACTCAGCTGATTCGCATTGGCCAGAGTCTGCTCCTGCTGCATGTAGTTTTTCCCGAATAAAAGCGTTACATCAAAATGATGCTCGTTGATGTTTCTGTTGTACTTCACAATATTCTCCCACACCCAGTCAAAACCGTTCTGGTTTAGTTTATTAGCATAAGTGGTATTATTCGGCAAAAACTGATCTTGTCTGAAAAAGTTATAATTACGGCTCCACCTTATATTTGGCGAAAAGTTTACGCGTAAGCTCAGACCTTCAACTTTTGGAACTTTAATTTCGGTATAAAAATTACTAAGCAAATTATTGTAAACCTCCTCGTTGGTCGTCATCAAGGAGTTATACAGCGGATTTGAAGCTACCTGATCTTCCTCCACGATGAACCGGGTTGGGTCTCCATTCGGGTGAAACCATGTGCCGTAGGGACTGCTCGTATAAAGACTGCCCACCGACGCCGCTAATCCCGACATATCTCTCTGACCATAGGTAGAGGTTAAACCTACTTTAATAGAAGAGTTTACTTCGGTTTCTAAGTTGATACGAAACGTCTTACGTTTGAAATTATCGTTAACCAATAAGCCCGCCTCTTTTGAAAAAGAACTGGATAAGAAGTAGTTCGTCTTTGCACTCCGTCCCGCCAGATTGATATCAAAATTCAATAGGCCTGCTTTTTGAGAAACCTGATCGTAAGGATCTGTGACCACTCCATTAGCATAGTTATCAGCCTCTGTGCGGTATAGATAGGTCGTTATTTTAGAAGGATCAGCATCCAGCCCTGTCTGTGCACGATAGTCCAGTTTACTCTGAATATATCTTTCGGGACTAAAAAAATTGATTTTCTTTCCCCAGTCATAAGAAGAAACACTCGTATTAACTGTCAGTACAACGCCCTCTTTATCTGCTCTTTTGGATGTAATTAAAATTACCCCGTTAGCAGCTCTGGATCCATAAATCGAGGCAGCACTTGCATCCTTAAGTATATCCATCGATAAAATATCATTGGGATTTATATCGCTGAGTGTGCCGCCAAAGATGATTCCGTCTAATACAATCAGCGGTGCGTTATTTGCACTTAACGACCGCTGTCCTCTGATCAGAATGCTGGGGTCCTGCCCCGGACGACCATTGTCCAGAATCTGAACACCTGCTACCCTGCCCCGCAGAGCCTGACCCGCATTCATTGACGGACTGCTTTCCTGCACAGACATATCAAGGCTGCTCACTGCACCCGTCACTTTTCGTTTTGACTGGGTACCATATCCCACCACTACTATTTCTTCCAGACTGGCAACGGACGATAACAACGCTATGGTCAGATCAGCCGGGCTCTCACTCAGCGTAAACTCTTTCTTATCATAGCCGATATAAGAGATCACTAAGACACCTGTTTTTTGCTGAACCTCCATTCTGAAGTTCCCGTTTTCATCGGTTGAAACACCAGTTCCGTTTGCTGCAAGATTCACACTTGCTCCGGGCAAAGGCTCCCTGGTTTTAGCATCGATTACCTTTCCGGTAATCATAATCTGTGCCTGGGTCGTTATCGAAAACAACAGCAGCAGCAATGCCAGCCTACATGTGACTAGAATTCGATTCATCGCTATTAAATATTTAAGGTGAATTCGTTTAGTAAAGAATTGCTTTTACGGTCTGACGCGGACTGTATCATTTACAGGCTTTGCACTTTTAAGTTTATCTGCGCTGCCAGTTCCCCGAATTTATATAACAGCGCATCCAGGTTGTCATATTCTGTTGCGGTGCTTAATATGCTGCCGTTCCGGCATACCTGATTGATGTCCAAACCTCGTTTTCTGAGAATATACTTTGCGCTTGCAGGATAAGTATCATGCATGACCGCCATGTTTTCGGTAAAAAACTGACGTACCCTATCTACGTCCTCTGAATTGTCATTATAATGAGCGCATAGCCAGACGACTAATTCCGGAAAATAATTTCCCTGAATACAGGACAGACCGGCCGAACCGGCCTTTAGAGAATCTACGGCGTGTACCATGTAGGCATCGTATAATGCGAAATCGGCTGCGCCTTTACCAGCTTCAATCTTAGCCCGTACGCCTTCAATATCCAGGCAAGTATCTTTGTGATATCTGATTCTTCCTGTCTTAACCAGCTCTCCCAGAAAATCCGCTCTTAAGATCCTTTTATAAGGTACCGGACATTCATAAAAACCAAGCGGGATGTTACCGGTTAAACCGAGCAGTTTTTTAACATTGGTTTCAAATACTTGTTCAGAATCCGTTTCTCCTGCCATCAGGCCGGTAATGACGATCACACTGTCAATTCCGGTACTGTGCATTTTTTTTATAAATGAAGCTTGATTTTCCAGCGTGTCCGGAAAAGTCCCTGTGGCCACAACAGGAACCCGTCCGTTTACTTTTTGCACGATAAATGAAACCATAGCCAGCCTTTCATCCTCAGAAAGCTCATACATTTCACTAGACAGGCAGTTGGCAAAAAGCCCGCCGGCTCCGGCGCCAAGGTAAAATTCTACGAGCTCCTCTAAGACCTTAAAGTCAATAGCAGCACTTTCCTGAAACGGCGTAAGCATCACAGGGACAAATTTTTTAGGTATCATCATTTTTATTTTTTTCTTAGTTTAAGAGATAAGTTACCGGCTAAAAAAATTGATAAAGTGCCTACCACAATGATCATGTTGGCGTGCAGGGGATTTCTTAAAAAGTCGTATTGCGGAGGTATAAGGTAGGAGAAAGTCATCCAGAGTATAACCAGGATTCCGGTTATAGTACCCGTGAGCGCGTCCCTGTTCGTTGCATGTTTGCTGATAAGGCCCAGCAAAAAGAGTCCCAGCATACCTCCTGCAAATATTCCGGAAAGTGTCCACCAGACATCCAAAAGGCTTTTGATACCGATCATCGCTATTCCGCATAGCATACCCGCTAATCCTACCACGACCGTGGCGACATAAAGGACTCTCAAACTGTTCTTTTCAGTTGAATTCTGATTGAAGTACCGTTTATAGATGTCTTCCGTAAATACAGTGGCCGAAGCGTTCATCCCTGAACTGATCGTGCTCATTGCCGCAGACAGAATGGCTGAGACAATCAATCCTAAAAGACCGGTTGGAATCATATGCACCATGAAGTGCGGCATGACTTTATCGGCATAATCGGATGGCAACATACGGGCTGCCAGAAGGATGACCTGCTGATCATTTATTCCTCTTCCAAGTTGCTCGGAAGCAGCCTGCAGTTTGATGTTGTTTAACAGCGCCGGGTTTTGCATGTAATACGTATACAGACATGTCCCTATGATAAAGAACAGCAGCGATACCGGAACATAAATCCACACACAAAGCCATACAGACTTATTTGCTTCATCCGGACTGGTGGCGGTATGATACCTTTGAACATAGTTCTGGTCCATTCCGAAATTGTTCAGATTGATAAAGAAGCCGTATAACAGCACAACCCAGAAGGATGAGGCTGTCAAATCGAACTGCATGCTTCCCAGGCTAAACTTATTTTCCGACAATCCTGCTGTGAGAATATCACTGAATCCTCCAGGTACTTCTTTTACTACCAGATAAATAATGATGACCGCTCCCAAGGTCTTTAAAATGCCTTGTACCACTTCGGTCCAGATTACGGCTTCAATTCCGCCCATTACCGTATAAATTACGATGCAGATTCCCACGATCACCATAATCGTTACCAGACTATAGCCTGTAAGTGCCTGCAGCGTAAGTGAAATCCCGAAGAATATAGATCCTATCCTGGCTAACTGAGTTAACAAAAAGCACGTAACCGCATATGTTCTTGCCCAGGTACCAAACCGCTTTTCCAGATTGGTATAGGCAGATACCTCTCCGGTACTCCGGTAAAAAGGCACGAAGTACCTCGTGGCAAACCAGGCTGCCAAAGGCATAGAAAGACTAAACACAAAGGCATTCCAGTTTCCTCCGAATGCTTTACCCGGAACACCGAGAAATGTGTTCGAACTCAAAAACGTAGCATAAATAGAAATTCCGATCGCCCAGCCGGGGATCCGTCCGGCAGCTCTTGTAAACTGGTCTGCAGAAGTATTTCTCCGGGAAAAATAAAATCCGACCAATACCATCGCTATCAGGTAAGCAATAATAATGGCTATGTCCACTAGTGGTAAGTTAATCATGTATTCGTTCTTTATATCGGTGCTACAAGATTTCGTAAATGTTCGGCATTTGACGATAAGGTATATAGGTCTTTGATGCTGGTTAACAAAGGCAAAGGCTAAAATTTATCAATTTCTGCCAC
>Ga0265797_10008400_pt1 | contig 13771 bp, 5 predicted proteins | sample P2T30metagenome_FD_192433 | JGI IMG/M metagenome (GOLD analysis project Ga0265797, IMG submission 192433) | Plant litter microbial communities from East Loma Ridge, Irvine, California - P2 T30 | ecosystem: Environmental > Terrestrial > Plant litter > Unclassified | place: USA: California... | reverse complement strand
TAGACAGAGTTCTCAATGGCGAGGAACGGATACCAGAGCCAATGCCAGCTCAAAAGAAATCCAAAGTGGGACGCAAGCCGAAGCCAAAGAAATCGACGCACCCCTTCTTCAGTGGTAAACCAATCGAGAAGACGGGACCGAAACCACCATCTCCCCACAAGGCTTCTGCATCGACACCGGGCAAGCTACGTAGCCAAGCTCTGCACGACCGGATTCCGGAGGTTTCGAAGGAAGTACCCTATGCAATCGGGTCTGCATTACTGCGAGACCGACTTATGGTTAAACACCCTGGTGCAAAGGAGCCGTTGTGGCCTGACAAATCACAAGCTCACGTCAGAGGATTTGATGATAACTCACAGCGCAATCCACCTCCATATTCAGCAAGCAAGCGGAAACAAAAAAAATCCAGACAACCAGACGTAACAACAGACTCAATACTGGACACTTTTACTGCTCGACTGCAACCTGAGCACGAGCCCAAGCAACGATCCGACGGATATGCTGGACCACGGCACGACTTGCGACTTCCTAACAAACTCCTCATGCCAGGCAGCGAAGTCACGAGCCGTGTCTTGAGCGAGTTGAGTGTGAATATGCACGATAAGCATGATGATGTGTCAATGTATTCGGCTAAGTCCTTGTCCAAGGTGCATCCGAGCGTACGAAAGCTTTGCGACGCTCTTCCCGAGCATTTGTCTGCGTTCGACCATTGTACTGGCGAGACGCAGGGATGGACACAGAAATTCGCGCCCACCACCGCTCTGGAAGTTTTGCAACCAAGCTGCAAGATGACAATTCTGAAGGAGTGGCTGCTATCACTGAAAGTGAATACAGTCGAGGCGGCACCTGCTACACAACCCGCACCTAAGGTGGCTTCGAAGCCAAAGAAGAAACGCCGACGACAAGTGGATGACCTCGATGATTTTCTTGTGGACGACGACACGGTATTTCATGAGATGGATGTCTTGCCCGAGACCATCGAAATTGATGAACCGTTGAACATCTCTCAACCTAGGTCCATTGTGCAAGCACTCAACGGCGCCAAGGTCAGCAATGCAGTCCTCATAAGTGGTCCTCACGGATGTGGAAAATCAGCTGCTGCATATGCGGTGGCAAAGGAGCTGGGTTATCAGATCTTCGAAATCAGTTCCGCTGAACGACGCAGTGGCCGCGATGTCATGGACCGGGTTGGCGACATGACCGAGAACCACATCGTAAGACATCATGGCATTGATCCTGGCGAGCTGTCAGCATCCGAGGACCAGAGTCATATCGAGGCTGCATTCCAAAAGGACCTCGATAGTGGACGCCAGGGAAAGATGAGCGCTTTCTTCAAGAAAAAGCCGGACTCGAAGCCTGCAGCGCCAAAAGTGCAGACCATCAAAACACAGACCATTGAGAAGCTTCAGAAAGTTCTCAAGCAGCCAGCTAAAGATCAACAGCAATCGCTCATTCTGCTTGAAGAGGTCGACGTCTTATTCAAAGAAGACAAGGAATTCTGGACCACAGTCTTCAAACTCCTGGCTACTTCGAAGCGACCATTCATAATGACTTGCAATGATGAGGATCTGGTTCCTTTGCAAGCAATGACTCTGCACGCGATCCTACGACTCTCACCACCATCAGCGGACTTGGCCGTTGACCTCATGCTTCTGATAGCGGCCACAGAGGGTCATCTCCTCGAACACGAAGCGGTGCGTTCTCTTTTTGATTCCAAGGATCATGATTTACGCGCAAGCATCGCCGAGCTGGACTTCTGGTGTCAAATGGGCGTTGGTGATCCCAAAAGTGGACTGAGTTGGATTTACCAGCGATACCCGCCCGGCTCAGATATCGATGAAGAGGGCAGGACTCTCAGATTGATCAGCGAAGGCACGTTCCAGGATGGCATGGGTCTCGTGCAGCCGGGAGTCAATGCTGATGAGGATGCGCTACTTCTTGCTTGGCGTGGCTTCGGCATTCACCCAACCGCCGTTGTGGGTTGGACAGATGCACTATCGGAAAGCAAACAAGTCGCATCCCTGAAAGCATTGCCGTCATCACTCAAGCAATTCTCCAAGATGGCGGAGTCATTGAGTGCAATGGACATGTATACGACTCATACGACTATGGACGCTTCCCTGCCCGAGATGCCAATAAAGTCGCGGACGCATTACATCGAGGGCATGGCTCTATTGGAAAGCAACGAGAGGATCGATCACGAGCACATGCCGATGAAGCTTGCAGTCAGCTCGACCCTGTTAGCTTGCAGTGCGTACTGTCCGAGCGGTGTTGTCGATCGCAGCTTGGAGCCATCGAACCTCTTACGCTGCATCCGGGACGTTAATGAAGGCGATCAGTCCGAGTTGACTCGTCGCGACTTTGCATGCTTTGATGTAATCTCGACAGCGAGCAGCGCTGCATCCAATGGCCTGGAGCTCTCCGTGTTCGATGGACCGCTCGCGCCCATTGCCCTTGACATTGCTCCCTATGTCAGATCTATTGCGCAGTATGATCTATCCCTTGAACAACAGCGCGCTAGATTGGGTGAGATCGTGGGAGAGGGTCCCAAAGTGAAAAGGGCACGCACAACCCGAGCCGCCAGAAGCGCGCTCGAAGGCAGCCAACGAGGGACCACACGACGAGAAAGATGGTTTACAGCAGACTTGGACCTCAATTCAATTCTGACGACTGGAGGGAACGACTGGCCGAAGACAACTGCTATCATGAGTGACGAGACGAGAGACGGCAGTGAAGCGCCTGCCTCTAGCATCGGCAGTGTGGCTTCAGTCGAGCAGTGAACTGACGGGGAACATGTTCGGTGATGCCTTAGGCATGTGTATGTTTACGAAGGACCTGCTAGCGGCATAGCAACAATCTCTCACTAGTGTTGAAATCTCGGTGATAGGAGGTGGGGCGTGGCAAAACACGAATGGCGACGACCACAGAGTAAGCAAAGTGAGCTGCATGTGACGATCACATGATCTTAGATACCTAGTCTCCCATATAGCGATAGCGACTAAAAATGAAACAAAGGACGATCAGCTGCAGTGAAAAGTAAGGGCGGCACTGCACGCGCCGGAAGTGAATTTGCTTGCCCATCAGCCTTGTTACGCGCTGCGTGCCTGCCTCAGGACTGCGGGGCAAGCCTTTCTCCCTAGTGGACCCTCCTTATGTTTTGACACCGATCTTGCTCGAACGTCACTCACATCTTTCGCCTTTTCTTCCATCCACCACTTTCTACCCACACACTCCACCCACCTCCCACACCACATCCACGACGGGACACTAATACCAACCCGCCAACCACACGGTAACACAAACGGCAAACACGCCCACAAAGCTCTCCGAGCATACCACACACACAAAATGGCGGACCGTTATATCCCCGAGCACCGCCGCACCACCTTCAAGGCGAAGAACACTTTCAAGCCCGACGAGCTGCGCCGCCGTCGTGAGGAGCAGCAGGTCGAGATCCGCAAGCAGAAGCGTGAGGAGAACCTCGCCAAGAGGAGAGGCATTGGTAACCGTGGCGAGGGTGGCCCTGGTGCGTCGCTCGGCGCTGCGCCAGACAGCGACGATGAGGGCACCAACACCGAGAGCGCAGTACGTTATTTTCAGCTCGATGAAGAGATGCCATAAAGAGGTATATGCTAACGTGAATTTACCAGCTGAACGAGGACCTCCCTGTCATGGTTCAGGGCGTCTTCTCCGACAAGATCGACGACCAGATTGCCGCCACCACCAAGTTCCGCAAGCTTCTATCCAAGGAGCGCAACCCTCCCATCGAGCGTGTCATTGAGACTGGCGTTGTGAGCCGCTTCGTCGAGTTCCTCCGCTCACCGCACACTCTTGTGCAATTCGAGGCCGCATGGGCCCTCACCAACATTGCCTCCGGCTCCGCACAGCAGACTCAGGTCGTTATCGAGGCCGGTGCTGTCCCCATTTTCGTCGAGCTTCTCAGCAGCCCCGAGCCCGATGTCAGGGAGCAGGCCGTTTGGGCGCTTGGTAACATTGCTGGTGACAGCCCTCACTGCAGAGACTACGTCCTCTCCCAGGGCGCCCTTGCACCCCTTGTCCGCCTCCTTGGTGACAGCAGGAAGTTGAGCATGCTCAGGAACGCTACTTGGACACTCAGCAACTTCTGCCGTGGCAAGACTCCTCAGCCCGACTGGAACACCATCGCTCCCGCTCTTCCTGTCCTTGCCAAGCTCGTCTACTCCCTCGACGACGAGGTCCTCATTGATGCCTGCTGGGCTATCTCATACCTTTCCGACGGCGCCAACGACAAAATCCAGGCTGTTATCGAGGCCAACATCCCCCGCCGCCTGGTGGAGCTGCTCATGCACGCCTCTACTTCCGTCCAGACTCCTGCCCTTCGCTCCGTTGGCAACATTGTTACTGGTGACGACGTTCAGACTCAGCTCATCATTAACTGCGGTGCTCTCCCTGCTCTCTTGTCGCTGCTCGGCTCTACTAAGGACGGCATCCGCAAGGAGGCATGCTGGACCATCTCCAACATCACCGCTGGCAACAGCGTTCAGATCCAGGCTGTCATCGACCACGGCCTCCTTCCTCCTCTTATCCACCTCCTCCAGAACGGTGACTTCAAGACCCGCAAGGAGGCTTGCTGGGCCATCTCTAACGCCACTTCCGGTGGTCTTCAGAAGCCCGACCAGATCCGTCTGCTCGTTGAGCAGGGCGCTATCAAGCCCCTGTGCGAGCTCCTCGCCTGCCCTGACAACAAGATCATTCAGGTCGCTCTCGACGGTATTGAGAACATCCTCAAGGTTGGTGACATGGACAAGGAGGCTCAGGAGGGTACCGGTGAGGCTCCCGTCAACAAGTTCGCCCTGTTCATTGAGGACTGCGGTGGCATGGAGAAGATCCACGAGTGCCAGAACAACAGCAACGAGGAGATCTACATGAAGGCGTACACCATCATCGAGAAGTACTTCTCCGATGACGATGGCGAGGCTGAGGTCAACGAGATGGCCCCTGCGCAAGGCCAGGACGGTCAGTTCGGCTTCGGTGCCCAGCAGCAGCAACAGAACTTCAACTTCGCCAACGGTGGAGACAGCATGGACATGTAAACAAGTGTCATCAGATGTTGAAGTCTACAGCTGCTTGTCATCTAGCAAGCGTGCAGAGGCACGATGGAAATGCATAATGTACAGGGTATCCACCTGCGCAGATGTGCACAGGTAAGTTGGCAGCATGGCGGTACGAGACGTATACATTACGGACTCGGCGGATACGAATCCAAGGCGCCACCGCCGCTGCACCGTTCCACAAGTCACCAGAACCCCACCACGAGCATCAGCATGGATATAGCACCGCATCACCCTGCACCCGCAAAAGCCACCCATGCACAGCTCGCCCGCCACGCTTCGCTGGATATCATTCCCAGCACAGCAGCTTGCACCCCAACACACCCCACCACACCTACACCCGATACCCACACTGGATTCCGACCCCCGATCCCAACACGACACCTTCACATCATAATTCCGTACTGTCACATTTTCCCATCTTGGTTTTTCCACTCTTCCGGCATCATGAACTACACTTCTGGGGCTTTTCTTCCGCGACAACGCAGCGGCGTGGCGGTGCGCCGTTAGTCGCAGCACGAGCGATGGTCTTTGGTTGGGATGAGTGGGCAATGACACGAACGCGATGGCTTATGCTTCTACTTGCACCGGAAATGGGAGGCTTGATGTTCAGGGATATGCCCTCATCAGGAAGTGCTTTGCGTTTTTTGATAGATTTCGTAGCTCTTTATTGGTTCTGTTCAATTTTGTTGATCTCAAATGCAAGTGCAATGTCTCATGATCGTGTAGTGTGAAACATTATTGTCGTGTGATCTGAATGCGTGCATGAGGTCGAGTACATGTATTTATTATGTGTTGCTAGGTGAAGAAAATAAGGTGGACCAACGTCACTTTTTATCCGAGACACGCGACTGGACTGGAGCTTCAATAATTGCTCTTGCTCGTCTGGCTGTCGACCACGGTGCCTTACAATTTCTACACAGCAACACCATCGCACCCACCCGATCCACAACAATTACTACACTCACTACAACACTCCTCAAACAACATCCTCGTAAACATTGAAATCTCGCGAAACCCCTTCCGCGCATCCCTCGACAACCGTCCACAGCGATCAATCATGGCCGACTTTGCCGGCGCGACCGTCAAGCTCACCCTCAAGCAGCCTCCCAACACCGTCTTGCACGGCCGAGTAAGAGAAGCCGCCGCGGGTGTCCTGGCGCTCGAGGACGTCTTCTTCCCGAACAGTGGTGCGCGATGGGCGCAATGGACGGTGCAGGGCGCTGCGATTGCGGATATTCAGATTATTGGCAAGGAGGAGGGACAGCAGCAGCAACAGATGCAGATGCCGCCGATGCAAAACCAGCAGCAACAGCAAAATCAGCAGCAGATGGGTCCTATGCAGCAGATGCCGCCTATGCAACAGATGCCGCCTTCGCAGCAGCGAATGCCTATGCCTATGCACATGCAACAGCACCCGAACACTGGTTTTGCGCCTCCTCCCATGCCAATGCATATGCACCAAGGCCCTCCGCCTGTTCCAATGCACATGCAGAGACCGCCCAGTGCTTCTATGTCGCCTGCTCCATTGCCTCCGAGTGAACGACCTTCGAGTACGGTAGCTCAGCAGCCTGCTCCTGCGCCTCTGCAACAACATCCAAGCGCTGAGATCACACCTACACCCATGCCTGTCTCGGCAGCACCACCAACAAACCAAATACAACTGCCTTTCCCTACGGCGCAGAATATGCCTACGCCACAGAAGCAGCGTGCGACGTTCGTTGACCCTGCTATTATGAGTATCGGGAGATCTCCAGCCCAGCAGAGGACAGCGACGCCGAATGCTGCTATCAGTTCGCCTGCCACGCCAATGAAGAGTGCTATGGCCAAGGCCGCCGAGGCGCTGCCTGTGCAACCTACCTCGCCTTATGTTGCCGATCCGATCAAATTCAACCTGCCAGGAAAATCGAGCAATGGCCGGGCGAAACAGGCACCCGAAGCAGCACTACCCCAACTGGTATCTCCGCCACAACAGCAAGCTGCTGGTGCGGTTGGTGTGGAAGATGCTATCGTGGGCGAAGACGATGCAGGTCAGCCTGATACCAACGGCAAAACTAAGAGAGGGCGCAGAGGTATCAGGAACAAAAACAAAGTCGTGGGACAGACGGAGGCGGTTCCTCCTGCTGTCATGAACGTCGAGGTCTCAAGGAACGGCAACGACATGAACGGCACCGTAAAGAGAGGCAAGGGCTGGCGCCAGACGCCTCTTCTGCAGCCTTCGCCGCAACCGGGAGCTTCGCCGAGCAAGACCGGCAAGATGACGCGAAGGCAGCGAGAGGAGCGCAGAGAAGGACAGAACGGCTGGGCGACCGAGGAGGCGACTGACATTCAAGACCTTGGAGACTTTGACTTTGAAGCGAGTAACACTTTGTTCGACAAGAAGACAGTCTTCGATGAGCTCCGTCAGGGCGACACCACAGCGGACGAAGACCGTCTTGTTGGACACAACAGATTGGCGCGTCCTGGTACTTACGGTGGCAAGAACTTGCACCCTACCGAGAATGTCCTAAGCCCAAAACTACCCGCCGAAGAAGCTAGCAGCGACGCGGATACCGAAATGAACTTCCATACTGGCCGTTCATCGTCCAGGCATTCTGCTACAAAGCCAAGCAGGCAGAACAGCGCCGTTGTTGAGAGCAGACACCCCTTGGCGTCATCAATGTCCTCTGATCGAGGTCTTTCGAGGTCTACAATCTCGCTTGTTGGTAGAAACGGAAAGTCTTTGCCAGTCAGGGCAAATGCTTCTCCCAGGCCCGATCGCTTGCAGTCCCCTCACTCTACTGTATCGTCCAAGGCAGCCGCATCGCCGCTTCCTCCCATGTCCAATCAAGGACCTCACTTGGCGCTGCGACACTCCAATGCGCAATGTCCAGTCCTGCTGCCAGCCGCATTGGAGACCCTGGAAGCCGAGACGACAAGCCGCTACGGCCTCACACAAGACGCGATCACTGAGACCGCCGCTCGCAGTATCGCAGAGCTAGCTATGAGCATGCTTGACCCCGTCGAGCCCACTAGCCGCCGCGGCTCTCGCACCCACGCAACTCGCGCTCACATCAACCCCAGCTCACCACCAGTGATTGTCGTGCTGGCTGGCAACCACACAGCCGGCGCTCGTGCTGTAGCAGCGGCTCGCCACCTGACTCCTCGCCACTCCAAGATCATCCTCGCAGAAGCCCAATACGAGTCTGCCGCTACGCAAGAGGAACAAATGGTCAAGCAGACCCTCATGCTGAAGCGCATGGCCCGCGCCGGCGCAGACATCAAGCGCGGCACCTGGCGCAAGGCATCAAGCCACATCAAGAACCTCTCCGGCCCACCAGCCATCATCATCGACGCCCTGCTCGCAGGCGCAACTTACGATTCGCTGCTGTCCCCCAACGCGGCGCACAGCGAAGCCGCGCAGCGCGAAACACGCGAGATGATCGAGTGGGCAAACCGCTCGCGCGCACCGGTGCTGTCCATCGGCTGCCCAAGCGGTGTCAGCGGCTCAGACGGCTCGTCCACCATCATCGACGGCGAGCCCCTGGCCGTGCGACCCGATCGTGTGCTGGCTCTGGGAGCACCCATGGTCGGTCTCCTTGAGGCGATCAAGAACGGCGAGAGCTGGGAAGTCGACTTAGCTGACATTGGTGTCAATATTGCGCTTAAGATTGAGGAGGCGGTGGCTTTCAGCGGCGTGTGGGTGGATGGGCTGCGGTTTGTGGAGGAGTAGAGCTCTTCGCGAACGGATTCGGGTGTGGGTGTTGAGTCGAGCTGGTGGCGCAGGGCATATTGATGGTGCTGACTTGCGGGCTTTCGTTGCTGCACAATTATATTGCTGCTTTGGCCGCTTTTTACTGGTTACTAGGATGGTGTTGTACGAGGGACGAGTTTGGTTCGGCTGGCTCGTTGATTTGGTTTGTTATCTTAGCGAGCGTTTGGTTTTGGTCATGGGGAGCTCAGACATGCTTGTAAGTCATGGTGTAAAATCACGATTCGTTCTGAAGAGCAATTTTGTATTTATACCGCTTGAATACACACTTCATGGTCCAGTTTGTTCGGGTATCATTGTGCAGCCGCTCCAATCCAATCTGACCGCATGAAACGCCATCAAAACAAAATCCTGCTCACGCTTCTCATCAATTGAACGTAACGCCAGAAATCATGAACTGACTTTCCCAGTCTGACCGCATGAAACGCCGTCAAGAAAATCCTGCTCACGCCTCTCATCAATTGATCGTAACGCCAGAAATCATAAACTGCCTCTCCCAATCGGCCACCTCATCCACACGTCCGCCTTCGCGCAACGCGCCGTACTCTTGCAGACAGCAGCTGAACGGCAGATTCGATGGTTGCTTGGGCCCTTCGGTCTCGCCATCATCAATTTTTGCTCGTTTCGCTTTCCTTTCGCCTGCGTCCTCCTTCCGCTTCTGCTCCTCAAGATCGCCCCAGAGTATGTACAGCTTCTCACGCAGCTGGTTTAGCAGTGTCGCGTCTTCACGTAAATCTGTGGGGTCGTCGACTGCGTTGCCGAACAGGTGCTGCGCCTCCAGGTGGCTGACGTTGAGCCACATTCTGCTGGGCGGGCGAGGGGCTGCGGCGCTGGCGCTCGGGAGTTTGGGGATTTGGGCGGTGACTTCTTCGACTTGCAAGGCAAATGACCATTCCCAGACGGGGGTCGAGGCGTTCCAGGTCATGTCCATTGAGAACTCGGACTTTTCGTCGTCGGCTTCGGATTCGAGGAGCTGGATGGCGAAGTCTTGCAGGTTGGGCGGGTAAAAGTCGACGACGCGAGCTTTGATGTGGTAGCGCGCGTTGACGAATGGTAAGGTGTACGATGTGCCGTCGTGGAGGGTGTTGGTGTGGCGTGCGCCGGCTTCGTCGAGGATGGAGGAGATTGTGGTGAGGGGTTGGTCTTTGTAGGTGCAGCGGATGTGCTTGTTGGCTTCGATTTTTCTGCTGATCGAGTTAGTCCGATCTTTGGGCCGAGAGGGAGTTGCTGGGTGTGGTATGTACCTCACTGCGGCTGCTTCGGCCTGTTTTTGCAAGGCTTCGGCCTTTTCTTGTGCTTCGAGTCTTTTTCTCTTCTTCTCCTTCTTCTTTTCTCCTTTCGTCCGCGCGGGGACGTCTTCTGCCACCTTTCCAAGCTTCTCGACCAAGGCTTGACGTCCAGTCTGGTATTCGCTCTTTCTCAGGAGTAGGTTCATGATTTCTTTTCTTTGACGGGGCAAGTGTCGTACTTGAACTTTGTTATAGTTATTCTGGTCGGGCCACATGTCGCCCTCAAGCCTATTGCTAATAGGCATGACTTTGATTTTGACGTTCTCCAGTGCGATCATGTCACCTTCAGAGACATGTTCACGAGCGAAAGAAGCATGGGGGTCGACCAGAGTGACCTTGAAAACTAGGTATCCATATGGCCCTGGCCAGTCACGCTTTGGTGGGCCGTTGTAGCCAAACTGATCGCCGTCACGAACTAGACTGTTCTTCTTCTCCTCTGGTGGCGCGTAGTAGAACATGTCCTTGTTCGCGGTATAGTCGGTCACATAGAGCTCACATTGTCCAAACTGATTGGGGAACTTCTTCACTACTTCCACGCAGATGTCGCTGAAGACGCTCTCCTCAAGGTCCTTGATGAGCTTGAACTTTTTGGAATATGCGTTTGACGCCGCACGACTGGCATACCCTAGACCAGGCGGAGCAGGCTGGGCATTTCGAGCGCCAGGAGCTACCGATAGAGGCGCAGGAACGTCAACTGGTTTGATTTGAATATTCAGCTCGCTTTTCAGGGTTATGATGTAGTCCTGCTCTACCGGACCCAAGGCGTTTCTCAATCCGTCTGTTCCTTGGCAAGGGAGTCTGCCGTTGCCGCCAACATAGTCCAACTTGAAGGCTGGCGATGGTACGGCGGGTGCAGAAAACACGAGGTGACCGGTCTGAAAACAGGAGACAGGCACAGTCTCGCCTGCGTACTCGCCGACTTTCATATTTCGTAACAATACAACATCGCCAATGGCTTTGATTGTAGGCAGGTCTTCAAGGCGCTTCCTGAAGAATCTCACCTTCAGACCCTCGCCAGAATACCTCATGCTGTGGTCTTGCAGCTTGAAGGTGACTGAAAAGTCGCTTCCAGCGCTCTGTCTGGGTGGTAGGTAGTCCACCACGACGCCGATGAATGACACGAGTGAGTATTTTCCGGCGCCCTGGGCGGTCGCCAAGTCGACAAAGCCTGGCGGCGGCACCATTGCCGGCATGTTGACGGTGTCGTATTTGGCGTGGAAAGTGAGGTTGTCGAGTGTTAGCGTGGACGCGTAAAGAGGCAGGGCACGGAAGACGCGCTTTGGTGGCGGAAGTCGAGGCGAGGCAGGAGGCAAAGCCGACTGACATGTGACCAACCACTGACATCACGTTCGAGGCCCGGAGCCAGACTTCTGTCGTACCAACTTTGGCAACCCGCAGCATACCTTACCATTCGCAGGAATAAAGCAGTCTACCAGCATTTCGCACCCAGAAACCACCAGAACATCTCCCATCGCTCGCTGATGGTAGGACGATGATGTTGAGGCAGCTGTCCTCGCGCTTAGCGAGCTCCGCCAGACAAGCTCCCTCTGCGCTGCGACGCCAACAACCACAAAATGTAGCCAATCTCACTTCCACCACCGTCGAGGTCGCTGGACGACGGACGATCTCATACTCGGCACTCTCTCGTGCAAGCAGCCGCCTGGCTTCGAACCCACGATGGCAGCAACGACGCGCATGGCCTATGGGCTCCAGCGCCATCCACAACCTGCCCGCAGTCCGCCATGCATCATTTGCCCGAGCCATCCCTAAACTGGCCATGAAACTCGCTCGGATACCAGCCATGTTTGCCACAGCAATGATTGGAGGCGTGGCCTACCTGCAGTACCAAGCAGTGCAAGCGGGAACATACGCCATCGACATATTCGGCAGGGCTAAAGACAGTGCCACTTCAACTGCCACTGGTCTATGGGAAGGCGCTGGAGGTATCTTTACACAGATCGGTCGGGGATGGGACCAGACCAAGGAACAAGCAAGTGGTGTGGAGATGCCCAAGTGGATGAAAGACATTTACGAGGGACGTGAAGGCAGCAAAGAAGGCGGAAGTGGAGGCGGCGGACCTGAGCCTCAGCAAAGCGGTGTTGGTGCTGTTGGTGCTGGCGCTGCTACTGCCACAGCTTTTGCAATGGACGCCGAGGGCGAGGAGGATGACAGACCGTTCGAGGTTGCGGCGAGAGATGACCAAATGATGTTGCTCACCCGCAAGATGATTGAGATCCGGTCTTTGCTGCAGACGGTGGATCAAGGAGAATCGCTCACGCTACCATCTATCGTTGTTGTGGGCTCACAGTCTTCTGGCAAGAGCTCTGTCCTTGAGGCTATCGTTGGTCACGAGTTTCTTCCCAAGGGCTCGAACATGGTCACCCGCAGGCCCATCGAGCTCACTCTTGTCAACACACCCAAGGCGCATGCCGAGTATGGCGAATTCCCAGCGCTCGGCCTCGGCAAGATCACGGACTTCACTCAAATCCAAAAGACGCTGACTGATCTCAACCTCGCTGTTCCCGAGAAAGATTGTGTCTCTGATGACCCAATCCAACTTCGCATCCACTCGCCGAACGTGCCCGACCTGAGCTTGATCGATCTGCCAGGATACATCCAAGTGGAAGCCTTTGACCAGCCTACTGAGCTTAAGAACAAGATTCAGGCTCTTTGCGACAAGTACATTCAGCCTCCAAACGTCATTCTAGCGATCTCAGCCGCCGACGTTGATCTAGCCAACTCTACCGCCCTGAGAGCCTCAAGACGAGCTGATCCACGAGGTGAACGGACTATCGGCGTGGTGACCAAGATGGACCTGGTAGACCCAGTACGCGGCGCTCAAATCTTGAACGACAAGAACTACCCCCTACGACTGGGATATGTTGGCGTGGTCTGCAAAATTCCTCAAGAAAGCAGATCGCTCTTCTCGAGGGGATCTGCCAACATTCTCAACGCCATCACGCGCAACGAATCTTCGTACTTCAATGCCCACCCTGAAGTCTTTGGTGAGAACGCCAAGGTTACAACAGGCACCGTCAACTTGCGCAAGAAGCTCATGCACGTCCTTGAATCGACGATGTCAGCTTCGCTGGCTACCACTAGCGAGGCAATCCAACACGAGCTAGCCGAAGCGACCTACGAGTTCAAGGTTCAATACAACGAACGCTCTCTCAGCGCCGAATCTTACCTCGCAGAGTCTTTGGATGCTTTCAAACACTCATTCAAAGGCTTTTCTGACCAATTTGGAAGGAAAGAGGTGCGCGAAATTGTTAAAAGCGAGCTCGACCAGCAGGTCCTCAATCTTCTGGCACAAAGATACTGGAACAGACCTGTGGAGAGCCTGCAGCCACTCGACCGACTTTCCGAGACGATACAAGATCCGCTAGAGTCGTTGCCCAAGGCTGACCCTGAGAACCCTCTATGGCACCTCAAGCTTGATGCGTCCACCTCAACGCTTACCAAACTTGGAATCGGTCGCCTTGCAACGACCATCACTGCTCAGTCACTGCAATCATCTATACAGTCTCTGATCCACAACAGCACATTCGCAAACCACCCTTTCGCCATTGAAGCCATCACCCAGGCTTCTGAAAACATTCTTCGCGACCTCAGTTTCGACACCTCTGACGAACTTGAAATTT
>Ga0265797_10008399_pt1 | contig 13771 bp, 11 predicted proteins | sample P2T30metagenome_FD_192433 | JGI IMG/M metagenome (GOLD analysis project Ga0265797, IMG submission 192433) | Plant litter microbial communities from East Loma Ridge, Irvine, California - P2 T30 | ecosystem: Environmental > Terrestrial > Plant litter > Unclassified | place: USA: California... | reverse complement strand
CTTTGTGGCTGGCAATGTAATGCATGTTCTAGAACATGGTCAGATCGTCGTGAAAAGTTCAAATTTCTCTTTGCGCCCACGGCGGCATTTGCCCTTGGTGCCGGTCCAGGACCATACCGGATTTTGGGGCTCACTTGCCAATTTTCGCTCGCTGCACCCAATTAACCGGCGCCGTTCGCCTAGGGTGAATCGTATACTTTTGCGGGCTGGGGCCACTACGACCTGAGTAACTTCCATGCAAGCGATGTTATCGTGGGCGCAAGCACCAGACCGAATTCAAATGACTCCGCTTGCCACAGCCTCGAACCTACTGAGCAGGTGAATCGACTCAAGTCTGTCGAACCAACTTCCTCACGAGACTGACGTCGGGACTCTCCGAAGTTGTGACACAGAAATCGCAACCCAAGATGAAGCAATGGCGAGTCACGAGGTGTTTACAATCACCACCTTTGCGACCCACTCGGTCCAGTACACTCCTTGCATGAACGGAAGCATGCAGAGGGCATCAAGTTGCACATACAGTAATGACGTTTCACCAATCACTGTCTACAGACGAGTAGTAACATGGGTTGGCCGCTGTCAAAAGCACTGTCGCCCGGGAATCTGCATTAAGCCTTGCAGGAGCACTGGAAATCCTTATCCCGAAGATGCCAGCATAACGAACTAGGCTGCAAGAGACCCGCATGTCTTGAGACGAGCCTCACGGGTTGGTGTCCAGCTCGTACTGCTGCAAATTATTCATGTATCGATAGAGCAGATATCTCAATCATCACACCATAGCAAGCAGCCAGCAGGCCATCCTAGCTACACCATGCTAACCTTTTGAAGTTATAGCGGCGCCATTCGCTTGTAACACTAACCACTGATGCAGGAATTGAGCTCCTGACTAACCTCTTCAAGATATAACAGTGGCTTGGGCTCTGGAGACGTCCGAATGACATTCACATCATTGTTCCTCGAGATGTGGCTCGATGTCCATTTTACTTCTCTTATGCACACTACATCGGTGCACCACTTGGACCCTTTGTTGACTTCATGGATCATAGGCAAGGCAAAGGGCTAGTGCTACGAGGCGGATGGCGGCTGACATACGTTGGCCTGGCTACACCGGGCGGGCTGATAGCACTCACAGCAGCACATGATGCCACAGTACGACACGGAATCTATCCGCACAGCCGGGGTTTCCTTCCAGCTCACGATCGACGAATCGCCTAACGTCTCACCCAAGGTCGTGCTCTAGGCTAAATCACCAACAGTGGGCTGACCTGGGATGCGGCGATCCTGCGAATGTTTCCACCACTGGGCGACAGTCTGACCTACGGATACGCGCAGAAAGTAGTAAAACATATATGTATGGTCCTTCAGCGCGAACCCGAGACTTTTGATCACCTATTTTTGGTCAAATCAAGCTTTGCACCAGCTGCAATACACATCAGGTCTTATTGATAGCTGTGGCTAGGGACAGTTCATCAGCCCCTTATATCAGTAGGGCGGGCCATCTCATCAACATTCCAGTGGGCTCCGTTGTCGCGACTAGCGCTCCGTCAGCAGTAGGTAACCCGCATCCTTACCCCACCTACTCAGGGATGGAGTCGATGGACCACAGGTCAGTCAGACCGTGACTGATCCCAACCAGACCGCCAAAGACGGCTGCACAACGATGCAAGGTTGCCTTTTCCTTCCAAGTTTCATGCCTGGCCTTCTTTTTTACTCTGCTTGTCCCGCTCGCCATGACAGTCTAACCCTTGCTACACTATACGTGGGTAATCGCCTGATCAACCGCATTACTGCCGCCGATGGGATGCATGCTCGTACCAGGAAGTTCGGAACTGAGTTTGTGTGCACACGACTCTAAGCGTCCGTCGCATTCCGTCACTTCGAAAGTCTGGAACACGCCAAATTGGAGAGAGCCTCCAACGATCGTCATCAATGGATCGGCATACCTACACAATTGATTTGGCTCTTGGTTGTAGTGCGCGCCGTTGCTGCCCAAGTCACACACCAGAACTTTTGGTACACCTCGTGGTTGTTATTGGCCTCGGTGAATTCCTTGGTCACTACCTAGGTACTCAGCCGCTCTTCCCTCGCATGGTCTTACAGTCCTCGTTACTCGACGTACTATCAAGTGCATATCAGAAGCATATCAGCCGCTCTCAACGCCTTCTACAACCTTGTAGACACCGATCGCCCGCGCCGCGTTCTTGTCTTTTACTCCACTAGATATCTACCGCGGTGGTAGTTACCTACATTACATGTTGTATCGCCGATCAAGCTGCACCGCTGCTTAGGACAACGAAAAGGCTGCTTTATCTGCAAGTTTGTCCTTGTAGATCTTGAAAAGGCTCGTTCCGAGGTTGACATTAAGGGGTCAGGAAGGTAGGTAATCCGACATGGTATTGCATACACCACCATGTGGACCTGGTGCCGAGTAAGGTTGTCATCATCTCGATGGCAGCCGCATGCCGGAGTGAGAAAAGGCCACCCCTCATTGCGGTGCACCAGAAGGCGCGAGCAGGGGCGAATTGTTGGCATTGCGGGGCAAATATCACATATATTTGTCTGGCATACCAAAAAGGCTATCGCCCGTTCACATTTCGCAAATATATCATCACATGAAGCGAGCAGAAACCGATATGTCCGCTGTCGATCTTCAATGACGGAAGATGCGAAAGCGGGGTCCCAACGGTAAGTTGTGTGGACAAGACAAGCACCGCGTTGGGCTGATCTTAGCTTCATCGGATTCCGCATGTGCATGTTAGAACTGCATGTTCGCCTGCTAGTCCCAAGCTGCTGATCTCGGTTGAGCCGTTTGGAGGCCTTCTTGTTAGACTGGTCAAGACGATGACATCTACCCATCATTACACCGTAGGAGCTGGTGAGCATGGAAAATACGCTCGTTTTGAAGGAAAACTTGTCTACAGAAGGGAAAGTGTTACTGAAATTTGGTATACCAAATGCAATACCAACTGGCGACGCGTAGCGACTGCTCACAGTGTGACCAAGCCTTAATTCGCTGTAGTCTGCACCTTTTGACGGATCAAGTTTGAAGACGACGTGTGGTTCGTATATGGATAGCCAATCGGTAGTGATCTAGCCAGCCAAATCATGGTGCGAAGTGAGGAGACGGTTCAAAATTTCTCTACGAGTTGTCCTTCATCGACCGTAAAGCTCCCATGACATCGATGGGGTCAGTTTTGCCCGTAAGCTTCTGCAACTCTGGGTCGGTGACTCGCATAAAAACGTTATGTTGCTATTTCGTGTCAGCATAATTGCCAATCATTTGCGTGTTGGATCCAAACTATATACCTTCTCATCACCAATGGTGAACTTGCCCTGCGTCTCCTTATTCGCTTGGGAATAGTAATCGAGCTTCTTGATCGCATCATTGTTCAGCACTTGCTTCGCGAATTTGACATTGCCTTTGGTGTACTCGTGTCCGGGGTAGACTTTTGTGTCATCGGGCAAAGCTGCTAGCACCTCGTTCAACGCCTTGTGCATCTCTTTCGGTGTACCTTCGAAGAAACGTCCACACCCCCCAATGAAGAGCGTGTCCCCGGTAAAGACAGCGCGGTCCTGACCATCCTCGAGAAAGAAGCAGATGCTATCTTGAGTATGACATGGCGTGTGAAGCGCAGTCACGTTGATAGAACCAATCTTGAATTTTGAGTTGTGGCTGGGTGTTTCAGCAACGAGGGCGCAGTCTCTACCACCAACCACGGGTATGTTGTACGACTTGGTCTATACTCCGCGTCAGATGTTACTTCATACACGAATCACTGAGGTACTCACAATCTCCTCGTTACCACCGGCATGGTCGTGATGGCTTCATCAGAATCAATGGGATACTTGCATACTCAGAAAGCGTTACGTACTGATGTGTGTTGATAATCTTCGACAGCTTGAAGCCAGCGTCCGTCTTCTCCTTGAGGTGAGAGAGTACTCTGTGATCAAGTTAGATTGGTGTACCCTTCTCAAACAGAATCTGTCTCCGTACTCTGATGGATTTGCTGGGTCGATGATGACCGCTTCTTTGGTCTTGTCGTCCGAGACCAAGTAGGCGTAGTTGTTACCCGTGCCTTCCCCTGATACAAGTAAGTATTTTTAGTCATTGTACAAAGGCCATTAGGGTACTCGTACACATGGGAATGGATTGAATATGCATGGCTCGAGTTGTGATTGGCTACATTGCGTCAGCATCGAACAACTTCGTTACAGGTGATCTACCTTCGCAATTTGTTTCGTAAGTAAGGTTGGCGAATAGCGCTTAATGACAGTAGCAAGTAAGCTCATAAGGACGATGCTGAGAAAGGACTTGCGAATGGTGGTTGTCAATGTCATAGAGGTCGGGAACGATGACGTGCATTCGGAAGACCGAGGTAGCAGTCACGTGGAGCATTTAGCGTCTTTCTCTAAGTCCGTATCTCCGCGTCTCCCAAGCGCGTCGAACACAACATAGTTCGATAACCCACTTCGTTCAAATAACTATATACAACGAGAACAAGGCCTGGAATGCCGTACGCCAAACACCTCCATGTTCGAGCCATTGATGCTTGCCGTAAGTCATAACCATTTCCATGTTACAGGAGCGACTTCAAACGCATCTGCAGCTCTGGCGCGCTCGACGTGCCCTCGCTACGCAAGCGACGATCTTGAGGATCGTATAAAGGATCACTGGTTACGGTAGCCTTGATCCTCCTGCCAAAGTACTCAATCTCAACGGCTTCACCCTCTTTTACGCTTCCAGGTAACCATGCATAAGCAACCGGCTTGCGTACTGTATATCCGAACGCGGCATTGGTTACATAACCAGCTGCTTGACCTTGAACAAACACTGGCTCTTTTCCAAGGATCATGGACTGGCCGTCGTCAACTGTCAAGCAGCGTAATCGATACGAGGACGTCTTCGTCGACAACTGTTCAAGCGCAGCCTTTCCCACATAGTCGTCCTTCTTGTCCATCTGGATAGCGTATGTCACCCCAGCCTCCCATGGGTTATGCTCTGAAGACATGTCAGATCCTGACGCTCGAAGACCTTTCTCAAGGCGGAGTCCGTTAAAGGCAGCACGACCTGCAGCGACCAGCCCATGTGACCTGCCTGACTCCCACAGGAGGTCCCACAAGCGCTGGCCATACTCTGGTGTCGTTTGGATTTCCCAACCAAACTCGCCCACGAATGATTTGCGGAACATGATGACCGGAATTCCCGCAAGGCTTGTCTTCTTGGTATCCATGTATGGTAGCCCCTTGTTCGAGAAGTCATCGGCGCTGACAGTAGTGATGACATCTCGAGCTCGCGGACCCCAGAGACCGAGACAGCAGGTGCTACCGGTCACGTCGCGTACCTGAGCCCATTTTCCAGGTGTTTGTTTGAGCTGGCGGCGAGCTTCTCGTGTGAGGTAAGCCAGATCGGTCGCGGTATTGGCCCCAACCTGGAAGAGGTCATGTTCGAGCCGCGAGACAAACACATCGCTCACTATGCCGCCATGGTTGTTCAGCAACAGCGTGTGCGTGATGCTACCTACGTCTTTTGTCACGTCGCTTGTTGTCAGCCGCTGAAGCAGATGAACTGCGCCCGGACCAGATACCTCGAACCTGTGGAAAGTGGTCATGTCATACATGGCGACGGCATTACGAGTTTTCCATGCCTCTGCCGCTGCGATTGGCGAGTAGAACTTTGAGGACCAAGCATCGCGGTCAACAGGCCGCCAATCCGCTGGTAAAGTTTTCACTAAGTCGGAATTCGACTCGTACCAATGGGGCCTCTCCCAGCCACCAACTTCGAGGAAGAAAGCACCCTGTTCCCGCTGTCGTGCGTGGAAGGGACTGACGCGAAGGTTTCGTGGGTTCTCCTTTGGCGCAAGCGGGTGAATGATGTCGTAAATTTCCACAAAATTTTGCTGGGATGTCTCGCTGACACTAGAGATAGATGTACGAAGTCAGTATATGTCTCACATGCAGTTCGTACATGGAGCTCTCTTACTACTCAGGACTAAGCTGGACTTCCTCGAAGCGCGTCAATTCACATTCCGCGGCGTCGATCCTCGAGCGACCTTCCGTCAACACTTCGGCAACAGCGCGAGCCACACCAGCTGAATGGGTAACCCACACCGCCTCGGCCACATAGAAGCCGTCCAGATTGGGAGCTTGCCCAACGATAGACCCGCCGTCCGGAGTGAACGAGAACACTCCATTAAAACCATCTGCAATCTCAGTCTCTCGAAGAGCGGGTAGAAGTTGTTTAGTGGCTTCCCAGGCTGGTTCGAAGTCCTTGGGTGTGAACTCAAGTCGAGATGGCATATGCTTGTCGTCTACGTCATTTGGCGTTACGCCGAGAGATGCAGCATCTACGGGCATGGGTCGATGGCCATAGTAACCGATGCCGAACTGCTCGCCATGCTCACGGTAGTACAAGTCTTGGTCTTGGTGTCGGAGGATTGGAAGCTCGGCGTTCATCGCATTGATGTTCTTGTTTATCTCCCGGCCCTCAAGACCAGGCACTGCTGTTGTTTTTACGTACTGGTGACCCAGCGGAAGCAACGGCACCTTGAGACCGATCATCTTTCCAATCTCAACTCCCCAGAAACCCGCGCAAGACACCACGATATCTGCGGGTACAGAGCCGTTGTTCGTTGCGACGCCAGTCACGCGTCCGTCTCCTTGTTCAATCCCAGTTACGACAGTGTGCTCAAGATAGGTGACGCCGGCACTGCGCGTGCTTTCAATGAGTATCTGTGTCGCTCGAGCTGCTAACGCAAGACCATCGCTTGGAATGTGCAGACCACCGAGGATCATGCCCTTGTTCAGAAGAGGGTACCTTTCCAAGCACTCTTCACGACTGATCAAATGAGCTTCGATGCCCCATGACTGTGCGTACCCGTGTTTGCGTTTAAGCTCTTGAAGGCGTTCAGGTGTTGTCGCCACTTCCAAACCACCCAACTGGTTGAAGCAGTTCTGGCCATCCTTCCAGAGCGACTGGAGTTTCTCGACGGTGTACTTAGCGAAGAGTGTCATTGTCTTGGAAGGATTTGTTTGGAACACCAAGCCAGGCGCGTGCGACGTTGAGCCTCCTGGTAGACTCAATGGGCCTTGTTCGATTACTGTGATGTTCTGCCATCCTCGAGAGACGAGCTCGTCAGCGAGATTAGTGCCAACGATGCCAGCACCGATAATGACAACGCGCTGTGAAATGTCCATGGTAGGAGGGAAAGGGTATTGATTTGAATGGCTTAAATTGCTTGCAGGAGCCTACTGCTTAAGAATATCTCTTGCCCGCGATAACGGACTCACTTGCAATAAACGCCTCCTCCATAACCGCCGCTAAGCAAGGACTACAAGATCAGAAACGCAAAAGCTTTCCGGATACCAAAAGGCACCCGTGAAACAGACAGCTCACCCCGCAACCGACTCTTACGACATGGTGGGGACGTGTAAACTTCGTTGGAGAACATAGGGTTCTGTTTACCAAAACGAGGTTAGTCTCGATCGCCGAACTTGGACAACACAAGCCACTACATAACAAGCGACGACCCCACCTCGCGGGCGTGTTCGCCATTTTACTACCTCCTCCTGAGCGTGCAATCCTCACCGCGACATCTCCGAAGCTATTTGGTATGTACGAGCTATCTAGCAAGATCATCAGCGATACAATATGATCGCTCTGTTCGATGAAACCGAAGCCCAATGTCAATGCCTCGCAACCGTGTTGTAGGAACCCAGACAAAGTAACAATGACCTGATATCTCACGCTATCAATGCTGTCAAAACACCTGAGCCTGGCGACAAAATCATTGCAACAATGCCTTCGCGCCAAATGTCTTCGCGCCCATGCATGCCAGCTCGTTACAACAAGAACTTGGCGACATCACCACGCAGCTCGTCCACGAGGACTTCACTGAGAGCAACAGTCCTCGCTCCGCCTTCTGCAATGGCTGCTTCCTACGCCACAAAACTCCTGGCAGTACCAGACGCGACCTTTTCACGGAACTTGGAATGGTTCGTAACCACTTTCCGAAACCCAACGGTCTGGACCTGGTAGGCTAGAGGCTCGGGAGGTGTCAATAACATGCCGAGGGGATTTCTCGCATGTCAGGTTTGAAGTGACCTCCGCAACTGACTAGTCGGTTCCTGGCATCCACGATACCCTTCAGGTGCTATCAGTAAGCGCGGACCATCCAGCAACATGCGTCTTACGATAGCAGCGGTCCATGGAGCACCAGGGCACAAATGTCACCGAAAGCACTTAAGCCAACAGCTCTTCGTAGCCTTCGAACGGAACTACTGCGCAAGCCGCGCGGGGTGAAAGCATGCCACGAAGTCACCGTACCGGTGAAAATAAATCGACTATTTGCGTCAATGCATCTTGCTGCTACATCCACGGCTCATAGGCATCTAACTCCGCTGAGCCAATATCTCCAGGTCGTGATCCTTCTCACGCACCCATGTACAGAAGCGAAAGCGTGCGACGTTATCCCTCCATGAGCACGAATTACTGGATTTCAAACCTTTCGTCAACCGCTGTAGGCAATGCAGACGCCCATCTTTGCTGCACCATTGGAGATCTATCGTCTTGATAGCAACCCGGTGATAGCCTGATAAGAGCCCGATAAAGGGTCTTGATTCATCTCGTGGTGTTTTGGGTCTAGAATGGTCCAAGCTTGGCTGGTTTTCCATGTCCAAATCTGGACATCAGATCCACTCACTCCAGCCTGGCCTCCACACGAGGGCCTCAGTCGACAATGCGCTCAAGTTCTGTCACGATGACAGCGCACCTCCACACTCTACAGAGACAGCAATCATGAGCCGTTGCTCAGTGACAGCACAGTAACGCACTTCTGGCTCGCTATCTATAGACTGCGATGCGTGACGCACTCGATCACGATGGCATATCTAGTGAGCTTGAGGAGCTATCGGGAGGCGTAAAGCCAGTATTTGGCAAGTGGGTCGGCACCGATTACGTTTGTGATGACAATCTCTCCTCACTGTGTATGGGTGCTATTACCCCATGGGGACTTGTCGAATTTCTTTACTTGATAAGGACCACCAAACGTTGCTACCACCCAGGACTATAATAACACTCCGCCACATCAATAGGTTATCGCTATACTCATTCACATATTCTTCGCCATCTCGGCAACCGTGGTACAAGGCTTTATCAATTCCACAGTTCATCATGGTTGCATCACTTCTGAGCTACATCGGTCTCGGTGGCTCGGCTGCCGTAGCTGCGCCACAAACGGAAACCGTGCGCGCCTTGCCAGGGAACTGGTACACATCGGAAGAGATGTATCAGCTAGAGAGGCGTGCAATCTTCTCACGTCGATGGCTACTCCTTACACACAGGTCAAGAGTCCAGAATTCAGGCGATTATCTCCGGTACAGTGTCGCCAACTACGACATCGTCATCTCCAAGGACCGATCTGGTGAGGTTCACGCTTTCCACAACGTTTGCCGACACCGTGCCTACCCCGTTGTCGAGCAAGACATAGGCAACGCGAAGATCTTCTCCTGCAGGTACCACGGCTGGTCATATGGCCTTAACGGCAATCTCGCCAAGGCACCTGGCTATCAAGAGCTTCCCACCTTCGACAAGGCTAAGAATGGACTCCTTCCTATCCATGTCCGTATCGACAAGAACGGCTTTATATGGATCAACATGGACTCAAAGAAGGTGCCAGAGGTATCATGGGAGTCACAATTCGACACTGTGGACGAGCAAGAGCGCCTCAACGCTTTCAACTTTGACCACTACGAGTTCAACCATACCTGGAACATGGAGAGCAATTTCAACTGGAAGATACTGGCGGACAACTTTAACGAGTGCTATCACTGCAAGAGTACACACCCAGACCTCACAAACGGTGCACTCAGTCTCGAGACTTACGATGTAAATTGCTCAGCCGATCACATCCAGCACGATCCGAAGACCACTGAAGAGCAGCGTGCCAAGGGCTTCGGCATCTGCTCAACGTACATGTTCCCTAACGTCTCCTTCACTGTCACGTAAGTATGCCAGCAACACGTGGCCAAATCAATCGCTGACAGTAACATCAGAGAGCACTTCATGATGATGCAAAAGTTCATGCCGAAGTCTCCGACTGTCTCGCTCATGCATTACGAAGTGTGGAAGAACAAAAACTCAACCGAAGAAGACTTCAGGCACATTTCAGACCTGTACGCTCGCGTCATGAAGGAAGACAAGGTCCTCTGTGAGCGCGCGCAAGCCAACATCAACGCCGGGGTCTTCGTCAACGGCGAACTGCACCCACGTATGGAGAAAGGCCCGTTGTTCTTCCAGAAACGCTGCCGTGAGGTAGTCATGGAGCATGGTGCGCGCGAAAAGCGCGAGGGTCGGCAGATCTGGCCTGCGAAGCAGCAGCTCGAAAAGACGGGCACCAGCGCGATCAGCAATGAGGACGTCGCGTTCTGCGAGGGTCTTGCGTGTGGTAATGATAACGACAAGGGCGACTTGGCTTGGTGATTTTGCTCTTTCAGTATGGCAGCATTGTAAGGTGTTATGGCGCGTTGATAGAGGCATCGTCCTCTCGCTTGTTTCCTGCTGGGTTTTGGTAATGACTTACGACTTTCGCTTCTCTTCTCTACACTCTGCGCAGGTAGAGTTCTCACACTGAGAACACGAGTCTTCCATAAGGAACATCACATCTTGAAGACAAAGCTCTTTGTTCGTGGTCGTTTTCTAAGCCTGCTCACACTTCTGCTCTTTGCTATGCGCCGAAAATCTTCGACCTCTCTCGGCTAGGTCCGTTTCTACAGCTCCCGAAGTCGCATTTTCTCTGGCCAGCCCCTGGCACGGCAATCAAATCCATCATGACGATCGCTAAGCATCAACAAAGACTTGCATCAATCTTGATCAGCTGCACAAGCGCATGACCGAGGTTTCCCTATCGTTCTCGCATACATGCGGAGTTGTCTTGCGGTGGCTTTCCCGAACGCGATATCAGTCCCGATCCGGAAAGCAAATCCATTGAGCCAATCGGATCGTTTGGCATGATCACGGAGTGGCGATAACGGTATTGAGATGTGAGGAAAGACGATGCTGGGAGACGTGGACTTGCATGAGAAGCAAGGCCATGCCGGCATTAGAAGATCGAGATGGGATTATATGGACGTGGAACGATATGTAGGGTTGCTTTAAGCGTGCACTCAGCACTTTACTATGTACCCCTTCCTGGGTCAACTGCACAGTCATGGCTACCAAACATGGTCGTCCCGCTTGCCCAATTCCTGATGAGGACCAACGTAGTCATCCGTTATAGCGAAGGGTGATGAGACCGCTTTGTCGCCAAAGCTACTCTCCATCCACTCGCTGAACCACCTGACTTGATTAGTAATTATCTAAGATAACATCCACAACGAGAAACTCACAACTTCTTAAAGTCCTCCTTCGACAGTCTCCCCAGGAAATGCATGTTCATATTGGCACGTGTAGGGCGGATATTCAGCTCATACTCAGCTTTCTTGAGTCGCTGATCAGTATACATGCTGAGGGCGAGTACATGTACAGGAAGTAATGGTTTCCCGTCCTTGCGCGCAAGAATGAAGGAGCCAGTGTTGTCAGCCTGGTGAGGAGGATTAAGCATGCCAATTTCCTGGCTCTCCATCTTCGACACCTTTGTGCGAAAATGCATTGCCGGTGCGATGTTGCGCATGACGAGCTCCAGCCCGATTCGCTGGGCAATGGGTGTAGGGATATCGGACTTCTCGTCGAGGCGGAGAAAGTGGCCCTGTTCTGTGACACTCTGGTATGTGGACCGCTTGCATAGCTGTTGGTCTCCTACGCAATTGACACGGACGGCAGTGATTTGTTTGCGGCCGCTCTGGCATGCACCGAAGTCGGCAAACATGTGATGCATGCTAGATGCACAGTACTGCCCGCCAAGATTGTCGACTGCGTGTCGGAAGTCCTCAGCTACAAGATCGAAGCTGGCATCTATAGTTTGCTTGTTCGCAATACGAACGCCGACTACGAGCAATGGGCCACGCAGCCATTCGGCGATGCCTTTGTTGACCTTCATCAAACTCTGGTTTGGAGGGCGCGATCCGCTCAGATTCTTGGCAGTGGCACATGGAGGAATGATCGTCCTGAACTGTGCGGGTTCAAGGTGTCGCGCGAGTACTACGTTGACTCGGTCGTCGTCGATGGAGATCTGCTCGTCGGCCTTGAACCCAAGAGCACCCAAACCGTTGGCGTCCTTGTCCATCGCACCAAACATCCAGTCGAACCACATGAAGCGAGGTGTGGGCTCGTTGTGTGGGAATTATATGACACTCTTATGGAAGGGACTGGGTCGGCAGGCCATATGGCTTTTGTAGGTCTTGCAGATGAGTTTGTGAAGACACCAATCGAACTTCTGTAGAGCCGCAAGGCCGAGGTTAGTACCATACTCTTCGAGGTCGTTACAAACAACGTTACCTGGCATTCCTGGGAGCAGTACGGCATGGCCTCGCACTTGGTGCATCTAAAGCGTCCAGCTTTGTTGCAGACGGCGCAGAGGCCTTTTGGATCCGTGATCACTTTTGCTGCGGCTGTTGAAGTCATGGTTGCTGTGTGGTCGTGCGACAAGGTTGCGACAAGAGTAAACAAATATAGAATCTAGAGAATGGAAATGTTTGTTTGCCGAGAGCTTGCCTATGCGAACCTCGAGCCAACCAACGAGCACGCACGTGATTGCCGTCACGACCCTTCCACTCATCTCGCATTTTTCAACAGAGTCCAAAAGCCAACACCAGCTCCAACCCTACACTCCCTTCCCAACAACCCTCTCCCCAAGCTCGACCAACGAATCCACAACAACATCCATCCTCCCAAACACATCCTCAAGCGCCTCGCTTTCTAACACCGTACAATACGCCGTCTTGAACCCCGCCCTTCCCGCTGCACTCACATCCCACCCATGCGCAGCCGCAAACCACACCTCCTGCTCCCCAACCCCAATCTTCTCCTTAACCTTCTCATATGCACGCAGCTCTGGTTTACCCACGCCAATCTCGTCACACGTAATGATGTGCTCGGCATCGATAGCGATGCCGCCAGATTCGAAATACCCCGTGACTCGCGCTCGATCGCCGCTCGTGAACGCCCACACAGTCCAGCCATTCGCCTTTAGGTTGTCGATACATTCTTTTGCGCCAGGCCGGACTCTGCAACTCTTGTACTCTTGCAGGAAAAATTTGACGTCTTCTTCGGTCGCTAATTTGCGTGGCTCAGGTACACCAGCTGCGTGTAGGACGCGGAAGAAGATTGCTTCGAAGACCTGTGCGAAGGGCACGTATTTCCCTGAGAGTGAGAGGTATGTGTATTCGCGCTCAGCGGACTCGAGCCAAGCGAAACCGAGAAGGCGGGCTGAGACGTTGTGTTTGCGTAGAGAAGGGCCGAGGCGCTGGTCGATGGTGGTGTAGAAGTGCTCGTGCGAGACGAGCGTGCCGACGATGTCGAAGACGATTATTTTGGTCATTATGGTTTCGGAAGATTGTTTGTCTTGGATCTTGGAGAAGTGGCTGTACAGTAGTTGATATATTGGTGTGAGTGGTAGGTCGTAGGGCGCAATTGCGTCAACGTCGTATCATTGGCTGTGCGAATTATTAAGCGGGACGCAAGAACAGCAAGAGCAACGATAATACAAGTCAACGAGGCAACTGTTACGATCTGCAGGAGGTTGGAGGAGGCGATAATGTGTGCGTTCGTACAAACAAAAAGTACGAACAAATATTCCAAGAGCTTTTCGTGATTGACGACTCACGTACCTGTCACGCC
>Ga0265797_10008397_pt1 | contig 13773 bp, 9 predicted proteins | sample P2T30metagenome_FD_192433 | JGI IMG/M metagenome (GOLD analysis project Ga0265797, IMG submission 192433) | Plant litter microbial communities from East Loma Ridge, Irvine, California - P2 T30 | ecosystem: Environmental > Terrestrial > Plant litter > Unclassified | place: USA: California... | reverse complement strand
GGGTTCGGAGGAGATCAGGTTCAGGAAGCGCGTCATGGCCGCCTGCGAATCGAGCATCGCCTCGTCCATATTGATGTCGATGACCTGGGCGCCGCTCTCGACCTGCTGGCGCGCGACCGACAGCGCCTCGTCGAACTGCTCGTTCAGGATCATGCGGGCAAACGCCTTCGAGCCGGTGACATTGGTGCGCTCGCCGACGTTGACGAACAGCGAGGACTCGTCGACCGTGAACGGCTCCAGGCCCGACAGGCGCATCGCGACCGGTACGTCGGGCACTTTACGTGGCGTCTGGGTCTCGAGGATCTTCGCAATCGCAGCGATATGCTCGGGCGTGGTGCCGCAGCAGCCGCCGGCGATGTTGATGAAGCCCGCATCGGCGAATTCGCGCAGCAGGGCCGAGGTATCGGCCGGTAGCTCGTCGAAGCCGGTATCGCTCATCGGGTTGGGCAGGCCGGCGTTCGGGTAGATGCAGACAAAGGTATCGGCGATCTGCGACAGCTCTTGCGCGTAGGGGCGCATCAGGGCCGCGCCGAGGGCGCAATTGAGGCCGATCGTCAGCGGCTTGGCATGGCGCACCGAGTTCCAGAAGGCCGGCACGGTCTGGCCCGACAGGATGCGGCCCGAGGCGTCGGTGACGGTACCGGAGATCATCAGCGGCAGGCGCGGGGTCTCCGGGTGCTCGTCGAAGTACTGGTCGATCGCGAACAGCGCCGCCTTGCAGTTCAGGGTGTCGAAGATGGTCTCGACCAGCAGCAGGTCGGCGCCGCCGTCGACCAGGCCGCGGACCTGTTCGTGGTAGGAGGCGACCAGTTGGTCGAAGGTGACGTTGCGCGCTGCCGGGTCATTGACGTCGGGCGAGATCGAGGCGGTCTTCGGGGTCGGGCCCAGGGCGCCGGCGACGTAGCGCGGCTTGTCTGGCGTCGAGTACTTGTCGCAGGCGGCGCGCGCGAGCTTTGCGGCCTGGACGTTCATCTCGTAGGCCAGGTGCGCCATGTGATAGTCGTCCTGCGCCACGCCGGTGGCGCCGAAGGTGTTCGTTTCGAGCAGGTCGGCGCCGGCCGCCAGGTAGCGTTCGTGGATTTCCTGGATGATGTGCGGCTGGGTGAGCGTCAGCAGCTCGTTATTGCCTTTGACGAACAGCTCGCGCTGGCCCTGTCCCTCGGGCGCCGCGAAAGTGGCGAAACGCTCGCCGCGATACGCCGCTTCATCGAGCTTGTACTGCTGGATGATGGTGCCCATCGCGCCATCCAGGATCATGATCCGGCGCGAGAGGATGTCGCGCAGCTGGGTTTCGATCGGGGAGACGGGGTTGGCGCGGGCGTTCATGATGATGGATTTTCCGAGAGTCGGCTTGACAGGCCGGTTGACATGGGGCGGTCTACGATTATACGTCATGCGGCCTGACTGGTCTGGCGGAGGGCCTGTATGTATCCCTGTATGTATCCTTATGTATTCAACTGCCCATGCGTTACATAGCGTTACATTTAGTGGGGTGGCTGCAATCTTTACGATACATGGCGAGACGACAATCAAGGTCCGCCTCCACGAGTGGCGAACGTCAAGATGGGATAACCGCATGAACAAAGAATACCAACCGGATTGGGATCAAGCTATGGACCGCAACCCGGAGCCGGCAATGTCGTCGAAGCCGCAAGTCGTCAACAACAACGGTGTGAAACAGATCGTCACGATCCGCCTCGATGTGGATATGCTGGAATGGTTCAAGGGCGCAGGCCCTGGTTACCAGACCCGTATCAACCAGGTGCTTCGTGAGCACATGGACAACCAGCGTACGTCGCAGGTTGAATGAATTGAATGATGGGCGTCGTCGTGACGCCTTTCTTCGTTAGCTTAACAACGTCGTCCCCGCGCAGGCGGGGACCCAAGTCTTTAGCACTGCCACTTAGGCAATGTAAGTGGCGCGCTGAGAAACTTGGGTCCCCGCCTTCGCGGGGAGTTCTTTTTGCCAGTGGCAAAAAGAACGGTTTTTGCAAACGATTTCTTATGTGCAGCGGGCGACTCAGGCGAACTTCAAACCCGCCAGTGCAAAGCTCTTCACGAACTCCGCCGCCCCCAGCCGCTTGCCGCCCGGTTTTTGCAGTTCAAGCACCCGCAATGCCCCTTCGCCGCAGGCGATGACGACACCCTCCGCGTCAGCACGCAAGACCTGTCCCGGTTCGCCGCTGCCCTCAGTCGGCTGCGCAGACCAGAACTTCACCGTCACGCCATCCACCAGGCCATTCGCACCAGGGAAGGGATTGAACGCCCGTACCTTGCGCGCCAACACCTCGGCCGGCAGGGCAAAATCGAGCTTCGCTTCTTCCTTGCCGATCTTGGCCGCGTAGGTCACGCCTTCCTCCGGCTGCGGCACAGCCTGCAGCGCGCCGGCTTGCATCTGGCGCAGCGCCTCGACGATCATGCGTCCACCCAGCGCCGCCAGCTTGTCGTGCAGGCTGGCAGTGGTGTCGGCCGCCTCGATCGCCATCCGCTCCATGGTCAGCATCGGCCCCGTATCGAGGCCTTCTTCCATCTCCATGATGGTCACGCCGGTCTCGACGTCGCCCGCTTCGATCGCGCGGTGGATCGGCGCGGCCCCGCGCCAGCGCGGCAGCAGTGAACCGTGGATATTGATGCAGGGACGGATGTCGAGCGTGCTGAGCGGCAGGATCAGGCCATAGGCCGCGACCACCATCACGTCATAGTCGAGCGCCTGCAATTGTTCGTGCGCAGCGCGCGCCTGTGCTGCACGCTCAGGATCCTTGGCATCGGTGCGCAGCGACAGCGGCTGCGCCACCGGCATGCCGTGCGCCAGCGCATACTGCTTGACCGCGGACGCCTGCAACTGCATGCCGCGCCCGGCAGGGCGGTCGGGCTGGGTCAGCACCAGCGGGATCCCGAAGCCGGCCTCGTGCAGGGCACGCAGGGCGACAGCGGCGAATTCGGGTGTACCGGCGAAGACGACCTTCATTGCGTCGGGCGACGCGCGCCGCGCTGGGCGTTGTCGCGCGCCAGGCCGCGTTCTTCCTTCTGCAGCTTGGCCTTGATGCGGTTGCGCTTGAGCGGCGACAGGTACTCGACGAATACCTTGCCCACCAGGTGGTCCATCTCGTGCTGGATGCAGACCGCCAGCAGGCCATCGGCCTCGACCGTGAATTCCTTGCCGTCGACGTCGAAGGCGCGTACCTTGACCTTGCTTGGGCGCTCGACGCCGTCATAGATGCCGGGCACCGACAGGCAGCCTTCGTCATACACTTGCTTGTCGTCGCTGGCCCAGGTGATCTCTGGGTTGATGAAGACCATCAGCTCTTCTTGCGCTTCGGTCACATCGATGGTGACCACGCGCTCATGCACGTCCACCTGGGTGGCGGCCAGTCCGACGCCGGGCGCGTCGTACATGGTTTCCGCCATGTCGGCCACCAGTTTGCGCAAACGGTCGGTACCGAATTCGGTGACCGGCTTGGCAACCTTGTGCAGGCGCGGGTCGGGGTAGCGGAGAATGTCGAGAAGTGCCATATCGGTTCGGATTTCGGTGGTGTTATCTAGGTTGAACGGGGTATTGGCATGCAGGCAAGGCGGTAGGCCGTTCGGGACGCAAACTCGCCACACGCCCCGGTCCGCAGACCTCGTTTGTCTTGCCAGTTCAGGGATTTATGGGCAGAATTTGATTCTATACAGCAACCCTTCCGTGAGCGGGGAGCGGTACGTCGTGTTGTCCCTGGCCGCAGCCGGACAGGATGACCATGCGGCCTGCGATGCTCGGTTTCGTCACCAGTGTCGACCAGCAGCTTTCGACCTGGCTTCAACGCCGCACTTAACGGACGTCTTCAATGAAAAATTTTAGCACAGTCGTGGCTCGTACTGCTGCCGTGGCATTGCTCGCATGCGCTGCGGGTGCCTCGGCCCAGCTTGCCAGCCCGGCTGTCAGCGGGGCCGTTGCGAGCGGCGCATGCAGCTTCCGTCCCGACGCACCCGACAAGCATGTCGTGGTCAAGGGCGATACCTTATGGGATATTTCGGGCGCCTTCTTGCGCAATCCCTGGTGCTGGCCCCAGGTGTGGGGCATGAACCGTGATGAAATCCGCAACCCGCATTGGATCTATCCGGGCCAGACCATCTGGTTCGACCGCGAGCGCGGCCGCCTGAGCCTGCAACGGCCCGGCAGCGGTACGGCCGGTGCCGACGGCCGCGATGCGCCGCCGCTGACCCGCCTGTCGCCCCAGGTGCGCAGCGCCGACCTGGCGCGCGACGCGGTGCCGGCGATTCCCGCCGGCGCCATCGAGCCCTACCTGACCCAGCCGCTGGTGGTCGAATCCGACGAGCTGGCCGGTGCGCCGCGCATCGCCGCGTCGCAGGAAGGCCGGGTCTACCTGGGCCAGGGTGACCGCGTCTATGTGCACGGCGCGATCGGTGACGACAGCGTGTTCCAGGTGTTCCGCCCGGGTAGCCCGCTGCGCGATCCGCAGACCGGCCAGGTGATGGCGCACGAAGCCGCCTTCCTGGGCAGCGTCAAGCTGGTCAAGGCGGCGGCTCCGGGCGTCGACGTGCACACCTTCCAGGTGATCGATACCGTGCAAGAAATGGGCGTGGGCGATTTGCTGGTGCCGATGCCGCCGGCGCCGGTGCGCAACTATGTGCCGCATGCGCCCTTGCAGGCGCTCGATGGCCGCATCATGTCGATCTATTCGGGCGTCTCTTACGCCGGACAGAGCCAGGTCGTCACTGTCAACCGGGGCACGGTTGACGGACTCGATGTCGGCGCCGTGCTACAGCTCTATCATTTCGGCAGGACTGTCGCCGATCCACAAAGCCGGGGTTTCCTGGGCCTGGGCCGGCAGCAGTTGAAACTGCCCGACGAGCAATACGGCAGCCTGTTCATCTTCCGCGTGTTCAAGAACGTTTCGTACGGCTTGGTCATGCAGGTGACGGCGCCGGTGCAGGTGGGCGACGTCGCCAAATCACCGGAGTAATTTTTACCGTGCAAGACACGGACCCCAACCCGATTGCCGTAGCGCGCGCTGACCGCATCACCGACTGGCTGCGCCTCGAGCAGGCAAGCGGGGTGGGGTGCCGCAGCGCGCATGCCTTGCTGTCCGCCTTTGGTTCACCTGGCGCCATCTTCAGGGCCGCACCAGGCGCCCTGTCAGCCCATGTCAGCACGAGCCAGGCGCAGGCCTTGTTCGCGCCGGTCACGCCTGCGTTATCTAGCCTGGTCGCGTCTACCCTGGCCTGGCTGGACCAGGCCGGCCATCACCTGATTACCTGCCACGATCCGTTGTACCCGGCGGCGCTGGCCGAGATCCCCGATCCGCCGCTGCTGCTGTATGTCGCCGGCCGCATCGAGCTGCTGGCGCGTCCTCTGGTCGCCGTGGTCGGCAGCCGCAATGCCAGTGTGCAGGGCAGGCTCGACGCCGAGTCGTTTGCCGCGGCCCTGTCCGGCGCCGGCCTGTGCGTGGTCTCGGGGCTGGCGCTGGGCATCGACAGCGCCGCCCACGAAGGGGCATTGCGCGGCTCCGGTTCCACCATCGCCGTGGTCGGCACCGGCCTCGATCGCGTGTACCCGGCGCGCAATCGCGCGCTGGCGCACCGCATTGCCGAGCACGGCTGCATCGTCAGCGAATACGCGCTCGGCACGCCGCCGCTGGCCGCCAATTTTCCGCGCCGCAATCGCGTGATCAGTGGCCTGGCGGCCGGGGTGCTGGTGATCGAGGCGGCGGCCCAGTCCGGCTCCTTGATCACGGCCCAGATGGCGGCCGAGCAGGGCCGCGAAGTGTTCGCCTTGCCCGGCTCGATCCACTCGGCGCTGGCCAAGGGCTGCCACCGCCTGATCCGCGATGGCGCGCAACTGGTCGAGACCGTCGATGAGGTGTTGATGGCGATGCAGGTATCGCCGCTGGTGGCGATCGCGAACGCGCATGCGGCAGAACGGAGCGTGACAATGGAAGCGGAAGCGGAAGCGGATGCAGACGCCGACCTGCTCGGCGCGCTGGGCCACGAACCGGTGGCGCTCGACGACTTACTGGCACGCCTGGGCACGCATGCAGGCGAACTCGGCACCCGCTTGCTCGAGCTTGAACTGGCGGGCCTGGTGGCCCAGTTGCCGGGTGGAAGGGTGCAGCGCATCTGGCGTTGACGCTCCGCCAAAGGGCCTAATTTAATGCATGGATAATAGATTGCCTGTGCTCGAACACGGGTTGTTTGCGAATTGTATGTTCTTGTTTTTAATCGTTTTTGGTAAGCTGGCCGAACGAACAAGGCTTGGATACAACGTTTTTTCCACGAGGCAGTGTGACAGGCGCGCTCTACTTGTGCCGCACGAAGTTTAGCTGCTACAGTAGCGTCACTATGTTCGACATCCTGGTCTATCTCTACGAGACGTACTACCGTCCCGACGCCTGCCCCGAGCCGGCAGCCCTGGCACGCAAGCTGTCCGCAGTCGGCTTCGACGACATCGAAATCTCCGAAGCGCTCGACTGGCTGACGGGGCTTACCGATGCGCCCTTGCCCGAAACGATAGACGCGTCCACTGGCACCCGCTATTACGTGGACGAAGAATATATCGAGCTCGGCAGCGCAGCGATCGGCTTCATCGCCTTCCTCGAAAGCGCCAAGGTGCTCGGTCCCATCCAGCGCGAGATCGTCATCGAGCGCGCACTGGCCTGTGACGAATCGCCGATCGCCTTGAGCAAGCTCAAGATCATCGTGCTGATGGTGCTCTGGAGCCAGGGCAAGGAACCGGACGCGCTGATGTTCGACGACTTGTTCAGCGACGACGACGAGCAGGAGCCGCGCCTCCTCCATTGAAGAGGGCGCGTGCAGTGCAGGGCGCGCTGCTACATCAATCCAAACGGGGCTACACGCCCCGTTTTGCATTTCCGGCTCACCATTTCTGGGCAAGAAATCGCCGCCATGCAGCCCGCATTGCACCGCCACGCGGCATAAGGTGTACTTGCAGGGAGCGCGATAACCCGCTTATCATTGGCCGCTTCATCCTGACCGTTACCAATCAGACACTATGGCCGGTTTTTCACCGGCCCGCTTGCGAGCATGTATGATGCGCGAGCCCACTATATAGATAGCACGACGAGAAACACTATGACCAAATCCCTCATCATCGCCGAGAAACCGTCGGTCGCGAACGACATCGCGAAGACGCTGGGCGGCTTTACCAAGCACGATGAGTACTTCGAATCGGACGACTACGTCCTCTCGTCCGCCGTCGGCCACCTGCTCGAGATCGCGGTGCCCGAAGAACACGACGTCAAGCGCGGCAAGTGGAGCTTTACCCACCTGCCGATGATCCCGCCTTACTTCGCGCTGAACCCGATCGCCAAGACCGAATCGCGCCTCAAGGTGCTCAACAAGCTGATCAAGCGCAAGGACGTCACCACCCTGATCAACGCATGTGACGCGGGCCGCGAAGGAGAACTCATCTTCCGCCTGATCGCCCAGAACGCCAAGGCCAAGCAGCCGGTCAAGCGCCTGTGGCTGCAGTCGATGACGGCCAACGCGATCCGCGAAGGTTTCAGCAATCTGCGCACCGATGAAGAGATGCTGCCGCTGGCCGACGCCGCGCGCTGCCGCTCGGAAGCCGATTGGTTGATCGGCATCAATGGCACCCGAGCCATGACCGCCTTCAACTCGAAAGAGGGCGGCTTCTACCTGACGACCGTGGGCCGGGTGCAGACCCCGACCCTGTCGATCGTGGTCGAGCGCGAAGAAAAGATCAAGAAGTTCATCCCGCGCGACTACTGGGAAGTGCGCGCCGAATTCGTGTGCGCCGCCGGCGTGTACGAAGGGCGCTGGCTGGATCAGAAGTTCAAGAAGGACGAGAACGATCCCGAGAAGCGCGCCGAGCGCCTGTGGAGCAAGGCCGCGGCCGACTCGATCGCCGCCGCCTGCCGCGGCAAGCAGGGCAATGTTACCGAAGAGAGCAAACCGACCACCTCGATGGCGCCCGGCCTGTTCGACCTGACTTCGCTCCAGCGCGAGGCCAACGGCCGCTTCGGCTTCTCGGCCAAGAACACCCTGGGCCTGGCCCAGGCGCTGTACGAAAAGCACAAGGTGCTGACCTACCCGCGTACCGATTCGCGTCACCTGCCGGAAGACTATATCGCGACCGTCAAGGAGACCTTGAACTCGCTGGCAGACACCAACAACTACAACCAGTTCGCCAAGCAGATCACCAAGGGTGGCTGGGTCAAGCCGAACAAGCGCATTTTCGACAACACCAAGATCTCGGATCACTTCGCCATCATCCCGACCGGTGTGGTGCCCAAGAACCTCTCCGAGCCGGAACAGAAACTGTACGACCTGGTCACGCGCCGTTTCCTGGCCGTGTTCTACCCGGCCGCCGAATTCCTGGTCACCACCCGCTATACCGAAGTCTCGGGCCACCAGTTCAAGACCGAAGGCAAGGTCATGACCAACCCGGGCTGGATGGCGGTGTACGGCAAGGACCTGGGCGACGACAAGGATGGCGCCAACCTGGTGCCGGTGGCCAAGGGCGAGAAGGTCCTGACCGACAAGATCACGGCCAATGGCCTGGTCACCAAGCCGCCGGCGCGCTACAACGAAGCGACCCTGCTGTCGGCGATGGAAGGCGCGGGCAAGCTGGTCGACTCCGACGAGCTGCGCGACGCGATGGCCGGCAAGGGCCTGGGTACGCCGGCTACGCGCGCCGCCATCATCGAGGGCCTGCTGACCGAGAAATACCTGCTGCGCGAAGGCCGCGAGCTGATGCCGACCGCGAAAGCGTTCCAGCTGATGACCCTGCTGCGCGGCCTGGGCGTGAACGAACTGACGGCGCCCGAACTGACCGGCGAATGGGAATTCAAGCTGTCGCAGATGGAGAAGGGCAAGATCTCGCGTGAAGAATTCATGCGCGAGATCCAGCAGATGACCCAGATCATCGTCAAGCGCGCCAAGGAATACGACAACGACACGATTCCCGGCGAGTACGCGACCCTGGTCAACCCGTGCCCGAACTGCGCCGGCGTGGTCAAGGAAAACTACCGCCGCTTCGCCTGCACCAAATGCGACTTCTCGATGAGCAAGACGCCGGGCAGCCGCCAGTTCGAGATCGAGGAAGTCGAAGAACTGCTCAAGAACCGCACCATCGGTCCGCTGCAGGGCTTCCGCTCCAAGATGGGGCGTCCGTTCGCCGCCATCCTGCGCATCGTGCGTGACGAAGAGATCAAGAACTTCAAGCTCGAGTTCGACTTCGGCCAGGATGACGAGGGCGAAGAAGGCGAAGGCGTGGACTTCAGCGGCCAGACCCCGGTCGGCCCTTGCCCGAAGTGCAATGGCGGCGTGTACGAAATGCCGCTGGCCTATGTTTGCGAGCACAGCGTGGCCAAGCCGAAGACCTGCGACTTCCGCAGCGGACGCATCATCCTGCAGCAGGAGATCTTGCCGGAGCAAATGGCCAAGCTGCTCAATGACGGCAAGACCGACCTGCTGCCGGGCTTCGTGTCGCAGCGTACCCGGCGCGCCTTCAAGGCCTTCCTGGTGCGCGGCAAGGACAACAAGATCAGCTTCGAGTTCGAGGAGCGCAAGGCCAAGCCGGGCGCCAAGGGCAAGGCGGCCGATGGTGATGCCGGGCCTGACGTCGCCGAGGGCGCGGCAGCACCGGTAAAGGCAGCGCGCAAGGCGCCGGCCAAGGCGGCAGCCAAGCCGGCGGCGAAGAAGGTTGCGGCGAAAAAGGCGCCAGCGAAGAAGGCGGCCGCGGCCAAGAAATAAGGGATCGATGGCGGGATGCTTCCCGCCTGGTCCGGACGTAAAAAAACCGCGGCTTGCCGCGGTTTTGTCATTCCACTATCGTCAAGTGCTCAATCCTGCCATTCCTTGAGTGCCTGGATTGCCGCCTCACCGTTGCGAATCGCCTTCACGCGCCGCACCACTTCGTTACGCCATGCCTCATCGGCATCTTCTTCGGGTCCGTCGACATCCTGTGACAACAACTGCATGACTTCCTGTTTCTCCGCCGGACTCAGGAGCTTCAGTCGTTCGGCGATTTCATCGACAGCGTTAGACATAGTGTTCTCTCCTATAATTTTGTCCTGATCATAGCGCGAGAACTATTGATTGTCGACTGGCAGCATATTGTCATTCGGTTTTCGATCGATCAATTTGTTGTCCGGATCGATGCCGGCCCGGCCCGGCACGCCGCCGACCACCAGGGTCAGTTGCTGGGCGGCCTGGGTTACCAGCCGCCGTTCGCGCGCCAGCGGCTTGCCATTGCGATCATCCACGCCGAATTCGATATAGTCGTGCAACGCCATCGGCTGTTCCTCGCCGCCGTCGCTCATCTTCAGCTTGGCGGCGTGGGCATCGATCGTGACCTCGTACTTGCCGTCCGGACGGCGCCGGGAGACGGCGCTGGCGGCCCGGTTCTCGTAGTACACGACCGATTCGAACAGGTCGTCGATCAGGTAGGCCTTGTCTTGCGGCGTCACCGCGCGCAAGGCCGTGACCAGGTTCGAGGCCGTCGGGTAGGGCGGGCCCTGGTAGGCATGCTGCTCGAGCAGGCCGCGCAGCACGCCATTGACCCGGTCCTCGCCCAGCATGTCCTGCAGCAGGTACAGCGCCAGCCCACCCTTGCGGTAGTGGATGTAGCGCTGGTTGTCGTTGTGCGCGAGCGGCAGTTCCCTGTCCTGTTCCTGGGCCCGGCCCATCAGGTAGGCTTCCAGGTCGTGGCGCAGGAAGCGCCGCATATTGTCCGGCCCGAAGGCGCGCCGCATGACCATCAGCGCCGTGTACTCGGCCAGGCTCTCGGACAGCAGGGTCGAGCCGCGCGTATCGGCGCCGACCAGCTGCTGGCCCCACCACTGGTGCGCGGTCTCGTGGGCACTGATGTAGAACGGGTAGTCGAGGTCCTTGGGCGAGCCGGGATCGACGCGCGCGATGAAGGCGGCGCTTTCCGAGAACGGAATCAGGCCGGCGACGGCTTGCGCATTGCGCACGTAGCGCGGGAACTCGACGATGCGCAGCTCGCGCAGCGGATAGCGCCCGAAGTTGCGCGCGCCGTAGTCCAGGCCGGCCTGGGCGCCGCGGATCATGCGCTCGACGTTGAATGCGTGGCCCGGCTGGTAATAGACGTCGATCGTCACGTCCTGCCAGCGGTCATGGCGCACCTCGTAGCGCGCCGACTGGAAGGCATAGGCGTTCTGCATCGGGCGGTCCATCTGGTAGCGGAAGTGGCGCCGTCCGCCGTCGTTCCATTCGCGCACCAGGGTGCCGGGCGCGATCGCGACCTGGTCAAGGCTGGTGCTGACGGTGGCCTCGAAGCCGATCCAGTCGGCATCGACGCCCAGCGCATGCCCGGCGCGGCCGGCCGGATCGTCGCGCGCGGGCAGCGCCGCACGCGGCGCCAGGCCATGGCGGCGGCGGTCGCGCGCGTCGCGCAGCTCGACCGACGGTTGATAGCCGATGCGCGGCATGACCTCGTTGGTGAAGAAGGTGCCGTTGCCGACCACCGGCGTGTCGCTGCCCAGGCCCAGCAGGCCGCGCGGTGCGTAGCCGAGATCGAAACCGAGGTCCAGGCGCGCGCCCGGCGCCAGCGGCGTGGCCAGGCGGTAGTGGTAGAAGCCGAGGTCGGGCGCCTGCGCAACCAGGGTCGCCGCCTGCCCGAAGCGCAGCGCCAGCCGGGCGCCGCGCTGCTGGTACAGCACCAGGTCGTGGATCGGGGCGCCGCTGCAGTTCTCGAGCACGTAGCTGCCCTTGACCTGCAACGTACGTTGTTCAGGATGGATGGCGGCGTCGAGCCTGACGTCGACGATGCGCGGCTGCGCCAGCCGGGCGAAGCCGTGGTAGCGCATCTCGTACTCGGCGCGCAGCAATTCGCTGCGGTAGCTGGTCAGGTAGCCTCCCTGGGACAGTTCCCAGGCCAGGAAGCCGCCGGTACCCGCAAACACGGCCAGCCCCAGGGCGAAGCAGCCCAGGACCGCTGGCGTCAGGTTGCGGCGCGCCAGGCGCAGGCGCTCGCGCCAGGCGGCGTCGACGCCGCGCGGCCACAGCACGCGCGCCAGCGCCAGCAGCATCAGCGCCGCGCCGCTCCAGTACAGCAGGTAGAAGCGCTCGCGCAGCAGGTGGTGGCCGAAGCCGTTGATCGCAGAATAGCCCAGGTCGGGCCAGACCCCGTACCACAGCAGCGGATGGTCCTGGCCGGTGCCGTTCAACAGGATCGCGGCCAGCACCCAGGCGACCATCAGGAAGTTGGCCAGGTATTTGTGGTTGACGATGACCTGCATCGCGATCGCCAGCACCGCGATCAGCGCGTAGTTGGGCAGCAGCATGGTGAACAGCGCCTGCAGGTACAGCCCCGGCTCGAGCTGGAAGTAGCCCCTGGATAGCTGGATCAGCATGCTGGTGACCATGGCCAGCAGCACCAGCAGCGCCTGCAGGCCGACCAGGGCCAGGGTCTTGCCGGCCAGTGGCAGCCAGCTCGGCACCGGCAGCGCATCGAGCATCTGGGCCACCCGCGTCTCGCGCTCGCGCCAGACCAGTTCACCGGCGTAGAAGATGGTGGTGCCCAGCATGAACAGGCCGAACACCTCGCGGACCAGCTCCAGCAGCATGTACGTCACCGGATAGGTGGCGGTGCCGTAGATCGCGTCGAGGTCGATCGCGCTGACGACCAGCGACAGCACGGCGGCGGTGGCCAGCGCCGCGAAATAGACGTTGCGGGTCATTTCGCGCAGCTCGCCGCGCGCCGTCTTGAACAGCAGCAGCGCCAGGCTGCGCGCGGCGAAATCGGGCGCCGCAGTGGTGTCGCGCGCGGCCTGCGACAATGCGAGCGGCGTCTCGGCCGGGCCCTTGCCACGGCCGCGGGCGCGCGCCTGCACATCGGCCTCGCTGATGAAATGGAAGCGCCAGTAGCCAAGCAGCAGCGCCAGCAGGGCGAAGCCGCACCACAGCAGGCGGTTGAGCAGGTACACGTCCTGCAGGTCGATCGGGTTCGCGTTGCGCTGGGCCAACGGCCAGTATTCGGTGAGCAGGATCAGGGCAGTAGTGCTGAACGGGTCGATCAGCGAGGCCAGGGTCTTGAAGTCGAGGTCGCGCGCCAGCGACGGTGCGACGGTGTAGCCGATCGTCATGACCACGGCGGTCACGTAGACCGGCAGCATGCGCCGCGTCAGGGCCGCCAGCACGAAGAAGATCGCGCCGAAGATGAACAGGTTGGGCAGCAGGGTAAACAGGTAGGGCTTGATCCAGGCCGACAGCGTCGAGCCGCCCAGGCGATCCGGGGCAATGCCGGGAATGAAGGTGCCGAGCCACAGGCCGAGCAGGATGCTGGAAAAGATCACCGCCAGGGTCGCGAAGGCGCCCAGGAAGCGACCGAACACATAGTCGGCCTTCTTCAATGGCGCGCTGAAGAAGAAGTGGTGCATGCCGTGCTCGAAGTCCTGCTGCACCGCGCGCCCCATCACCGCCGCCACCACCACCACCCCCAGGCTGCCGAGCAGGGCGGTGGCGAGCGCGATCTGGCGCGGCGCGTCGATCACCACCTGGCTGCCGAACGACACTATCAGGTCGCGGAATACGCCGCCCGAGGCGGCCATCCACAGCATCCCGAGCGCCAGGAACACGCTGAAATAGACCCAGGTCGAGAGCCGGCGCAGGCGCTGGCCGGCCTCGAAACGGGCGATGACGAGCAGGGCGCGCACGGTCAGCAGTCTCCCGCGGCCGGGTTGTGGCGGCCGGCGATGGTGGCGAAATACACGTCTTCGAGGCTGGCGCGGGCCGGCTCGAAACCGTCGCCGGGATCATCCTCGG
>Ga0265797_10008395_pt1 | contig 13775 bp, 12 predicted proteins | sample P2T30metagenome_FD_192433 | JGI IMG/M metagenome (GOLD analysis project Ga0265797, IMG submission 192433) | Plant litter microbial communities from East Loma Ridge, Irvine, California - P2 T30 | ecosystem: Environmental > Terrestrial > Plant litter > Unclassified | place: USA: California... | reverse complement strand
GAGAATTCGGAATTACAGAGGACCAGGTGTGGCTTCGAGGTCTGCTTAACGGGGCTCCTTACCTTTGCTCTTGTCTCATCGGATGCTGGTCCAACGCACCCCTGAACAAGTTCTTTGGCCGCCGTGGAACCATCTTCATCTCTTGCATCATCTCTTTCATCACCGGTATCTGGATGGCGGCCGCTGAGAGCTGTGAGTAAAGACTCGCCAAAAGACGTATGAACTGAGAGCTGACGACTACGATAGGGCCAAACCTCCTTGTCGCGCGCTTCATGCTTGGATTCGCTGTCGGCGCAAAGTCCTCGACTACGCCTGTCTACGCTGCCGAATCTGCGCCAAAGACTATCCGTGGCGCCCTCACCATGATGTGGCAAATGTGGACCGCTTTCGGAATCATGCTGGGTTTCGTTGTCTCCGTCGCATTTCAGAATGTTACAATCATTGGCGGCGAGAATTCGCCATGGAGGTGGATGCTGGCCTCCACCAGTATCCCCCCAATGATTGTTTGCGTCCAAGTATACTTTTGCCCTGAATCGCCGCGCTGGTAAGTTTCCGACTCGCAGTCCACTGGCCTTACCTTGCTAATTCAAACCAAAGGTACATGGAGAAAGGCAAATACGACAAAGCGTTCAACTCACTTTGTCGATTACGCGCGCACAAGATCCAAGCCGCACGCGACATGTACTACGCGTATAAGCTTCTTGAGATTGAAAATGCGGAACGCGAGGGCCGAAACCCGTTCAAAGAATTCTTCATCGTCCGTCGCAACCGTCGTGCTGCACAGAGCGCCTTCTTCGTCATGTTCATGCAGCAATTCTGTGGAGTCAACGTATGCACTCCAGATCCCTCGGTTTCACTTGCTATCTCAGTCGCTAACAGTAGTCTTAGGTCATCGCATACTACAGTACCTCCATCTTCGAAGCTGCCGGTTTTGACACGCCCCAAGCTTTGCTCGTATCCATGGGCACCGGCGTAACGAACTTCCTCTTCGCGATCCCAGCAATCTACACAATCGATACATTCGGTCGAAGAAATCTCTTGCTTACGACCTTCCCTCTTATGGGTCTGTGTCTTCTCTGGTGCGGATTATCCTTCTACCTACCCGAGAATCCCGATGGCACGCCATCCAAGCAACGTCTTGGATCCATCGCCGCCGCAATCTACGTCTTCATGGCCGTCTACTCCCCCGGTGAAGGCCCCGTGCCCTTTACATACTCCGCAGAAGCATTCCCGCTCCACCTCCGCGACGTCGGCATGTCCTTCGCCACAGCCACCTGCTGGGGCTTCAACTTCATCCTCTCCCTCACGTGGCCTGCTCTTGAGGCCGCTTTCACACCAACAGGTGCGTTCTGTTGGTACGCAGCTTGGAACTTCTTCGGCTTCATCTACGCCTACTTCCTCTTGCCTGAGACCAAGGCACTCACACTCGAGGAATTGGACACGGTCTTTGATGTTGGTAATCGCCAGTTCGCGGCTTACTACACGAAGAAGTTGCCGTGGTACCTCAAGAAGCGTGTCTTGCGTCAGGATGTCGCGCCCATGGAGCCGCTGTTTGAACTTCATGAGCAGGGTGGGCATGCGGATTATGTTGATGAGCCGCTTGGTGGTGGTGGAGGTGCTGCTGGTGTAGAGGACAAGAAGATTGTGGAGAAGGATGAGGTGATGAGGACGTGAGCGTCTTCCTAATGTAAGCACGACGAGTTGTTGCAATCTTCACCTTTCCGCATTGTTGTCGTGTGGAGGGGAGTTTCTAGTTGAGTTTTGATGAGTTTGCTTTTGCGCTCATCCGCGACTTCGTTATACCCGTATTGATGATACTATCAACAAGAAGAATGAGATATCCTTGTTTGCTTTGACTACGTAAGCGTCTTTTCATTGGAATGACTGAGCTCGCATTCGTGAATGCATGAGGACACATGCGTCAGTTGAGTCTGCCCATATCGATTTACCACCTGACTAGGGCCAGATGCATTCGAACCGGGAATTCTTATGGAATTGCTGTGGATTGTAAAACTCTCCAAAAACTGGATTACTCATACAATATCCCCTCTTCCGGGACATTCTACTCCGCCTTCGCCGCAGCAATCTTCAAAATCTCCTCAACATTCTTCCTCGCATTCTTAGGGTCCTTGGCCACCGACTGCCAAATTTCACCATGCTTAGGTTCAGCCATCGCCGCCTTCGAAAGCGCCTCCTCCTTCTTCTCTTCAGTACCGTGCTGTTCCAAGAACTTGTAGTACCAGACCCAAGCATCGCCGTAGTCGCTGTCAAGAGTGACGGCTTTGACGAACCACGTTGCGGCCTTGTCGAGACGGCGCTCGCCCCAGAAGATGCGTGCGACGACTACGAAGAGGAGGGGGTCCTTTTCGACCTTCTTGATGGCTTCGAGGGCGCGCGGCTTACGTTGGGTACGACCTTCGAGGTGCATGATCTTCTCTGCCCATAGTAGACCGGAGTTGGGGCACTGTTGCAGAGCGCCGGCCATTAGCTGTTGGGCGGCGCTGATGTTGTTCGCGCGACGCTCGAGACGGACTTGCTCTAGAAGGATCTCGGCGCTCTTTGGGTTTTGTTGTCGGCCACGGTCTAGTGTTGACCTGGCCTTGACGACTGCGCCTTGCTTTACTTGTAACCGGGACAGGAGGATGTACAGTACTGGAGCTTTTGGTGCCGCACGTGTACCAATGTTGAATGCCTCGTGAGCTTCCGGTAACTTCGATAGCTGCTCATAAACTTGACCCTTGATGGCATGTAACTTCCAGCTGCCCGGCCAGTTCTGCAGGCCTTGGTTGCAGATGTCGATCGCCGTCTCGTAGTTCTCCAACTGTCGTTCAAGGACAGCAGACTTCATATAGATGCGGTCGGTAGCAGCTGATTCACGAGCGATCTGGAGGAAGCTGCGTGCCTGCTCATAGTTACCAGCGTCAACTTCAAAGTCAACAGCGCGAGTATACAGCATTTCGTTGCCTGGTAGAGCTTCGAAACTTCTGCCCAAAACTTGGCGGGCACCTTCAGGGTTCCCTGACTGCCACATCTCTCGAGCATATTGCAGCCAGAGTGACTCCGAGTTGGGACAGGCATTAACTGCACGCTCTAGGACACTGAGGAGGGTATCTGTTGTACCATGATGCTTTTCGAGATCGGTGGACGCGTGCCAAACCGTCGTACTGTATGGGAAGATAGCGACAGCAAAACCGAGAATGGCTCTGGCTGTTTCCGGCTTATTCCTATTCAGGACGCTCCTGGCGTCTTCGAGCCAGACGTCTCGACGCTCGTCGTCTTCGTCAAGACCCCAGCCCACAGTCGCTTTGATGATTGCAGCAGCTGTGCCAGTGTTGCCTTGTTCCTCGCATATCTCAGCTTGAGAGAGCCACTCTTCACGCTTGATCATAGCGTTCTCCTTGATCAGAGACTTCACAGCTCGGGTCATGATCATGTCCAGCATGTCCACTTTGCCTAGCTCTTCTTGTAACCTACAAGCATGAATCCAGATTGCCCAACTGGTAGGGATGGCTTTGCGAGCCTTGTTAAGAATCTGCTGCGCGTCTTCCGGTTCAGAAACCCTGGCGTATGAAATCCACAATTCTTCGGAAAGAGGCACGGTATCAGTAGCTTTGGCGAAAAGTAAGCGGACTGCATCAAGCTCTTCCGTGTCGTTGATGAGGGTCTTCCATAGCTCGACACTCTGGGGGTTGTGGTCGAGAGCTTGACGAGTGACCTTTTTCCTAGACGCCGGAGTTTGTTCTAGATCTATTGCGGCTTGCCACAACTTCACGGCCTTGGGATTCTGTTTGATGCCATTGGCAGCAATGATCTTGGCGTTGTGGAGATTGTCCTTGTTCAGCCTGATCGCTTCCTCCCAAACGACTATCGATTTGGGACAAAGTTCGCACCCGCGAGCAATGACCTTTTTGGCTGTGTGAACTTTCCCGGCCACTTCTTCAAGTCGCGCTAACGCAACGTATCCCGGACCATTGTGTACGTTGGTCTTGACAGCCGATTCTAGCAGTACGCGCGCGCGGTTGATGTCCTCGACTGGAACTTCCTCGCCCATGGCTTCCTTTTTGTTGAGCGCCGTCATGTATCCCTTGGGGTCTACAGACGTCGAGGTTCCAGAGGTCGTTGTGGTTTGTGTGCCAGGGGCGCTTGCTGCTGTGTCGAGCCGTACAGTCAAGGCAGACAGTTGGGCAGCTCCGATACTTGCGAGATTCGTCGTCATGCCGTCAGCGTCCGACGATATCGTGGTATCAAGCTCGCCGCTCTTGGATGCCGCGGCCAAAACACTGTCCGGTACGGCGTAGGACCTCGAATTTGCCAGTCGAGCTTCGCGTGCGCGCTTCGCTTTACCCGTCATATCTCCGACCTCGGGCAGGGCTGCCCATTCTTCTTCTGAGACGCCACCGAGGGCTCGTTTTAGATCGGCAAACTGGAGCTGGATCTTGGGGTTGTTTCGTTCGTATTCGTCTCGTTCTTGTTGCTCGCGAGCTTCCCTAGGGCGGACATCGGTATCTGTTCGTGGAAAAACACACGATGAATACTTCGATAATAACGATAGAGGGGAGGGGAAGGGGCATAGGGTAAATGAAAGTGGGGGTACTAACCTTCTGGCTCTGCGTCGCTTGTCCATCTTCTCGTCAACCTCCTGATATATGCGGTCTGCCTCGTCATCGTCCTTGTCGTAGTTCATGCCGCTCGAGAAGAGACCGACTTCATTGTCGGGATCTTGAAATCGATCCTCCTCTTCATCCCTCTCTTCCTCCTTCTTTTCCGTGACACCATACGCCGAGGGAGCGGCCTGGCCTAGCGATGCTGCACGCTTTGCTAGCATCTCCTTCATCTGCTCCTCCGAGGGACCCTCCCGTGCGGGACCGAGATCGCTTCGCGTTGTGAAGCCAGTGGCTCCTCTTCCGAGACCAGCCACATAGTTCTCGGGCGCGGGCATCGACAGAAAGTCGCGTCGACTCATCTTGGCGGTGGTTCTGGGGGTGTTGACCAGGAATGGTAGTTGCAGGCTCTGGCTGGAGCGCGGCGCAAGTTGCGCAAGGTTTACGACGTCGGACGGAGCAGCGGTCGAACGGAAACTATGACGATATTACAGGGAGAGACTCGGTGGTCGCGAGTGAGGAATTCCCTGGTGAAATCAGCAGTAAAGTGTGTGGCAGTGGTGCCGAGGCGGCGTGTTTGAAGCGTTGGTCGCGACTTGGATAATAATTTGAGCTAGGCAATCGCGTGTCACGTGCGCGGAAGCACAGCCAACGCTAACCCAAAAGGTGAGTTTGCGACGGGCACACACAGTAAGAGACATGCACAGTGGCTGTGAGTAGGCCTTGCTACAGCTAGCTGTGTGCCCAGGCCATCGGTTGGAGACAGAATTAAAGAACTATCTGTATTCTAATTACAAACTGCTGCGCGAAATAGTATCTAGGTATTCCAGCAACCACACGCGTGTCTATTGGTTACCACGTGATACACCATGCTCATCAACTTGTCTATCACCAGGAATCACGATGCCGTCTTCTGCTGTGCGGGCGCCTTTCCATTTGAAGCTTGAAGGGCATAACGGGGTGAGATTGGCGGTAATGGTGGAACCGGCTCCTCTGGCGTATCGCCTCTCAGGTTCCTTCCACTACAGCAGGTTAGCATACGTCTACACCAATGTGATTATGATTCAGCTTGCCTCTTCGTTTTCCTCAGTTTTCCTCCGAACCACTTCTTGAAACTCCGGCTGGAAGAAGGGCGTTCTTGTTCCTTGTTGCGGGTTGAATCCGACTGTGCCATGCTGCTCCTGTGACTTGATACATGGCTGGCTTCTGGGGTTATGTCGTCGTCTTCTTCCTCCAGCGGCGGAGCCCATCTCTCGACATCGCCATTGACTACTACGAACCACCCCAATTTCTCTCCTGGCGCCACCTTGTCCCGGAGGTCTGCAATGGCCGCCCACTGGTCATCTCCCAGCCCCGCTCCCCTCATCTCCTCCACATCTGCTCCGAGTCTGATCTCATGCACAACATCGCACACATATGCGTATGGTTGATCCTTGACGGTGAGATCATCGGGGTCGTACTGTTCGATGAAGCGTAAATCAGGTAGCGCAGCCATCTCTTGGGGCCATTGGCTCTTGAAGTTCTGTATCAGACAGGCTGTGGTGGCAGGAGCCATTAGCCATTCCGGTGCAGCATCGTCGAGATTCTGCAGAATAACATGAATGCGAATTTGGGCGCGGGGCCACCGAAAGCCGTGAACGAGCCAGGTTGGCATGGTGAGGTGAAGTGCTTTTCGTCTAAAGTCTCCGTTTCGGAAGAGGAGTGCCGCGGTAGGAAGGAGCCAAAAAGCAACAATCAATGATTAGCTAGGATGTACCGAACGAGGATGCAAGCATTGGTGCGGATGATGGCGTCTTCAGCAAAGTTTTAGTTGCAAGTAGTACATGGTCTTACACGTCCTGTTATGTAGGCAGGGATCGCGTCTTGGGAGCTCATGCAGAGGTCTAGACGACTTCCGCAGGGAGGTTGGGACAACCTTCCGCGAGTGGGCGCACGCTAGGAAGAAGCAACGACACAATTGCTGCAAGCGTTGGCTCAGGAGAACGAGACCAGATCGACACCGTGAACGCGATGAATCTGGGAAAAAGCCCCAGTCGCCTTTTTGGTCTATGCCAATAGCAGTGTGGGGGAGCTGGGGTGAAGGCAGGCACCATGGTTTGCGCTTGCCTCCCCGCTTGACGCTAATGCAAGGCAGCTCCCGTTCGCGTCGACGGGTACCGCGATGTTTCCGCGCCCGACCTCGCTGCCCACAGTTAAGAAGCTCGCCAGTCCGACCATGTGCGGCACACTTCACTCTCTGATCTTGTGTCCCTGAGGTCTATCACCATGCCTCTGTAAGTATCGCGTCACCACACTTTTCACATCACAGTCGCTTACAATCTCACAGGCATCTGCTAGGCAAGAAGTCATGGAACGTCTACAACTCGGACAACATCGCGCGGGTCAAGGCCGACGAGGCCGCCGCTGCTGCCCGCGAAGCCGCTGATGACCAGCGCAAGCAAGAACTCGATGCTGAGCGACGCGCCGCCATCCTTCGAGGCCGGACGCCCCCACCATTGCCAGCAGAAGAACCCACAAAGGCGCCGTCATCAAGGCGCTCAGGCAACACGGATGATCGCGGTCATGACAGAAAGAGGAGGAGGCTTGCGGGTGAGGATGATACCGACGCTGATATACGCATGGCCAAGTCCATCACGGCTCGGCCTGAGGAAGAGGCAAAAGACCCGAAAGTGCTGAAGCTACGGAGCACCTCATCCGATGCCCCGTTGGAGGACCACACCGGCCACATTGACTTGTTTCCGGTGGACATGAAAGAGGCCATCAAGCGTGGGAGGAATGCGGACGCAGAGAAGGAGAAACGCAGGAAAGAAAAGGCCATCGAAGACCAATTCACAATGCGCTTCTCCAATGCAGCAGGAAGGGGTGGTATCGACCGACCCTGGTACGCTGCCGTACAAAAGCCTGGACCCACCACAGGTGAGAAGCAAGATGTGGCACTCTATGAAGGCTTCACAAACAAAAACGTCTGGGGAAACGAAGACCCGCGTCGCAAAGAACGGGAGCAGGCGCGCATATCGACGAACGACCCTTTCGCATTCATGCAAAAAGCACAGACACAGCTGAAGAAGTCGAAGCAGGATAGGAAGCAATGGGCTGCAGAACGCGACCGTGAGCTAATGGAGCTACGGTCAGCCCAAGAGCGGGAGGAGAGGAGGAGTCGACATCTCAAAAGGAAGAGGCGGGAGGCGGACGACGACGAGCATCAGACACCCAAGAAGGAGGCCTGCTCATCCTCGCGCCAGAAGCATCGCCATAGGAGCCCGAGTCGTAGCCGTGACAGGCACGAGCATAGGTCTTCGCATCGCAGCGACAAGCGACGAGCTCATAGTAAGAGTAGGGAACGCGAGGGAGACCGCTACAAACACCGTGATCGACGGAACGAGGAGCTTCAGAAGGCTTTCATCTAGAAGCGAGTCACTGCACTTCATATGAGTGCAGATCATTACGGGCAACTCGTTTGGTGTCCTATTACCATTCATTGGGCTCAACATACTACGGTCATGCGAGTGTCGTCAAAAATGAGCTCGGCCTTTAATCAATCGAATATCCATCCTAATTGAACATCTTGCACTTCATCGCTACCAAACTTGGTCTTTCTATTATCCATTCCTAATTCAAAAATTCGCTGACTAGTTCGAGAAGTAACGCTGTGCAATTCTACCACTGCTTCCAACCTCCAAAGACGTTGTGCTGAATGGGAAGAGCAAGTGCGCAGTGCCGCTAGATCCTCCTGACTCCAGCTATCTTTGTACCGTTGTTGATCAACGCACAGCAGTGGTGTTGAGATCGCATGAGTCAGTTTCCGTATCCTCATATTGACTGCTTGCTGGTGACTGCAGAGAACTCAGGCTGACCGAGAATCCTGCATTCGTGAGACTGGTCGCCAGACGTTCAGTGAGCTGAGTCGCACTGACTCTGTCAGGTGGCAGTTACAATCGGGTGCGGAATAAACCAATTGATAGCGTCTTACCGGTTAGCTTGCAAGACGTGCCTTCGGCCGCCGTTTGCCATACTAATTATCGTCTTCGACGAGGCTATGCGGCACAGCTCGCATGACTTCCTCGGATCACTGTGCCGTCACATCCGGAGTGGCGACCATCTATCTACCAGAATACACGACACGGCCACCACGCATCTACAACACATCTACACGCGTCTGAAGATGAACGACACCTCAACAACAAACAATGTAACGTTCCAAGTCCTCTATCGCATTCCCTTCCGCTACCTCTACATACCCGGCCTGTACATCCTGCTACTCGGTTTCTTCACTTTCGGCCACGCATTGCACACGGTGTTCACGCACCAGGACCCAGGCGGATACTACAAGTTCTTGATCTGGCTCGTCCTCGTGTTTGGGTACTTCGTATCTCATGCCGGCGCCCATCTCTGTGTGATCTGGCTCGTCTTCAGGGACCTACAGTTGCCGGATATGAGAGTCATGACCGATTCTGAACAGCGCACAAATACGGTCCTCCGAAGCATTGCTAAGCTGATCCCGTGGCGCTACGCGTATATACCTGGTCTGTCTCTCGTCGTTCTCGGCATCCACGTTCTTACGCAAACACTGCGCTTGCATCAGGCGCATTCTGGTCCTGCGGACTGGGATACGATGTTACACGTTCATTCTCGCACGGTGCAGGGAGTGTCTCTCGAATTGGCAGGCTTTGTTGTTTGTATGGGGTCGTATGTCTTCAAGGGTGTGGAACTGGAGGATGTAGAAGAGATGCAGCACAAGGGCCAAGATATCAGCAATGGGGGCGCTTTTGAACGGAAGGTGAGCGCTGATAGCGGGCATGACGGTACGCGTTGAACGATGGATGTACGTCATGGAGGTAGGAGGGTGTACCACAGTTCCACTTTGTGGAAAAAGGATAGCCTGCATACTCAAATATTGAGGTCAGAACGGGCTGGAATAGGCGCAGTAGTAGTAGTAGTAGTAGTAGTAGTAGTAGTAGTAGTAGATAGTAGAGTTTCCTTAGATAGTATAGAAAAGAGTCGGTTGGAAGAAGTTCTAGCAGGTAGCTTCAACTGCGCAGCAGGGTTGACGTAGCTCAAATTTGGTTCGACAGCTTCGAGACTATTGATCATACGTTTGAAGTCCTCTTTGCTACACACTATATATCAAGGATCGGTACTAGTGAGCGCAGCGGTAGATGGTTACTTCGGCTGGTGAAGTGTTACACTGCGCTCGGTGCATATCAAGTGCAGACGAGATCGCATGAGACTACTGTAGCCTTAGATGTGTATCTTTCGGCGAAAGCGCTCAGTAGGTACCTAAGTTTGGCTGCTCATGCGGTGATACCTAAGGTGTATGTAGATCACAAGCGGCCTATCTTAATGTTGAGTTGTGCTAGCGGTGGCTTGCTGTTCGACAGCCTTGAACGCATCGTCGTCTTTCGTCATTTTAGTGTCCTCCGCTGTGCCACTCGGTATGAAAGACTTTCCAAATACCTGCGCGGTCTGAACAAGTGGATGTGAGGTATCTGTCAGGGAAGGCCAGTAACCCATCTCAGTGTTCAATAACAGTTCGAGGGTCCAACATCGGGGGGCAGCCACGCAGCAGAGCATAAACAGAGTTGACGGCCCAAGGCCCTTCATACTAACGCCTCGTTGGCTGACATCGTGATTGCGGGGGTCGCAAAGGGATATTATCATCCAGTATGTCGTCGACTATGCAATAGTACAGATCGTGGGAAACGCAAACTTGTGTGCGACCCAATCGGAAAGAGCGCGGCGGGAATTGCGGGAGCGGGGGCGTTGCACCCAGCCACCAGGGAGCCATCATGCGCGATACGCATTTTGCGCGTTACCAGGTTTTCATACCGAGATTGCGCGCTTCTTGACTCGTAGACGGATGTTGCGAGCGCGTTGTAAGTTGCTAAGCTTGATCACCTGGGCAGGGAACGCAGTCGAATTCACCTTCAGAGGCCAAGGACATCTAGGTTCCCACCGCGGTCCTCCATCAAGGGCATGACGCTGGGGATCATGCGACTACGAGGAGCTCCTTTGTACGCGATAAACGTGGTGGACAGTTCCACGAGCCTGTCATACAGCTCGTTTGTGTGCTTCGACTTGTGGCGGCTTAGATGACCCGCATGTGTTTCAGGTGAGTTAGCGTCAGGTACCAGCCTAGACAGCGGCCTTTCAAGGTGCACCGGACCGTGGAACGGAGATTTCACGCATATCCACACGCTCACGGTCCCGACTCCGATTGGCGAGGCCGCATCTCGATGATATCTGTACGATATAGCGCGAGAGATGAGTGCAACCGGCTGCAAGCATGCCTAGGTAGATGCATATGTTTTGACTATACTCTTTCGTAATTGTCGAGTGGACCTGTCACATTATAGAACTTGGTGCGCTCTATTCTTCGTTGCTTGTACTGCTGTATACGTCTGATATGACGACGACTCGACTCTCACAAATGAAAATGTATCATATATTGCCAGGTTCATCACCCGACAGACGAATTGCCCCGGATGGTTCTCGAAAAGGGGACACTGATTTTAGTAGTCGCTGCAAGTATATACGTTACCCACAAGCCGATCGCTGACGCACTGATCTACTAATAACGTGGTTAGATGGCAATCATGCAAAAGCCCGTAAACTTGAAATCGGTGCAAAGAGGAGGCCTGATCGTCTATCACGGTAGATTGATTGGCGACTCGAAGGTTACTTTCGCGTACTGGGCACGATGGCGTGCACTATTGGAATGGCGTTGGTGGTACGCTGTCCAACGGCGGAGCCAGATCCGGTGTCAGTCACGACGTGTCGAGCAAGGTTAAGCAACACACCCGAACCCGCAAGCGTTCTGAAATCAAGGTCAGCACCACCTTGCACCGAGATACTTAGCCTTCACTGTCTCTGCAGTTCAAGGTTTGTCTTGGAATCTCAACCCTCTTGTGTACATGCCGTGCACGTGGCCTCGGAATTTGTGATACAAACCAAACATTGTGGCACTACAATCCCCAACATACACATATCACGAACCTTGATCCCGGCATAATTATGGCTTCTGGAACCGCGCTCACGCCAGCCATCATCGCAACATGGCCAATACCCAACTATGTCGACCCAGTGTCGCAAAGGGGCAGTGTCAAAGCTGCAATATACGCGACAACCATCCCAATGGTACTTTTTGTCGCTGGCAGAATCTACGTTCGCGCGAATCAGAAGTCAGGTGTAGGAGCCGATGACTGGATCATGGTTGGCGCAGCGGTATGTTCGCCCTATGCTCTCATGTTACGTATCTAACATGTGTAGGTCTTCGCCTTAGCAATTTCTGTGTGCTTATTAGTTACAACCACCAACTCTCTTGGGCGTCATCTCTATGATGTGAACCCGATGACCTTTGTGAGCTCTGCAAAAGTAAGCAATTACCATTGGTTTCAATATTCATACTGATGGCTTCTAGTACAACGTTGCGAGTGTCACAATGTACAATGCTTCTATGACACTCACAAAGCTTTCCGTCTGTATGACGTACCTGAAGCTTTTCCCCTCGAGAACGAACAAATTGTTCTGTTGGACGATGATCGGGTACCAGCTTCTGTGGGGTGTCATTTCGTCGGCACTCTACATCCTACAATGCGTGTAGGTCATAACGCCAGGGCAGATGTTCGATTTTGACTAATTTATCTGTCCCAGTCCAATCCAGTCACTCTGGGATTTCACGATTGTCGACAAAGTGTGTTTGGACTCGCATCAATTACTCACCGCGAGCGGCATCTGCAATGTAGTGTCGGACTTTGTGGTGTTCCTTTGGCCCGTCGCGCCACTGTGGCAGGTCAAGTTGCCGCTATCACGACGCGTGCATCTGGTCGCGGTTTTTTCTTTCGGCGTCCTAACATGCGTCGGCGGCATCTTGAAGGTCGTTTGGTCGCAGGATTACTTCAAGACATGGGATACGACATGTGAGCAGTATCGTTCCACAATAGACTGTCATCGTGCTAACATAGCCTTCTTGCAGGGGTTGCGTCTCGCGTCACCATGGCATTGTGCATCGAATTCAACGTTGGTATCATGAGCGGCTGTTTACCTTGTCTCCGTCCATTCCTAGCAATGATGGCTCCTGGAATCTTCGCTGGACCATCGGCGGCACACAGCGGCAACGCAGCGAGTTCTGGCGGAGCATCCTGGCGCAAGTCTCCCTTTCGGTTTGGAAACTCCAAACTATTCAAGCTAGGCGCGGGCAAGCCGTCGGATCGTGGTGAAGATTACGAGTTCACGGATGCGGAACATGCGGGAGGTGCCCGCGCTTGGGCTGCAGGCGGAAAAGAGGTGCCACAAGCTAGCATCGGCACCGTGTCTGGGTCTGGTATCTCAGTGAACAGAGATGAGAAGCTGCGCGATGGTTATGATTCGCCGGGTGTTGTCACCAATGATGCGACTAGTGAGGAGTGGATCATGAAGGAGGACTCTTCTAGGTAGCTCAACAAGGCGTAGTATATATCAATCATTAAGTATGGTCTTGAGAGCCCATGCCGAAAGCCAACACGAGGGTATATAGCGACACATTCGAGGACTGGGAAGGTCGGCGAAAAGTGAAGCAGAGCACTTTCGCTCAAAGTCCTAGAGCTGTCAATAGCCTTCGAAGTCATGACATGAGCAATGCTTCCAAGTGCCAATTCAGATAACGCATCGAAGTCGAACGAGCCTCGGAACCTTGTACTATCGGTCCTTGTGATAGATGCGCAGTGCTCGTGTCGATGTATGCGTGCGGCCAGCCACCAGAACTATGTATATCCAGGGAACTCGCAACCTTGACATGACCGAGCTTCATGCCTACGATTGCGTACCGCTGCGATGAGCTGATGCCATAGGCGCTCGTGCATGTGCTCTATGCGCGCCTCGCCGCGACCAGCTTCGCTTCCAGCCTCATCCCAAGGCGCAGGGTACTGAGCGTACCTCAAAGCAAGTTGTGGTGTCGGCTCTGGAGCGTCGCTCTCGCAGAAACCTATCCGGTGGACTTGATCATGTCGACCAAGTACCAATGTAATGTGTCTCCGCCCCTAGTTGTGATCCAGGCAGTCCCATGGTGATATACGGGATTGTGACGCGCGGTCGAGCGGTTCTCACGAGCTTGTCCGTAGATGCGCTGGGTATACGATGGTGGAAATGTGCTGCGATACGATTGCAGAGATGCCTACACGGGTGCTCATGTGGACGTGA
>Ga0265797_10008394_pt1 | contig 13777 bp, 15 predicted proteins | sample P2T30metagenome_FD_192433 | JGI IMG/M metagenome (GOLD analysis project Ga0265797, IMG submission 192433) | Plant litter microbial communities from East Loma Ridge, Irvine, California - P2 T30 | ecosystem: Environmental > Terrestrial > Plant litter > Unclassified | place: USA: California... | reverse complement strand
AGTTGTTGAACAAAGCTGGAAGAGAGAGAGAGAACGTCAGTCTAAACCCGAGAAATCCCACCACCAAAAGGATGATACGTACAGTTGTCAAAGGATGCGAGTTGAGGGCATTCGAGCGCCTTCATAGCCGGGCCGAACTGGTCAAGCGCCCAGCCAAGAACGGAACCGAGCTCACCGAGCGCAGGGACAGCGGCGCTGGGCATACCGGCGAGAGCCGCCTGGTAGAGGAAGCAGGCGCCGTTGTTGCCTTCGAGCAGGGATGCGCCGTTGAAGACGCCGCCGGTCAGGTCGCCGGTGTCGATGCCGGTGAAGCTGTTGGTCGTGCCGGTGTTTCCGCCGAACTTCACGATGCCGGGGTAGGCGCGGTTGTTGACACCGAGGTCGTTGAACACTTCAGGGATGGTGTGCTGCGAGGTTGATGGGCGGCGGTACCAGTTCAACGGGACGCGCTCTTGGCCGCGGTTGATGGTGAAGCTGCCGGGCTCGCCTGAAACGGCGAAGAAAGACTTCAAGGTCTCGCGGTCCAGGGTTCCGCCGGGCGTTTCTGCGGAGTGGTTGCTCATGAAGTTGATCACGAAGTTGTGCGCAGCGGGCGCGACGAGTCCTGCGAAGGGCGCAGAGAAGTAGTAGGGGTTGTTCATGATGGACCACCTGGTGTTGTAGTCGGAGTGGGCAGCAGTTTCCGCAAAGCCGTAGGTTTCTCCAAGATTGTAGAACTGCTCGAATCTGCGGGCCTCAAAGACACCCACTCTTCCGTCGTTGAGGTAAGCATCACCCTGGGTAATCAATCAGCGTGCCGTTATGACATCGTAGTATTATTACAAGTCAAGCAACTTACTCTTCCAAACGATGCGTCGCCTTCGTATTTATTGTGAGTTGATGTCAAACCGCCTGCAGATGTGAGGGGGAGGGTTGGTGTGAACCCAGAGCCAATCGACCAAGTGCCGGTGACAGGGTCGCCCGAGAGTGCTACGGACACGACAGCCAGGAACAAGGAAAGATCCGGAGCCATATTGTAGAGCTCAGCCATACCAGTCACGGCTACGCGATAGTCAGCAGATGATCGTAAATTGAATCTTAAGCCTCCGTTCAAAGAAGACGGAAACGAAATCTTTTGCTATACTTCGATCTTCTCCATGGAAAAAGTAGATTGAAGATTGAAGTCAGCTATCTCTTCCAGTTTTCACTCTTCATAGAAAAAGCAAAGTGAAGCGTGGAAGAGGACTTCACCTCGTTCTTCTCTCCATGCAGATCGAAGCAGATTGAGATGAGGAACTGCTTACTGTCTTGAATGGTAGGTAGACCGTTCCTAGGGAAGAAGCCATGATTGGACGCCGCATTGAGCCCAGGACATTGTCCACGCTTGTCGCCCGGCCCCGGTGCCTTGAAGGGGTGTGGGCCGCTGTCAGAGACATCGACGAATTGGTCTGCAGCATCGAAACCAAGTGGTGGCAAACCAGTGTTGGGGCGGTTGATGGGTACCACTGGGGCTCGGTATGGTGGCTCGACGGCGCGCTTCTCCAAGTTGGCGAGTTTGCCGCTCAGTGCGGAGTCCAACTCCATGAGCTGGGGGAATGCCGCGACTGAGGAGGCTGAGGCGAGCAGCGCAAGGGCTTGGGAGTTGACCATCGTTGTTGTTTTTGAAAGAGTTGGTGATTGTTGATGAGGTGGCGAGGAGGAAGCTGTTCGAAACGATCGATGAAGGAGTTGTTCAGACGTATATTTATACAGAAATCCGTTGTCGTTCGTCAACAAGATCTACACGCGACCGAAACGATCAACCAATCGTCGTCGAGGTATTGTCAGTCGTTGTATTCCCTGCATTGGCGTACTCTTAACTCTGTAGAAGCGAGTGGACTTCATTCCGTGGATTGGCGGAAACAAGATGGCAATAAAGTTGAAGCCCGTACTTTGTGTACAGCCTGGAATTACGTCTCGTTAGCACTTCTTTAGCTAGAGTATCACACCTCGGCTGTAATTGATCGTCCATGTTGCTGGTGAATCCTGGAGAAGCGGACCCTAGAGTTGGCATTATACCAATGTGTAGATCCTTTTAAAGTACAGGCTTCCCCGCGCCTCTCTGGCGCCATTAAAGTCAAACGATCGGCAGTGACGTCCAGACCGTTTCTGTATCTGGACGACAGAATCCCTGCACGCCGGTTCCTGGATTGTGATGGCTTGCGTCGGCGGGAAATCATGAATCGCTGCAACTGCAAGTCGCTGTGCTGAGCAGGATCAGCCAAGAATGCCAGACGTACTCCCAATTTCCGTGCCATGGTGCAAGTCGCGGGTCCATGCATGCAGGTAGTTCCGGCCACACAGCTTTTCGCCATTTGTCAGAGTGTCACGCTCGTGGTAAACCCACCCACATACCCCGACCTCACTAGCATCTCGGACGCCTGAAGTGTTCGAGATTGATCGGCAGGTTCGCCAAGGCCGTGGGCGCTTTGGGCATCCTGCAGCGTGATCATTGTAGAGTACTGATAAGGGTAAGTTGTGAGTCTGCATGCTCGGGCTGCCAATCATCTTACTCTAGAGTAAGCCAACTCATCATCGGGGCGCAAACCATGGACTTGACCGTGGAGGTACCTGAGTGATGCACCGACACGAGGCTGGAACGCCATTAGCGTCTTCCATTTGTGGCTTTCTTTGCCCTGGCTCTTTTTACCAATTGCGTAGCCGATTGTGTTGTTGCAGCGCGCGTGGTAGATTTCGTAATGATGTTGTGGGGGCAACAGCGGCGCCAAGGTGGAAGGGAAAGGATGAGTACCGACTATGGCGCCACTGGAGCGGTTAGCAAGACCTAGTAGGCGCTATGAGGTGCCTTGCCGTTAGAGCGGATGAGTTGTGATGGGCTGTAGACGAGCCGCACACAAGAGTTATTTCCGCCTTCATGCTGCGACTGAGGATCTGTCTCGTTGCTCGGGTATAAGCAATCGATACGAAGGGTTGCGAGGCATGAGGTCAAGTAGTTCAGACACTGTAGACGATGTAACACCAAGACCTTTCATGAAGAGACTGTTATTGCCGAAGCTCAAGACTTCCGTCTGTAGGCTTCGCAGTGTTGGTGGCATACACAATGATGCTTACCCCTGGGAGTCGATGTTATTACGCTACGCGGTTTGTTGTGCTGGGTGTCAAAAATATCATCGATTTGAAGCCATAGCTGTTTGCTTCGGCTCTGGTACTCAGTTGCAGACTGCAAGCCAGTCGTAACGACATTCTGGAGGTCAAAGATTTGAACTAGGCCGGCCCTCGGGTGGCGCTCTTTTCACAACAGTGTAGACCAGTGAGAGCATCCCGAAGTGTCATTAACGCAGGCCGAAGATCCTAGGTATGTCGTGATCCTCCATGCGGCTCACGAGATCCTGTCAGCCGATGTGCTCGTACTTCCGATAAAGACAACCTGCACAGCTGCGAAACTAATCGAAGTCAGCGTCATTGGGTTGCTTGTCACAAAAAGGCAAACCGAACTGAGTACTCACGCAGCACTTGCCGCAAAGATCTCCGCCGGGCGCGCTGGTGTCGACAATGCCAGAGCAACAGAGAAGACGAAGGAGAGTCCAATCGCTGTCAAGATCCGCGCTATGAGGTTGTGGATGAAGTAAAGTATCACTATTGCCAGCGAGGGAATCAAGCTCGACACCACCACGCTCATTCCACGGGCGGCGCGTAAGTAAGTCGTATCATCCCATTCGACTAAGCCGAGTTCTTCTTGGCCACTGAGAGGAGCTCTCCGGTGGATTTTGGAGCGATACAGCCAAGGGACCAGCGTCTCTGCTGTCCAGCTGGTGATAGAGTCGAAGTCGCGACCGGACACTGCGACGAGGTCTGGTGTCTCACTCTCGAGCCAGGGCAGATCTTCTATGCCAGAGAGGAAGTTGTTGCCACCTTTCTCTCGGCCGAGCCAGTCTCGAAGGACTTCCAAATCGTACTTCTTCGGCTTTGGTAGACTTTGGATCTTGGCTTGCCGTAGTACGGCTTCGTCTGATGGTTGTCATGGTCAGCGATGCTTTACTTGTCTGTTGTTGCACACTTACCATATTCTTTCAGGCGCTGACGAATGGTTAAGACGAGCTGCCACTGTTTATGATTTGGCGACTGTGAATGGATCGATGCCGTCGCCTTCTCATTGAAGCCGAGATTTTGCTTGTTGTCCAGCTCTGCCTGCAGGTCGAGCTCGTGTTGCAGATCCAGAAGCTCAACTTGCTGCATCGGCAGGCTATGCGCGCTCAAGCTGGCGAACCGCTTGTACATGGCCATTCCTCCATGCCGGCCTATGAAGTCGGCCAACACAGGATATCCCGGCCGACGAGGAGCGCCGTGTGATCTTGGACTTGCCATGAGAGTCAGTTCACTGTGTCTTGCCTACGACATTATCATCTGCCGGCATGTGATATTCAGATATGACCTCCTGATGGACAACCTGGAGCTGTGTTCGCTTGGCCTCCCGGAGCGATTCAAGAAGTTGCCAGAGCTGCACGTCATGGGCATGTCAAAGCTGTCGAAAGGTACGAACTCTTGAGCCGCTGCGTTTGCGAGCCCTACTGACTCCGATGAAGCCGAGAAGAAAGCTCAGAAGAAGCGCACCGAGGACAAGGAAAAGGAGAACCAGGCGCAGAGAGAAAGGGAACACGCCGAGGAGATCCGGCAGAGGCTTGCCTCTGCGTCGGCTGCCAATGCGTCTGCAGGTGCCGGCGCTCCCGCGAGCAGCAGTGGCACATCCAACACCACGAATTGATAGGCAGGGCAGTCATCAAGACCTGCGCGACCAGGAAAGTCCGAACGGCGCTCTCGGTGTATTGAGTCTTGGTTTTTCAAGGGTTGTGTTGTGCGACCCGGCGCCCTTAGGGGGAGGATGGACAGGTCCCAAGTCACATTTGCGAGATGCTGATAGCGCTGTCCCGAACGATCTGTCCCTCGAGAGGTGCCGGAGGTGGCTGACAAGAGCATCCTCACCTGTAGGATGAACTGGTATCGAGTATCCGCTCACTGGAGCATGCATCCATCGCTATTCCTGTGCTCGGCTCTTGGAGGAAAGGTGGATTGGAACAGATTTGTGCGACGCTGGTAGCGCTCTGTTCCACAGGATTTGTCCCTCAAGAGCTCATCTTGCGTAGTTGTGAGTCCACAGTACAGTCAAAACATATCCATGAAGTGAGTACGCGGTGAGAATCAAGACAGGTAGCCTCCGGTGCAAGGAACAAGCGAAGAGGCAGGGCCGAGTGGATATGCTGATGATGACACGAAACATGTTGTGACATGGCCGGCGTAGGTCATCACGATGGTGGAGGATTCTAGAATTGCGCATGTATCGGTTGAGTGGGTTTGTTGCCATGTCACGCCTTTTGCTGCTTTCGCATTGGGCACGAAGAGCGCGCTCGGCCCTCACATCGGCGGAAGAACCGCGGAGCTATCCCACTTTCATCACTTCCGCGATCATCGAAGGCATGACATCAGACGGACACACCCCGCTATCAAAAGGTTCTGTCCTTCGTGGTCTTGTGCCTTTCTCTTCCCCTCCATCATCACTGTCAACATCATCTCAATCGCCTTCTCAAACTACTCAAAAACCACCACTCAAACCAACAAACAACCCCTCCACATCACACAACATGTCTAACGTCGGATCCCGTTCCACCTACGAGGCTGGTGACCAGGTACGACTCCCACGTTTGAGATCCATGTCTTGACTCATTTGACTAACACTTTACTGCAGCGCACCGTCCCCGACGCGCAGATCCAGCAGGAGCAGAAGGAGAACCGTTTCCACGAGGGCAAGGAGAACTCTCACAAGGCCAACGACTCCAGTATGTTCATCCGCCACGAGCGAACGACCTAGACCGGAACAAAGATACTGATACCGGACACAGAGGACGAGCGTACCATTGCCAACCAGCTCGCCCGTGAGGAGAAGCGCGAGAAGGAGCCCTCCCCCGAGCCCAAGGAGGTCACCGAGAGCAAGAAGGACGCCACCCTTCCCGTAAGTTTCATTGCATCCGCAGACCTCACCTATACAGCCCGCTGACAGTACCATAGGCCAAGAAACACGGCAACGAGCCCAGCAAGGGCGCCAAGGTCGACCAGGAGCTGAGGGAAGAGGAGGAGGCCGAGCTCAAGAAGAAGGGCAACTTCGGTCCCCAGTAGACGATTTCATTTCTGTGACGAAAAGCGAAGCGCCTGCATGATTTTTACGAATTACACTTGCGTACGAGGCATTGGGGGTTCCAAAATAGATACCAAAATGAATCTTTAATTCGAGTGCACAACGATATTGAAATTTGGTGGTTTGTGTCGTCACGATGATCAATGATCGTTGATGGTGGAGCAGAACTTAAACCTAGTGAGTGAGGCGTCGATCCACCATCGTGGCTGCTGGTCGTGGCTAGTACGGGCCGCGCCTTCAGCCTCGCTAAGCTAAGCTGAGCGCGTGCTCCTTGCCATCTACATATCCACATGTACTGCGTGACAAACACATCATCCATCAACAATTGTTGCTGTTCGCAATCACTAATGACCTTCTCGATCCGCTGAGCAGATGTTGTCGCTTTCTAATCAACACCCTGGCACTTGAGGCTGATTGCGTGCTCTCATATGCTCTTGTCTCGCCGCCTGGAATACACCCAAGATGGGTCAAGGCTACTCTCTTACCACTCTGCCTGCGGGCCCCAGCGCCATCGAGACACCGGAACTAGCAGATCTTACCTTTGAAAAAGCTCTCGGCGGTCCCAGGTTCCTCAGAACAGTGCGAGCCCAGCATAAAAGCGGCATCGTGGTGGCCAAAGTATGTATGAAGTCCAGCGCCAAGGTCTCCTTCACCAAATATGCCACCGCTATGCGCAAGGAGCGACGGAAGTTGGAAGGGGTGCCGAATGTCATGACCTACTCAAGAGTTCTCGAGACGGGCAACTTCGGCATTCTGGTCCGGCAATACATCCACAGCTCGCTTTACGATCGAATGAGCATCCGGCCATTCCTAGAAGGTATCGAGAAGAAGTGGATAGCATTCCAGTTGTTGTGTGCCGTTCGCGATTGTCACCACCGTGGCGTATTTCACGGCGACATCAAAACGGAGAACGTACTGGTGACTTCGTGGGGATGGGTGTATCTGACCGATTTCTCATCGGCATTCAAGCCGGTATATCTACCGGAAGACAACCCAGCGGACTTCACCTTCTACTTCGATACAACATCAAGACGAACCTGTTACCTAGCACCGGAGCGTTTCGTTGCATCAGGTCGTCAGTCCAGCGATCCTGATGCTGTACAATGGAACATGGACATCTTTAGTTTGGGTTGCGTCCTTGCAGAACTGTTTACGGAGTCACCGACCTTTACGCTCAGTCAACTGTTCAAGTACCGGAAGAGAGAATATGACCCGGCGATCGCTCTGCTCAGTAAGATTGATGACAGCCACGTTCGCTCTTTGATAAGCAGCATGATCCGTCTGGATCCCGAAGAGCGCTGGCACGCTCAGGACTACCTCGACGAATACAAAAACAAGGCTTTCCCGCTTTACTTCTATCAGCATCTGCACACGCTCACGCAAGAGGTCACGGACACGAGCTCCGGTCGGAAGGCCAGCATCGCACCTGACAGCAACAACGGCGAGGCAGACGATCGAATTGATCGTATTTACAACGACTTCGAGATGCTTTCCGTGTCGCTTGGCTACGAAGCGTTGCCGACTTCACGAGGCGATCAGAAGCAAGCGCAACCGTTGTTCCCTCTGCAAGTCGATTTGCCCAATTCGCGGCATCTGGCAACCGCAGCATCACAATCGAAGGGCGAAGACGGTACCTTCATCCTCTTGAACGTTGTCACCGCCTCGCTGCGGAGCACTGCAAGGGCCACTTCTCGTATACGCGCCTGTGAGCTGTTACTTGCGTTTGCCGAACGCCTCCCGGACGAGGCGAAACTCGATCGCGTTCTACCTTACATCATGCCGCTGCTAGAAGACTCGAATGAGATGGTCTTGGTGGCGGCATTGAGGACAATGACGCAGTTGTTGGCGTTGGTCACAGTTACTTCCCCCATCAACTCGCTTCTGTTCACTCAATACATATTCCCTCGGCTGCTCACTTTCACCAAGAGTCCAAGCTTTCGCAACAACAACATTGTCCGTGCCACTTATGCCGCATGCCTGGCCAGCTTGTCCGAAACCGCAGCTCGATTCCTCGACATGATCCAGGCCCTTCGCGCCAACGGCTCACTTCCGTCTGCAGATGCAGGAACAGAGGATGATGGCTCTGGGCCTTTTGCCCTCGATGCGTTCGACGCTACAAGGCTGGAACTCATTGAGCAGTTCGAAGGCCAGACTAAGATCTTCTTAGTCGATCCAGACAATTCGGTTAGGAGAGCATTCCTCTCTTCCGTCACCAGCCTTTGTGTATTCTTCGGGGAGTCAAAGGCTAGCGATGTGATTCTCAGCCATCTGAACACGTATCTCAACGATCCAGACTGGACTTTGAAGTGCGCTTTCTTCAAGACTATCGTGGGCGTCGCTGTTTACATTGGTGGTGCGAGTCTCGAAGAATTCATTCTACCTCTGATGCTGCAAGCGCTGTCGGATTCCCAAGAATCCGTCGTCGAGCAAGTGCTGCGATCGCTAGCCAGTATGGCTGAGCTTGGTCTGCTCCAGCGGGCCAAGACTTGGGAACTGATCGATACTATCGCCAGATTCTCCATGCACCCCAACCTCTGGATACGAGAAGCTGCCTCGCACTTCATTTCAGCAGCCACGACCTTCTTGTCAGTGGCTGATGTTCGCATCTTGGTAACGCCCCTGGTCTCCCCTTATCTGAAGACACCAGTGGCGAGTATGAACGAGGTTGAGTTCCTCGACGCCTTGAAGAAGCCTCTACCACGTGCTGTCCTTGACATGGCTCTGCAGTGGGCGAACAGAGCCGAGAAGGGCGTTTTCTGGAAGCCGGCAAAGGAAGCCAGACAGTTGTCCGGACGCACGACTTCCTACATGCCACCTGTATCATCAGTCGCAGACTTCGGTCCCAAATACGTCAGCAAGCTACCGAAGATGGACGAAGACGAGCAGTGGCTTGGTCGTCTACGGAATGCCGGCATGCACAGTGAAGATGAAATGAAGATTCTTGCTTTCCGGGAATACCTTTGGAAAGCTGCACACCGAGGACGAAACAGCGATACGACCGAACCGAGCACCGCATACGAAGAAGTGGTATCACTAGCAAGGCACAAGATCAGACCTCACACGGTTCTTTTCGAGAACGATGTTGATACGTACGAACAGCACATGCAAGGTCAGGACCACGAGAAGTCCATTGCAGAAGCTTTGCAGGAGGCGGCTACTGCTGTCAAACAGGGCGGGGTCGAGACCACTGCAGCTGGCGATGGCGAAGCAGCATCAGGTGCGGCTGGTAAGAAGGGCACAGATTACCTGGGTTTCCAGCCTATCGCAATTGCGTCCCTCAGAAAGCAGACATCAGGAAGTCTGTCATCATCTCCGAGCTCCGGTCTCGACTTACTTTCCAAGGACAGCGATCGCGGCTCGCGCCACCGTGGAAGTGGTGTCGGCCTGCTTCCTGGACACGCGCCTCGCAGCAAAGCAGCTCCAGAGGTATCCACGGACGATGCCACAGCGGCGGGTAAGCTACAAGCGCCAGTCACGAGCCGTAGTAGGCATGTATCTCCCGCTGCAGCTACCCACAACCAACGACAAGGTCTCGAACGAATGCAAAGCAGCAAGTCGTTCCACAACTACGAAGGCAACGATCCTGCAGTGTTGAAACTGCTGGATACGTTGTACGTGGACAACTTCCCCGTTGATGTGGCTGAATTTGGCCCACTCATCCAACTACCGAAGCGTGGCCCGATCCCCAGTAGTAGCAGCCATCCAACACAAGCACCTTGGCGCCCGCAGGGTCGACTCATGGCGATACTCAATGAGCATACCGATCGTGTTTCGCGCATACTAGTCTCCCCTGATCATACATTCTTCCTCACAGCATCCGATGACGGCACGGTCAGGGTGTGGGATTCTGAGCGTCTCGAGCGTAATGTCAGTCACCGGTCACGGAATGTCTACCGGCTCGCGCCTCATGCGAAAGTCACTAGTCTGTGCTTCATCGAGTCGACGCACTCGTTCATCTGCACTGGCTCAGACGGCAGCGTACATGCGGTCAAAGTCGACATCTCTATCGATTCTGCCGGCAGCTCGACCCGCTATGGCAAACTTCGCTGCTTGCGTGAATGGCACATTCCCACCTCGAACTCGGCGGGCGAGCACGCCGTGTGGGCAGAACATTACCGGGGAGACTCCCTCAGCACGCTTGTCCTCGCAACTAGTCTCAATCGCATCCTCGCCATCGACATGCGCACGATGACACCCATCTTTGAATTTCACAGTCCCGCACAGCATGGTGCTTTGACATGCTTCTGTATCGGGCGACGCCATGATTGGTTGCTGGCTGGAACATCGCACGGTGTGCTCGATCTCTGGGACCTACGCTTCAAGATGAAGCTCCGCTCGTGGACATTCCCCAGTGCCGCATCCATCACCCGCCTTCAGGTACACCCAAGTCGGAAGACCGCTCGTAGGAACAGGGTCTGCGTATCTGGTGGGACGAACCGAGGAGAAGTCACGGTATGGGATATTGAGAAGGTCATTTGTCACGAGATCTACCGGCCTTCTGTCTCGGATAGCAGAGACCGGCTGCACCTCCGCGACTACGAGCTTCGCAATCTGGACGATGACAAGCACGAAAGTCAGCTCAGCAGAGTGGCCGATGCCGTCCGCACAGACCCCAGTATTTCAGACTCCGCTGCTGCTGCTCCCGCCGTGTCCTCCTCGCTCTACTTCGGCCAGCAGCAAGCCACCAGCGAATCCGAGTCGCAACATGCATTCGCCGTCACCGGCGGACCAGACGGCAAAGTCAGATTCTGGGACTGCGACCGACTGGACGGATGCCGCCTGATCAGCGGCGGCGCATCAGACGAAAAGCCAACATACACATTCAGTGCCCTCGGGCTCGACACCAAAGTGCTGAGCGAAAAGCTGCCCGTCACCGCAAATGACCACGCTTCCGATACCGTGGAGTCGAGCAAGATCTCGCCGAACGGGGCTGCGAAGCGCGCTGCTTCGTCGAAGTCTAGGTATGATGCTATTCGCTCGTCGGCGCAGCAGCTGCTGGATGGGCATCTTGATACCGTTACGGATGTTGCGGTGTTGGAACGGCCTTTTGGGATGGTTTTGAGCGCGGATCGCTCGGGGCAGGTTTTTGTGCATCAGTGAGGTGAGGGTGTGTTTCGATGAGGGAAGTCACTTGTCATGTTAAACGTTGGCAGAAATCGTATCATCGTTGTTCACAGCCTAGACTGGCAAGCTCGAGACGCTGGTTTTCTCTCACTCATTCATTCATCCATCCCGCATCGTCCAGTGGTCAACACAAACGCCATATCATTACATCGCGACAAGCCAAACTAAAGCTTAGACCCCAAATTCACATGCACAGCCTTAATCTGCGTATAAGCCTCCAAGCCCGCCTCGCCCAACTCCCTCCCAATCCCACTCTGCTTCACCCCCCCAAACGGCACCCTTGGATCGCTATCCTGGCTCGAATTAACCCAAACCATCCCCGCCTCAATCTCCGCCGCAACGCGATGCGCCTTCTCCAAATCCCGCGTGAAAACCGCCGCTCCCAGCCCGTACTCGCTCGCATTCGCCCGCGCGATCGCGTCCGCTTCGTCGTCGAACGTCCCGATCACCGCGAAGGGGCCGAACACTTCTTCGCGCCAGATCGCCATGGCGTCCGTCACGTGCGTGAATACGGTGGGTTCGATGAAGAAGCCTTTGCCGTTTATAGGGTGCGCTTTGCCGCCCATGGCCAGCGTGGCGCCTTCGTTTTGGCCTGTTTGCACGTATGCTAGGATGCGGTCGAGTTGGGCGCGCGAGACTTGCGGGCCTTGGAAGGTGGTTGGGTCCCATTGCGAGCCTATTTGCGAGGTGCTGGAGACGCATTCTTGGAATTTGGACATGAAGTCGGCGTAGATGGACCGCTGGACGAGGATGCGCGAGGTGGCGGTGCAGATCTGGCCTTGGTTCGACATGATGCCCGCGTGCGCCCATTTGGCCGCTTGCTCGAGGTCGGCGTCGGCGAAGACGAGGAGTGGCGATTTGCCGCCTGTTTCCAGCGTTATGTTCTTGAGCGTTTTGGCTGCTAGGCCCATGATGCTGCGGGCGGTGGCTGTCGAGCCTGTGAAGGCTACTTTGTCGACTAGTGAGTGCTGGACGAGGGCGCTGCCTGCTTCGGCGCCGTGGCCGTTTACGACGTTTACTACGCCTGGGGGGAAGCCGGCGCGGGTTATTAGTTGCGCGAGGATGAGGGCGCTGAGGGGCGTTTGCTCGGCGGGTTTCAGCACGATTGTGTTGCCGCATGCGAGCGCTGGGCCGAGTTTCCATGCTGCCATTGAGAGGGGGTAGTTCCAAGGGATTATCTGAGCCACGACACCGATCGGTTGGCGCAGCGTGTAGGCGAATTTCTGGTGCGTGGTGCCGATGGTTTGGCCGAAGATCTTGTCGGCCCAGCCGGCGTAGTAGCGGAATGTGGTGATGGTTTCGGGCAGGTCTTCGGTGAGAGCTACGGCGTAGGGTTTTCCTGGGGGGTTGCTTTGTTAGCTGCCTTGGTGGTGCTTGTACAGACTGTACAGTACTCGCTCATGATGGGCAACGGGGTGTGCTCACCATTATCCCAGCTGTCTACGGCGGCCAGCACTTCTTTGTTGGCTTCGATGAGGTCCGCGAGCTTGTTCATTAGGATTCCTCGTTCGGTACCGGGCAGCTGTTTCCATGATGGGTTTGTCAGTGCTGCTTTCGCTGCTTGCACGGCAATGTCGACGTCTTTGGCTGAGCCGGCGTGGACTTCTGCGATGATGGACTCGGTTCTGGTGGTACATAAGTGGTCAGTGCACGAGCGTCTATGAAAGTGAACAGGTTGCAATACTTACGCAGGGTCGATTGAAGTTATCGTCTTGCCACTTGACGATGGTACGACTTCGCCGTTGATGAACAGGCCAAGTGGTTGTTCGTATTCTTTCCCGTTCGGCGTGGTGATCTGCTTGAAGAGAGACATGATGATGGGTATGTGTGTGTCGGTGTCAGATGGGTTGATTAAGACTGCTTGTTTGCTCTACAGCTGGATGATACAGTGCAATGTTTTCCTCAGCAGACGGATTGGAGTCACCAAAGAACGCCTCTGGACGGAACTATCAGGTACAGATGACACCACCAACCTACTCCACACCTGATAGCTGTACCTTTTTCGCAAGGACATTCCCACTCGGTGCTAGCGAGGAGGAGATCGACTACCAACACTCCACGCGAGAGTTCACATCCATAATCTTCACTACTCCAAAGCCAATGCAGTCATGTGCTTCCTGGCGTACTACTACTGCCTCGCAGTAAACAGCGACACTCGGCCCACTCAGCCTGGACTTCCCCAAACCGCAACAAAACCAGCGAGCGAGCGAACGAGAACCCCTCATCTGACCTTCGTACACGATGTTACACAGACCCAGTCACCCAGTCCGTTAGTGTACTGAAGGAATACAAGTGGCACGATCACCAGTCCGGCTAACGGTTAAGTAACAACGCTTGATTTCCTTATCAGAGTGTGTGTGGTGCACAGAGGAGATAGAGAGACCCACCTCAGCCGGGCCACCTAGACTCTGTCCTCTGCGCAGTAATGGTCTGTCTGTCGAATCGAAACGGCGGCTAACAACCTCACCTCACTTCACCAACGGCACC
>Ga0265797_10008393_pt1 | contig 13778 bp, 13 predicted proteins | sample P2T30metagenome_FD_192433 | JGI IMG/M metagenome (GOLD analysis project Ga0265797, IMG submission 192433) | Plant litter microbial communities from East Loma Ridge, Irvine, California - P2 T30 | ecosystem: Environmental > Terrestrial > Plant litter > Unclassified | place: USA: California... | reverse complement strand
AGCACGTTTCTTGTATCGGGTGCAGGTAGTACACTGCCAGCATAGTAAGGGCCCGAGACCCGGGGAGGTTGAAGGGGTCACTTTGACGAGATCGAAACGTGTTGATTAGTCATACAGCTGTTGCTACCCGTAGTCTGGCCCAGAGCAGATGTCCCCGTGGTGAGTTGGGTGGAGATGTGACGCCGAGGAGAAACACCAAAGGCAGAGTCTTGCTGGGTACATGAGGTTACATTATTACACCAAATATAGAATCACGTTCATTCCGTGACGGTGAGTACGCTACATATGCGGGTCGCACCAATTCATACCCCCTCGATTCGCTTTGATCATGTTCATAGCCGCCGCAGTGGTAGTGTTGTGCCATCGACTTCCAGCCCTCATACCCCTTCTAGGATCACACGCGTGATCTCGACAAACTCTGCCTCCCTCCGTGCAGTCTCTTCCCGATCGGCCTTCCACGCCGTTGCTGTGCGTTCCAGCTCGGCCGTCGCATCAGCCAAAACCTTTCCAGCGGCTTCACCACCCACCTGACCTTCATCATCTGGTATACCAAAGGCGACACGCGCGACTCGTTTGCGTGCGTTCAGATTCGATGTGTTGGTCGTTTCCTCGAGATGTACGCCGGCAGCAACATTGGCTTCCCGAGACTGTCTTGCCTTCGCGCGACTGTCTTCCAGTTCCTGCCTCCACCGCTTCACGATCGCGACCCGATCTTCAGGCTGTACGCTTTGGCCATTGCTTGTGGCCATCGTGGCAAGGCGCCTTTGGTTGAGTTGTTGCGGGTCGATACGCTGCTCGTCGAGATGCTGACGTTGAAGATGCTGCCTTCCGGTCTCGTGTACCGGGACAATGCCGTCGTCTAAGCACGTGTCGTCCTCGCCCCAGGTTGAGGGATCAGACTGGGTGATGGGTGGATGATCGGGGCTCTTCTGCGCCGGGAGGTCGTGTTCTACGAGCGTTACGTCTCCGTCTTCGTCTTGCTCTACGCTGCTTTCCTGCTCCTCCCATTCGCCAGTTGCAGGCCCGTACACTTCTCTCTGATCACCGTGAACAGCCGTCTTTCTGTGCGTGACTGTTACGCTTCTCTCAGTTGCTTGCGCTTCTTCTAGTACGTGCTTGATGTGTTTTGGTTTGACGTCGCGAGCGTTGCCCTTAGCAGTTGCGATGAGGCCAACGGCTGTTTTCCAGTTGAGCTTGGTCTTGTCGTGCAGCGCTCGCAGCTGAATTAGAAAGGTTGGTTTGTCGATCCAGACCGATGCGAAGGCGATATCAAGTTCAAGCCAGCCGAACGCTTCCCAGCGTCCCTTCTCCAGGCTATTGAAGGCTCCTCGTGCATTCGTGTGGTCATCCAGCGCTCGTAGCCTCCACCCCTCGATGATGCTGTGTGCGGTCGCGTCGAGCAGTCCGAGCAAGGCGCGACGGTCTTCGGGGTACTTGTGCAGTAGCTTGGAATATGTGATCAGCGTGGCTTCCGAGTCTGCGTGCAAGGTAGAGATCTGGCGTTGTAGTGCTCGGGCATCCTTTGCTAACGAGGTACCCATGCTATACGCGAGACGGTGGGCCACGAATGCCCATTGTTGGCGAATTGGATGATGTGGGGTGAAAAGCGAGAGAAGGGCCGCGTGTTTGGATGAGGGGGAAGGAGCTCACGGCCACGATGACATGTATGGATGGCAGTGACGGCAACCCGAGCTAGGCTGCTTTGGGTCAGCGTCATCTGGTCGACCTCCGATAGTGAGTGCATCTTCTTGGTGCCTACCGGGTTGAACTCCATGATGAGAAGATCTTGACAAGCAATTTGATATGCTTACTACACTCGGCTTCGGTGAAATGCAAGATTCTCTTCGAACAGATGCTGCTGTCATCTGAAGGCAGCAACGCACAGCCCTTGCGCGAGTGCGACATTGCCACTACTCGAACTGTCAACCAGTGTTTCGATTCTTATCGTATGAGATTCGGCACTATGACAAGGTTCAAGGGAAGCAACAAGTAGTATTCGCGCGGGAGCGACCGAAGACGATTCGATGTGAGATTACCACCTTCATCATCATCCAAGTCAGACAGAGGGATCAGTGATACAATGCTAGCAAGGTAGAAGGCAATATTACCTGCGGAAGCAGGAGCATGGAAACCGGATACATGAAGATGTCGACGTCGTCAAGAACGTGATTGCTGCTATCCAGCCTCCATGAGTAAGGAAAGAGTGTTGATCGGGACAGGAGGAGAAAGCCACATGGAGCTGCTGGCGGCTCATACCCATCCCATCGCTGAGCCCCTGCACCACGATATTTGAGGCCCGGCTGAACCCATGGTCGGAAGGTTCTACTGCCGCCAAAGACTACTCCAATCCGACTCATATTTCTATTTCTCCGGCCACTCTCGTTTCGGCGCATGCATGAAGTCTTGCATGTCGTGAAAGGGGGCCGCTTCTGTGGTGGGGGAGGAGGTATCGCAGGGAGTTTACGGACGTCAAGCATGCGCGTTGTCCTTGCTTCGGGCTGTTCCCCGCAAAAGCAGCTGGGCTGTGGCCATCGCATCGGTCGTGGAGGTCGTCTAGGTGAGGAATTCAGCAGCTGCCATTCCACTTCTGGGACGGGAAGGTGCCGTACCAGCGCAATTGCTCTCGAAAACCGGACTTGAAGACAGCACCTTTGCGTGCATGAGTGAATTCGTGCGCGCATGATTCAGCCACCCCGGCTCCTGAGGAGGAGCTCGACAGCTGGAGCGGTTCGCTTGGGGCGAGCTCGAGCTCGAATAGTCATGACGCGACGAGACTGATGGAGAGAGCCGCGATGACGCAATTCTTCCTTCGTTGCGATGCGGAGGATGAAGGGAAATGTGCAATCGGGCTGACACTCGAATCCAGACGTGCTGTGGCGAGATGTCATTGCGGGGTCGCGTTGGACCAGATTCGCGCTCGCGTACGTCCTCATGTGCACAATTGAAGCTTGACCTCGGGACCGTAAGAGGACTAGCTCCATATCGGCGACATGATCGACTGACCCAGACCTTGACATCTTTATCCACATCATCTCATGCCTCAACTGTGTACTCTCAATCTTATTCTGGGATCTTGCGTTCTCTTTTCGCATATCTCTGATAGTTGTAGCTACGAAGAATACATACTCTCCTCTTCTCTCCTAGTACCACTGCTACTGCGTCTATTCCAGCCTGTTCTGACCCCGATGCTTGAGTATGCAGTCTATCCTTTTTCCACGGGGTGGACCCGTAGTTGATGGTACCGTCACGGCTCACTCATCACCTTCACCTGCTACACAACGACAAGCGTTACGGGGCATTCCACATCCTCACTCACCTCACACGCATCTAATCTGCACGGTGGGATCAAAGAGCTACATCGTTCTATCCTCTTGAGCTCTCATTGCAATCAGCATCGACCATATTCTTCTCCCTCTCTTCAGGACACATCATTCCTCAAACACCCCAGACCTGCACACACGAGCGTACTGCAAGTGCGCCGCGAGAATATGGCGACAGCTCCCGACCACAGTGTCTCTTACTGCAAGCTCCAGGACCATTTTGCGACGCTGGAAGCCAAGTGTCAAGCTGAAGAAACGGCACTGCAGGCCGCGACCCTGCGCGATCGCGCCTTCTTACACGAGTTCGACGAACGCGCGCTGCATATCAGGCAAGAACTGCGGGCCGTTCAGCGAGATGCAGAGGAATTCATTTTCCACATGGACTGCAAGCAATCGTTGGGGGAACATAACCAGCGCTTGCCTATCCGACGCAGGGTGGAGTCCATCGTCGTAAGGACTTGGCCCACCCAATCTTTTACATGCACTGACCCAGTGGGTAGAAGAAGACAGCAGAGGGAGCCAACAAGTACGCGCGGAGGCTCGGCGCCCTTGACACCGCGGATGCCGGGCGACGCACTGGGGAGTTGGATGGGAAACCGGTGAGGGCATCGGCGCATAGTGGCAGTGCTAAGGCGGCTAGCAGAGATGCCGTGAACAGGTCCTTGAATGCGAGTATGGACGGACATGCATGAGAAGCTGAAAAGGATCAAGAATGGGAGTTGGTCGCATCTTGACGGAGCAATCACCACCCGTATATGGGGAGACAGTTTCAGGGTACAATACCATATCAGCTAATGCTAAAAGTATCTCGCTTTTTCATGTTCCTAAAATGAGAACAGATTATGCAGCCTTAAATATAGAGCTAACCTCGCGATCCCTTCTACATTGTGTGCACGCCAACCTAGGAGGAAACTAAACAGCCTAGAGCAAACGTTAGCGCTAGGTCACCGTCTTTGCAAGGTTTTAGCTTAATATAGCCTGCAGACCTGCTCAGCTTTTTCCTCGTATAAGGTGTGTGAGCTTATTCTGTTCCATTGATATTCATTGGCCACAATGACGCAGCCTCGCTCTCACCATCGAACATGGAGAACCTTATGAAAACATGTAAGAAGGCTTGGTGCCCGAGAATGACTCTTGTCCATCCAGTCACGTCTTCATGCTTGCTATAGCGACACCTGGGAGACAATGCTGGCGAGATTAGCATCAGCGCGCGTCATGCGTTTTGACGCATAGCATTGGGATCAATAGGGACTCCCCGCCCTTATGGTGGAGTGTGACCCGCAAGCTCCGCCTGCATCAATCCGGGTCCGCTTGCCTCAACACGGTATGCGCAAAAGCTCGTATGTCCAACGCAGAGACCTTGGTCTCCTTTTCCTCGGTCTCATGAAACCCCGATACCTCATGTTTCAGAATTGGAAAAGGGGATTGCCGGCGGTGGAGGACTTCGTCAGGCCATCTTTTGGCCATGGAATCGAGATCAAGATGGAGCAAACGCGTGTAGCAGGGAAACATTCAATTACCCCCTTTGTGGCAGTAGGTGTATTGTATGTGGTAGTCCAAAAACGCACCAGTAGTTCACGAAGCAGACACATGTAGGCCACGCTCATGGTTTGAGTAGCTCTGTGGATTTGAGCTTGTTGGACCTCTTTTCTTCATGGCATATGACTATCTTATGCGTTGTACTGGCGAGATCTTTGCGTCATCTCCACTGCCAATTATTTCCAAGTGACAAGGCTACGAAGCGACGCAGCTCATTATAGCAGCGCGTAGGAAGCGCAACTACTAGCTGAGAGTGTCGTAGAAAGAGGATAACTTCACTTTCTTCGCACACATGTGAGCCAGACCCAACGACATGCCCTATCTCGACTGTATCGAAAGATCGCGCCTGGCACTTGACGTCCGCCGCATGCTGGTCTTGGAAATGGAGATATAGGGAGGTAATAGCATAATAGCATTGTGGAACCAAGTGCTGCGTACCACTCTTTGCCCAAATGCTTGTGAACCGTTCGGCGCATCGTTCTCCGGTATTCTTGACGTAATCGGCCACAGATGTCGGAAGCTCGGCAAGTATCGATATCGTGTGCGCTGGAAACTCCGACTCTGATTTTGCTCGTTTCATCCAGATGTCATCCATGGAGACGGATCTTTAACCCTACGCGCGGGGAATCTCGGGACGCAGGTAGAGTCGTGCAGAAGGGTACCTTGACTGGAGGTTTCGGACGGCCTGATCAATACGGTCCAGTCACCTCGCTGTGGCCGAGAAGAGACGGCATCTTGATCATCTGTGTCGCTGCTGTTTGAGCCGCGAGAGTGCTTTTGGATGACAGTAGATTCGCTGGTTTGGTGAGAAGATGGTACCGTGGCTGCGACGCCGACGCTCCTGGTGTAGTCGGGGTAGAGCTGTGGCAAGGGAATCTTTTGTTTGTATCTGGTAGGTACGCCTTCCCAAAGATCCCGCATGTAGTCTTCCTCCGGTGTAGAAGCGCCCATGGTCATTCTGCCCTCGCGATGCGCCTTCCCATGTTCGGTGCCGCAATGCTTCGCCAAGATCGCCTCCGGTGTATGGGCAGGATGCGACTCGATAGCATCACGGCCGTAGTGGTCTCTTCTATGTTCCATTTGATCAAGGAGCAAACGTAGGCTCTCGTCAAGATCCAGGACGAAGTCAAAGTCGTATGACCCGGCCCAGTCCGGTGTAGCCGGTCGAGTGATGAGGCAGCGGCCTTGTGTTTCAACAACCTGCGCTGCCATGTATACCGCATCCGTATCGAGGCTGCCGAGGGGCATTGTGGGGAAGCTATGGGTGGTTGCGAATTAAAGCGTTGGTCGTGTAGAGATTGATGTCGTCTAGGCCGCCGCCCCAGCCACAATCATGGATGAAGGAGTGGGACCGCCAGTAGACTCACGTGATTGTGACAAACGCTCACCTTTTGATCAAAACTGCGACTTCTGTTCGAATGAGGCATAATGGCTTCAGTGAGCGCAGATGACTCTTTCCACATTTCGACCGCGCGACCAAAACATCATGGCACCATTTGCGACATTGACAGCAGTCAACGCTACGGCTGAAGTCGGTGTCTGTAAATATTTCCAGGGTATCTCATGGTAATCCGGTCGGAGGGTGGCATTCGGAAGTGTGCTGCAACCACTGTCACCTTGGTTTTTTCCGGTACAGACTTTGCCAGAACCGGACTAGCGTGGACGATGCCCCTCGTCTCGTCCTCCAGGCCCTACCCTCATCTTCATCTCTCCCTCATGCTCGGTCTCCGCGGCTCGCGGCGCTCTTCATTCGAATTGCGCTGGCTTTCACCTGGGCGTCCGTCTCGCTCACCCCTGTCCGCGCCGCATTCCTGTCCCTGCCATGCCCAGTTCAACGGCCGCGCAACCGGTGTCCGCATAACGGCTTCTAGATCCTACCTTCCACGCTGATACGTCTGCGACGCTCTATTTCCAGAAGGAGGGACACGTTCAAACGTGGGACAGAAGACTGAGCGGGAGTTGCGAACGTCGCCCAACTGGTAAGGCGCCCTACACATTAACCGTAGCGCTCCGCCTCGTTCCCAGGTTAGTTGGGAGAATTCCTCCAAGGGGTGCAACCCTGGTGTCGCGGTCAACACGCACATCGGTTCGGAGTGGTTGCACGGTCAACGTCTCTCACCACCGGACCCATTGTACCACCATGTCGACGGCAATTCATTCTCCAGCACGAGCTGCATCTTATCACCCAAAATCTCTCGCACGCGCGATCCCTACCAGGGGCTAAGCGACTCTCCAGCGTCAAATATGGGGAGGTGGCTGCTTACAGCCGCCAGCCACGCTATGCAAGCCATTTACGCCCCATCCGCAAGCAACATCTACAGTACATGTCTCAGCCGCCCGATCGAGACAGGCTTGCGAGGTGCGTACGTCTTCCATCCTCAGCCTCGCTGTCCACGACCTTAGAGCAGCATTGCCTACGTATGTATCAACAACAGCTTTCTTTAGTCAATATGTATAACGGTGAAATGCCCCGTGGGTTCATTGCCCGCACAAAACATCACAGATATCTACATCTGCTTCCCGTGCTGCTCATACCATGAGATATACACTTGCGCTTCTCAGCGCCTTCCTACTGCCCTTCCACTGCATCGCTTCACCCACACCCACGTCAATACCCTCCCCAGCCAATGCCGCTAGAGATGTCATAAGTTCCGTGCCATCAGCAACCGCTCCGCCTTCTCGTCGCGATGACGACTTCGCACCAGACATTGCGCCGTTCTCGTTAGACCTCTCCACAATATCGATCGCAGAACCTTCCATACCATCACTCTCACTCGACCTTCCACCTGAGACCTGCACGCCTGGTTTCAGCTCATACGCCACTCCCGGGCTCGATGGCTACGTGCCTGCGGAGGCATGCAATGCGTTATGGGTATACTTTCCCAACTTCGCCGCGGCAGTAGCTTTCTCCGTGCTGTTTGGCATGCTCACGATCGCACATCTGGTTCAAGCAATAGTGTACCGCAATGGCTTCTGCTGGGTTATTATCATGGCCGCTCTTTGGGAAACTGGCGCATATGCGTTTCGCGCTCTTGGTTCCAAGGACCAACAATCCTCTGGCATTGCAACGGTCGCTCAGATCTTGGTGTTGGTAGCGCCTATCTGGGTGAACGCCTTCGCCTATATGGTCTTCGCCCGCATCGTTCACTTCTACTCACCCACTCGCAAGGTCTGGATCTTCTCCCCCTCCATCCTCGCACTCATCTTCGTCACCCTCGACATCGTCTCTTTTGTCATTCAGCTCATCGGCGGTGGAATGGCAGGTCCAGGTGCAAGTCTGGAAGCACAAAAGAAGGGCTTGAACATATACATGGGTGGTATCGGTATGCAGGAAGGCTTCATTGTTCTGTTTCTGGGGTTGGTCGTCAAGTTTCACCGCGACCAGCTCCAGGCGGAGAGGGTGGGACGCTTGCCCGCGGACAAGATTGGTGGCTGGAAATGGTTGCTGTACGCACTGTACGCATGCTTGCTGGCTATCACTATTCGCATCATCTACCGTCTCGCCGAGTTCTCCGCCGGTCTTGGCGCAAGCAACCCTCTGCCGAGCAACGAGCCTCTCCTGTACGTCTTGGAGTCAGCTCCAATGTGGTTGGCCATCTTTGTGTGGAACATAGTCCATCCCGGTCGCTTTATCCGTGGCCCGGACGCCAAGATGCCGCGTTCGTGGCTGTCACGTCATCTTTGCTGCTGCTGTGGCAAACGTCGTTGCGACGACTGCAATGGTAAGCTTGGCCACGCTGGACCTCATCATCAACGCCTAGGAGACGACTCGGATCTGGAAGACAACCAGGAAATGCATCCCGTACCGAAGAGTGCCGGAGGTCATCATGCCGTCAGCCCGACAAATCCTTTCCTGGATGAAACATCTCGCGACTCTTCCTCGAATTCCGACTCCAGGGAAGGGCACCGTCTTCGCCCTTCGTCGGCTGCCGCAAATTTCCGCGATGTCAGCCCAGAGCCAACATCATATACTGCATACCGTCCTCGCGGGGTTCTGGGCTAAGCGAAGACTAGTTCAATTTCCTTAGCTCGCTATCGGTCGCAGGTTTAATGAAGGACAGGCAGTGTGTATCGGATATGTATCAAGGGAAGGCACTCAGAGGACCAGTTGCGGCTGTAATATCATACAACAACACGTAGCTATGTATCCTAGACTTGAGTAAACAAAAGCAATGCTAGATCTATGACAAAATTAACTGAATGTGGACCAGACAGTCGTTCCAACCGTGTCTCTTCAGGGGAAAGAGTAGTTCCAGTGCACCCTTGGCCCAGTCCCTGGCAAACTCCAGTGCTAATGAAGTGGCAGGTTCATCCGTTGTTTACCCCATGCTTCACGGAATGATTGAACGTAAAGTCCGCATCAATACGTAAATTGATGTCTTCGTTGATGAAGTTCACGACCGAACATATGAGTGCGAGCGTGGCTCATACACCTGACCTCAGCCTGAGCGCCTTCACGACAAGCGGGAAGATTTTGAGTTCAAGGACTCTCTGGTAATGATCGCGAGCGCTCGTCTTGACGTTGCAAAGCATAATTTCCGCCTCCAAAGTCTGGAGGAGGAATAACTGCTTGCCAGCTAACTTGCCATGTATGATGGACACATCCTGCCTCATTGCCCCCCTTAGCTCAAAACAGTCCTTCTGGTTGGACTTCGGGCCAATCACGACGGCGGGGTCCAAGTAGTCCAGGTGCCTATGGCGAAGGTATTCGAGCTCTGCGCGACGACGACAAATCATCATGGACTGCATCTGGTCCGGCGCTTCCATTGACCATCCGCCTTCCGAGGAAACCGGATCCACTCCGTCACCTCTCCATGCGATGTCGGAGATACGCTTGGTTGGTGCGGGCGGAAGTCGTGGCGGCAGCGGCACTCCGCAGAAGCTGTGGATGAGCTTCTCGAGGGAGTTGTTGTTGGCCATAATGCCAGGGCCGGTTATGGTTTGTGGGTGTGAAATAAGAGTTATGAGTTGATGGGGTAGGAAGTGGAGTGTAGGAGTCTTATTTGTATCGAGCCCAGTGAAGTATATTGCCTACCTGAGCGCGTACGGAGCTCCCTTTCACCTTGATCTTAAGTAGGAGAAGCATTCAAGACTATGCTAGTACCTGTAATGCTAAATCACTCATCGCTAGTGTAAACTAGGAGGCTCAGACACGCGGCAAGCCTCTTACTTGACTCGCCACGTGGCTTGATGCCTGCGTGATGGTAAGATCAGGACTTGCATAAGCCCTGTTCAAATATCTGTTCGATGTTAGATTCTTATTAGTATGATATTGGCGTGACGGCCAAACGAGGGTCACGCGAAGTTGAGACTCAGTGCGGGAAACATTAGTGATATTCTCGTCTGCCGCTCAGCCGGTGCTATTACATCATTTATCCAAGTCTGTGAATGGGTATTTGGGTGTCGTGCAATTTGGGAATGATAAGTGTCGCACAATTTGGGGAATGATGGGCGTCGTGCAATTTGGGAAATGATAGTTGATGTTGACGACGAGCAAGCTGGTCAGAAGTGCAACTTGAGCTGATGACATTCCCCCTCCACGAACCAGGCTCCGAGACCCAAGAACATGCTGCGGTTCTCCTGGGTGATCAAGCGGCCAATGTGTATGCCCAAGCGCACCGTTTGACTATCTTCCACTGCACAGACCCGAGCACCACTGTCGCCTGAGACGCCGAACGGGGTGCATTCGGCGTACCAGCTAATTATGCCGGCCCACTTGTGCATGTCGTGCCGCCATGATATCTCCAAGGAAATTCCGAGATCCTTGATCTTGAGCTTTTCGTCGGGGTTGTCTCTGACCTCCTGCTTCACTGGTGCATACTACGCACCTTTCATGCTGAAGTGTATGTTCGTCAGGATACCGAAGGTTTTGCCCGTCGTGAAACCCTCCTTGTACACGCGGATGCCTGATCTCTGCTGTATCAGGCTGTTTATTTGGAGGCCACGGGTGGCCTCCCTCTCCATATCAAATTCTCGCGAATGCCCGTTGGCTCCGTAGTAGTGGATATTTACCCGGGGTAAAGCGGCCTCGACCTTGTGCTTGTCGTCGTCCTGAACTTTGAGGGTTCCCACTTCTCTGGCCATCTTGCTTAGCGGATCAGGATAGCGAACGCGCAGGTGGTCGGCCTTGATCTTCTCGAGGGTGAGCCGATACTCAATCTCGAAGGTACATTCTGTGGCAAGTGCATACAGGCCTCCCCCGATGTCATGCAGGCCCATACTTTTCCAATCCCAGGAGAGATACCGTTGCGGTCGACGATGCGATCCCCAGTATTCAGTGCAAGGATCTGACGCCCGTTTGCCATGTTCGAGTGTGCAGTCTTGCGATCCACAACCATGGAGACGACGTCGACCCAACCCAGCAGCAATGTTTGCGTCTCAACCGCTTGTCTGCTCCAAAACACACTTCAGCACGTCTTATGATTGTCTTTGTCGCTTTGTAGTCGTTAGGGTGTGAAAAATGGGGTTCGATATGCGGAGGTTCCGAAGCCACACAGTCCGCTTATTTCGGCCTCTAGCATGTGACAAAAGTGACGACTTCAGCGTTCGCCTCGGCCGTGTAGCAGTACTGGTCGAGATGTAAGCGACGTCCCGATTTTCGCTGTGTCGGTAGTGAGGATAGATTGCCGTACGAGCATGTCTGTGCGTCTGCAGTACAACAAGTAGTCAAAGGCTGTCTATCGATCGAGAGTTTATAGGCTGTTGTTGTCCAGCTCGCGGATTCCAACAGGGGAACTGACTACGTCAGAGGTGTCGCAATGTTGAGAGTCCATGTGGTCAGTCGAGAGGTTATGTCACTGCTCGGTGCGTGTAGGGTGACTCCTCCAGTCGATGCCGCGACGAAAAAGTCCATGACAAGCTTTCGAGCGAGTGTCAGCAGCTGCGTTGCCCCGCATGATGGCCAAGCGCGAACCACCCCGAGCTAGATCCGCGCCGTTGAGCTTGAAGATCAACATACGGCCCGCACCGCGACTGCGGCCCCGCCCAGTTCAGGGCAGTCATCCCAATAAGTCCGCCAGTGAGGGCGAAGGTTGAGGGGAGTCGTGCAGATATCTGTCGCATTGGATCTTGCCAGATCTCTTTCGGAGTTTACCCGAGTAAACCGTTGCAGACGCGGAGGTTCGATGGGAGAGACGAGTGGGGCAGGTGGCATGCTGTCTCCGGTCTCCCGAGCCTCACACATTTTTGGCAGCTGCATCCTCGCTCACCACATGTTCAGCCCAACACATTTATGAAAGCGAGAACACAAGGAAGGATATGCGCAATGGCTTTGGATGTACTTGGATAACTGTATGCTAGTCAAGAAAGGGCGCATACGACACATTCATTGGTGATGACTGCGCCTAGGCATCTCGAGAATAAACGGAGAGAAGCTCGGTGCATTGTGTGCTGGTATCTATGTTGACATAATCTGGAGACCAAACCAAAAACGGTGCCATATAACACATTGCCGGAACCTCAATCTCCTATTCCAAGGCATGAGCTGAAGAGGATCCCAAGATCGAGCGGCATTTATGCTTCTCACGATGAGCAGCAGGGCAACATCCGCTACAACTTGCCCGACCTCCTTCGTCCCCATCACCTCCACCACTGGTTTTGTGGTCGTTGTCCTCTTGCGTCTGATGGCGGTCGTGCTACCACTAGCACCCGCGTTTCCAGGGCAGCTGTGGCGCCCGTGATCTTTAACCTCCTCTAGGATTGTGAGAGCTCGTCAATCTGATCTTGCGGAACGTAACTCTCAGCGGAATCCCTCTGCCTCTTTCGGGTTCGTGGTATTGATGTGTGGTTGCTGTTGGTGGCCTTTGACTTTGAGGTCGACTTGGGTGTTGCCACACTCCTACGAGGCGTCTTTGGATTTGCCGTGGCTTGGGTGGTGTGAGAACGGACAGAAACCGATCCGCGAATAGCGAGTGCTGACATGCGTCTAGCCTCTTTTAATTCGTGACTCGCCTTCTCTATAGCGCGAGCCTTTTGCCAAAGGGGAAGTGCGTCCTTCATAGCTTGGAGCCGATCCGCAAGCGCCCAGTCCAGGTGGCTCTTCAGAATCGCTTGAGCCTTCGCGATCTGCTCTTCCATAGACAAACTGCACGAGTACAGTTCTTTCATAAAGTATTTTCCATTGTCCACCCCTTCGCTCCAATGTAGCCAGAGCTGGAGCAGCATCATATCGCATGTAACGGACATGTGCATGGTGTAGGCCGAAGTCGCAGGTACAATATCGCCGTACGCGGACTCGAAGTATTGCCGATGGTAATTTACGATCGTCGCGCCGTGGAGAGCAGACTTCTTCATCGCGTTAAGGATGAAATGTCCGTCTACTGCTTCCCACTCGGCAGTGAGGAACGGGAAGGATAGTTCGGGGTTCAGCTTGAAACTGGCAATCTAACGTCAGCATGGGAATCTGGGGAGTGATCGTCAACTCACTTCTTCAGGAGCTCGTTATCCTCTTCCGTCAACCCTGAGTCTACACCGGTCTCGCTGTCGCGGGGATTCAAATACCCAATGGCGAGATCTGGTTTATATCTCAGGGCATCTGAATCGGAACTTGGTGGGATTGGAACAAAGTCTGTCGTCATGGTATAGTCGTGGCTGATATCGATGTTGGGTATGCCACGTGCATAGCCGGTTCGCTCTCCCTGAAAGAGCAGCAGCGGTTCCATCATGTTAACAGCACTCTTCTTGTCCATAGAGCGGGCCTCCCGATGTTGATAGACGATCTCCTGTGCAGCATGAGCTTGTTCAGGCATGACCGGCGCGTTCAGCATTTGCTCCACACGCTCACTCAGCTCTCGTGGGAACGCCTTGTCGGCACAGTCGACGATCAGGTTGTGTTCGACTAGCTCGTCGATCGTGTGCCTGAACCTTTGGGAGGACGGGGTGGTTGGGGGTGCCATGTTGAACGAAGACGGATAGATCAGT
>Ga0265797_10008392_pt1 | contig 13780 bp, 8 predicted proteins | sample P2T30metagenome_FD_192433 | JGI IMG/M metagenome (GOLD analysis project Ga0265797, IMG submission 192433) | Plant litter microbial communities from East Loma Ridge, Irvine, California - P2 T30 | ecosystem: Environmental > Terrestrial > Plant litter > Unclassified | place: USA: California... | reverse complement strand
TTCAACGGCACCGGCCTGGCCGACGATCTGCGCGCGCGTGGCATCCGGCGTCTTGCCGTGTGCGGCCTGGCGACGGACTATTGCGTCCTCAATACTGTCATCGATGGGCTGGCGGCCGGCTTCGAGGTCTTGCTCGTGACAGAGGCGATTCGCGCCGTGAATGTCGCTCCAGGCGACGGCGAGCGAGCATTGGGGCGGATGCTGGATAACGGGGCAGTCCCGGTTCAGCTCTCGGGCCGCGGTCTGATGGCAGACCTGGCCGTTGGTGCGGCGGCATGAAATTATTGCACCGCACGATACTATTTTTGTAATCCCTATCTTACAGCCATACAGCGCGCCTACCGATTCACCCGACATGGTTCAGCACGGATAATGCCTCATCGTCCATAGAACGCATTTCAAGAATCGAGACATGAGCCCAATGCTGTTAGCTGACGCGCCAGGCGTCCAGAATGCGCCGCTGCCCACCGGGCATGGCGCCAGGAATTTGTACTTCTCGCTGTACGCCGACCCGGCCGCACAACCTGACGTCGCCACGGCGTTCGTCGATGCCCAGATCGCGCTCGCGCGCGAACTGCCCGTTGATCTGCCATCGAACATCAACGACCTGCAAGCGTGGATCGAAGAGCGGACCGAGATTGTCGGGCAGGAGTACCGTGAATACCTGGCCGCGCGCAAGAATGGCGCGCCGCGCCGCTACTTCAGTTGCCGTGCCCACGCGCTGTACTTCATCAAGGGCGTGGCCCCGACCAAGCTGGTCGATGGCGCCTGGCTGTATGGCCTGGTGCGCCAGTGGGATGACGTCGCGTTTCATCCGCTGATCAAAACGTACCTCGAAGAGCTGGGCGATGGCTTGCCCGACAAGAACCACGTCACGCTGTACCGCAAGCTGCTGGCCACGCACGGCTGCGACAGCTGGGAAGGGCTCAATGATGATCATTTCCTGCAAGGCGCGCTGCAACTGGCGCTGGGCCATCACGCCGAGCATTACCTGCCCGAGATCATCGGTTACAACCTCGGCTACGAGCAATTGCCGCTGCACTTGCTGATCACGTCGTACGAGCTCAATGAACTGGGCATCGACCCGTATTACTTCACGCTGCATGTGACGGTCGATAACGCCGCCAGCGGCCACGCCCGCAAGGCGGTGCAGTCGGTGCATGACCTGATGCCGCGCGTGGGCGACCGCGACGTGTTCTGGCAGCGTGTCGTCAACGGTTACCGTCTCAATGAACTGGGTGCGAGCACCACATCGGTCATCGGCGAATTCGATCTGCAGGACGAGCTGGTCGACATCCTGGCGGCAAAAAGCGTCGTGGGCAAGAATATGCACTCGGATTACTGCCGTGTGGCGGGCCGCTCGGTCAACGATTGGCTGACCGAGCCGTCGCAGATCCCGGCGTTCCTCGCCGCGCTCGAAGGCGCCGGCTGGATCAAGCGCGGCGAAGAGGTGGAACACAGCCGCTTCTGGCGCCTGGTCGAAGGCGAGCGCGCCGAGATGTTCGGTGTCTTCAATGCCTACGAGCTGCAGGTGCTGCGCGACTGGATCACCAGCAGCCCCGACGGCCGGCAAGCGCCCGGCCCGCGCGTGCTGACCGCGCGCGCACGCCAGCGCACGCTCGACCAGCATGGCCTGGGTACCGAACGCGGCACGGCGTTCCCCGTGCGCGGCCTGATTCGTCGCCATCCGGGCGCGGATGAGCAAGATACCGGCAACGAGCTGCGCGTGCTCGAACAGCAGGTGGCGGCCAGCAGCGGCAAACAAGAAGCCATGGCGTTGCTGGGGCGCCTGCTGTCGCCCGAGGTGCACCACACCACGGTGGGCCTGATGGCCACCCGGATGTACACGCAACTGTTCGACGCCTGAGGCGTACGGGCAGTGCAAACAAGCGGCCGGTGCGCGTGGAGAGCGTGTACCGGCCGCCGCTTCATCAACACCATAACAAGGGAACACCAACGTGCAAATCCTGGAACAACGCTTCCTGCGCGGACCGAACGTCCACGCCGATTCCCCATGCCTGCTGTCCGTGATCGATCTGGAAGACCAGTATGGCCGCTCCACCAAGGACATCCCCGGCTTCAACCAGGCCCTGCTCGAGACGCTGCCCACGCTCGGCGGCGCGCGCCTGTCCGATGGCGCCCTGGGCGGCTTCGCGCAGCGCCTGGCCGCCGGCACCTACCTGGGCCGCGTGATCGAAACGGTCGCGCTCGAACTGCAATCGCTGGCGAGTGCGCCCGCGAACTTTGGCCGCACGCGGCCGGTGAACGGGCATCCGGGCCAGTTCCGTGTGGTCGTCGCGTACACCTGTGAAAAGCTGGCCGAGCCGGCGTTCGACCTGGCGGTGGATCTGGTCACGGCGCTGGCGCGTGGCGAAGACTTCGCGCTGGAACCGCGCATGGAAGAATTGCGCGACATTGCCGGGCGCTATGCCATTGGCACCAGTACCGCGGCCGTCCTGGCTGCGGCGCACGAGCGGGGCATTCCCACCCAGCGCATCACCGAAGACGCCAACCTGTTCCTGCTCGGTTGGGGCGTCAAGCAAAAACGCCTGCAAGCGACGACCACCGGCGAGACCAGCTTCATCGCCGTGAAGATCGCCAGCGACAAGCAGCTGACCAAAGCGCTGTTGAAAGAAGCCGGCGTGCCGGTGCCTGAAGGCGACGTGGTCACCACCGTCGAAGCGGCGCAGCGCGTGGCGCGCCGGCTGGCGGTGCCGGTGACGCTGAAACCACTGGACGGCAACCAGGGCAAGGGCGTCACGGTGGCCTGCGCGACGCCGGACGATGTGGCGCTGGCGTTCGAGTTCGCACGCGGCTTCGGGCGGCGCGTGATCGTCGAGCGCCACGTCGAAGGGCGCGACTACCGCGTGCTCGTGGCCTGCGGGCGGGTGGCAGCCGCCTCGTGCCGCCGCCCGGCGCATGTCGTCGGCGACGGCAATCGCACGGTGCGCGAACTGGTCGAGATCGAAAACGCGAACCCGGCGCGCGGCGCCGGCCACGCGACCATCCTCACCCGCATCGCGCTTGACGAGCACGCGAGCGACATGCTGGCGCGCCAGGGCTTTGAACCGGACAGCGTGCTGCCGGTGGGCGTGACGGCCGAATTGCGCGGCAATGCGAACCTGTCGACCGGCGGCACCGCCGAAGACGTGACCGACCTGCTGCCCGAATCGACGCGCCTGCTGTGCGTGCGAGCTGCCGCCAAGATCGGCCTGGACGTGGCCGGCATCGACATCGTGTGCCAGGATATCTCGCAGCCGCTCGCGGCGCAGCGGGGCGCCGTCATCGAAGTCAATGCGGCGCCGGGCATCCGCATGCATCAGTACCCGAGCGCGGGCGAGCCGCGCGATGCCGGCGACGCCATCGTCGAAGGCTTGATGGGCAAGACCGACGGGCGTATCCCGGTGATCGCTTTGACCGGCACCAACGGCAAGACCACCACCACCTTGCTGGTCGCGCACGCGGCGCGCATGGCGGGCAAGGTAACGGGCGTGACAACGACCGAGGGCGTCTTCATCGACGGCAAGCAGGTCGTCAAGGGCGATTGCACCGGCTACTGGTCGGCGCGCACCGTGCTGGGCGCACCGGAAGTCGAAGTCGCGGTGCTGGAAACGGCGCGCGGCGGCATCCTGAAACGCGGCCTGGCGTTCGATCGCTGCGACGTGGCGATCGTGCTGAACATCGCGGCCGATCACCTGGGCCTGGACGGCGTCGACACCATTGAAGACCTGGCGCAAGTGAAGGCCGTGGTGGCGCAGTCGGCGTCGAAGGCGGTGGTGCTCAATGCCGAAGACGCGCTGTGCGTGCAGATGGCGCGCCGCGTGAAACCGGACGCCGAAGTGCTGTTCTTCTCGATGGACCCTGAAAGCCCGGTGATGCTCAAGCACCTGGAAGACGGCGGGCGCGGCGCCTATCTGCAAGATGGCGCGGTGGTGCTGGCCGATGGCCACAGCCAGCAAGCGGTGCTGCGTGTAGAGAGCATGCCGGTGGCGTTCGGTGGTCTGGCGCGCTTTAACATTGCCAACGCGCTGGCGGCAGCGGCGGGCCTGATGGCCGCCAATTTCAACCACCTGCAAATTGCCGCCGGCCTGTCGACGTTCGTCTCGAACGGCCGCACGAACCCGCTGCGCACGAACATGTTCGACGTACGCGGCGTGACGGTGATCGTCGACTACGCCCACAACCCTGCCGCCTACGCCGCCATGGCCGACATGGCGCGCGGCATGTTGCCCGGCCAATTGATCGGCATCGTGACAGCGCCCGGCGACCGCCGCGACACCGACCTGGAACAAATCGGCCGCGTGTGTGGCGAGCGCTTCGACGAGCTGGTGGTGTACGAGTCGCAAAGCCGCGGCCGTGAGCCGGGCGAAGCGGTCGACCTGATCCTCGCCGGCGCCGAAGAGGTGGTCGGCATCAGCGACACCTTGCACCGCGAGCTTGACGTGGGCAACGCGATCCGCCTGGGCCTGAGCCTGTGCGAGCCGGGCGACGTGCTGGTCTTCGCCTGCGGCTCCTCGCTGCAAGTCTTCGTCGACGCCATCCGCGTCACCGACCCCGAAAGCGCCGCCCTGATCGCCGCCCAAACCGCCTGACGCAATAGGGCTCAATCACGGCTCAATTAGGGTCAGTGTAGAATTGTTGAGCAATTTCTCCCAAAAAAAGCGGGCTCATCTATTTGAGCCCGCTTTTTTTTGAAATGTTGTCAAACAAATCGACACTGACCCTAATTGTTCAGTTTCTCGGTTTATATCTGCGATGACATCTTTAATTAGGGTCAGAGTAGAATTGTTGAGCAATTGATTTGGTTTTACGGTTTCCTGGACGAAAAAAAACGGCCCGTGAAGGGCCGTCTGTCTTGCGGCAGTTGGTCTAGATCGCGGCGGCTTCGATTTTGTTGGCGAGGTCGGGGCGCGTCGGGCGCAGGGCTTCGGTCAGTTCGGAGATCGACGAGCCGCAGCCGAAGACCAGCACGTCACCCGCCACGCAGCGCGACAGGCCCAGGCGGATGGCGCAGTGGACGTCGTGCTCGATTTGCAGCTGGTCGTCGCCGAGTTTGGCCAGCTTTGCGCCGCGCGCGATCAGCGTTGCGGATTCGCCTTCGGCGCGGCCGCGGGCTTCGCTTTCATACACGATCAACTCGTCGAAGCCAGCGGCGCACGTGCGGCCGATGTCGATCAGGTCGGCGTCGCGGCGGTCGCCCGGTGCGGCGACCACGCCGACCAGGCGGCCGGCCGTCATGGCGCGCGCCATCTCGGCCAGGGCGGCGTAGGCGGCGCAGTTGTGGGCGTAGTCGACGATCACCGTGACGCCGTCGATGTCGAACAGGTTCGAGCGAAGCGGATTGTGCTTGCTGTCGGAGACGAAGCCGCGCAAACCTGCGGCGATGTCGGCGTGACTGAACCCGCTCGCCATCAGCGCCGCCGCAGCCGCCATCGCGTTGGCGATGTTGTAGCGCGCGCGCCCGCCCAGCGAGACCGGCATGGCCTGCACGTCGAGCAGCGCTTCATGCCGCACGCCGCCGGCCATCACGATCATCGCATCCTGGAGGTACACGCCGCGTCCGCCGTGTTCGACGTGGCGCAGCAGGGTCGGGTCTTCGGCGTCCAGCGCGAAGTAAATGATTTCGACCGTGTCGGCCAGCGTGTCCGCCATCTGCACGCAGTAAGGGTCTTCGGCATTGAGCACCACCGCGCGCGACGCACGGGATGCCACCAGCGCCTTTACCCGGGCCAGGTCGTCGATCGTGTCGATGCCGTCCAGCCCGAGATGGTCGGCCGAGACGTTCAGCACCACTGCCACATCGCAGCGGTCGAAGGCCAGGCCGCGTTTCAGGATGCCGCCACGCGCCGTTTCCAGCACCGCGAAGTCCACGTCGGGCGAACCCAGTACGCTACGCGCCGAATGGTAGCCGGTGCAGTCGCCTTCATACGCGAGCAGCCCGTCCAGGTATACGCCGCTCGTCGTGGTCACGCCGGTGCGCAGACCCGCAAGGCGGACCGCGTGCTCGATCAGCAGGCTCGTGGTCGTCTTGCCGTTGGTGCCCGTCACCGCGATCACCGGAACGCGGCCATCGCCGTCGCCAAACAGCGCCTCGACTATAGCGTCACCGGCATCGCGCGGCGCGCCGCGGCTCGGGTACTGGTGCATGCGGATGCCCGGCGCGGCATTGACTTCGATGACGCCGCCGCGCTGCGCCCGCAAGGGCAGGGCGATGTCGTCGCAGATGATGTCGATGCCGGCGACATCCAGGCCGATCGTGCGCGCAGCGCGCAGACAAAGGTCGCGCGTTTCTTCCGGCAGCAGGTCGGTCACGTCCTCGGCGGTGCCGCCGGTGGATAGATTCGCGTTGCCGCGCAAGTCGGCGCTGATCCCGGCCGTAAGCACCGTGCCCAGGTCATAGCCTTGCTTCGCCAGCGTTTCGATCGCCAGATCGTCGAGTGGAATCCTGGTCAGGATATTGGTATGCCCATCGCCCCGCGCCGGATTGCGATTCTCGAGGTCGACCAGTTCGCGAATCGTCGAATGTCCATCGCCCGTCACGCCCGGAGGCCGCCGCCATGACGCGGCGGCGATCCGGTTGCCGGTGACGAGCACGCGGTAATCGCGCCCCCGCAGATATTCTTCGACGATCACACGCCGGCCATGCTGGCGTGCGTGCGCGAAGGCCCGCTCGACGGCGTCCAGCGTGGCGCAATCGACCGTCACGCCCTTGCCCTGATTCGCGTCCAGCGGTTTGACCACCACCGCGCACCCGAGGCGACGCGCAACGCGCTGGGCCGCCGCGCAGCTGGTGACGACGTCGCCACGCGGCACGGGCACGCCGGCCTGGGCGAGCAGGGTCTTGGTCAGGTGCTTGTCGCCCGCGATGCCCACCGCGATCGCGTTGGTCGCGCCAGTAATGGTTGCCTGCAGGCGCTTCTGGCGGCTGCCCCAGCCCAGCTGGAACAGGTTGGCGTCGTCGGTCAGCCGCCGCGCAGGGATGCCGCGCCGCTGCGCCGCATCGAGCACGGCGCCCGTGCTGGTGCCGATCGCGTGCTTCTCGTACGTCTCGCGCAGGCTTGCTAGGGCCGCATCCAGATCGAATGCTTCGTCGCGCGTGATCGCACCAAGCAGCTTCATGCCGACCTGCAGCGCCTCGCTCGCGACCTGTTCGACGGCATAGCCGCAGACAATACGGCGCCGCCCATCGTGGCCTGCCACCGGCAAGGTCGCACAATGCATGCCGGAGGCGCCGGCCAGCCGTTGCAGTTCCATGACCACCGGCTCGAGCGCATCGACCGGCAGCGCGTCGTCCAGCAGCCGCACGGCCGCGGACGGGGGCAGCGCCGGCATCAGCGCCAGCAGACGCGCGCCGAAGCCGCGGCCCTTCATGCCGCCATTGTCGACCAGCGCCATCAGGCACGGCGACTCGGCATACAGATTCGGCCCGCGCAGCAGTCGTTGTTCCCTGATCTTCATGAGATGGGCGTGCGCTTGGTGACAATCTGCAGAAAATCCAGCAGCGAAGCGGGGATGCGCTTGCCGACCTGTTCGTCGCCCACCGGCAGCGAATACCGGGCGCCCGACGGCAGCAGGTGCAGCCGCACGTCGATCAGTTCGGGCGTGGCCCGGTCCTTGATCTCGGCGACGTTCGTACTCATCGAGCGGCCGTCGACGACCGTCACCGCGCCTTCGCCCAGCACCTCGATGCCTACACCGCGCTCGATCACGAGCGCCGTGTCTTCATCGATGCCGATCCCTTGCAGGTACGGGTTCTGCGCGACGATCGACAACAGCCGCGACAAACGCTGGCGCTCCGAGAAATGCTGGTCGACGACCACCCGGTGCAAAAAACCCAGGCCCGCGCCCAGGCTCACCGAGCCTTTTTCGGGCAGCAGGTCGGTGCGGCCCTGCGCGAGCATATGGCCCGACATCGCCGACGCGCCGGCGCTCGTGCCGCCGATGGTGGCGCCGCGCACTTTCAGCGCCATGTGCATCTCGGCATCGAGCGCCGTGCCGCCGATCAGCGCCAGCAGGCGTTTCTGGTCTCCGCCGGTCATGAAGATGCCATCGGCTTCGGCGACCTGGCGCACGAAGTCGTCGTCGTTCGCGTCTTCGCGGCTCGTGATCTCGAGGTGACTGCGCCGCGTCACGCCAAGCGCGCCGAATGCGTCATCGTAGATGTTCCACATCTCGTCGGCGATCTGGCTCGCTGCGGTGATCACGACGATGCGTGCATCGACGCCGCCAGCCAGTTCGACAAAGCGCGACAGGATCTGCATATCGTGCTGGCGGTCTTCGCTGCCGCCGATGATGACGAGGTGGCCATTACGCTGTGCTTCAGGTGCTTGATTCATCGTTGTACCATTTTCGAGAAGGGCATATCGCTGTTGCTGAACGCGCCGGCATCAGTGCGGCTGACCGCAATCAGGCCGACCTCGATGTCTGGGGTGAACAGGGCAACGCCGCGCTGCAGGGCATCGGCCAGCGGCATGCCCTCGGCGATCCAGCCATACACGGTGCGTGCGAGCAGGTGGCGCACGATCTGCTCACCGATGCCGGTAGCGGCAACGGCGCCTTCTGGCCCCGCAAAGAAGCCGCTGCCGATGATCGGGGTGTCGCCGACACGGCCAAGGAGTGCAGGCGCCGAGCCGCCGGTCGAGCAGGCGACGGCAAAGTGGCCGTCGGCGCCGCGCACGACCGCGCCCACGGTATCGCAAGCGCCGCCTTCAGGCAGCCGCAGAGGGCTGTTGTAGTTCCAGTAGTGTTCGAGCAGGTCGCGATTCAGGCCAGGCATCACCGGCATCGAGCCAGCCAGTTGCGCCAGAAGCTTGCGGTGCGCCGTGCGCTGGTGGTCCGAGACCGGCGCGCCCTGCGGCAGGTCGATCGTGCGGGCGAAGCGCGTGGCGCCCTCGCCAACCAGCAGCCAGTGGGGCGTATCCGCCACTGCACGCGCCAGTTGAACGGGATTTTTCACCGCCTGCACGCAAGCGACGGCGCCGAGGCGCCCGCGCGTGTCCATGATCGAAGCATCCATTTCGATGGTGGCGCCGTCCAGGCCCAGCACCGAGCCGCTGCCGGCGTTGAAGCGGCCATCGTCTTCCAGTGCAGTGACAGCGCCGATGGCCGCGTCGAGCGCGTCGCCATTGATTTCAAGCTGTGCCAGCGCGCGGCGCGCGGCGAGCACGCAACCGTCTTCATGGTCGCGCGACGCACCGGCGCCGCCGTGGACGACGACGGCGCCAGCGTGGGGGGTATTGCTCATCCGGTCAATCTTTCTGCTTTATTGTTGTCATGTCTTCTAGAAGCTGGCGCACTCGTGATGCGCCATTTAGCAATTATGCAATGTTCTTCGATACAGCCGTATCGGTACGCCTGCCGCCTCCCTGTAAGAGCTTGCTTACAGGGCGAAAAACGGGCGCAAATAATGGACGCAAGAGCGGAAGCCATACCGCAAAGAATCTGTTACCATACCGCCCCTTCTAGATAAAGGTTCCTATGGTGCACGCTTGCGGCGTTGACTTCGGCACGTCAAATTCAACGGTCGGCTGGTATCGGCCCGACACCATGCAATCCGCCCCGACGGCGCTGTTGACCCTCGAGGATGGCAAGCCGACGCTGCCATCGGTGGTGTTCTTCAATGCCGACGACGAGCGCGTCAGCTATGGCCGCGCCGCGCTGGCCGAATATCTCGAAGGCTACGAAGGCCGCCTCATGCGGTCGCTGAAAAGCCTGCTCGGCACCAGCCTGATCGACGGCCAGACCGAGGTCGCGGGCCGCTCGGTGTCGTTCCGCTCGCTGCTCGCGCAATTCATCGGCGAGGTCAAGCGCCGCGCCGAGATGCAGGCCGGCCAGCGGTTCGACAGCGCCGTGTTCGGCCGGCCCGTGTTCTTCATCGACGACGACGCCCAGGCCGACCGGATGGCCCAGGACACGCTCGAGGACGTCGCGCGCTCGGTGGGCTTTCGTGACATCGGCTTCCAGTACGAGCCGATCGCCGCAGCATTCGACTACGAGTCCCGCATCGAGCGCGAAGAACTGGTCCTGATCGCCGACATCGGCGGCGGTACGTCCGACTTTTCGCTGGTGCGCCTCGGTCCCGAGCGCGCAGGACGGCTTGACCGCCGCGACGACATCCTGGCCAACGGCGGCGTGCACATCGGCGGCACCGATTTCGACAAGTACCTGAGCCTGGCGGGCGTCATGCCGCTGCTCGGCTACGGCAGCAAGCTGCGCTCGGGCGCCGAGATCCCGTCGAGCTATTACTTCAACCTGGCCACCTGGCACACGATCAACCAGGCATATACGCGCAAGAGCGTGACGCAGCTGGCCGACCTGGCGCGCGACGCGGCCGAGCCGGCCCGCATCGCGCGTCTGCAAAACCTGATCGAAGACCGCTCGGGCCACTGGCTGGCGATGCAGGTCGAAGGCGCCAAGATCGCGCTGTCCGACGCCGACATGGTCAATCTGCAGCTCGATCGCCTGTCGCCGCCCGAGTCGCTCGATATCGCGCGCGCCCAGTTCGAAGCGGCGATCGCGCAACTGGTTGAGCAGGTTGCCACGACAGTCGGTAAACTGTTCGTCGACGCCGGCGTGGGGCCGGGCGATGTCGACACGGTCTTTTTCACCGGCGGCTCGAGCGGCGTGGGGCTGTTGCGCGCACGGATCGGCGCGATGGTGCCGGATGCGCGCCGCGTCGAGGGCGACCTGTTCGGCAGCATCGGCACGGGCCTGGCGCTCGACGCGCTGCGCAAGTTCGGCTAACGGGCCGCATACAACAAGGAGCAATGATGAGTATGTACGACCGACCGCTGGTGATGCTCGACTTCGAGACCACCGGCCTGTCGCCCGACATGGGCGACCGCATCACGGAAGTCGCGGCCCTGCGCATCGTCGGCGGCGAAGTGACCGAGCGCTACGTCTCGCTCGTCAATTGTGGCGTGCGGATTCCGTCCTTCATCACCGCCCTGACCGGCATCACGCAGCAGATGGTCGACAGCGCGCCGCCCGCATACCAGGTAGTGCCGGAACTGATCGATTTCATCGGCGGCGATGTGCTGTCGGCGCACAACGCCAGCTTTGACGAGAAATTTTTGAAAGCCGAAGGCGCGCGCCTGGGCCGCACGACGCAGCACGTGGGCCTGGTGTGTTCGCTGAAACTGTCGCGCCGCCTGTTCCCGGGCCTGGTCAGCTACAAGCTGGGCCAGTTGTCGAGCCAGCTCGGCATTCCATTCGTCGGCACTGCCCACCGGGCCGAGGCCGATGCCCAGGTCGCCGCCGACGTGCTGCTGCATGCCGCGCGGCATCTCGGGCGTACCTGCGGTATCGATCGCGTCGAGCCGAGCTTGCTGGTGTCGATCAACAAGGTGGCCGCGGCCAAGATCCCGGTCTTTCTCGAGAAATACGCCGCGACCGTGCGCGAACGTCAAAGCGCGGCCGCAGCCGCTGCCGCAGCCGCTGCCTGACCGCCCCATTGTGCGGTCGCAAACCGCGCCACCCCTGATTTAATTAAACTTTTGGCAATGAAACGGCCGCGTCTGCGGCCGTCCGCACGACTTGCCGAAAGGATCTGGATGACACCCGAACATGCCGCCCGCGCCGGCGCCGATACGTTCATCTGGTACCACCGCGCTGCCTGGAACGGCGACCCGTACGCCCAGTTCAACCTCGCCCAACTCTACCTGCGCGGCCACGGCGTCGAGCGCGATGACGTGCAGGCCGCCGCCTGGATGACGCGCGCGGCCTCGCGCGGCCTGGCCTATGCCCAGAACCATCTCGGCGCCATGTGTTACAACGGCCGGGGTCTCGCCCCCGACCACGTTCACGCCGCCCGCTGGTTCCGGCGCGCCGCGCAGCAGGGCGATCGCTCGGCGCAATACAATCTGGGCCTGCTGTACCGCAAAGGGCGTGGCGTGGCCCTGTCGCACCAGACTGCCCTGATCTGGTTTTACCGCGCGGCCGAGCAGGGCATGGCGCGCGCCCAGGCCCAGCTTGCGCACGGCTACCTGCACGGCCTGGGCGTCACGGTCAGCCATCCGCTGGCGATGGCGTGGTACCGCAAGGCGGCGCTGCAAGGGCATGTGGCGGCGCAGGTGCAGCTGGCGCATATGTACGCGCGCGGCCTGGGCGTGGCCGTCAGCAGCGCGCAGGCGCTGTACTGGTACCGCCATGCGGCCGAGGCCGGCAATCCCGTGGCCCAGCAGGCGCTCGGCCTGCTGTAAGCGTCGCCGCCCGGCGGTTTGCACTGTTGTCGTTTCGCGCTATGATGCCCTGCGGCCACAAGCCGACCTCATCATTCACAGAACGAGAACAACATGCACATGAAACTTGCCAAAGGCGCGACGCTGGCCGCCGTGTTGGCCACGACCTTCAGCGCCAATCCAGCGTTCGCACAAAGCTGTTCCGCGACCGGCACTGCACCCGTCTATCCGGTATCGAAAAAAGTCGACCAGACCGACAACTACCACGGCACCGTGGTCGCCGATCCGTACCGCTGGCTCGAAGACGCCAACAGCGCTGAGACCAAGACCTGGGTCGACGCCCAGAACAAGGTGACCCAGGCGTACCTGGCGCAGATCCCGCAACGCGAAGCGATCCGCCAGCGCCTCACGCAGTTGTGGAACTACGAGCGCTACAGCGTGCCGGGCAAGGAAGGTGGCCGCTACTTCTACACGCGCAATGATGGCCTCCAAAACCAGTCGGTGCTCTACACGCTGAAAAATCTGAACGACGAGCCGCGCCTGCTGCTCGACCCGAATACGCTGGCCGCCGACGGCACCGTCGCCCTGGCCGGCGCCGAAGTGAGCCCCGACGGCAAGCTGCTGGCCTACAGCATCGCCGCCTCGGGTTCGGACTGGAACGAGATCAAGCTGCGCGACATCGAGACCGGCAAGGATCTGCCGGACCACATCAAGTGGGTCAAGTTCTCGAGCACCGCCTGGACCAAGGATGGCAAGGGCTTCTTCTACAGCCGCTACGACGAGCCAAAAGAAGCGACCAAGCTGGCCGACGTGAACTACTTCCAGAAGCTGTACTACCACCGCATCGGCACGCCGCAGAGCGCCGACACGCTGGTGTACGACCGCGCCGACCAGAAGGAATGGGGTTTCGGCGGGCAGACCACCGACGACGGCCGTTTTCTTGTCATCACCACCACCAAGGGCACTGCGCCGAAGTACCGCGTGTCGTACAAGGACCTGTCCAAACCCGATGCCAAGGTGGTCGACCTGATCGACAACTTCGACGCCGGCTACGACTTCATCGACAACGTCGGCAGCGTGTTCTACTTCAGCACCGACCGCAAGGCGCCAAAGAAACGCATCATCGCCATTGACGTGAACAAGCCGGCGGAATCGAACTGGAAGGAAATCGTCGCCGAAAGCGCCGACACGCTTACCGGCGCTGACATCGTCAACAACCAGCTCGTGCTCGAATACCTGAAGGACGCTCGCAGCGTCGTGCGCGTCGTCTCCCTCGACGGCAAGCCGGTGCGCGAGATCGCGCTGCCGGGCATCGGCACCGTCGCCGGCCTGTCGGGCAAGCGCGGCGACACCGAGACCTTCTACTCGTTCACCGGTTTTACCAATCCGACCACGATCTACCGCCTGAACATGACCACGGGCGCGAGCACCGTGTTCCGCCAGCCAAAAGTTGCGTTCAATCCGGCCGACTATGAAACGCGCCAGCAGTTCTACACGAGCCGCGACGGCACCAGGGTGCCGATGTTCATCGTGTCGAAAAAGGGCCTCAAGATGGACGGCTCGAACCCGACCTACCTGTATGGCTACGGCGGCTTCAATAT
>Ga0265797_10008391_pt1 | contig 13781 bp, 9 predicted proteins | sample P2T30metagenome_FD_192433 | JGI IMG/M metagenome (GOLD analysis project Ga0265797, IMG submission 192433) | Plant litter microbial communities from East Loma Ridge, Irvine, California - P2 T30 | ecosystem: Environmental > Terrestrial > Plant litter > Unclassified | place: USA: California... | reverse complement strand
TGCGGCTCGCATTCGGGTGCAGATGTCGAAAAGGTAAGTTGAGATGATGCAGGGAAACGCGATCGTCGATCATTGGTTGAGACGTTGTGCAAAGCGATCGTGCATTGGAGACGCATGTCTGCAGTCGTTTACATAAACGTTGTGCTGATCCAACGGTGACCCCAAAATGGCCTAAAATAACAGAGAATGAGATACGAAAAATGCTGTAGAAATCCCGTAACGAATGCCGCCGTAAATACGTAAGAAACATCAAAAGAGAGGAGCCGTCTCTTTACAAACCAGAGTCGACCTTCTTCCAGAACGCATTCTTGTAGTACGCGTTCCAGTTGGTGCAAGTCTGCTCGAACTCGTTCGCAGGAGGCATGACGATCTTCTCAGGTGACTCGACGAACTGCATGCCGAGACCCTCGCTGATGTGCCATGCGATGTGACAGTGGAGGAGCCAGCTTCCAGGGTTGTTCGAAGGGAAAGCAATTGCCATCCAGCCGCCTCCGGGAAGGGTGGCAGTGTCGCGGCGGGGAGGAGTAGCCCAGTTCATGACGGCAGTATTGGGGTCATAGACTCCCCTGCCTTGACCGATGACGAAGTAGTCGTGGCCGTGAAGATGCATGGGGTGGGGAACTGGAGGCAGACCTTGAACGGATTGGATCATCCAGTAGTTCCACTTGCCCTCGCTGGTGGTTGGGACGACGTTCAACTCGGTGGGGTAGCTGGTGTTGCCATCCATGAGGTACTTGAGAGTAGGAGTTTCCCAGTGGACGTTGATGGAAGTGGTGTTGATGGCCCAAACGGTGAGGGTGTCTCCGTTCTCCTCAAGCTTAGCACGAGTGAAGTTGACGTTCATGGGCTTGTTGGCAAAGGCTCCAACGGGTACGGCCTGCTTCCAGTAGGGAGCGAGGTTGGTCGGCTCGGTGCAAACAGCGGGTTCAGTGAAGCTACTGCTCGAGGGTGTGCTAGCAGAAACTGAGTCGTAAGTCCAGATAGCTCTGGCGTTGTTCTTGTTGGCGCTCAGGCAGTCAGTCGCAACGTTGGCACGGAACCAGTAGCTACCAGCAGTCTGGTTGGCGTTGATAACGACGTCGTAACGCTGACCAATGGCCAGGAGAACCCACTCCGTAGTGTAGGGCACGATAGGGATGAAGTCCGAAGTGATGACCTGCATCTTGTGGTTGTCAAGAGAGACACGGATGTTGTTCTCGACGGAGATGTTGATCAGTCTGAGACGGTACTTCTTGCCCTTCTTGATAGACACTGCGCCGTAAGATCCGCCACCATTGGCATTCTTGTTGGTACCGTTAATCAGGATATTGTCTCCGGAGGGGCCAGGACCTTGCTTTTGCAGAGCTTGCAGAGTGAGCGCATCGACTTGGAATGCAGTCTTGTAGTACCAATCGTTGACGGTGTAAGGACCAAGATCGAGATCGTAGTTGGCAGAAGCGGGTCCATCGAAGACAATAGCTCCAACAATGCCGTCGCCGTACTGGGACGAGTAGTGTGCATGGTACCATGAAGTTCCGAATTGAGTAGCCTGGAACTTGTAGGTTTTCGAGTCGCCCGGAGCAATGGGACACTCTGTTATGCCATTGACGCCGTCGTAGCCGACGCTGTTGTATTGGCGAACACCGTGCCAATGCATCGAGGTACCATTGTCCTTCATGTTGTTGTTGACTTTGATCTCCAAGTGGTCTCCCCACGAGGCAGTAATGATAGGCCCGGGGTACTGGCCGTTGATCAGAAGGCAGAGGCGCTCGCCGTTGCCGTCAGGGTTGCATGTCGAATTTGTGATGGTGAGTTCGTGGTACACAGTCTTTCCAGTGGTAGGGAACTTCTGGTCGAAGTCGGTGGCAATGCTGAAACCATCCTTCCAGCATGCGCGGCTGAATGGACCATTTGTGCAAGCTGAGTCCTTGGTTTGGCGTTCTTGAAGGGTACTATCAGGAATCGCAGGGACAGCCGCAGCCGATGCGAGAGAGGTCAAAGCCAACAGGCAGTTGCCTGCAATCTGTGTGAACCTCATTGTGAGTGCCGAGCAAAGGCAAGAGTACCAAGCTCGATGCTAAGACTCAGTCAAGTAAAAGATGGAAACAAAGAACGAATGTGTGCAAGGCAGTGATGGGGAAGCTGCTCTTGGAACGAGTGTACAAGACCTTGGTGATACCTTGGACTCACGGCAGCGGCGCCAGACTGATATATGTACTAATCGCAAGGCTCTGTCGCCACACATTGTCGATCCCCCGGCGTCCAAACAGCCGATCGCTAAAGGCTCGACTGGACAAAACGATGGGGCTGATGCGTGCCGTCTTCGAGGAATGATGCTTGGTGTCAGGGCGAATAGGGCGAGTCAAGCTCGTACAGCTTCGGCCGTGCAAAGGCCCGCGAAGTCGGGTTGGCGATTGGATGTTGCAGTGAGGGCGAGGGCTTAGCGTTCGCTTGTCGGAGGGCTGCCATGTGTTGACCCACCAGGGGCAAACTATAGAGACCAGCGGTTTGGGATCGTGGTGGCCAAAACAATCATCCCGAGCCGCGGCGCTATCGATTCTAAATCAGAATAGGCAAGGCATGCCAGCATGAACTATGAGGTTACAGAGAGTCGTGACGACAAGACCACCCGCTACGATTCGATCAATGCGGCTGAAGTACGTGAGGCGTGGCGTGTGGGAGCCTCATGCGTGATACAAGAGATTGAACTGCAAGCCCCAAAGGATGCTGACCGCAGCGGCCTCGTGCATTATTGTCCGTTTCCGACGCCACAGCGAAGACGAGATCTCTGGGGATAGACGATATGGAGCGTGTTGGCCTCAACACTGCGAATCATGCTCTCGCCAATGTCATGTCAAGTAGTGGAGTCAGTGCTTGATATTGCATGAGATCGGCAAGTCGCCGGCTAGCGCAAACTTACGACGCAACGGCCGATTCAGCTCGAAATAGCGAATGCGGCAAGGAGACGGCACCGGCACCTGTTGATTTGACGAACATATCGATGCCCCAATATCGATCTCCCAAGTTTTCGATACGCGGTGATGCTCTGGATCCTGCACTGCAGCGACCGGTGCAACGGCACCTCGCTTGTGTTCGCTAGTTAGAGCATCTTTCGGACTCCACAAAACACGATGCGTATTCGCCCAGATCTTGGTATACAGTCATACCAGCCCTGCGTACCGCGGCGTCAAGCATAGAGACCTAAATTCAACTTACCACCTGCATCCAATGCTGCAATGCATGCTTCGCATAAGGCTGCGAACCATTCGGAAACCTGCTTGGCGCGGAATCTGACCCCGTAATGTGCGTTCCATCATGGCTGCTTACACTTCTGCGAGACCCTGCGGCGTACCTGTCAAATGGCGTTGCTGACTGCACGCAGGATGCAGGAGTATAGGGGAGAAGGTTTGGTTGTGTCTTTTGCGCGTCTGGACTCGAAATCGTGTGTCACGTATTTCCAGGGAGAAAACAAGGCAGACTACTGTGACGCAGGCTTCGTCAGATTAGGACGATGCTCTGACACTTCTCTTGGAGCTACTGAGGCTGAGTATGCGCCTTCGATATCACACGCAAAGCCGTTTGCAGGCTTTCATGTTTCCCATGTCACTTTCTGACGGTCATGTCATGATCGCGTTTCGAAGTCGCGAACAAGAGATCGCACAAGTGGTTTTACGGAACAAAAGTCCCTGGCGTCACAGTACCTCCAGTAGCCGAAAAGCATTGGTCTCGTAAACGATCCTGTGAGATCCTGGGCGGCGGCCCCCACGCGAGGTGCAGATCAGCTGGGAACGTTGACAAACTCGTGGACGACACGCGATTGCATCCAAGACACTCACCGACGATGGAGTTTGCAACAATTACGTCTGCACTCATGCATCGAATATTGAAAGATACCGCGTAGTCTGCTGGCAGCGCGACACTAGCCAACTGTGGCAAGAGGTTGGATGTAGGGCATTTCTTGAAGAGAGTCCGAAGGCTACCGGCTCCGCAGGAAAGTCCGAAGTCCACAACAACATGAAGTTGAGACGGCCTGGGCGCATGCAAGCTCGACACGGCACGACAATATCGCTCACGTCGCTTGGAGATAGCCGCGGCGTCGCCTCGCGTGCAACTTCGTTCTCGCCTTGGAAGCTGATCGCGGGTACCTGGTGCTGGCCCCCGATCACATCGCGGCAACGGGCCTGGCGGATGGAAAGCTTACGGAGCATTCTTATTGTCAGCCTGCAGCTACCTGCCGCGATCCTGGACCTCTGCCGGTTTCAAACCGCCATACAATAATTCAAGTGCCCGAGCAAAAGCGATAGGCGTGTATTGACGACCCTTGCGTGATGTGGCGGTGGTAGTGGTAATTGCTACCTTACGCTGAAGCAGCGACCGGCAACCGGCGAGCTCCTTGCAACACATCAGCAGCCTGGCTAAGTGTGCTAATATATTCATGCAGATACCCTGGTGCAGCTCACAACCCAGTACTAACGCACCACCTTGCATATATTGTAGGGCTTCTGGAAAGACAGTAAGCTTCCCGGCCCGTTTTCGCCCACGCGAGTGGCTACACCGTTGCCTATTTTCAACCTCACTTCTGCAACGCGGCAGGCAAGCCTTCAATATATCTCAATGACGCTGACATCACCCCGGTCACCACCCACATACGGCCATGTGGCTTTCTCGAAGGATGGAGCCTGTCGACTTACTCTATCAAACTTTCTTGGGAAAGGACGGATCGGTCACCGCTATGAGCCCAACCTCGGATATCCTGTGCCATGCCCATGGGATCCGCCTGCATCCCAGTCCACTCATTCCGCTTCTAACATTGGCCTCTCGTGCAGCACGACGGCTGAGATCGCCTAATCTCGCTGATGACATGTTTCCGTGACCTAGATTTTCTTGGAGAACGTGCGTGCGATATTCACGCCATTGCAGATACTGCCGGAGGAGTATGACTGCGCCTTTGCCCAACGATGGGACCTTTCCCGCACTCGTTGATATCCATACATAAGAGTTGGCTCCTCGCGCTTAGCATGTATAACATCCAGAATCATTACTCCATTCTTACACAGAACCCAACAGATCGTCCTCTCTGATCACGCATCGCTTCGCCAGAAGTCATACTTCAGCTCACATTCGTTACTAAGACTAGCCCACTCTCATCATGCGTTCATCAAGAACAAGAGCTCTTGCGCTCGCCAGCATGACCAGCATTGCCCTGGCGCAAGATCAATACGACATATGCGAATCGTTTGGTATCGACTTCCAAGACAAAGGATCATACTTTCAAAACAAGTCGTCTAGCGACCCCTTCACTTTCGTTTCGACCTTCGAGGGCTGTCAAAACGATGTCGCCAACAACATACTCGTCGATCCTTCAGGCGACCAGTACCTCTGCAGCGACACCCCACTCCAGCCTCCAGACACATACCAGATGTCGACGTGTCCTTTGGAGAAAGATGACCTCTGGTCTGGTGCTTGGTCGGTCATCATCATCTCCAACAATGGAGATGCGGATCCGATCGCTTATCAGAGAGATTTCAAGCTTGAGGTTGCTGTGCCGGTCACTACAACAGTAAGACATCCACCCTACATTTTATAGGCTTGACTAACAGAACTAGTACACGCCGACACTGATCGTGTCTGCTACTACGACCCCTGTTGTTGAGTCGACCAAGTACAACACGATCACCGAAACAATCACGAACACAAAAACTGTGACCTCGAAATACACTAAGTCAAAGACTATAACAGTAAGTCTCCGTTTACCCTTGTCGTGTACATCAACTCACGATATGCCAGAAAACACCCAAAAAGGTCACAACAACTGAAACTCAAACTCTTGGCACGATCACCAAGCACGCCTACACAGTCATTCCAACCGTTGTCACCAAGACCAAGACACTGACCTGCAGCATCCCTAAACGCCAGCCTTACCACGACCCCTGGGCCAGGATCACCCCCACAGTGGTGCACGCCGCTGCCCTCGAGACAGGATCATCGACAGCATCCGCCACGGCAACTACTACCGGCGCTCGCCGTCGCCGCGACGCGAAGAGGCATGTAGCAGCAGACAACCGCGCAGAGTTCCTCGCCGCTCGCGAAGCTCGCCTTGCCGATGCTCAAGTGATCGAGAAGCGCGGCCTTGACAACAGTACCGTCACTTTGACCGAGCTAGACACCAGCAAATGGGCCATCTCGACCTCGATGTCGACCGCACCTGCCACTACAGCCTGGATCACTGAAGATGTTGATACCAGCGTGACCACGACTGCCACCGAGACCTTCTGGTCGGGCGTCACTAAGGTCGTTATTACTGTTACTGCTGTAAGGCTCTCTCACAATCTGTATTCTCGTCTCGCACTCACTAATAGCTTTTTTACAGCCCACACCCACCAAGACAAAGACCAAGCGTACCATCGTCAAGACCACATCCACGACTACAAGGCGCCCGACCGTTACGGTCACCATCAAGACAGCGCCTCCAGCAAGCACCACTATTTGCAAGGCAAAGGGTGGCAAGCTTGTGTGAGCTATTCAAGGAAGCTGAGTTGCATTTTGTCATCGCCACAATTATTAAGCATTGCATTTTGCGGGAGACGAGCACTGGGTATTGGGATATCTTGGGACATCAGCGTTGGCTGGTGGCGGACTTAGTTGGGCTGGCTTTAAAGTATGGAATTGACAGACGCATAGCCTTATAGAGCAATTCGCTTTGATTCGTGCAGGACAGCGCCCAATCCAACGTCAGACTGTGCGTTGGCGCCTGGGCATCACAACATGAACTTGCCATGCTCGACATATATCGCGTATTGCACTGCACCTACGCATCATGCGTGCACCGATAGTGTTTGATCGTATATGATATGTTGACGGCGTGTAGACTCGTATTAAGGACAGAGCAAGCGATTTTTTGTAGTGGCGTAGGGAATAGCACTGCGTGATCTCCTGTCAAGATCCACAGTCTACTTCGTTGGAGGGATGTGACTACTCAGCGGAAGCTCAACCCGCTAAATCAGCCTTTACACTAAAGGAGCGGAGCTCCTTGCGCACCTCTGTAGGACGATATTGAAGCCATATGCGAACCCATGCTACAGGGTTTTATCATTTGTCAAGAAGTGCTACATGCTTGCTATTGGACTCCCTCGAATCTTTGTGTACATCTCGAGCGTGTGCTCTCGAGGCGGTATTGCCATCATATCGAAGCTCTCCACGAAGGATGGAACCCTATCGGCGCATGCGAACCCATCAACGTAGCGATCTTGCGACGAACCAAAGCAAACCACCTTTCCCAGTTCTCCAACTCAATCTCCTCCAATCGCAGTCCCCATCACTAACCACAAGAAATTATCTTTCCCAGCACGAGCCGCTCTCCTGATGTCGGCAAGATGCTCAATGGCCAGCACCTCGCGGGCACCAGTGGGCGACCGCATACGTCGGAAGTGAGTTCACAGGTCCGTCGGCGGAGGCGGTCTTGAAGGCCTATTGTCTTGCTCGCGACGACTTGATAAGCGGTTACGAGACTATGACGAGATGATCATCAGGGCTGGATCGCCGATTAATCTGAGCAGTCGCGCTTCAGAGACTACAGTGCTAATGTGGTATTATTCTATACTTTTGTATATGTATCGATGATCTAGCGTTATGTCGCGGCAATGCGACATAGTCGGGTGCGGTGTAGGGCAATAACTGAAAGCGATAGAACGGCCACAGGGTACCGCGGTGATGCGATGGCTTTTTGTCGATCTCCCAGCACCATACAAAGGTGCTGCAAACCGCTCAGGCGCTGCTTGGACCGAACACATGAATGTAAACAGTAGAAGCGATGTGAACGAAATGTATCGACGAATCTACATACCTCTCGTCAACCAGATCTGGATAGAAAGTCATTACATAATCTGCATACTAAATGAATGTGGTTCACCCTGACGAAACAACCCCGATGTTACTACCTCTACCATGCTGGTCACCTTTTCGCATACTGCTAAGCACTCTCCTTCGACAGCTGCCACCTAGAAAACAGACCCCTCGGTACCGCGAAACGAAAGACATCACTGACCAGGTGCCCCAAACGACCCATTGTTCTCACCAGCACAAGTGCTCGCGCCCGGAGTCTTACTGCAATCAAAAGCGCTACAAGCAGCAGGACGAGCAGCCTTAGTCGCCACACCACTAGTAACGCCCTCGATCGCAACCTGCAGATGCGCAGAACTGGCAGAGTCGAGCCAGATAATGTCCAAGTCCGGAAGGACGTTGCAGCAGCGGTAGCTGTTCACGATGCTGAGCAGGTTGGCCACAGCGTCACTGTTGCCCGCATCAGCGTCCTCGACGACGTCCCTGAAAACGTCCAGGACTAGAGATTTGAAGTTGAAGACGACGTTGCCGATGGTCTGACCAGCTGCGAGATCGTTGGTGGCACAGTTGAAAGCATCTGGAGCTGCGTCGCCGCCGTTGTTGGGGTCGTTGGCAAACCAGTTGATGAGTGTTTGGAGTTGTTTCGGTTCCTCCATGGCGAAGTTGTTCAAGGCGTCGGAGGCATCGGAGGAGAGTTGCGCGAGGTTGTTGAGGTTGGCGGATGCGCTATCTAGGAACGTGTTGACTTTGTTGACGTCAATTTCCCACTCTTCGAGAGCGGTTTTGACGTCGTCGGAGGTTGGGACGGCGACGGTTTCAACATCGTTGCGCTTGACAAGAGGGTTGGAGTGCTTAATGGCTAGCGCGCTTGCCATGAGCATGGGGATGGAGGCTGTAGTGATGTGTACCATGGTAGCGATTCTAAGGAGGATAAGAGCGTTGATGTTCGATTGACTTGCTGGTGATTGTGTCAATCTATCGAAGAATTGAAGAGCCGCCTATCGCAAACATTATATACTCGACCGTCAAGTAGTTGGTGTAGTGTAGTCCATCAGCATGAGGCAACGCTGTCTGAGCAGGAGGCCTAATTTTTACTGTGTCGCAAGCCATTACATCTGGCATGCTCCCACTTTGCGTGTAGGGTGCATCTCTCGTCAGTCAAAGCTTGGTGCACACAAGCTTGGTGTGCTTGCTGCACAAGCCTCCACGAGCATCGTATTAATTCCTAGGCTAGCTGATGTCAGCTGATGGCCTTTCGGATATAGCGATGAGTCGCCCGGGTTGTTGTGCGACCTGCCTCGAAACCTCAAACGGGTTCTGACTGAGACTTATACCCTGTCAGCTGAGCTCATCCGAGATCAATGGACTCTGGTCGAGTGAAGCATTCTTCTTGCGCGGCCGGACCAAGCGCTTGGTAATAGCAAGAATAGTCGGTGTGACGAGTAGAAGATGTCGTTCTCCTCTTCGCGCCTTCATACGATCGTGATCGTAAACTCACTTGGAACCAAGTTGGCGAAAGTGCACGGAAATGACAATCGTATATGTTTGAGCATCTTCTCAAAGACCAAAACAAAATGGGTATACGCAACGCCTTCGCTAAAGTAGCACCCCCCAAATATCCTTTTGCCCAAACCTGAATCAAGCCTTCTCAAAGCTCAAGCACTCTTTCCTCTGATCGGCCTCCTCCTTGGCCATCTCATAGTCGTCATCCTCCATGTCACTCGTCTCTTCCCATAGCTTGTCCTTTTCAGCATCATCGCCCAGGTCATTCGAAGTCTGCCTGATGGCCCAGATGCCTTCCCTTGCCCTCTTGTGCCTTTCTCTGTCCTCCTCGATTCGTTGCTCAACCTGCCTCTTGTCCAATTTGACTGGAGGCGCAGCCCAAGGCTCCCTCACTGACGCTGGTGTATTTCGTGCCACAGACTGCGCTCCACCATCTTGTCCTCCATCTCCAGCCATGCCCGGGGAATCTGGCGCGCCAGCCGCATCTCGCCCTGTGATGAACTCTTCCAGCTCGCCGACCGTTTGCTGCTGCAAGAACCCTTTCCCCTCCAAGCCTTTAAGCACACTTCTGACAACGCGCACGTTCGCTGCGCCGCCGCCTTGAGGGGGTGCGACGAGATCCACAATTTGTAGTATGTCCCGCTCCATCATGCGCACGTATGTGAGCTCATTTTGAGCTTTGGCTGCGTCGCAGAGGGCCGGTAAGAAGTACATAATATTTGCGCGAGAGTTGAGATTATTGCGCTCGAGCTGTTCGAGGATGCATGAGTGCAGATCTTCTGCGAAGGCGGAGTGTTTTAAGGCATAGTGGGCGGTCTTGAGGGCGGAGTTGGTAGAGGCGTTGAGGTGGTGGAGGAGCGAGGTGAACTTCATGCGCACTTCGAATGGGTCGGCCATGGTGGCGGGCGATGTGTTCGAGGGTGGATGGTGTGGTCCAGGTTCTACTCTTGAGGTAGATTGTTCAGGTGTTTGTAGGTGTGAACTGGCGTTTGATTGCTCGTCAAATGTTGCCCATGATGCGGAGAGGTTTAAGCTTAAGCCCGTTAGTGAAAGCTAGATAAAGGGTTAGTGTTGCCATGCACCCTTTCATCCCGTTCTCCTATCGACATCTGCATCCGCCTATTGATTTTGATCATATTCGTAGCAAATATATGCAATACAAAGGCAAGCTGAACACAGGTACGAACTCCCAGAAGCATGCCGAAGAAGCTGACTATTGGTTGAAAAGAATGTGGGTACTGATAGACCATTTCGTGCACAAAGCTTTTGGACGTTGCGAGCATGTTTTCACAAGCATCGTATAACGAGGTAGAAATGAAGTCCTACACAATCTTGACCGGAAGTATGAACGGTGGTATGCAACATCGAAGAATTCGCTCGACTAACCTAGTCCACGTCGCCATTTGTGTCTTACCTGTCTCACCACTCCACGTCCTCGTCCACGATCTCTTCCACCACGACCTTTGGAAGGGTTCTGCGAAGCCGTAAGAGCCTTAAGCCTCTCGGCTTGATTCTCTTCCCAAAGTACGAGGGGAGTATGACCCCAAATGTTCTCAGCGTTCGTCCAGACATGTTCACCTCCTGCTTGCTCTCTCATCCACGATATCAGGGCCTCATTGAGGAACCATGCGCCAGCCAAGTAGTGGAGAGGTGTGTTGCCGTGGATGTCACTCAACCCGATTTGCGTAGCTCCAAGTTCGGAGACGATGAATCTGCACATGTCTTCTTGCTGCTGCAGCTCCTTTGTGGTGTCTCGTGGCACCAATTGAGCAGCTTTATGCTGCCCTTCTGGAGGTCGAAGTATTCTGCTGCCTGATGCATCATATCTAGCGCTTCCTGGTGGCTGCGAGATATATCGCGTGTCGCGCAGGTTTCGAACTTCATGGATGGACTGCTCAATCTTTTGTGAACTTTGCACGTCATCGCCGTTGTACGGCAAGCAAGCAATCTGGAGCAGTGTGTGACCTAGAGTTGTAAGAGGAGCGCTTGAAAGCGGCAGACCAATCGCTTCCACCAGGTCCAGCCGGAGGAGAGCCGTCGCGAAGTGAAGTATGTGCACACCATAAATGGGTGTCAGGATGCTTACGTCACAAGACTTGTCTGCCTCCAAGAGCGAGTAAACCTCGAGTTGGCCTAAAATCATAGCATACTGTGCTGGCGTTATTGCAAGACTTCCGGTGATCAGCGCTCGCGCATTGGGGTTGAACCCTCGGTCAAGCAGGGCGCTGAGCATGTCAAGATTATCACTCGCTATTGCAGCATGGAGTGGCGTCGAAAGCGCAAGAGCTGATGGAAATAGGTCTTCCTCGTCCTCTAGCTGCATCCTGACACCTGATTGCATCCAGCATTGTGCGTCTGCTCCGCCACGCAAAAGCAGGTCGAGGATCTCAGGGTTCGAGGTTCCTGCTCTCACAACGGAATTGAGTAGAGTGTCGTCTCTCGAATAGTCCAGACCCTTCTTGTGTGGCTCTGTCCAAAATCGTGCACGCGAAGAAGGACTGCGACGTTTTTTGATCTCCGTCTCATTGAGTGGTAAAAGTTCATCAGACAATCTGCCGACGTCTTCGGATCTGATGGGTGCTCCATAGCTGAGCTCGAAGGGAAGCTCGTGAGGATATCGCTCTTCCAGGTCGCCCTCTTCAATTGTCCAAAATCGCCTGACGAGGCGGCTCAGATTTCGTTGTGTCTGTATAGAGCAGCCATTGATGTCGGCTCCACGCTCCGAGAGCAAGCGTACGTTCTCGCTGCGCTGTCTCTCGATAGCTCGTAGAAGTGGCGTCGTCCATTTTTCCGTGCCTCCTATGTAAGGATCAGTCGCTTGGTCCAGTATGGCTGATTTGATGTCCTCGCCGTCCAGTAATTGGAGTCGCTCAAGCAAAAGACGAAGGGTTGAACTGTCTTCAAGTCCAGCTGCAGCGATCAGGGGACCATCTTCTCCCTCACTGCGCATGACCAGGCTTCTGTAAATTTCCTGAGCAGACCATTCCCTCTCCACTGCCTCAAGATCTGCGTATTGCGAGGTTTCGGGTTCTTCCATTGTTAATGTTATCGACGTGGTGAGAGTTGCAGTTCAGCTTGCGAGACTCGGCTGGGGGTGGGCTTTCGACACTGGTTGAACTTCCTGCGCCTCGTGCGCTACTCCTACGCGCCAGAGCTAGTGTTGGTGACCAAATATGGTTTCATATGCGTCTAAGGACCGAACAAAGCGTCGGCAACCGCAGGTCTAGCGAAATTGATTGCGCAAATCTGGCGTACGAGTGCGTAGTTAAAGTGATTTTCAGAAGGAAGTGCACAATCTAGCTGTTTAACAGTCCCTCCAGACTACAGTGAATGGGCCATCTGATATGCAAAGCTAGTAACAGACCGCACAAAGCACTGCAGTCGTGTCGCAAAAGTATTAACAGTGGTTCGTTTATCTGAGAGGATTCACATGCTCAAAACAACGATTATGTTCCACAAGTGCGCAGCGTCCGTCGAACGAGACCATTTATTCACGCTTGCGCTTCCTTACCCTCTCTTCCGGAGGTTCACGCCATGGCCACTGTTCGCTCCCTCCTCTTTCACGTGGTCGCATGTCTGCGGGCGCCAGCTCGAACGTGCCACCCATGCGCCCAGTATTCGGATAATCACCTCCGTTCCGAGGCCGAGTACCATCCCATCGCCAATGGCCACTCCCGTCCTCTTCGACCCAATTATGGATCGTTTGCGGTCCCAATATTTCTGTGTAGACAACGAATCAGTATGTGCTCAGATAGGTTCCTAGTCGTATGCAATTCGTACCTCGATCGCGTAACATAACACCAAATCGCTGGTTCAGCGCCTGCGCTGCTCTAGTTCCACCATCTCCGGGGTACCAGTATCGTGGCATCTCATCCTGGGGAGGCGGAGGACAATCATATACCAATGTGCGTTCAGTGGGATTCATGCCTATAGCACGGGGTGGCAAGCCAAAGTCAACTCTCCATTCCCGAGGGTTGTCAGGGTCGAGCAGATTGGCGTTGTAGACCTGCTGCGCATGAAAGACATGTGCCATTCGTACAGCCGGGTACATCAGCTCTTCTCCGGTTTCGTCATCGGGATCGTATGACATGTTGTCGATGTGGAAATGAAAAACAGCAAAGATGTCAATTCCGGGACGTTGTTGCAAGTCTCTAGCATTGCGCAGATCGTAGACGACTGTATGTGGTTGTCGAATTAGTCTTTGTATGATGATAAACATTCTCATCACGTACGTACCTTCGAGATTGACTTGTTCTGTCCGAACCGGCTGATTGTTGGCATCTAGTAGCGGCGCGCCAGGTCGATTGCCAACGGGTGGTAAGCGCTCAAGATGGCTATAACGAGTTATGCGGCTATAGAGGAAAGGGATGTCATCCGTTTCCAAGATGCGTTGAAAAAGCGCACCTGTGTTGATCTCGGTCGATCCCGCAGAAGTGGGCTGGGTTGCACGGTGATTCGTT
>Ga0265797_10008390_pt1 | contig 13781 bp, 17 predicted proteins | sample P2T30metagenome_FD_192433 | JGI IMG/M metagenome (GOLD analysis project Ga0265797, IMG submission 192433) | Plant litter microbial communities from East Loma Ridge, Irvine, California - P2 T30 | ecosystem: Environmental > Terrestrial > Plant litter > Unclassified | place: USA: California... | reverse complement strand
GGCATGCCGCGATGATGCCAGGGCGTGGGCGTCGCCGCGCGGTCGCGCTCGCGGCGGGCAGGAGGCGGTGCAGACTGGCCGCATGATCGTCGCCTTCTCCGTCGCCCCGTCCGGCGGCCCCTCTGCCGCGTCCGACGCCTCCGTCCACGACGCCGTGGCGGCCGCGGTCGCCGTGGTGCGTGCCTCCGGCCTGCCGAACCGCACGTCGTCGATGTTCACCGAGCTCGAGGGCGCGTGAGTTCGTCAAGACTACATGGAAGGAAAGCCTGATGATCGTAGCTTTTAGCGTTGCGCCGAGCGGTGGCGCTGCCGCCTCTGAGGACGGGGCCGTGCACGACGCCGTCGCCGCTGCCGTCCGTGTCGTGAGGGAGTCTGGGCTCCCCAATCGGACGTCGTCCATGTTTACGGAGCTGGAGGGGGACTGGGATGCCTGCATGGCCGTCGTCAAAGCGGCGACCGAGGCCGTCCTCCCCTTCGGGTCGCGGGTCTCGCTCGTGCTCAAGGCTGATATTCGACCGGGGCGGACGGGGGAGCTCGACGGAAAGGTGGAGCGCCTGGAACGGGCGCTCGGCGAGGCGTAGGCGCCCAGAAACGCCGAAAGCCCCCAGCCGGTGAGGGCCAGGGGCTTTCGGTAGGGGGTCAGTCGATCAGTTCGACATGGCGGCCCAGCTTGTCGCGGAGGGCGTCCAGGGTCTCGGCCCGGATCACGAGCCGCGCGACGTCGACGACCTCGCGCTTCGGCTCCGGGGCGGTGCGGATCTCTCCGCGGCCGTAGGAGCCGCTCGACACGGTCTCGGGCGTGCGCTTCGTGCGCGTGACCTCGATCGTCGCGGTGTAGTGCTCCGCGCTCATGCGGGGACCTCGCGGAAATCCCGGAGGGCGGTAGCCGCCTGCGCGCGCTCTTCGGCGCTCGGGCTGCCCTCCCAGTGGTCGACGTCGGCGAGGGCGCGAAGGGCCGCCTCGCGGTCGCCGTCGCCGAACGCGCCGAGCTCGTAGGAGCCGTCGCCGAAGTAGTTGCAGGAGCACCCCGACTCGGAGAGCCAGTAGAAGCGCCCGGTACCGGGCTTGTAGTAGACGGTCGTCGCCGCCCAGGAGTAGCCGCCCGCGCGGACGCTCGCGACGTGCTGGAGGCCCTCGCGCTCGATCAGGGCGCCGAGCGCGCTCACGCGGTCACCGCCGGGGCGGCGTGGTCGCCCAGCAGGGCGTGGATGGTCCGGGCACGCTCGGCGGCGCCGACCATGTCGCGGAGGGCCTCGACGACGGCGCCGAGGGTGTCGGCCGGGGCGGCGGCGTTCGGGGTGACGGTGCGGCGCGCGATCCGGTCGGAGCCGAAGAGCTTCCGGCGCTCGCGGAGCTCGACGCTCAGGTCTCCGGCCTCCGTGAAGGCGACGCGGTAGAAGTGGGGCTCGGCGATCTCCGGGGCTCCGGCGGCGACGAGGCGGGCGAGGGTGTCTGATTTGTCGGTCATGTCGGAGAAGGGGACCGCGGAGGCGGAGGCTGCTCAAAAAAGATCCGCCCCTCTCCGTCGTGCGGGAGAGGGGCGGATCAGGGGGCGTCGCGCGGGTGGCGCCTCACGCGACTAGTCGGCCTCGATCATCTGCTCGTCGTGGCAAGGGCACTTGGGGGCGCCGTACTCGTCGAGCCACTTCCGGGTCATGCGGACGACGTAGCCGGAAGCGGCGCATTCGACCTTCAGCATTCGCGTGCTCTGCTTCTTGGGGCCCTCGGCGCCGTCCGCGCCCTTCGCGAGGGCGGCGTGCGGGTAGGCGCCGATCCGGTCGAGGATGCCGCCGAGCTCCGCCTTCAGGTCGTCGCCCGCGACGGTCTCGGTCATCTTGCCGGTGAGGCCGATCGCCTTCGCGATCTTGGCAAACCGGCCCTTGTGACCGCTCTGGCAGTCGTCGACCGCGTGGACGAGCTCGTGCGCGAGGACGTCGAGGACGCGGTGCGCGTCGTCGAGCGTGGGCGAGACGAAGATCTGCGCGACGTTGTCCGTGGCGGCGCTGGCGGCCCAGCACTGGCCGATCACGTTGCCCTTTTTGCCGCGGCCCCCGGGCCAGCCGACCGAGACGCGGATCGCGGGGAGGGCCTCGCCGATCGACTCGAAGATCGTCGAGAGCTCGGCGGCGGCGGCGAGGAGCCACTCCTCGCGAGTGGCGAAGGCGGGGGCGGTGGTCGTGGCGGTCATGTCGGTTCCTTCCGGGGCGGGGTGCGTGTAAACACTGTAACTCACGGGAGGCGCCTCACGCAAAGCGGCTCGCGCAAGTGACGAAGAGGCCCCCGGCGTGAGCCGAGAGCCTCTTGCGTGTGGTGCCTTACGCGACGCCGAGTGCTGAACGCATTTTGTCGAGTGCGCGTGTGCGGGTGCGCTGCGCGGTGGCCCGGCTCATGCCGAGCTCTTCGGCGATCTCCGCGTCGGAGATCGGGTCGCGGTCCTCGAAGCCGTACGCCTTGCGGCAGACCTCGCCCTCCGTGGCGTCGACGGCGCGGAACGCTGCCGCCGCGAGGATCGCGTCCTCGACGTCGCGGATCGGCTCCGTGTCGCCGTACTGGAGGGGCGAGGCCTCGATCTCGCGGACTCCGCCGTCGACGCCCTCGCTCGCCTGGAGGCTGTCGTAGCTCTCGCCGTCACGGAGCGCCGAGCGGATCGCGCGGAACGTGTCCGGCGTCATCTCGCGCTCGGTGGCGAGGGCCTCGGCCGCGACCATGTCGCCGCCTGCCTCGCGGACGATGCCGAAGAATCGCTTCAGCGTGCGGGGGCCGATTGAGAGCGCCGATGCCGGGGCGGAGCCCGTGGCGCGGAGCGCGTCCGCGAGGTGCCCGCCGACAACGGCCGCGAGGCGGACGTGCACCTCGGGGTCGAAGGCGTGCACGGCCTCCATGAAACCGAGGAGGGCGGAGCCCCGGAGGTCGTCCACGTCGTGCGAGCTCATGCCCGCCGCGGTCCGCGCCCCGCCCGCGTGGCGGTGCGTGCCGACGAGCTTGCGGATCAGGGGCGCGTAGGCGAGGAGGAGGCGCTCCAGCGCTGCCGCGTCGGAGTGCTTCGCGAGCTCGATCGCGAGACGCTCGTCCTCGGCGTGCTCGATGAACGCTCCCGCGCCGTCCTCGAAGATCGCGGTCAGGGTGGAGTAGGGGGTGCTGGACATAATGCTGCCTTTCGTGGGGTGCCTCACGTGACCTAGACGGGGGGCTACGGGTGTGCGAACGCGGAGAAGACTCTCACGTGAGACGCCTCACGCAAAGGTCGACACGCCAGGTCTGTCTAACCCTGAGGATCGCCGTAGTAGCCGCGGAGAGATGCCTCCACATCGGCGGCCATTCGCCGGAGCGCTCGGGCGTTTAGGCCTAGGGCGTAGCGCGAGCGGTCGACGGCCTCGCGGACCGCCTGGCGGCGCGGGTCGGCGACCGTGGCGAACGTCGGGTCACCGTGGCCGCCGGAGGCCCGCTCCGTGGTGTCGTCGCGGGGCTGCGCGACCGGAGCGGGCTTGTACTGGACGGCCTCGGCCGCGTCGGTGACGCGCGCGAGCTCGACGATCGCCTCGGTGAGGTCGCGGAGCTGCTCGGGCAGGGTCAGGGGCAGGGTCGGCATGGCCGGTCCTCTCAGACTTCGGCGACGTCGGTCGGGTGAGCGACGCCGCGCATTCGCGGGTGGGGGTTGGTGTTCAGGCAGACGCCGCCGACTTCCCTGCACCCGTAGGCGGAGCCCCAGGAGGGGCCCGTGACGTCGCCCGTCGAGGACAGGGGGACGCCGTAGAAGTCGCCGGACATGACGCGGCCGATCTCGGCGGCGACCTCGTCGGCCTCCGCCTCGGGCGCCGACGCGAGGATCTCGTCGTGGATCGGGAGGAGGAGGTAGTCGCCGAGGCCAGCGTCGAAGAGGTCGACGATCGCTTGCGCGAGCACGTCGCGGGCGGTCGACTGGACGACGTAGTTCGTCGCGGCGTAGAGCCGGTCGCGGTCGAGCGGGAGGTGCCGCCCGGAGACCGTGACTACTTCCTTCCGGCCGTACTCGGCGCGGCGCTGGAGCCTGGCCGAGTAGCGCTTGATCTCGGGGTAGACGCGGTCATACTCCGCGACGGCGCGCTTCACGGCCTCCAGCTCGGCGCCGGTCTGGCGGGCGAGCGTGGCCGCTCCGCCGCCGTAGACCTTGCCGAAGCCGACGCCCTTCATGAGTTTGCGGTGGAACTTTGTAAAGTCCTCGCCGTAGACGAGCGTCGCGGTGAAGCCGTGGAGGTCCTGCCCGGTCGCGATCGCTTCCTTCATGCCCTTCACGTCGGCCAGGGCCGCGAGGACCCGGAGCTCGATCTGGTCATAGTCGCTGGCGATCATGAGGTGGCCGGGGTCGGCGACGACGGAACGCCGGATGCGCCAGTCGGACGACGGGAGCTGCTGGAGCGGGGGCCGCGAGACGGACATGCGCCCTGTGCGAGCGGCGAGGCCGCCGATCGAGGGGTGGATGCGGTCGTGCTCGTCGCGGAGGTCGAGGAACGCTTGCCCGTAGGTGCCGCCCCAGCCGGAGGCCCGCTTCGCGCGCATGACGGCGTCCGCGAGCGGGTTCGGCTCGCGCGCCTCGATCCGCTCCCAGCCGTTGTCCAGGTCCGCGAGGGGGAGAAGGACGCCCTTGTCGACCTTCAGGGCGCCGGAGTCGGTCGTCTCCGTGAGCGTCTCGCCCATGCCGACGAGGGCCTCGGAGACCTGCGCCGTCGAGTTGACGTTCTCGACGCCGTAGCGGGCGGCGACCTTGCGGAAGTGCTCGGCGGTCTGCGCGAGATCCGGGAGGAGCTGGTCCTCGATGTAGGGGACGTCGAGCTTCATCCCGCGGCGCTGCATGATCGCGAGGAGGCTTTGGAGGTGGTGCTCGAACTTCGACAGGTTGGAGAGGCCAAGGTCCTTCACGAGCGGCGCGAGCTCGTAGAAGAGGCGCGTCACGAGGATGACGTCGAGGCCCGCATAGCGGACGTAGGTCGGCTCGTCGATCGGGATCCCCGCCCAGCCCGTCTCCTTCGTGAAGCCGAGGGAGCGGAAGACGGCGGTCAGACCCGCTTGCGTGTCCGGCGCCGCGTCGTCGACGTAGATCGCGGAGAGCGGCTTCAGGCTGAGCCCGGCCCCGCCCTCGTGCGGCTGCCGTGGGTCGAGGAGGTGCGCGAGGATGCGCGTATCGAAGACGCGATCCGCGAGCTCCTCGATCGTGACGCCGATGTGCCGGTCGATCACCTGGAGGTCGAAGGGGGCGTTATGCACGACGAAGCTCCGGGGCTGCCGGAGGGCCTTCTCGATCGCGCCGCGGAAGCGGTCGGCCTGGAGGACCCATGCCTCGCGTCCGTTGCCGATCTGCACGAGGCGACAGGCGTAGCCGTGCGAGTAGATGTCGAGGCCGGTCGTCTCCGTGTCGAGGCCGAGGACGGCGTCGCCCTGCGCGAGGAAAGAGTCGAAGCCCGCGAGGTCCTGGCGGGCCTCGGGGAAGTAGATGCGGCACTCGTCGCCAGCGATCGAGTGCGTGAAGTCCAGCACGGCGGCGTCCCTTCGGGGTCGTGTAAACGGGGGAGGCCCCACCCCTCCGGCTCGGAAGCTGGAGAGGCGGGGCCAGGGGTGGGGGTGAGTGCTACTTCGAGACCTCGACGAGGAGCGCGGCGAGCTTCGAGGTCTTCGCGACCTGCTTCGCCGTCGTCGGCTGGCCGCGGAAGGAGGCGGCCTTCGTGTAGGCCGCGGGGAACGTGAGCGGCTCACGGACGGTCGGCTTCACGAGCTCGACGCCCTCGGGGAGGAGCGTCAGGTGGTCGGGGCTGATGTAGTTCCGCTCGCCCGTGGAGAGCGCGACGGAGACGTTCCCGCCCCAGGTCTCGACGATGCGAGTCACCGTGGCGACCTGGCCGCGGAAGAGCGGCGAGACGGCGCTCCCATCGGCGACCTTCGGGCGGAGGCCGACGACGACCTTCCGGCCGACCGGGAAGCGCTCGGCGAGGGTGGGCGCGGGCGCTTCGGCGATCGGCGAGAGGACGTTCGCGCGGACCCACTGGAGGCCGCCGCGTGCGGTGCGCACGCGCACGTCGCCGTCGCTGTCGGGGAGGCCGCGGCCCTCCTCCAGCGTGACGTCATCACCGATCCTGAGCGTGGGGACGCTCAGGGGAAGGGCGCCGAAGACAGGCGAGGCGGTGACGCGGTACTTCCCGGCCGCGAGCGTGGCGGGCTCCGGCGTGACGAAGTTCCGATGGATGCCCTGGTGGAGGCCGCTGGCGGAGCGGACGTGAACGATCTCGTCGCTCACGCGCTCCACCTCGGCGAGCTGGCCGAAGATCGCCGGGTCGACGTAGCCCGCGCCGGAGGCAGCGGTGCCCGCGCGAGCGGCGACGCGCACTGTCTGGCCGACGGTCAGCTCGGCGGGCTTCGGCGAGAGCGTCGAGGCGAGGACGTGGACGCCGCGACCGGACTCGGCGCGGGGGTAGACGTAGACCTCGCGGTCGTCGTCGGGGGCGAGGGTGCCGTCGGCGCGAACCTGCGAGGGCTCGACGTAGACCGTCTCGCCGCGGGAGTGGCCGATCGCCGAGAGCGTGGACGGCGTGGTGCGCGAGAGGGGGGTCGAGCTGAAGACGAAGGGCGTGCGGGTGCGGGTCAAGGTGACTCCTCAGGTAGGCGCCTCTGGGAGGCGCTCGGTCGGTTGCAAATGAGGAGGGGACCGAGGAGGGCGAAGCTGCTCAAAAAGCTTCTAATGTTGCCGACGTGGAAGAACTACTCGTCTTTGTCGGCGTCGCGATCACCGCGGCGATCGGCGGTAGCGGCGTCGTCGGAGCGCTGGTCGGGGCCGTGGAGCTGTCCAGGCGTGGCCGCCTTCGTCGCCGTGTCGCGCGCGCCGCTGAGCTTCGCGAGAAGTTCCCGGCAGGCGCCCCGGGCCGTCTTGCTCTGGCGCGCGCTGCGGAGCTCGACGCCGTTCGTTTAGCTTCACTGAGTGCAGTCACGCGGCGGGCGGTGAACGTGGCCGCCGTCGTTGGAGTGGTTGTCGGAAGCGTCACTTTCCTAGCCGTGGTGGGCCTGGGTGTGTTCGTCAATCGAGAGGTCGCGGCCGAGCTCTTTGCGGGCGATAACGTGGGGGCCCTCATATTGGCCGGGACCACGGCAGGCGCCGTGGTCGCGACCGTCCTCGCCGGCCTGGAGGTCAAGGGCATCCTTTGGCTGTCGCTCAGAGATCGCCGACGTCGGTGGGTGGACGCGGTGCTCGACGGCAAGACCACCTCGGAGGCGGACCAAATCGCCTGGCGATGACGAAAGCCCCGCACTCCGTGAGGAGGCGGGGCTTCCCGTCAGATGATCGAGTCGATATCTGCGCCGGTCAGGGCGGGGAGCTCGGCGATCTTGGGGGCCGGGGCGACCGGCTCGTCCGGGGTCTCGGGCTGGTCGTGGTCGGGGACCATGTCCGTAGCCCGGGCCCTGCGGACGCCGTCGAAGGCGACGCCCTTATTCGTCTTGCGCTTCACGAGGCCGCGCTCCTCCAGGGCGCCGAAGAACGTCCGGCGGGTCCAGCGCTCGCGCGCGGGGAGGTTCTCCTCGTCGGCCCACTGGAGGTACTGCTCGAAGAGGACCTTCCCCTCGACGCGCCCGGCGGTGGGGTCGAGGACGAAGTGCCCGGGCAGGAAGCCCGCGAGAGCGTCGGACGTCTCGCGGTATTCCTTCGTCGAGCCGCTGATGATCTCGGGGTCGCCGAGGCCGTTCGCGAACCACTCTTGCGCGCCCGCGACGGCCCACGCGAGGATCCCCTCCCCTTCCCTCAGGAGGTCGTCGGAGAGGCGGTGGTCGCGCTCTTCGGGCTTGAAATAGCGCTCCCAGGGGATCAGCTTCACGCGGCGCCAGAGGCCCTCGTCCTGGCCCTTAAAGGACGGCTTGAAGTTGGTCGCAAGCATGAGGAGGAACGTCGGCCGGAACTCGAAGAACTCCTTCCGCATGAACCTGGCCGAGATCAGGTCTCGACCCGTGACGCGCTTCAGCACGGCCTCCGCCATAGGGCGGCCCTGCTCGCCCTCGGCGGCCATGACGTAGCGGGCGCCCTTCAGCGCCGCGAGATCGTTCGGGATGCCGCCGGAGCCGCGCTCCTCGAAGGTTGAGAAGGGCGTCGTCACGGTCTGCTCGCGGAAGAGCTCCGTCAGCGTGTCGGTGAAGACGCTTTTCCCGTTCGCGCCCGTGCCGTAGAGCACGGCGAAGCATTGCTCAGCGGTGTGCCCCGTGAGGCCGTAGCCGACGAGCCGCTTCATGTAGCCGGGCAGGTCGCCGTACTTCGGGAACACCTCGTGAAGGAAGGCCTCCCACCGCGGGGCCCGGGCCGTCGCGACGTAGTTCACGTCGACTCGGCGCGTGAGGAGGAGCTTCGGGTCGTGCGGGCTGAGTGCGCCCGTGCGGAGGTTGACGACGCCGTTCTTCACCGCGAGGAGGTCGGGGTGCCGGTCGAAGTCGTCGATCGAGGCGGGGACGCCCTTCACGGCCTGGAGCTCGCGAAGGACCGCGTTCAGGCCGAGGGAGGTCTGCACGTGCGCCGCGTACTTATTGAGGCGGGCGGCGCGTTTCTTATCGCCGTCCCCGGCGCCGTCCCGGGCCGCCTCGATCGAGGCCGTCCGGGCGAGGTCGCGGACGAGGTCGGCGACCTCCTGCGCGTGCGTGCGGACGGCCTGGCGACCGTCGGGGCGCCAGACTCCGCCGTCGAGGAGGTAGAAGCCGACCTCCTCGGAGAAGCGGACCCCGGAGCCGATGCTCTCGATGTAGTCGCGGAGGTAGCGGGCGCCGCCGAGGTCGGTCAGCGAGTAGGTGTCCTCGTCCCACGCGAGGAGGGCGGCCTGGCGGCCCTTCACGGGTGCGGCCGAGGAGATCGCCCGGATGACGTCGCGCGAGAAGGCCGCGGGGGAGTCCGCGCGCCAGTCGGTCAGGTCGAGGCCGTTCGGGACGTGGAGGACCTTCACGCGGACGTCGTGGTCGGCGAGGCCCTCGGCGAGGGTCGCGGAGAAGCGACGCCCGGCGGGGTCGCCGTCCCCGGCGATCACGGCCTCGCGGTCGCCGATCATGCTCGCGATCTCGGAGACGATCGCGGCGTTCCCGGCGTGCGAGGCGCCCGCGACGCCGATCGTGTCGTAGCCGAGCGCTGCGCCGGTCAGGGCGTCGCCGGGGCCCTCACAGACGAGGACCTCGTCCCAGCCGGAGGAGCCGGGGAAATAGCCGAGCTTGGACCAGGAGCCGCCCTCGGGCGACTTCGGGCCGAGCCACCGGACCGCCGCGTCGCGCTCCAGCGCGCGGGCCTGGAAGCCGCGGGCGACGCCGTCGCGGTCACGGAAGGGGACGACGAAGCGACCGCCGCCGCCGAGATCCTCGGTGTAGCCGATGCCGAGGCGGAGGAGGTCCTCGTCGCTGAGGCCGAAGCGGTCCGCGCCGTACTCGCGCGCGCCCTCGGCGACGTCGTCGCCGATCGCGGAGGCGTAGCCGTCCAGGCGGAGCGCGAGGGATGCGATCGCGGCAGGGGAGGCGGGCTTCGCCGTCGAGGTCGCGGCGTGCGAGGGCGTGGCGTCTCCGGCGGTCATGCTCGCGAGGTCACGCATGGACATGCCGAGCGCGTCGAGGACCTTTGGCGTCGAGCACCCGGCGCGGTCGCGGACCATCACCTTCCCGGAGTCGGACACGGTCAGGCGGAGGGACGGCTTCGAGTCCTCGTGCGCCGGGCAGTGCACAAGGTAGCCGTCGGGGGTCTCCTCGACCTCGTCGAAGCGGCCGAGGAGATCGGACAGGGTTTTGGGGGTGCTCACGGGCAGGCCTCCAGGGGTCGGGGAATTGGTCTGGAAGAGGAGGGGACCGAGGAGGCCGTGCCTGCTCAGAGAGTCGCAATTCGGTAACAGGTGTCGTCCGACTCGAAGGAACGTTCTATTACGTCGGAGGCGGCGGATAGCCTCGGTGAGCCCCAGAGGGGGCGGGGGTGGGCCCCGACTCCCATCCCAGGAAGGCACGATGACTGCACCGAACCCCGCGCCGTATGAGCGCGAGACCCCGTCGGAGCTCGCCGAGCACGAGCCTTGCTGGTCGCTCGTGCCCGACAAGCTCTCGCCGACAGGCTGGACGACCGTCTTCGAGGACGGCTCCTACGTGCGGGGCTGGTCCCCGCTCGGTGCATAGACGCGCTACGCCTTCGGGACGACGCCCTCGGCGTCTGCGGCCGACTCCTCGACGTGAGTCGCCCAGGCATCGGGGGCGTTTACACGTAGGAGCTCCTCCGCACGCCGGAGCCGGAGCACGACGCGCGCCCAGGTCTGCACGGTCAGCACCGCGTAGCCGAGCTCGGTTGACTTGCGGACGCGCTTCACGAATGCGACGCCGAACGGCTCGCCCGCTCGCCTCGACTGCACCTCGGCACCGTCGAGGCCCTCGCGGAGGCCGTCGGTCAGGTTGCGGTAGGCCTTCGCCTGGCCGACGAACGGGGAGATCCCGTGGAGATCGCCGGTGTCGAGGACGCCGGTCTGAGCGACCCGACGAGGGGCGAGCCCGTACCTCCCACCGAAGATCGCGCCGAGCGATTTCACGAGGGCGCTCTCCCAGGCGGTGCCCTTCGCCTTCGCGGGGTTGCTCACGCCGCGTCCCGGGCGACGGCCTCCAGGTGGTCCGGGCGGTAGCCGCTCCAGGACCCCACGAGCGCGCCGGAGGCGTCGTGGACCTCGACGACGGGCGACTCGGTCCAGCCCTGGCCGCGGAGCTTGTCAGCGACGCCGGGGGTCTCGTCGGCCGAGACGGCGACGTACTCCAGGCCGAGGAGGTCGAGCTTCCGCACGGTGGCGTCGCACGGGCGGCAGACAGAGGCGGTCTTTTTGTAGACGGTGATCTTCATATTTCGGTCCTTCGGGAGGGATGGAGAGGGCGGAGACGACGAAGGCCCCCGCCTCGGAGGAGACGGGGGCCTAGGTGTCAGCGCGGCTGCTGAAGATTCAGCGCCGCGAGGGTGAGGACGACGGCGATCGCGACGACGACGAGGGGGCTCACTCGGCGGCCGGTGCCTCCGGGGCGGCACCCTTGATCGTCAGCACGGGCTTGTTGTAGGTGACGGTCTGGCCCTTGCGGGGGCCGTTCTTCGCGACGAAGCTCACTTCCTCGATTGCGAGCGTCGCCAAGGTCGGGCCGTCGATCTCTTCGAGGGCCTCCTCGGTCTCGTTGCGGACGAGGTCCGAGGCCAAGCTCCAGGAGCCGGTCTGGTACTTGAAGATGCCGAGGTCGGGCTCCGAGGCGAGGCGGAAGTAGACCTCGATCTGGGGTGACGGACCGAGGCCGTCCTGGCCCTTCTTCTTGCGCTCGGCGAAGGTCAGCTCCGCGTCGGGGTCGGCCGAGCCGTCGGCGTAGGTCTCGCCGTCGGAGTCGATGACGAGCTTTCCCTGGCGCGACCAGAGGACCATGCGCTGTCGGAGGGCCTTCGGGTCGGCGAGGATGATCTCGACCTCAGGCGTCGCGGTGAAGACTTCGAGGTTGTCCTCGCTCTTCGTCTCCCAGGTGGCGGGAGCGTCGCCGCCGAGGATCTCGTAGACCTTGTCGGCGACCTCGGGGTCCCCGGTCGTCACGCGCCACTCGTCGAGCGAGGCGGGCTGGCCGCCGAGCTGGTGGCCGCTGCGGAAGCGGCCCACGACGTCGTCGGCGAAGCGCTGGCGGGGCTTCGGCTGTGCCTCGGGGTCGGAGCCCCAGATCTTGAGTGCCATTCTGATTTCTCTTTCCTGTCGTGCGGCGCTACGGCCGCGGAGTCGGACAGGTGAGAAGGGGACCGAGGAGGGCGAAGCTGCTCAGAAAGGGATCGGGTCGCTATGGCGCATGCGTACTAATGCGTCGATAAGGTTGCGTGCGGGCATAGCGCCAGTGCTGACGCAGGCGGACTAAGGGGGAAAAAGTGACTGACGAAGAGGCATCGGGACGTATCAGCTTTCTGCGCCAGACTGCTCCGATCGAGGAGCGAGGCGCGGCCATGTACGCCGTAACCCGCTCCATCGTGAGAGCGTTATTGGATCAGATTTCTACGGAAGACCTGACAGACATCAACACGGATAAAGCGGACGTCACCTTGCGACAGCTCGCAAAGACGAGTCGGCTACAACGGGATAAGGGCATGCGTGGCGACGGCTTTGAATGGGCCGTGCATGAGGCGATCCAAGGCCAGGAGCCATCGGTGATCGAGCCCCTAGCGCTGGCTATGCGCTCGGCATCCTGGAAAAGCTTCAAGGACGTGCAGGCGCCGCAGTCTCTACTTTTCGGCTTTGAGCGAGCTAAGTATCTGGGGTTCCTAGATGCGGTAGTAAACACGGCCCCTGACGAGGCCGTCATCCTTCCCGACACACGCGGCAGGCCGTCAACTTTCGGTAAGTGGGTTCCTATCGCGGCAAAGGGGCAGGCGTCTGAGCCGCTCCTCGGTGACCGGCTGAAAAAGGTGTGGAAGACCGACCTTTTTGTAAGCGACGAGGACCGCAGGCGGCACTTGGCGGTCACTATCAAAAGCAATGCGAGACAGCTGGAGGCAGGTCCAGGCTTACGTCTCGGTATCGTGCCGGAGACTCGCGGTATTAATAAGAACGTGCACTATGAGTGGAATAAGGCGCGTACCGACGGTCTATGGATTGTGTCATTGGCTGACCCTCATGGCTTCATGGGCCTCTTCAACGATGCCTACGGAACAGTGGCGGAGGCGGTCGCCACACTAGGGCGGCACGATCGAGGCGGAAAGTATTGGGCTAAGCCGAGTCCGATGGGGCAGGAGATCCAAGCGCAGTTGGAGAGCTTCGCGACTCGAAAAGTGCAGGACGTATGCGACGGACTCAACGACGCAGCTCAGCAAAATCTACTTGGCGTCGATAATAAGTTGATTTCGGTCGATGCACCGAGTTGGTTGCATTTGGGAAAGCCTCGCCCCACAAATATCGTTGCCCCTAAGCCGTCCTTCATCAAGCTGGATTAGACGCACATGTAGCCCCTCGCCCGTACGGGCGAGGGGCTCGACGGCATCGAGGAAGAGACGCGAGGAGCGCTTCTCTCGATACGCCGGGTCAAGCGGCTAGGGCCGTCCGCTCCGAGGGAGCGGCGATCCCCAGCGGGCGGCCGACGCGGGGGCCGGGGGTCGAGGACCCCGTCGCCTTCAGGAAGTGCGTCGAGCCGAGCACGTCCGCGATCTTCTGCGAGCGGCGCGTCCCCATGAACGGGAGGATCTCCCGCATGATGCACGCGGCACGCTCGCCGGAGATCTCGGTGTGCCAGGTCGCCTTATTCGGCGCCGGGTGGAGCGCGAGCCGGAACTCCGCGCCCATGAGGGACGCGGCCCGGCCGACGACGTCGCGGTCCGTCATGGCGAGGCGGACGCGGGGGTAGCGCTGCCGGTGGGCGTCGAAGGTGCCTTCGCCCTCCAAGAGCCCCGCGAGCCAGACGAGATCGTCTCTGGTGCCGTGGATCATTCGGTGTCCTTTCGTGCGTCCGAGAGCGCCGCGAGGGCCTCGTCGAGCTCGGTACTGCGCTCTGCGCGCTGGGTGAGGGAGTGGCGGGTCTTCGCCAGGCGGAGGAGCCGGTCGACGTCGAGGGTCCGCGTGCCGCGAGCACCGACGCCGTCTCGGTCGCCGTAGGTGAGCGCACGGCCGAAGGTCGCGAGGAGCGACGGGTCGAGCTCGATCAGAGCGTCGACCGCGTCGCGGGCCTCGCGGGCGCGAGCTTGCGAGGCGGCGAGGTCCTCGCGGAGGCACGCGATCACGATTGCGACGACGACGGCGGCCCCGACGAGGGCGACGACGACCAGGCCGAGGGTCTTC